>Ga0207667_10011044_pt1 | contig 10518 bp, 9 predicted proteins | sample KBSCornC52_FD_184301 | JGI IMG/M metagenome (GOLD analysis project Ga0207667, IMG submission 184301) | Corn rhizosphere microbial communities from Kellogg Biological Station, Michigan, USA - KBS Corn C5-2 (SPAdes) (version 2) | ecosystem: Host-associated > Plants > Roots > Rhizosphere > Soil ...
CATCTGTATCTGGCCATCGATTTGCAGCTGGTGGCGTTGGTCGCCTTCGTGTTTTGGCTGAGCGCGCAGCTCGCCGCGCTGGGCGGAAACTCGGCGCGCGGTGCGGGCCTCGGTCGCGCGCTGCTCGGCGGCTTGGGCGTACTGTCGCTGTTCTATTTCAACCGTCGTCCAGAGCTCGACCGGGTGTGCTTCTACTTCATGGGCAGCTACGGGCTCGGGCTCGTTCTGTCGTGGGTGCGGTCGGGCGCGCTCGCGCGCGCCTTCTTCTGGGCCTACGCCCTGCTTTTGTTGATCGCGGTCGCGTTCGATTTTCGTTCCCGGCTCTTGGTCGCGCTCGCGACCGGACTAGTCGTGATGGCCGCCCAGCATTTTGGCTGGATTTCGCATTGGCCGCGCTCGCGCCTGGTGCGCTGGTTGGCGGGCATTTCCTACAGCCTATTCCTGGTACACTTCCCGGTCAGCCTGGTCGTAAACGCGCTCTGGTCGAGCCACGTGCCTGGAACGCCCTGGCTTTCGCTACTCGGCATGCTGACCGCTTATCTATCGAGCATGGTCGTGGCCGTGATTTTCCACTACGGAGTCGAGCGCAAAGTCGTTAGAATCGGCCGAGGCGCTCGCTCCCGACCGCCGATCAGCGCGCTTCTCCAGGGCGCCGCACTACCGGAAGCTCCCTCGGGGCGGCCGGAAGCTAGCGAGAGCTGAGCGGTTCTCCCGGTGGTGTCGCGCGGCCGCCTGAGCCAGCCCATGAAAAATCGACGCGCGATCAGAAACATTCGGAAGTTGTGCGCGTGCGTGCTGTTCCTGAGCGCGTGCGGCGGGCGCGCCGTGACGATCGAAGGCAGTGCCGGCTCGGGCGCCACCGGGGACGTTGGCACGGGAGGCACGGGTACTAGTGGCGGCGGTCGAGCGAACGGCGGCACTGGCAACGTGGGGCGCGCCGGCTCGGGCAGCGCCGGGGTCGCGGGTGCGGGACATACCTGCGGCTTCACGACCTGTCCCGCGATCGCCTGCGGACCAGGATCGACGCCTTATTTCCCGCCTGGCTCGTGCTGCCCCATTTGCCAATCCAATTGCGCCGCACCGTGTCCCGCCATCGCCTGTGCGAGTGGCTACGAGTTGCAACAGCAACCCGGCCAATGCTGCCCAAGCTGTGTGCCGAGCACGAACTCGGAGTGCGCGACCGGCCAGCAGAACTACCAGCAGTTGCGGGCTCAGCTGGTCAGCAAATACAAATATGGTTGCGCGACCGCCGCGGATTGCGTAGCGGCTGCCGTGTACAACAACTGCGAGAGTGGCTGCTCGCTCGAGGCGATTTGGTCCGGAGCGGTGGACTTTTTCAATTCGAATTTGGGCAGCGCCGCGCTGATGGACTGCTCGGCTTGCGGCCCAGCGCCGCCCCCTTGCCTGATCCCGCCACCGGTCTTGGATTGCAACCAGGGCGAGTGCTCATTTGAATCGGGCCCGCCCAAATAGCTTCGAAGGGTCCGAACTCTGTCGCGCTGGCTGTGCTGTGGCTGGCCGTCGCCGAGCGGGTGGTCTCTTGCGCCGTGGCCGAGCGCAGGTTTTGGCATTCGAGCGCGGAAGTTGGGTGGCGGCGGCGGCTTTTCAGCACAGAACGTGGCTCCGCCGATTTGTGACTTTCGCTCGGCCTCGCCGGGCTCGTATCTTGGGCGGGTGAGTGAGCAGGTCCCCTGTAACCGCTGCGGCGCGATCATGGCCCCTGAGGCGGACGGGCGGACATTCGCCTGCGCCTATTGCGGCTCACGGATTCAAGTCGCCATCGGCGCCGATCAGATCGCGCTCGGCATGGCGGTCGATCTTTCGAATCTGGAAGACTTCGTAGCCAAGGTCGCCAATGCGCTGAGTCAGGGCTTCGCCGAGCACACTCAGATCCGCGCTAGCGGGCGCGTGGTGCAGGCGATCGACCTCAGTCTCGAACCGGATCATTTCTCGCTCGCGCGGCAGGGTGCAGGGTTCGTCGCGCAGCACAAGAAGGTGGTGCGCGGCGTCGCGCTACGCACCGCCACGTTGCCGCTCGATATCTGGTTCCAAAAGCTGACCGAAGCCCTCGCGCAACACGCCAATCAAAATGCGCGCGCCGCGTGGGTCTTGTCACAGCTCGGAGGACAGCGCTGATGCCGCATCCGTTCTTACCCGATCGGCCCGTGGACGAAGCCGAGAGCCTTCGCTCACTTGCGCAGGGCGGATTGCCGCTCCGAGCGCAACGCCGGATTTGGGAGCACAATCAAGCCGCTCGCCCCGTCTTTACCAGCACGTTTTCCGCGGCCGAAGGCGTGGTCGCCGCGGCGACGGGCATTACGCCCGTGAGCCAAGTGATGGGCTCGTCCGTGTACCACGTGGGGTTTTCGTATTCCGGAGGCTATGGCGGAGGGGAGCAAGTCGCGCTCACGGCCGCCTATGAGCACGCGCGCAGTTTGGCGCTCGGCCGCCTGCAGCAAGAAGCGACGCTGCTCCGCGCGCACGCGGTGGTCGACGTGCGCTTCGAACGCCGCGAGTTCGAGTGGGGCGCGGACTTGCTCGAGTTTCAGGCGATCGGGACTGCGGTGCGCCTCGCGGGCGCGCCGGTTCCGGAGCGCGCGGCGCTCACCTTGCTCAGCGTCGACGATCTGTACAAGCTCCACTTGGCGGGCTACACGCCGGTGGCGATCGCGATGGGCAATTGCTTCTGGTACGAGGACCACGCCGATTGCTCGAGCGAGGGCAGCTGGTATTCACAAGAGCTCACCGCGCACACGCGCGCGGCCCGCACCGCGCGTGCGCTGGCGATCGAGCGCTTCCGACACGCGGCTCGTCACTTCCGTGCGCACGGTGTCGTCGGCACGCGCGTTCATCGCCACGGCTACGATCGCGAGTACGAGGTGAATGACCGTTCGCACACCGCGTTCGTGCTGGATCTGGTGGTGATGGGCACCGCCGTCGTCCGCCAGGAGACCCCAGCGTCGCCGCCGCGCCCGCTGCTCGTGGTCGACCTGGAAGACCGCGCGGATTTCGAGCCCGAATCGCCCTTTGCTTCCGGCGCCGAAGCCGATTCAGCGCCCGATTCCGACGACGACTGAGGCTCCGCATCCGTTCCTCGCCCCGCGAAAGGTCAGCATGTCCCAAGGAATTCCGCAGCGACCGCAGACTCAGCGTCAAGCCCTGCCGCAGCACGCGCTGGAGCGCATTCAGCGTTCACGCAACGCGCAAGGTCAGCGCTTTTTCACCAGCGATCTGTCGGTCAAGGAGTTCTTGCTCGTGCGCGAGAGCGGCTTCGAGTGCGCGGGCCTAGTGATGGGCTCGAGCTTTTATCACGTGGGCTATCAGCGGAGTGACTGGTCACAAAACCAAGAGCTGACCGTGCTCACTCAAGCCATGTACCAGGCGCGCGAGCTGGCGATGGCGCGCATGGAGGAAGAGGCGCACGAGCTCGGCTCGGACGGAGTGATTGGCGTGCGCCTGCACGTGAACCGCCATAGCTGGGGTGAAGATTTGATCGAGTTCGTAGCGATCGGCACCGCAGTCTATGCCCGTGACGGGAGCAGCTGGCGCGCGCCGAACGGCATGCCGTTCACGAGCGACCTCTCCGGGCAGGATTTTTGGATGTTGCTGAAGAGCGGCTATCGACCGGTGTCACTGGTGATGGGCAACTGCGTGTATCACGTGGCGCATCAGAGCTTGCGCGGTTGGTTCAAAACGGTCGGACAAAACCAGGAAATGCCGAATTTCACCCAAGCGCTGTACGACGCGCGCGAGCTCGCGATGGAGCGCCTTCAATACGAGGCCCAGCTCGACGGCGCGAGCGGCGTGGTCGGCACGCAAATCCACGAGAGCACGCACGGCTGGGACGCGCACGTGATCGAATTTTTCGCGATCGGTACCAGCGTATTACCCATTCCGCAGCGAGAAGCGCCGCCAGCGCCGGTGCTGGTGATGACGGTGAATGAATGAGCGGGCTCGAAGCGTCTCATCCGTTTACCAGCGAACTGACGATTGACGAGCTCTTGTTGCTCGAGGACGTCGGCTTCGAGCCGCTCGAGCTTTTGCTGGGCGCGAGCTACTTCCACATCGGCTACCAAACGTCGTCTTTTTCGCAGAACCAAGAACTGCTCGACATGTCGCAGATGATGCTGCTCGCACGTCAAACTGCGATGGCTGAAATCCGGGCCCAAGCGCAGGCGCTCGGCGCGGACGGCGTGGTCGGCATGCGTCTCGAAATCGAGCGCGAAGGGCACCACGCCGAATTCGCGGCGCTAGGCACGGCCGTGCGCCGCCGCGCCGGTGACGGCACGAAGTATCGGGATCGTCATGGCCGGCCCTTCACTTGTGACTTGAGCGGCGCTGATTTTTGGGGCCTCTTGCGTGGCGGGTTTCGCCCGCTCGCGCTCGTGCACGGCGTGTGCGTGTACCACGTGGCACATCAGAGCTTGCGCGGCTGGTTCAGCTCGATCGGCAACAACTGCGAAATGCCCGCGTTCACCCAAGCGCTGTACGACGCTCGAGAGCTCGCAATTTCGCGCGCGCAGCACGAGGCGCAAAGCGCGGGCGCCAGCGGCGGCATCGTCGGGCTCGAGCTGCGCGAGGGCAACCACGGCTGGCATAGCCACGTGCTCGAACTCGTCGCCGTCGGCACTGCGGTCTCCGCGCTCACCGAGCCGGAGCACGAGCAGCACACTGCCGCGCGCGCCGTATTGTCGATGCGCGACGCTTGAGATTTTCTGCGCGGCGAGCTCAGCGTCCGCCCGCGACTCGCAGCACGGCGCCCGTGACGTACGATGCCGCGTCCGAGAGCAGGAACAAGATCGTCTCGGCGATCTCTTCCGGCTGCGCGGCGCGCCGCAGCGGAATGGTCGGGGCGAGCTTGCCCACGCGATCGTCGATGCCCGAAGTTCGATGCAGTTCGGTGTCGACCAGGCCGGGCGCGACGCCATTGACTCGCACACCGTCTTCCGCGAGTTCGCGCGCCAGACCGAGCGTCAGCGTGTCGACCGCCGCCTTGGACGCCGCATACCACACCCATTCGCCGGGGCTGCCGAGCGTGGCCGCGCCGGAAGAGACGTTCACGATCACTCCGCCTGGCCCACCGAGCGAGCTCGACATGGTGCGGGCCGCGGCGCGCGCGCAGAGCAGGGCGCCGAGCACGTTCACCTCGAGCACCTCGCGCAGCGTCTCGGCGCTCGCCTGATCGAGCCGACTGGCGCGGCCGGTGATGCCGGCGTTGTTCACCAAATGCGTGACCTGGCCGAGCCGCGCTTCGGTCTCGGAAAATAGGCGTGCCACGTCATCGGGATCCGAGACGTTGCCCGGCACGGCCACGGCCTGCCCGCCCGCGTTCTCGATGCCGCGTACGACGGCCTCCGCCGCGCGCGTGTTTTGCAAATAGTTCACCGCGACGCGGTAGCCCCGTGCTCCGGCGAGGCGGCAGGTCGCTGCGCCGATGCCCCGTGCCCCGCCTGTCACGAGTAGAACGCGCTCACTCATCCGCGCAGCATATAGCAGGCGGCGCCGAGCGTGGGTCAAACCTGCACCCGCGCCGGGCGAGGCGTGCCGCACGTCAAACCGCCGCTACTTGACGATCGTCTGGCAGCCGAGCGCGATTTCCACCGACGCTTCTTTTGCCGCCTGAAATGCCGTGCAGCTCGCGGGGCACGCGACGATCATGCTCGGCGTTGCGCCCTGCTTGGGGTCGGCGTCGTAATACCAGCCGCCGTTCGCCGCATCACAGCCCGCGGCCGAGCCGACGTAAAACAGATCGCTCGTGCTGGCGCTCGTTTTCACGCGCACGTTGACCTTCGTGTAATCGAGCGTTTGCCCGTTCGTAGGCTCGGGAATTTGCAATGCGCAATCGAGTTTGCCGCCGCGGATGGCGTCGAGCGCGGCCAAAAATTGCGCGGTCACATCCTTGGTCGTATCGACGATATACGCGTTCTTGGTTCCGCCGCTCAGCGCGATGGTATCCAAATTGCTCGGCGCCATCTGCGCCACGTCGTCCGGACCAAACACTCCGATCACGAAGGTGTCGATGCTGGGCGTCGCCGAAACGCCCTGGGCTGCGATGGCGGCCACCTGATTGATTTGGGTCGGCGTGCATTCCGTAGGCACCCCGTCGGTCGCGAGGACCGCAACGACGCGGTGATCGGGGTGCGCCTTGGCCCAAGTGCTCGCTTGCTGAATGGCTCCGCTCAGCGCGGGCGCGGTCGGCGTGTCGCCCTTCGGCGTGGTGCCATCGATGGACGCGATCAACGCCGTCGCCGCGGCCGGGAGGGTGGCGATGGGCTGTGCGGGCGCCGCGTAAACGGCTGCATCGCAATTGGTCGTGTGCTCGCAGGAGTGCGTGGAAGCCTCCTGACACGTGCCGAGATCCGTGCCGCTCCGATCGGGGCCGCAGGGATCCCCGACCACGGGGCAGACGAAGTCGGTGTTCAGCGAGCACTCGGTCAGCGGAATGCACGGGCCGTTCAGCGCGCCTCGGCAATCGGCATTTCTGGTGCAGGGAATGATGCCGGCGCCGGCTCCCGCCAGACCCTGGCAGAAGCGCAAGAAGCACGGCCCGCTGTCGCCGCACGAAGCGTCGCTCGTACACGAGCTAGGCGCGTTCGGCTTCAGCAGCGGAAAATACTGCAAGCCCACGCCGAGCCCTGCGGAAGCTGGGTCCTTCAGAAAGGCCTCGAGCGCGCTCTTCACGGCGTCCCATTTGCTGACGTTTCGGGTCGTGAGCGAGAGCATCGAGCCTGACACGTCGAGCATGATGTACATGTCGAGCGGCACGAGCTTGCCTGTCGAGACATCCGCCGCGCACGAATCATCGACTCCACCCGCGCCGATGTTCACGCTCGCGTCGGTGTCGCCGGTATTGATACTCGAGCTGCCGCCGCTGCTGGCTGCCGCGCTGCCGTTGCTCGCGCCGCTTCCGGCAGCCGCCGAAGTCCCCGCGCCCGCGACCATACTGTCGTGTGAGCTCGAGCCGCCGCAGGCCGCAAAATTCACGGTCAGAGCCCAGGCCGAAGCCGCGCCGAGCACGATTCGAGCCCCGCTTTTCATTCGCCAAATAAAGCACCGATTGCGTGCAGTGAGAAGCCGGCGCGAAGTTCGGAGGGCGTGGCAAAAACGAGCGTGCGCTTCAAAGATCGCGTCTCGTTGAACACCGTGCTCACCGCGCGCGGTGAGCGGCGGATCTCGCACGCACCGAGTTGCGCGTGGTCACAAACGATCAATGTCGCGCGATTCCGTTCGTTTGCCGCGCACACGAGCCAATCCAGGGCGCACAGCCCGGTGCGCGCTTTCTCCAAGGCGGCCTCAGCTCCGCGCAGGGTCGCGGCCAGGCCGAGGCCGAGCCTCGGCCGCGCCGGCTGCTTGATGGTCACGCGCTACGCTGAAGGTCGTCACAGCCTTCGGCGACACTGCGCGTGCCGAACTCCACTCGATAGACCTTTGGCCCGCACTCCCGACGCTTCCACGATTCAGGTTCTTCCGGAGAGCCACAGCGACTTCCCACTCGCGCTGAGAATCGAGTCGTGGCGTGTCGTCGTGGTGCCAGCGCTGCTCGTTTCGATCATCGCCCTCGCTCTGTTCGTCAAGCGACGCCGCGCTCGCTGATGATGCTGCTGTTTCGCTCCGTTTTCATTTCGACTCGATTGCGAGTCACGGCTCGCTCGAGCACGCGCGGAGCCAATGGTTGCGGCGGGCTTCGCGCCTCGTTTACACTGATGCTTCTCGGTTGAGTGAGAACCCGGCTCGCAAGAGCCAACAGGAGCGCGGATGAGCCAATTCGATTTCGACCCGGAATACGTGTTCGAGCATCACACCCCCACGGCCGACAAACTCGTCCACTATGACGCCGTGCATGCGGCAGCGAAGAGCTTCGCGCAGGTGATTTTGAAGCATACGCCGCCCTCGGAAGATCAAGCAGCCGCGCTCCGCTTGCTGCGCGAGGCGACCATGACCGCCAATGCGGCCATCGCGCTCGATGGCCGTTTGAAGTAAGCGAGCTTCACTGCGCGCGCGCGGGTGCGCGAATTTCACGACACTGTGGGTGCGCTTGCGATCCGCGCACGGAAACGCGCGCGATACGTCGTGACAGTTTGGCGCGTGCGCTTTCGCGAGACCCGCTTTGCGGTGTGCTCTACCCTAACCGAACGATGGTGATCGTTCGCGCGTGCTCGGTGCTGGCGTGCTCGTTGTTGGTCGCGGCTTGCTCATCGAGCGGCGCGCGCAACGCTGGCGCTGCAGGCGCGTCCAGCGCTGGCGATAGCGGCCGCAATGGCAGCGACACTGGCGGCAGCGGCGCCGGCGGCAGCGGCACGCTGAACGGCGGCTCCGATGCCGGCGGCAATCCGAGCGCGGGCTCGAGCAGCGCGCAGGGCGGCAGCTCCGCCGCCGGTTCGGCCGCGCTGAGCTCTGGGCCAACCGTAGGCGAGTTCATGGGCCTGAACGGCTTCATCGACGACGACGTGGAAAAGCTCGCCGCCGTCGGTAACGTGCGCGAGTACCACGACTGGACCTGGAATGATGGCAACGGCGCGGCCAGCTATGCGGGATACCCCGATAACCAATTGGAGTTTTCGCTCTTCAACGGCTTCTGGGATTTCGACGCCTACTACACGCAACTCACGGCGAAGAACGTGCTCGTCTTCCCCTGCATCGAGGGCTCGGTCGGCTACTTGAATGGCGCAATGCCGCCGGTGAGCAGTGGCGCAGACCCAACCGATCCCGCTTCGTACGTCGCGCACGCGTCGTTCATGTATCAGTACGCGGCGCGCTACGGAAACGTCAAAGTCGACGCGAGCAAGCTCGAGCTCGCTCCTTCACAGCAGGTCAGCTCCGGCCTGAACGTGCTCCCGTACTATGAAGACGGCAACGAACCGGACGCGACCTGGGTGCACCCGGACGGCTCGTTCCTCTTTACGCCGGAGATGACCGCGGCCATGGCCAGCGCCGATTACGACGGACATCAGGGCAAATTAGGCGCAAATTTCGGGATCAAGAGCGCCGATCCGCACGCCAAAATGGTGCTCGCGGGCCTGGCCGGCGCAGGGCCCAAGGATTTTTTGAGCAACGTCACGAGCTATTTGGACGGCATGCGCAGCTGGGCCGCGCAGCATCGCGCCGGCAGCTTCCCGGCGGACGTGATCAACGTGCACGATTACTGCTTCGGCCCCGACCCGTTCGGTACCGCTAACCCGAAGCCGGGTCTCTCACCGGAAGAGTGCAAACTGAGGGAGCTCATGGCCTCGCTCGTCAGCTACCGCGATCAGCAGTTCCCCGGCAAAGAGCTGTGGCTGACCGAATTCGGCTACGACACCAACGCCAAATCGCGCTTGCGCGCTCCGGCGCTGGGCGGCAATTCGGCCGAAATCGTGCAAGGGCAGTGGCTCGTGCGCAGCTTCCTCGCGCTGCTTTCGGCGGGTCTCGATCGCGCGTTCCTGTTCGTCTCGCGCGACAACTGCACCGGGGACGATGCCAAGTGCCCGGACAACGCCGTGCAATTCTCGACCTCTGGCGTGCTGACCGAAAAAGGCCAGGCGACGCCCAAAGCAGCCTGGTATTTCCTGGCCGCGTTCCGAGCGCGCTTGGCCGCGATGCGCTACATCGGCAGTGCCGATTCGGGGATGAGCAACGTGTCGATCGCCAAATTCTACGACGCTGCGTCGGACAAAGGCGCCTACGTGCTCTGGGCGCCGACCAGCGCCGCAACCGTGGTCAAAGGCTACGCGCTCCAGGTGAGCTCGGCATTGAGCGCCGCGACGCTGGTCACACTCGCCGATCAATCGAAAACCGGCAGCGAGCAGGCGCTCAGCCCGAAACAGGGCTCACTGTCGCTCGACGTGAGCGAGACGCCGAGCATCGTGCTCGTGTCCGGACGACCTTAGGGGTCTGTCCCTGAATTAACTCTCCCCGTAAGCGTGCCCGTGCCCGTGCCCGCGCCCGTGCCCGGAAGGAGGAAGGGACCACCCTAGCTGCAGCAATCTGCGTTCCGGACATCCACGGCCGCAAATTGGCGAGCGGAGCGGCTCTAGCTCTTCGCGAGCTCGCTCTCGACGGCCGCGAGCAGGTTCGGATTTTCTGGCTCGACGTCCGGCGCGAAGCGATAAACGGCATTGCCGTGGCGATCGACCAGGAACTTTTCGAAGTTCCACATCACGTCCGCGGGCGCCTTTGGGGCAAGGCCATGCGCGTCTAGCTTGCTCGCGAGCTCGCCGCCTTCTTTGCTCTGAGCTTGGGGCTGCTGCTTGATCAGCTGCTTGTACAGCGGATGCTGGGTATCGCCCTTGACCGAGAGCTTCTCGAACATCGGAAAATCGACGCCGAAGCGGGTCGTGCAAAATTGGATGATCTCTTGGTTGGTCCCGGGCTCCTGACCTGCGAAATCATTGGCGGGGAAGCCGAGCACGAGCAAGCCCTGCTCGCGGTACTTGTGCGAGAGCCGGACAAGCCCCTCGTATTGCGGGGTGAGGCCGCACTTCGAGGCGACGTTCACGATCAGCAGCACCTTGCCCTCGTGATCCTTGAGCGATGCCTTGG
>Ga0207667_10011046_pt1 | contig 10518 bp, 13 predicted proteins | sample KBSCornC52_FD_184301 | JGI IMG/M metagenome (GOLD analysis project Ga0207667, IMG submission 184301) | Corn rhizosphere microbial communities from Kellogg Biological Station, Michigan, USA - KBS Corn C5-2 (SPAdes) (version 2) | ecosystem: Host-associated > Plants > Roots > Rhizosphere > Soil ...
CAGCCCTGCAAGTTGGGCTGCTGGAAACGACGTTGGATACGCCAGATGCCAACACGGTGGCGGCGGTTTGGACGGCTGGGTTTTCGCTGGTGATGGTGTGCTATCTGGTGGGCCGTGCGGTCGGTGCGGTGGTCCACATGATCCGGGAGGGGTAGCGATGGCTTCGCGTGCATTAACAGCTTGGTTGGCGGCTGGTGTGGCCGCGTTGTGGGTGATGGCGTTCGTGATGCTGTATCGCGCCTTTACCTGAACAGAATTTGCCTAATTCGGGCAAGCGTTGCCGGGCGATTCCGGCGTTTTATAAGGGGTAGAACCATGCAATTCCTGAGCAAAAACAAGAAGGCTCTGGCCGTCGTTGGTGGTGCTGTTGCGGCGGTCTCGGCGACGTCGGCTAATGCCGCTGCCGCCATCGATCTGACTTCTATCACCGGCGCTGTGTCTTCGGCGGACATCGTCGCCGGCGTGCTGGCCATCGGCGCAGTGATGGCCGTGGTGTGGGCAACCGTCAAGGCGGCCAAGATCGTGATGGCGTTCCTGAAGTCGGCCTAAGTTCGCCAAGCGGTAATCAGGGGCGATGTAGCGCTGCATCGTCCTTTTTTTTCGTCCAAACAAAGGGGAACCCGTGAATTATTCGAACCTCTGGTATCTGGTGGTCTTCGCATGGGGCATGGTCTGCGCCTGGGCGGTGGTGGTGGGCTTGGAGGGTGCGCAATGAAACGGCTGATTCTCATGTCCCTGTGCCTGCTGGTGCTGGCCCTCGATGCTGTAGCTGGTGCGCTGCCTGTGTCGAAGATGCAAAATGCGGTGTCCGGCGTGACGCAAGCCAAGATGCAAAGCAGAGGTTTCGCCGCGAACGATCCCCGCTATAACGGAACGTTAGCCGGTGTCGGTGCCGGTATTGCCGCTGCTGCCACCCAAGCCGCCACGGTAACCGCACTCGGCGTAACCGCCCCAGCATGGGCCACCGTCGCCGCTGGTGCCGCCGCTGCTGCCGCTGTCGGTGCCGCCGTCTACTTCGCCATTGATGCCGGCCTTAAATGGCTTCTCAAGGACGGCAACAGCGTCCAGATTGGCGACAACCCCGAATCCATCAATACACCCGGTGGACTGCCGCCACCGATGACTATCTATTGCCTGAACGCCGCGTGCGGGGTAAGCGAGGCCGCTGCCTGCATGGGCCAAACGAAGGGATCGGGTACCGCAGGGAACCTGACTTGGACATCCGCGTACGCCTTCACCAACGGGCGGTGCAATACGATTCGTTACTACAGCGACGGGCATACAAGCGAGATGTATTGGGGTTCTGCCACCAAATACACCAGCAATCGAGGTTATTGCCCCGGCATCAATTTGGTTCCTGCCAATGGCGTCTGTCCCGCGTCGAACTTCCCTGAGCCGGATGCCGCGCCGGTCAAGACCATTTCGGATGCCGCCAACGATCTGACCGTCCCACAGAAAAATACTTCTCTCGATCCGCAGATCATCGCCGACATTGCTAACGAGTTCTGGAAGACCGCTGCTTCGGCCCCTGGCTACAACGGCTTGCCCTACGATGCGACGCAACCCATTACCTCGGCGGATGCCGCCGCGTGGCAGGCAGCCAATCCTGGGTACTGGCCCAACGTCGGCGACTTCGTTGCGCCGCAAGCAGCTCCATCGGGTGGCACGGCGGCTACTCCCTTCACCATGCCGACCTCCACCAAGCCGGTATCAAGCGCCGACCCGGCCACGCAACCCAACACCGGCACTAATCCATCCACCGAGCCCCTGCAAAACCTTGGCGCCGATCCGGGCATTGGCGCGCCGTCGCTGGAAGCCATCCCGACCGCGCAACAAATCCTGTCGCCGCTAATGAACTTGTTTCCATCGCTGAGGAATTTCGTTGTGCCGGGTCTCGATGCAGCATGCCCGCATTGGTCGTTCGTGGTCTTCAATCGTCAAATCACGCTTAGCGATCACTGCTCGCTGCTGGAGAGTATCCGGCCCACGCTCTATGCCGCTATGGCCGTGGCGTATGCGCTGTTGGCGCTCTTGATCGTCCTTGCTGCATAGGGGAGGGGAAAACTATGTTTGGCATTGTCCTATCGGCCTTAAATGTCATTCTGGCCTTCGTTGTCCGCTCCATCATCGTTAAATTCGTCGTGTACTTCGCGCTGTTCTTCGTCACGACCGAATTTATCAACGTCCTTAGCAGCATGCTGCCGACCGGAGACAAGCTGTCTCAGGCCTTCGGCGGGCTGGGGGGCGACCTGTGGTACTTCCTCAATCTGTTCAACATCCGGGCCGGTATCCCGCTGATTCTCTCGGCATGGGTGACCCGGTTCATTATTCGCCGCCTCCCGATCATCGGCTAACCATGGGCATCAACGTCTATACGGGCCTGATGGGCTCCGGGAAGAGTTACGAGGTGGTCTCTGAGGTCATCGTCCCGGCGATTGCTGCTGGCCGTCGCGTCGTGACCAACGTTGATGGGATCGATGGCGACAAGATCCGCGAATACATCGAGAAGAATTACAAGACCGTGCCGGAGACATTGGGCGAGGTTGTGCATGTGACCAACGGCGAAGTGTCGCAACCGAATTTCTTCCCGTACTACGACGACAAGAAGGGCGAGCACACCGATACCATTGTCCAGCCGGGCGACTTGGCCTGCATCGATGAGGCGTGGCGCTTCTGGCCCGCGACCGGCGCGACGCTGCTGAAGGAACATAAAAGCTTCTTCCTTGAGCATCGGCATTTTACGAATGCGCAAACCGGCGTGGCCTGCGATTTGGTGCTGATGATTCAGGACATGAGCACGCTAAACCGCTTCGTGAAGAACGTGGTTGCCTTCCACATCCGCACGCACAAGAAAATCTCGCTAGGGCTAGCGAACAATTACAGCGTGTCGATTTTTGAAGGGAATAAGCAGACCAAGGCCGCAAGGATCAGTGTCACGCTGCGCAAGTATCGCAAGGAGATATTCCCGCTGTATTCATCGTTCAAGGGCGGGGCCGCTGGGAAGATCGTCAATGTCGATAAGCGTCAGAACATGATGGCCCGACGGTCGGTATGGCTCACGGCCATTTTCATGTTGCTGGTGCTGATCGCCGCTGCATACAGTCTTCATCACTTCTTCAACCGCAAGCCAGCCGAAGCACCGGCAAAAGAGCAGGGCGGCGCAGGCACGTCAAATGCTGCTGCAGGGGCAGCGAAAGCAGCGCCGCGCCCAACGTTCTCCGACATATGGCGAATTGCTGGAACAGCCAAGATCGGGAACGCTAGCTACATCATCATCGCCGACCAGCATGGACGGCTTCGCTATGAATCTCCCTCGATGTTCGTCCAGATGGGGCCGCAGACTATCGGCGATATCGACGGCGCAAAGGTCACGCGCTACTCCGGCGCGGTCGGCCAATCCAATTTACTGGAGGGGAAGAAATGAAACGCATCCTAGCTGCGGTGCTGCTGGCGTCGATGACGTTGGCCAACGCCGCGCCCTTGAGCTTGCCGTTATCGCTACCGCTGCCGCCCGGAATGCCGCAACCGGCAGAAAGCGCGTTCGAGCTCTCCCGCGTGCGCATCGCTGACGCGGTCGAGGTGATGTATACGCAAGTGCTGAAGTCCCCATATCTGATACAGCCTGAAGTCGTGGGGGATGAACGCTTGGTGTCTTTCCGGTTCGCTACGGGTGCCTCGGCCAGGTCAGAGGTATCCCGGTTCATGGGGCTCCTGGGCCTCTCCGTCCGCACTGTCAATGGTGTTGATCTAATTGGTGTGACCAAGGAGGCGGAGCCGGACAAAGAGCCGTATGTCTATCACCCGAAATTTCGTGACGTGTCCTATTTGGTGGAGCTGCTGCGCGCACTGTTTCCCAAGGGCGAATTCACCTCAACCCGGACCATCCATGGCGCGCCACAATCCATTGGTGCTGACATGGCTACGGGGCAGACCAAGGCACCCGCGCCCGCCAGTTCAGCCGCCGCGCTGATCGATACGCAAGCCGATGCACTGGTGTTCAATGGCACGCCCGGCGATATCAAGAAGCTAGCCGGGCTGCTCGATCAACTGGATACGCGTCAGGGGGAAGTCATGGTGCGCGGTCAGGTCTTTGAGGTGGCGTCCAACGGTGCCGAAGGGTCGGCCTTCTCGCTGGCGCTGCACCTGCTAGGTGGGACCGTGACCGCAGGACTGTCCACGCCATCCACGCTAGACGGTTTCGTGAAGATCAAAAACGGCTCCATTGATGCCGTCTTCGCGGCCCTGTCCAGTGATAGCCGGTTCAAGACGATTTCCGCGCCCTCGCTGCGTGTGCGCTCCGGTGCCTCCGGCCGCTTCTCCGTCGGTCAGGACGTGCCTGTCCTGGGCGCGGTGAGTTATCCCGGCACCGGTAATGCGCCAGTTCAGTCTGTGGAATATCGCAGCTCGGGCGTCATCTTCGATCTGAAACCGATTGTGCGTGATGCCGTCGTCGATCTGACTGTCGGTCAGCAGTTATCAAATTTCGTGGTCACACAGACCGGCGTCAACAATTCGCCGACCCTGACCAAGCGTGAGGTAAGCACGTCGTTATCCGTGGCCGACGGAGATATCGTCATCATCGGCGGCTTGGCGGAGAACCGGGAAAGCTCGGGCCGCGTCGGCTTCTCGTTCTTGCCTGACTGGATGCAGTCCAATACCGGCCAGAACAGCAAGAGTGAGATTCTGTTGGTGCTGCAAGTGTCGCGGCTGTGATTCAGGTGCGAATGAGCCGCCCGTTCTTGTAATTGAAAATCGTATGCAGGATATAGCCGTCGTAATCCATGATCCGCGCCACCAGTTGACGCATGGTCTTGCAGAAAAACTGCCGACCATCCGGGCGTGTCCAGATGAAGGCGACGCCCTTGCGGATCAGATTGCGGAAGTAGAGCGGCAGGCGCAGTTGCTTCCACGGCGGCACGAAGTTGGAGGGCGCCAGGGCCTTACGGGAGCGCTTGAAATGGGCAAGGTAAGGCTGGTACGGGAAGTGCAGCAGGGGCAGTTCTGGCTGTTTCATGTTCGCGCCTTCGTGGTGGTGTTTTTGCTGACCGAGTTCCTAGATTCGGAGCCCTCCGTAAGACCGGCGGTTTTGGTCGTTTCTCTGGTACCGCCTGCCGCCGTTTTCCTGAGTTCTTCGCCCGATGATCGGATAGCCGGCGCATGAGGCTTTTGCCGCAAGGGGGAAGGTTTGTAAAAGCGCGGCAGCTTGCGCTTTTATGAATACCCCCTTGCGGCAAAAGACGCGCCGGCTACCGTTCATCGAAAAGGCGGAGAACTCTGGAAAAGGGTGGCTGGTTGATCGGAGAAACGACCTCAACCGGCTATGAGTGCGCAGCACTCACTGGCTAGGTTTCATGCGGTCGATGTACGGCGCTGCGGCGTTTGGGATGAGAGGGAATTTCCGTTACGCGTAACGGAAAAGAGGCGGAGCAAGATCGCGCCGCCCGCAGCTTGCGAGGACGGCGCGAGCGAAGCGAGCGCCTAGACTTGTATTAAGCATACTTAACGGAAAACAAGCCTAAAGCAGCATGCCAAGGCAGACATACCGAAGAAGAAAAAGTAGGGAAGGGCAGTCCAGAAAAGAAAATGCCCTGAAAGGACTCGCGATCCGATCAGGGCGTTCATCCAACTAGCTGAGATAGGTGAATGAATGTCTGCAAGTTATACCTCTGATTTTGACCTGTCAAACGTATCGTTCGATCCGGACAACGAATTAGAACAAAAATCGCCCGGATGGCAAGATGAGGGCGTTAGAAACACGTGGAATGACCGCTACGTTGCCCGCAAGGTCACTTATCCAGATGGTCAGTTGGAAGTGACCGTCTGCCGTGAAAAACACTTCAAAGGCCCCGCGCCGATTATCGGCAAGCGCACCAAGCGCGGTGAATCCCAAAACCGCGAGCGAAACGAGGCTGTCGCAGCTCGCAATGCCAAAAAAAACGTAAGAGAGCGCTGTAAATCGATTGGAGCTGATCGCATGATTACGCTCACCTATCGAGACAACATGATTGATCGCGAAAAAGCGCTCAAGGATTGGGACAAATTCCGGCGTCGTGTCGGCAAGTGCGTTGATTTTCACTATGTGGCAGTGATTGAGGAACAGCAGCGCGGAGCCTTGCATTTTCATGTGGCGGTGCATGGCCGTCAGTGCTATCAACTATTGCGCTCAATCTGGTCAAGCATCGTCGGGGTCGACGAGCAGGGGCGCTCAATGTCAAACATCGATGTACGCAACCCCTCCAAGTTTGGCTTTGGCAAGGATGGCATTCACAAACTTGCCTCCTACATCGCCAAATACTGCGGTAAACAGATGGACTGTAGGGATTTCGATCAAAAGCGCTATTTCGCCTCAAGGGGCATCCCTAAGCCCGATGTGCAGCGCTGGGCTCTTGTGAGCACCAATTCGCTCGGTGCAGTTCAGACGGCCTTTGTAATTGCAGGTACGGGTCTCTTGGACGGTGCGCAGTTCTGGTACAACAAAGCGCTTGATGTTATTTGGATTGCAACCGCCCCTTATCATGGCATGGGAACTTTGGAGGCTGTTCCGTTCTAAGGCATATATGCTTTGGCCGGGGAGGGCGTCATGCCGAGAAACATTATTGTTTTAGGTGATAAAACGAGTCACGGTGGAACCGTGATTTCCGCTTCAATGACATCGTCTGCACATGGAAAAGGTTGGGCCCGCGTGGGGGACATGGTCTCGTGTCCGCGCTGCCGAGGCGTCTTTCCGATAAGTCAGGGAGACAATAGCCTTCTCGATGACGGAAAACCCGTCGCTTATGATGGCTGCAAAGTTGCCTGTGGAGCTATCCTGATTTCTAACCAAGCCGTCACCACTACAGATCCGTCCAGCGGCGCGGCTCCAGGTGCCTCTGTTGCGGCGAGTAGTGTTGGTGCAATTGGCTCGAATATCATGGCGAGTTATCATGATGAGCCTTTGGACCATCTCGGAGAGCGCTTTAGAGGCCGTTTTCAGGTGCTCGATTCTATTTCCGGCCAACCGGTGACTGATCAGGGGGTTCGCGTTCGCTCTACCAACGGACAATACCTAACCGGCGTGACCGACGCCGAAGGATTCACGCAATGGGTGGAGCGCGCATCAAACGAGGCATTGGCATTTGATCTTTTTGAAAAAGGCGTGAAATGACGGAGCAGACTTCCTCCTTTACACCGCTCGCAACGGGCGGCATGTCCGCTGAAGGCACAACTACCGTCGTAAAAATCAATCGACCCGCTCTCGGTCCGTCAGATAAGAAAGTCCTCTGTTCCGCCATTTGTAAATGCAAGGATGCGCCTGGCGTTGGCAAAGATGGTCGATCACTAAAGCAATCGTGTGTGTCGAACCGATTGCGAGAGCTTGATAAGGTACTGGAGCACCGAAGTCCGTATAAGCCTGAGGTCAATTACGATATGACCAAAGATCCTCCGGAACCCATTATGGATTCAAGCATAGGAACTAAAGTTCATGATTGGTTGCCTGGCTGGATTAACAAGCATTGGGAAGTTGACCACGGCTCCCCCTATTTGAAAGGGGCTGGCATGATACGAAGGCCAGATGCGATTATCGTTCTCGACCCCACTAAACCGCCAACGCAAGAGAATATCAAACAGGTCGTGGAGATCAAATTTCCGCCTGATTCCATGAGTGTTCAGCAAGCTCGCGCGTATACACGCATTGCTGGCTCTCCAACCAAATTGGAAGTTCTTGAGCCTGCCGATTGTGATTGCAATCAGCCTGAGCCGGAGCGCTCGAAAATACCGGTAGAGCAACTTGGCACAGCCAGTTTGCTGGCATCAATTCTGTATAGTCTTTTGACGAAACGCCCTCCACCAGTTCCATCTCCTGCTTTTTGAAGGTGCATCATGACCGACCTTTCTTTCGATCCTATCCAACTGATGCGTGAGCATCCGGAAAAAATGCGTATCCCAGGGGGCCTTTTGACAAAGCGGGGGCCTCAGGATTATGTGGGAAGTGTCCCAGCAATTACTGGGACGTTATTTTTTCGTGATGCCCATTTGCCAGATGTTAGAGAGGCCGTCTGTGTTTGTTTTGATGAATTTGAAGCGATCGCAAAAAATCATCTTACGTGGCTTTGGAGGGAAGAACCGCCTGAAGGGCCAGACAAATTCGCGTATCGCAAAGCTCCGTCTATGCGTCAAATGATTAATCGGATGGGGGAAAACGATACTCTTACTTTCCTATACACCAGCGGAGAGCAAGATCGGGATGCTGGTGAATGGGAATTTTATGTCTCTGGGCTTCGTGCATGGGAAGCAAAAATGGGCACCTGGGGCACTTCCGTGTTGCGCTTTAGTTTTCCGTTGCTGTACGTAGAAGACAATCCAATAGAATTCCAGCGAATGTTTTTGAATTTCGCAAAGCGGTTAAAAGCTATTCATGGGTACGGTGGACATGGCTTAGTCTTGTCCGTTCCACGCCTAAGCGACAATCAACCATTTGAAGCATTTTTATCGGAAAAACTAGCTGGCTTGGACGTAGGACATCCGGTCGCCAGTGCGGAGCATGCAAATGAGGGTATTAAGACGGTTTCGTGGCTCACCGCACTGAACTATGAAATGGTAAAGAAAGTAGGTGGGTTGCCTACCCTTCGCTCTGAGTTGCCGATGGATTGGTTTGCGCTTTACGATTACGGTGCTGGGTTAATTGTGCAGGCAGGGCCAAATCCTGATGCAGCGCCGACAGATCAACCTAAACCGGCGCGCCTAGTGTTGCCGAACATGTTGTTCAAAGAAGTGCGAACTCAAAAAATCAGTATTCATTACGCATCCAAAAATGGCGAGCCTCGTCTGATAGGCTGGAGTGCGGAGCAGTGGCTGAAGCGTTTTGACATCGATGAGGCTGAACTGATTACATATAAGACGAGGCTTTTAGATGAACCTAAGCTTACAAAAGCAACTACCTTGTCAGAGCGTTTGTAGGCCTATTACGCTTTAAAGAGGGTTAATTCTGCGAGCAAGTCAACAAGCGGAGTTCGTACGGTCGAATGCGGATGCTCCTGCCGTCGGAATACGCATAGGAAGACGTAAAATGAGTTAGTCCAAAGGACGGTACTAAAACGCTCGGTCAAAAGTGAAATTAAATAATAGGAGCAAGTATGTATTTGTTGGCTCAGCAAGCAGCCTTGATCGCTAAGGCGGTTCAAATGGGTTATGTTGGTGAACGTGGTCCGGCTCATGCGGCTCATCGGGCGGGCATCAAGAAATCTCTAGACCGCGTTGTTGACGCGGCCTTGGAGGGGCATACTAATGTAGAGGTCTTTAATTTTGGTCTAGCTTTGAATCAGGAATTGTTTGCAAACGCAATGGCGTCTCTTGGTTTTTCAGTTAAGAACCTCACTAAGCCAGGCGAGGAAAAAATCTTGAATGGCGTTAGGTTTGTCTTGAGCTGGGAATAAAAAAAAGCCCCGGATTTCCGGGGCTTTTGTTTAGTGAAGAGCAGGGCGTTTGTCAGTGGAAAATCTTGAACAATATTCCTACAGTGCCAGCCAACATAAATCCCAGCATCCATTTCAGTAGTTCAAACTGACCACGCACCTCGGCGAAGCTAGTAGCGACTTCGGCACGGAATTCGTTCAGATCAGATTTCTTGACCAATTCGTTGTTCATGGCTTCGGCTAGGGCGGTTGCGTGAGCTTCAGCTTGTTCGGTTGGAATTCCGGTTGCTTCAAGCCGTTTCACGTATTCGTGGGTATCAAAAAAGGTAGTTGCCATCGAGCTGCTTTCAGTCAGTATAGCACCGGGTTAGCGGGCGCTGGTTTTATGGGATTCGGCGAGCGTTTGAGCATGCTCAGCTGCGGAGGGGCCGGTTACGGTCGGTTTAGGGAACATAAGCACATCGGCTGTCGCGACGGCCAAGCGCGCTTTCTGTTGTGTAAATCCCATTTGTCGTAATCGATCTTGGTATTCGTAGTGCTGTAGCCGAAGAATTTCCGGTACCCACCATGGAATCTTGCGCTTGCCGATGAGCCAGTCGTGTACGGATCGTTCGGAACGTTTGAGGCGTTTGGCGATGACTTTGACGGAATGGCCCTGCATCCAAAACACAAATTCGCCGTGGTGCCCGTAACGGGTATTGGGATATCTCATGTTGGCTCGTCTTTTTGTTGAGGGATGTATGAGTGGCCAGAAGGCTCCATTTGTTTCCATATCGCAATTCACAAGCTTTCCGGCTGCCTAGATTTTCATCTCGTCGATTTCGTATAATTTGTATTATGTAAAATATAGTTTGCAGTTTGTCGGCTCTAACTGACTTCCACGTTGGTTTGCAAAAATATGTAGCCACTTTTTGCGTAATTTTGCCCCCAGATCCTTCCTTACCTAGGCGATTACGACACGTACATGTATCTATCCTAAGAAACGATGAGGATCCTGGGTGTTGATTTGCATTGAAAACTGACCCACTTTCCCAGGAAATTTGCATCCAAAGTTGACCCATGTTTAGACCACAATCCTGCTCATGACAGCGAGCGGGAGAACGGAGTGATAGACGTGGCCCTACTT
>Ga0207667_10011051_pt1 | contig 10516 bp, 7 predicted proteins | sample KBSCornC52_FD_184301 | JGI IMG/M metagenome (GOLD analysis project Ga0207667, IMG submission 184301) | Corn rhizosphere microbial communities from Kellogg Biological Station, Michigan, USA - KBS Corn C5-2 (SPAdes) (version 2) | ecosystem: Host-associated > Plants > Roots > Rhizosphere > Soil ...
TCAACGCTCACCGCAATTGCGCCCACCCAGGGCGCCGCCTCGGCGGCGTTCTTTACGAGATTGGTCAGGATGCGCTCCACCGACTCTGCCGGCACATCGACCCGCTCGAACGCGCCCGCACCGTAGCTCACCTCGACAGTCCGCCCGGCGACCTTGCTCAACAGTCCACGGCAGTGCTCGACCACCTTCGGCAGCACCGTTCCCGCTTCCGCCCCGGCGGCCTGCTCCATGCGCGCATGATGCACCAACCGACTGACCATCGCGCGGCTCCGCTCGCTCAACAACCGCAGCTCCGCCGCATAGGCCCGATGTTCCTCGCGCAGCACGCCGGGCAGCGCCAGCAGGTCTGAATATAGAGTGAGCGCCCCCAGCAGATTTCCCACATCGTGCGCCAATCCCGCGCCTTCGGCAACCCCGCCCGCGCTCCCGGCCACGTCATTTGCAATTGCCAGTGCGACTTCCGCCACCGGCGTCTCATCGCTCGCCAGGCCCATCGTCCGCGTCACATGACGAAGCGCCCTGAACTGTCCTGAACGGTCCTCTGACTTCCAGGCTGTACTGCTCTGCAATGCCTGCATTCACTTACTCCGCAATCTTCCGCGTACCTTTTTCTACCAACGCAGATAAACTTATGTAATCAATTCAAGTGCCAAAGTGGAACTATTTCGCTAAGTCCTTCCTCATAAAGCTAAAACTAAAGATTACTCCATAACCGTCATCGCCTCCCCTATTCCCAATATGGAATCCATCCTGAACCCCAAACCCACAAAACCCCAGAAAAAACGCAAGTCTCATTATTTCCCAATCTGGAACCTGTCCCATTTTGGAACAGACGACTCGCCTCAAAGTAACTGCGCACCCGCCCCGTCAGTCACCAACGCCTCCCATCATGCCACCACCTATAATCACCCAATGCCCGAAGTCTTCCGCCCCGACCACCGCCCCGCCGACGCGCTCCGCCCCATCCGCCTTACTCCCAACTTCGTCGCCACCGCCGAAGGCTCCGTGCTGATCGAAGCCGGCAACACGCGCGTCCTCTGCAACGCGACCATCGAGCAGGGCGTCCCCGGATGGCTGCGCAACTCCGGACGCGGCTGGGTCACGGCCGAATACGGTATGCTCCCCCGCGCGACCCTCACCCGCACCCCGCGCGAGAGCGAGCGCGGCAAAATCGGCGGCCGCACCCACGAGATTCAGCGGCTTATTGGCCGCAGCCTGCGCTCCGTCGTCGATATGAAAGCCCTCGGCGAGCGCACCGTCATCCTCGACTGCGACGTCCTCCAGGCCGATGGAGGCACCCGCACGGCTGCCATCACCGGAGCAGCGGTTGCGCTGGCCCTGGCCCTCAATAAACTCGTCGCGGCAGGCACCCTCAAAGCCTCGCCCCTCCGCCAGATGATCGCCGCCACCTCGGTCGGTATCGTGGACGGCAACATCCTGCTCGACCTCTGCTATGAAGAAGACTCCCGCGCCGAGGTTGATATGAACGTCGTGATGCTGGCCGACGGCGGCCTCATCGAGACCCAGGCCACCGCCGAAAAGGGATCATACACTCGCAAGCAGCTGGCCGAGATGCTCGACCATGCCGAAAAGGGCATCCGTGAGCTGCTCGCCGCGCAGTGCGCCATCCTGACGAGCGCTGTCTGAACCCCGAGCCCTGGCAGCTATCCGTTCTTGAACATCTGCTTGATCCCGCGCAGCGCCTGCCGTGTCCGCTCCTCATTCTCGATCAGCGAGAAGCGCACGTGCCCGTCGCCATGATCGCCAAACCCGATCCCCGGACTGACCGCGACTTTGGCCTCCAGCAGCAGTTTCTTCGAGAACTCAACCGACCCCAGCTTGCGGTAGTGCTCCGGAATCCTCGCCCAGGCAAACATCGTCGCCTTCGGTAGTTCGACAGGCCAGCCCAGCTTATTCAGACCCGGCACCAGCACATCACGCCGAGCCTTGTAGTTATCGCGGATCTTCGCCACGCAGTCCTGCGGCCCCTCGAGCGCGGCAATCGACGCCACCTGTATAGGCGTAAACGTTCCGTAGTCGAAGTAGCTCTTGATCCGACCCAGCGCGGCCACCAGCTTCTTGTTTCCCACCATGAAGCCCACTCGCCAGCCGGGCATGTTGTAGCTCTTCGACAGCGTAAAGAACTCGACAGCAATGTCCTTGGCCCCGGGAACCTCCAGCACACTGGGAGCGCGGTAGCCGTCAAACACAATGTCCGCATAAGCCAGGTCGTGAACGATATAGATACCCAGTTCCTTGCACAGCGCCACAATCCGCTCAAAGAAGGGCAGATCGACACACTGCGTCGTCGGGTTCGCCGGAAAGTTCAGGATGAGCAGCTTAGGCCGAGGCTGCATCCGGGGAAGATCGTGCTCCAGCTTCGCCAGCAAAGCATCCGCGCCGCCCTCTTCAATTGGAATGCTCTGCACCTTCGACCCCGCGATCACCGGCCCGAAGATATGAATCGGATAGCTCGGATTCGGCACAGCGACGGTGTCCGCATCATCGAGCACCGCGAGGCAGAGATGCGCGATCCCCTCCTTCGAGCCGATCGTCACAATCGCCTCTGTCTCCGGATCGAGATCGACGTTATACCGCGTCTTGTACCAGTTGCAGATCGCCCGGCGCAGCCGCGGAATTCCCCGCGACAGAGAGTAGCGGTGCGTCGCCGTCTTCTGCGCCGCCTCAATCAGCTTGTCCACAATATTCTTCGGCGTCGCTCCGTCGGGATTCCCCATGCCGAAGTCGATGATGTCCTCGCCGCGCTTGCGTGCGGCGGCCTTCAACTCGCCTGTAATGTTGAACACATACGCCGGCAGCCGTGTCAGCCTTCTAAACTCGTCCATCTCTCCCCTGCTGCTTCCCGTTTCGGAAGCCTCTCTTCATCATGCCATGCCGCGCACACCAGCCCGCTCCACGCTGTTCAAAACTTGTTAAGAACTTTGTGATTATGTTCTGCTTTGAAAGGGCGTGACTTCAGTCGCCCCGTAACCGGAGCCCACTCCATGCGGCTTTAGTCGCTGAGGGAATGTCGATAGCTGAATCAGAGCTTTCTTGCTGACTATCGCGCGGTAAAGATGACCTGCAGCACCAGGTCCTTCGGCGGATAACACGCCGCGCGATCGCAGGCCTGATAGTGCAGCGCCCCATGGATCGTATGCGCGCCAGCCGAAGCCACCACCGGCACCTTCACCATAAAGTCGCCCGTATAGACATCCAGCTTATTCGAGGGATCGAAGCTGAATGTGTAGCTCTTCCCCGCCGGATACTCAGCCGCCTCCTCCGTCACGCCGGTTGCCGGATCGAGTGTGAGCGCTGTCGGAATCAGCAGCTCCGACCTGGGCGTATGCGAGTTCACATGAAAGCCATTCGCCACGCGGAACCGCAGTTCCACAATCGTCCGACGGCCAGCGCGAACATCGTGGTCCTCCGCTACATACAGTACATACGACTTCGGCGAGGGCGGCGGCATCGGCAGCGTCCCTGCCTGACTCGCCCTCATCCCGGAAGATGTTCCTAGAAACGCCAACGACAGCACAGCAACAGCCAGACGCACTCGCATCACTGACCTCCCGCGGCCGTCGCACCCCCACCTGAAGCAATGGCCTTCTTAATATGGGCCTCAATCTCGTCCTTCGGACCCAATCCAGCCGTCTCCTCGACCACAACCCCGTTCCTGTCCACATAAAACGACATCGGCAGCACATCCACGCCGCCGTATGCCTTCTGCACCTTGCCGTCGGCCAGCAGAATCGGATACGTCACGCCGGCCTTCTGCGCCACCTTCGCAATCGTGTCCTTGCCCGCATCCACATCGTCCACCAGGCCGAGAATCACCAACCCCTGCCCGGCGTACTCCTTCTGGAACTCCTGAAACCATGGCATTTCGACCTTGCACGGCCCGCACCACGTCGCCCAGAAGTTCACCAGCACGGCTTTGCCTTTGAAATCGCTGAGCGAGACCTTCTTCCCGTCGAGTGTCGTCAGCGAAAACCCCGGCGCGACCTTCCCGCGCAGACTCGGTTCCTCGCCCTCATCGCCTTCCTCGACCTGTCCCGGTTGACCTGCCGCGCCCGGCACCAGGACGACATGGTTCTCTTCGGCCTTCTGCATCGCTAGCCGCCGCGCCCGCAGATTATGCCACCCCGCCCACAGCATCAGTGCGATGCCTACGATCATCACACCCAGAACCAGTACTCTGCGTTTCACTCGAAACACCCTTCCGGCAAGCCCGCCGCTCTGCCTGTAACTCTTTCCAGTTTAGACGCAAAGGCCCGCGGAATGCCGCGCCGCGCTCTGCTAGCATCGTGATGTCCGGCAATCATGCCCAGGCAGGCTCCTATTCCGACCGACCCCATCCGCCCATCCGGCTACGTCCGCATCGAAGCCGCCGCGCTCGACGAACTGGCACTGCGTCTCGACACCACGATGCTCGCGCCCTTCACGGCGGCCTGCGATCTCCTCATCCATACGGCCGCCGCCAACGGACGCATCATCGTCACCGGCATCGGCAAAAGCGGACTCATCGCACGCAAGATCGCCGCCACGCTCCGCTCCACCGGCACGCAGGCCTACTTCCTCCACGCCGCCGAGGCCATCCACGGCGACATGGGCATGATCGCCGCCGGGGACATCGTCATCGCGCTCTCGGCCAGCGGCGAAACCGAGGAGCTTCTTCGACTCATCCCCGCGCTCAAGCGCCTCTCCGCAAAACTTATCGCGCTCTCCGGCTGCGCCACTTCAACACTCGCCGAAGCCAGCGACATCTTCCTCGACACCAGCGTCTCCGCCGAGGCCTGCCCGCACAACCTCGCCCCCACCGCCTCCACCACCGTCATGCTCGCGCTCGGCGACGCGCTGGCGCTCGAAGTCAGCCGCCGCCGCGGCTGGCGCGCCGAGGACTTCGCCAACCTCCATCCCGGCGGCCGCCTCGGCAAGCGCCTCGCCCGCGTCCGCGACCTCATGCACTCCGGCGACGCTCTGCCGCAGGTCTCGCCCGCCACGCCCATGTCCCAGGTCATCTACGAGATGTCCCGCAAAAAACTCGGCATGACCACGGTGCTCGAAAACGGCCGCCTGGCCGGCATGGTCTCCGACGGCGACCTCCGTCGCCTGCTCGAGCGCGACGGCCCCCGCGCTCTCGAACATACCGCAGGCGAAATCATGAACCCGCACCCCATCATCATCGACGGCGACGCCTTCGCCTCCGCAGCCCTCGCCCTCATGGAAGAGCGCAAGATTACCTCGCTCATCGTCGTCAACCCCGAAGGCCACGCCGAGGGCGTCATCCACCTGCACGACCTCTGGACCTTGCAGCTTATTTAAGATTCGCAGGCATCCTTACGCTGGAGGCGACGATGCCAGATCAGGCTCCATCCGTAGCCGCGCCTCCGAGGCCTTGTGCTTGCGCCGATACATTCGCTGGTCAGCGACCTTTAACAGCCTCGACCCGTCCTCGCCATCGTCCGGATAAACGGCAGTCCCCAGACAGGCAGTCAGGACCATGGACCGGCCATCCACCAGGATCGGCCTCTCCACTGCCCTGCGAATGATCTCCTCGAAGAAATATACAGACCGTCCCAGCGTCAGGTCCGAGGCGACCATGGTGAACTCATCGCCTCCCAGGCGCGCCATGCTGTCGAAAAAATGCGAACACTCCCGTAGATTGCTCGCCATCTCGCGCAACACCTGGTCGCCCGCCTGATGCCCAAGCGCGTCGTTGATCTCCTTGAATCCGTTCAGGTCGAGCAGGAACAGCGCAAGGCCCTCCTGAGTACGGCGCGAGCGCGCAATCGCGTTCATAAGCCGCTCGCTGAACTGCCGCCGGTTCGGCAGCCCCGTCAGTTCATCGTGCAGGGCAAGCCACTTGTTGTCCGAGACCTGCTCCTCCAGCATCACAAGGATCATTCCTATCGAGATCAGCGACTTCTGCAGGTTCCACACATGCGACGCAATGTCCGCATATCCGCGATGCATCACAATCCAGGGATGGGCCAGAAAACAAAGCGACCAGATCGTGAAGCCAGTCAGAATGGCCAGCCGCCCCGTGCTATTTCGCGGCAGGCGGCGGTAAAAGTTGATGGTCGCCACCGTATACACACAGCAGATGCTCCAGTAGACCGCATGACGGTAATCTCCGCTGCGAATAAGGAACCCCATCGTCAGCCAGCCGGCAGCGTAGAGCCCCGCATAAAGCCAGCTACGGCGCAGATAAATCGACGTCGCAACACCCACCACCAGGCCAAGCGCGACCGACGGGAAATACGGCGCCGCAACCCGGACATTCAGGCCATAGGTAGTGGCCACGGCCAGCAGCGGTACGGCGTTCAGCACGATATACAGCAGGCGGGTCTGACGGCTTTGCCGCTGTTCACCGGCGCCCCAGTTGAAAATAAGCCCGGCAACCACATAACAATCCAGCACGATCACGTGAAGAACCGGGTCCGGAATCTCAAAGGGAGCGTAGAACGTGTGGGCCGTCGCCTCGACAAGCGTAAAAAACAGTCCCAGCAGCCAGATGTCTGCCTGCGCCTGCGGATGCCGCCGGTGCAGCAAAAACAGAATAACGACCAGAATCGTCAGAGCGGACAGATCGGGAAGGAAGGCGTAGTTCATATGTTCCGTGCTTCTTCGCCGTAGAAAAATCCGATGGCCGGAGCTACGAAGCACGCCTCAAAAAAGCTGGCAGTAATGCATTATCCTGCATCTGTGCGAAAGCAAAAAATAAAAATCACGCTTTTTCCACAGGGTCGGCGAGGATAGTGAAACATGAACGTCGAAAATTGGCAATCAAAATATAACTATATTGTTATCAATAACATTATGATATTTATCTAAACTAATAAATTAGAAGCGCCTCCATCTGAAATATTCTTAAATGTGCTCGGCATCCTAAAAACCAGACGCTTTCGTGGCTGATCTTTCTGACACTCCCTCGTTGTCGTTTGCAGAAGCATGGTTTTTCAGGAAACCTTCCCATCGCCGCTCACGGTTTAGAATGACAGTTATCCCCAAAAGCCTGCGCGTACTACCGCAGCCGGCAGGAAAGTGCCTTTTTGCTCATGCATCGCTGGTCTCAACTCTTTATTCCGACCCTTCGTGAAGCACCCGCGGACGCCGAAGTCGCCAGTCACAAGCTCCTCCTCCGGGCCGGATATATCCGCCAGCTCGGCGCAGGCATCTACAGCTATCTCTTCCTCGGCAACCGTTCCGTCAACAAGATCGTCGCCATCGTCCGCGAGGAGATGGACAAGATCGGCCAGGAGTTCCTGCTGCCCGCCCTCAATCCCAAGGAGATCTGGGAGGCCAGCGGACGCTGGACCGGCATGGGCGACAACATGTTCCGCCTCAAAGACCGCAAGGGCGCCGAGCTCTGCCTGGCCATGACCCACGAAGAGATCATGACCGACATCGCCCGCAAAGAGTTGCGCAGCTACAAGCAGCTTCCGCAGATCTGGTATCAGATCCAGACCAAGTTCCGAGACGAGCCGCGCCCCAAGTCCGGCCTGCTCCGCGTCCGCCAATTCATCATGAAGGACAGCTACTCCTTCGACATCGACGAGGCCGGCCTCGACGAAAGCTACACGAAGCACGACGCCGCCTACCGCCGCATCTTCGCCCGCTGCGGCCTACAATTCGTCGCCGTCGAAGCCGACTCCGGTGCCATGGGCGGCTCCGCCTCGCAGGAGTTCATGGTCTACACCGATGCAGGCGAAGACCTCATCGCCTCCAGCACCTCCGGCTACGCCGCCAATCTTGAAAAAGCCACATCGAGGCTCACCCCCATTACCGAGATGGAGCCCACTGGCGATGGCCTGCCCGAGCTAGTCCACACCCCCGGCAAAGCCGCCATCGCCGACGTCGCCGAGTTCTTCCAGATCTCACCGGCCTCCGACATCAAGACCGTCGCCTACATGGGACAGAACATGTCCGCCGACGGCAAGACCATCGAGACGCCCGTCATCGCCTTCCTGCGCGGCGACCACTTCGTCAACGAGACCAAGCTCACCGCGGTCGCCGGAGTCTCCGAGCTGCGCCCCATGGTCGCCGAAGAGCTTGCCCTCTACTTTGAAGGCCCCGCAGGCTACCTCGGCCCCATCGGCCTCAAAGTCCTTCCCGCCGCCGAAGACGATCCTCGTGCCGTCACCGTCATCCTCGACAAAGGTCTCGAAGGCCGCAAGAACATGGTCGGCGGAGCCAATAAGCTCGACTACCACTACCGCAACCTCGCCCCTGGCCGCGACTTTACCTGGACACTCGCCGCCGACATCCGCAACGTGAACGAGGGCGAACCCTGCCCTATCAGCGGCCAGCCGCTGAAGGTCGCCAAGGCGGTCGAGATCGGCCACATCTTCAAGCTCGGCTATAAATACACGAAGTCGATGGGAGCCACCGTACTGAACCGCGAAGGCAAGGAAGTCACGCCTATCATGGGCAGTTACGGCATCGGCATCGAGCGCATCCTCACCGCTGCCATCGAAAGCTCAGCCGCAGCCAGCGGAGGCTCCTCCTACGCCCTGCATCCCGCCATCGCCCCGTTTCAGGTCGTCATCACGATCACGAACATTGGCGACGCTGCTCTACTGTCCGCCGGAGAAAAGGTAGCCGCAGCCCTTGAGGCCGCTGGCCTGGATGTTCTTCTGGACGACCGCGACGAGCGTGCCGGCGTCAAATTCAAAGACGCAGACCTGGTCGGCATTCCCTATCGAATCAATATCGGACGAGGAATAGCTGAAGGCAAAGTCGAGCTTGTTGACCGCCTGCAAAACCTCAATCAGGATGTACCTTTGAACGATATAGTCGAACAGGTAGCCGCCAAGGTAACATCGGCCCTGCACAACTCGCTCGCTCCAGCAAGACTCTAACCGTCCAACACGAAAGAGTATTTTGCCAGTCAAGCTCAAATACGGCAGCAGCGCCCGTGGCACAGATTCCACGTTTGGCTACCGTCTCCTGTGGACGTTCCTCATCTTCGTGCTCGGATGCGCGGTCGTCACCGTATCGGTCTTTGCTTACTACTATATCCACTATCAGCATGTGGTTGACGACCGCCTGGCCTCGGGCCACATCTTCGCCAGCGTCTCGCAGATCTACGCCGCTCCCAAAGAGGTCCGCGACGGCCAGAAGCTCACCGCCGCCTCCATCGCCGCCGACCTTCGCCGCGCCGGGTATAACGCCAATCCCAAGCTCGGCACCTACCAGCTCACGGGCGACAGCATCTTCATCAAGCCCGGCGAAGAGAGCTACCACACCACCGACGGCGCCACCATCAGGACCTCCGGCGGCCAGGTGCAGAGCATCACCGCCGAAAACGGCGCGGCGCTCAGCGCCTACGAGTTGGAACCCCAGCTCATCACCGCGCTCTCCGAGGACGCCAACCGCACCAAGCGTCGCATGGTCAGCTATAACGACATTCCTCCGCGCATGGTTCAGGCCGTAACTGCCATTGAAGACCACCGCTTCTTCGAGCATTCCGGCGTCGATTACTACAGCATGATCGGCTGGGTATGGCACGACCTGATCGGCGACCGCAGATACCGCGGCGGTGGCTCAACGCTGACGATGCAGCTTGCCAAACTGCTCTTCGTCGAACCCAATCGCTCAAATAAATTTGAGCTCATCAAGTACAAATCGAGCCAGATTCTGGTCGCCTTCCAGCTCGAGGCCCGTTTCAGTAAGCAGCAGATCTTCGAGATGTACGCCAACGAGATCAATCTCGGCCATCGCGGCAGTTACGCCATCAACGGCTTCGGCGAGGCTGCCCAGACCTACTTCGGCAAAAACCTCCGTCAGCTCGATACGGCCGAGTGCGCTCTGCTCGCCGGCATGATCCAGAGTCCCAGCCGCCTCAACCCCTATCGTCATCCCGAACGAGCCATCGCACGCCGCAACATCGTGCTCGACTCCATGGTCGAAACCGGCGCCATCACCGAAAGCGAAGCCACCCGGGACAAAGCCGAGCCTCTCCACCTCACACCGCCCAACATCGACTCCAGCGAAGCTCCTTACTTTGTCGATCTCGTCCACGACCAGCTCGTCCAACGCATCGGCGATCAGAACCTCGCGCATCAGAACCTCCGCATCTACACCTCGCTCGATCCCGACCTGCAACATGCCGCCTCCGAGGCCGTTGAAGTCGGCATGAAGAATGTGGACGAGTTGGTCCGCAAACTGCACCGGCCTCGCAAAGGCCATCCGCAAGGCCCGATTACCTATCCTCAGGTCGCCCTCGTCGCCCTCAATCCACACACCGGCCAAATCCTCGCGCTCGTCGGCGGACGCAACTACGGCGTCTCGCAGCTCGACCACGCCGTCGCCAAGCGCCCCACCGGATCCATCTTCAAACCGTTCGTCTACGCTACGGCCTACAACACCAGCCTCAATGGCACGGCGCTCGGAGACAGCGGCGGCGTCTTCACCGCGCTGACCCAGCTCAACGACGACACAACGACATTCATGTTCAATGGCCAGGCATACACCCCCGGCAACTTCGTCAAGAACGAGTACCCGGGCATGG
>Ga0207667_10011054_pt1 | contig 10516 bp, 6 predicted proteins | sample KBSCornC52_FD_184301 | JGI IMG/M metagenome (GOLD analysis project Ga0207667, IMG submission 184301) | Corn rhizosphere microbial communities from Kellogg Biological Station, Michigan, USA - KBS Corn C5-2 (SPAdes) (version 2) | ecosystem: Host-associated > Plants > Roots > Rhizosphere > Soil ...
ATCGTGCTCGAGAGGAATCCCGCCCACCGCGGCTTCGAGCTGGAGACCCGCTACGCGGACATGGCGGACGAGTGGGACCGGCGCGCGATCGACGACCTCGCCGGGAAGCGGCTTCCGCTCATCGACCGGATCGAGGTCTATCCCATCGAGGACGAGCAGCCGCGCTTCCTCGCGTTCCTGAACCACGAGCACGACATCATCGACGAGCTTCCGCTCACCTTCGTGAACCAGGTGCTCCCGGGCGGCCAGCTCGTCCCGCAGCTCGCCTCCCAGGGCGTGCGCGTCTTCCCGGAGCTCGAGCCCGAGATCACCTACTACGTGTTCAACCTGGACGAGAAGGTGAACGGCGCGGACAACCCCGTGGGCGGATACACGCCGGAGCGGGTGGCGCTGCGGCGCGCGATGGTGCTGGGCCACGACCGCAACCAGGAGATCGCGATCATCCGCCGCGGGCAGGCGATCGCGGCGCAGGGCCCGATCCCGCCGGGGGTCGTCGGCTACGACCCGGATTTCCGCTCGGACGCGCAGGACCCGGACCCGGCGCGGGCGAAGGCGCTCCTCGACATGTACGGCTACCTCGACGCCGACGGCGACGGCTGGCGGGAGCGCCCGGACGGCCGCCCGCTCGTGATCCAGTACCGGTACCTCGCGGGCGGGCAGGAATACCGGCAGCTCGCGGAGCTCTGGGTGAAGTGCATGACGGAGCTCGGGATCCGGTTGAACCCGGTCGCGGTCCAGTTCGCCGACCTCCTGGAAGTGCGGCGCCTGGGGAAGTACGAGCTTGCGGACACCGCGTGGATCGCGGACTATCCGGACGCGCAGAACTTCCTGCAGCTCCTGTACGGCCCGAACACCGACCAGTCGAACGAGTCGCGCTTCCGGCTTCCCGAGTACGACCGCCTCTACGAGAAATCCCTCGCGGTCCCGGACGGCCCGGAGAGGAACCGCCTGTACCGCGAGATGACGCGGCTCATCTTCGCGTATGCGCCGTGGCGCCTGGGCGTCACGCGCAACTTCAACCACCTCTTCTATCCCTGGATCAAGGGATACAAGAAGCACCCGATCCTGTATACCAACTGGAAATGGCTGGACATCGACGTGGCGGGCCAGCGGGCCGCCATGAAATAGCGCCCGCGAGGCGAGAGGAGGAGAGCGAATGACCGCCTATGTCGTCCGGCGGGTGTGGCAGATGATCCCGACCATCCTGGGCGTGATCCTGCTCATCTTCGTGCTGTTCAACTGGGTGGGCGGCGACCCGGCGCAGGTGCTGGCCGGCAAGATCTCCAACCCGGACCAGATCGCGAACATCCGCCGCCAGCTCGGGGTGGACCAGCCCTACTGGTACCAGCTGCTCATCTTCGTGAAGCAGGTCTTCACCTTCGACTTCGGGCGCAGCTGGTCCACCAACGAGGAGGTCTCGCACATCATCCTCACGCGGATCGGGCCCACGCTCACGATCATGCTGCCGGTGCTCGCGATCACCACCACGCTCGCCGTCTTCTTCGCGGTGATGGTGGCCTACGTCCGCGGCACCCTCACGGACCGCGCGATCATGATCGCCTGCACGGTCGCGATGTCGGTGAGCTTCCTCGTCTACATCATCGTCTTCCAGTGGCTCTTCGGCTTCGTGCTCGGGTGGTTCCCGGTACAGGGCTGGAGCGAGAGCTTCTGGAAGAACCTCTCGTACTACGCGCCGCTGCCGATCATGCTCGCGGTCTTCGTGGGCCTCGCCCCGGAGCTGAGGCTCTACCGCTCGTTCTTCTTGGACGAGATCCACCAGGATTACGTCCGCACCGCGCGCGCGAAGGGCCTCCCGGAGAAGCAGGTGATGCTGAAGCACGTGATGAGGAACGCGATGATCCCGATCCTCACCAACGTGGGCATCGCGCTTCCGGGTGTCTTCGTGGGCTCCTTCCTCCTCGAGGTCTTCTTCTCGATCCCGGGCCTGGGGCGCGAGGTCGTGACGGCGGTGAACCGCAGCGACTTCCCGGTGATCAAGGCGGTCACGGTCTACCTCGCGATCATCACCATGATCATCAACCTGCTGGTCGACGTGATGTACAAGCTGGTCGATCCCCGGGTCTCCTTCAAATGACGGCGAGGACGGGAGCCATGCGATTTCTTTTCGGCGTCATCCTCGCGCAGGCGGGGATCCATCAACCATGAGCGCCATCCTCGACAATCCCCCGCCCGCCGAGGTCCGCGACTCGCCCGGCCTCTGGGCCCTCGCGTGGAGGCGGCTGCGCCACGACCGCGTGGGCATGGTCTCCCTCGCGATCGTCGCGTTCTTCCTGGCCCTCATGACGGCCTCCTACTTCGGCCTCGTCGCCTCGGACTGGGCGAAGGAGAAGGGCGTCTCGTACGCGAATCCCTCGTTCCTCGCGGGCTCGGAGAACCTGGAGGCGCAATCGATGGCGCACAAGGGGGCCGCCGCGAAGGCGCCGCCGGTGGACCTCTCGGACGTCGACCCGCTCGCGCCGCGCTACAAGGAGTGGGAGGAAAGGGCCGCCAAGATCGCCGTGACGGAGGTGAAGCGCTCGGAGACGCTTCCCTTCGGCGGCGACAAGTGGGGCCGGGACGTCTTGAAGAAGGCGGTGAAGGGGAGCGAGGTCTCGATCTTCGTGGGGCTTTCGAGCGCGCTCCTGGCGACCCTCATCGGCACCGTGCTGGGCGCCTTCGCCGGCTACTGGGGCGGGAAGGTGAACGACTTCCTCGAGTGGTTCTACAACATCTTCACGTCGATCCCGTACATCCTCCTCATCCTCGCCTTCGCGGCGGTGGCGACCTCGACGGGCAAGCTCGGGAAGGGCATCGTCCCCATCGTGCTGATCCTCTCGCTCACCGGCTGGACCGGCATCTACCGCCTCATCCGCGCGGAATACATCAAGCACTCGAACCGCGAGTACGTGAAGGCGGCGCAGGCGATCGGGGCGACCAACTCCTCGCGCATGTTCCACCACATCCTGCCCAACGTGAGCCACGTGGCGCTCGTGCAGCTCTCGCAGTACACGGTGGGCTTCATCAAGGCGGAGGTGATCCTCTCCTTCCTGGGCTTCGGCGTTCCCGTGGACATGGTCTCGTGGGGCACGATGCTCGCGGAGGCGCAGAACGAGCTCGTGATCGGCAAGTGGTGGCAGCTCGCCGCCGCGGGGGCCAGCATGGCGATCCTGGTCACCGCCTTCTCGCTCCTCACGGACAGCCTGCGCGACGCGCTGGACCCGAAGCTCAAATGACGACGCGGATGAGAGCGCAGCGATCCGTTTGCGTCGTCATCCCCGCGAAGGCGGGGATCCAGCAATGAACACCTCCAACCTCCTCCAGGTCCAGGACCTGGACGTGCGCTTCCGCATCGACCGGAAGTCGGAGCCCTTCCGCGCCGTGAAGGGCATCTCCTTCGACATCCCGGAGGAGAGCACCGTGGCGCTCGTGGGCGAATCCGGGAGCGGGAAGAGCGTCTCCGCCATGGCGATCCTCGGGCTCCTCCCCGAGAACGCGATCGTCTCGCCGGAAAGCCGCATCCTGTACGGGGGGAGGAACCTGCTGCAGGCGTCGCTGCGCGAGATGCAGGACATCCGCGGCAAGGACATCTCGGTGATCTTCCAGGAGCCGATGACGTCGCTGAATCCCGTCTTCACGGTGGGCGAGCAGATCGGCGAGGTGCTGCGCCTGCACATGGGCCTGGGCCTGCGCCAGGCGCAGGCGCGCGCCGTGGAGCTCCTGAACGAGGTCGGCATCCCGAACCCGAAGCTTCGAGTGGGCTCCTTCCCGCACGAGCTCTCGGGCGGGCAGCAGCAGCGCGTGATGATCGCGATGGCGATCGCGTGCGAGCCGAAGCTCCTCATCGCCGACGAGCCCACGACCGCGCTCGACGTCACGATCCAGAAGCAGATCCTCGACCTCGTCGCGGCGCTCCAGGCGAAGCACCGCATGTCGGTCCTCTTCATCACCCACGACCTGGGCGTCGTGGGCGATATCGCGGACCGCGTCGTGGTGATGCAGGACGGCGTCATCAAGGAGCAGGGCACGGTCGACGACATCTTCCGGCACCCCAAGGACGCCTACACCAAGGCGCTCCTTTCCTGCCGCCCGCGGCTGGACCGCCGGCCCAAGCGCCTCCCCGTGATCGACGACTTCCTCAAGGGCGACCCGAAAGTGCACCTCGAGGAGCGCCATCGCGGGACGAGCCCGGAGGACGCGATCATCCTCGAGGTGAAGAACCTCGACAAGACGTTCTTCCTGAAGGAAGGGTTCTTCGGCAAGCGCGCCGTGCCGGCGGTGAAGGGTGTGAGCTTTCGCCTGCCGAAGGGGAAGACGCTGGGGCTCGTGGGCGAGTCCGGCTCCGGAAAGACCACCGTGGGCCTCACCGTCATGCGCCTGCACGAGGCGACGGGCGGCGAGGTGCTCTTCGAGGGTACGAACCTCCTCTCGCTCACCGAGAAGGAGATGATGGCGTACCGCCGCCGCATCCAGATCATCTTCCAGAACCCCTACGCGTCGCTGAACCCGCGCTTCACGGTGGGCCAGATCCTGCTCGAGCCCATGCGCATCCACGCCATCGGCGCGGACGACCGCGAGCGGATCGAGATGGCCTACCAGCTCCTGCGCCGCGTGGGCCTCCCGGAAGCCTCGTTCCACAAGTATCCGCACGAGTTCTCCGGCGGCCAGCGCCAGCGGATCGCGATCGCGCGCTGCCTCACGATGAAGCCGGACGTGCTCATCTGCGACGAGTCGGTCTCCGCGCTCGACGTGTCGGTCCAGGCGCAGGTGCTGAACCTGCTGCAGGACCTCCAGGACGAGTACGGGCTTTCGTACATCTTCATCTCGCACGATCTCGCCGTGGTGAAGTACATCTCGGACCGCGTCATGGTCATGAGCGAGGGCGAGCTCGTCGAGGTCGCCGACTCGGACGAAATCTACAGGAACCCGCAGCAGGAATACACGCGCCGCCTGCTCGCCTCGATTCCCCGGGGACTCCAGCGCGCGAAGGAGCTCGAATGAACGCCAGAACGTCCGCCGCGATCGCGGCAGGCTTCCTCGCCGCGGCCTGCGCCGCGCCCGCGCCGCGCGGCTCGGGCATCGATCCCGCGAACTTCGATCCGAAGGTGCGCGTCCAGGACGACCTCTACGAGCACGCCAACGGCGGGTTCATGGCGTCGCATCCCATGCCGCCGGACAAGGCGTGGTACGGCGTCTTCATCAAGGTGCGCGACGACACGCTGGCGCAGCTGCGCACCATCGTGGAAGGGATGCGGGCCGATCCCGCGTCCGTGCGCGACGACGACAGCCGGAAGATCCGCGACCTCTACGCGAGCTTCATGGACGAGGGCCGGATCGACGCGCAGGGCGGCTCGCCGCTCTCCGCGGAGCTCGCGCGAGTGGACGCGCTTGCGAGCAAGGACCAGGTGGCCGAGCTCATCGCCCACTTCAACCAGGTGGGTATCGACGCGCCCTACGTCCCGCAGGTGCACCAGGACGCGCGGAGCTCCACCCGCTACGTGGTCGACCTCGCGCAGTCCGGCCTGGGCCTTCCGGACCGCGACTACTATCTCAAGGAGGACGACGCCAGGCTGAAAGAAATGCGTGCGAAGTACCGCACGCACGTGCAGAAGATGCTCACCCTCGCCGGGCAGGGCGCGAGCGCCCGGCGCACGGACGACATCGTGGCGCTGGAGACCGCGCTCGCGCGCGCCCAGTGGACCCGCGTGGAGAACCGCGACCCGGTGAAGCGCTACAACCCGGTGGACGTTGGCAACCTCGCGAGCGTCGCCCCGGGCTACGACTGGAAGCGCTACCTCGTCGCCGCGGACTACGACGGCAAGGTCGGCACCATCATCGTGAGCCAGCCCAGCTATTTCGCCGGCTTCGCGAAGCTCCTGGACGAGACGCCGCTCGAGACGTGGAAGGCGTACTTCCGCTGGCGCGTGGTCGAGGCCTTCGCGCCCTACCTCTCGAAACCGTTCGTCGACGAGTCGTTCGACTTCAATCGGCACGTGCTCCGCGGCATCCCGCAGAACCGCCCGCGCTGGGAGCGCGGCCTCGAGGTGGTGCAGGGCTCGATGGGCTTCGCGCTGGGCCGCATCTACGTCGACCGCTATTTCCCGCCGCAGAGCAAGGCGCGCATGGACGCGCTCGTGGGGAACCTGCTGGCCGCCTACCGCGGGAGCATCGACGGCCTCGCCTGGATGTCGCCGGAGACCAAGAAGGAGGCCCAGGCGAAGCTCGCCAAGTTCACGCCGAAGATCGCCTATCCCGTGAAGTGGCGCGACTACTCGACGCTGCGGATCGATCTCGCGGACCTGGTAGGCAACCTCGAGCGCGCCCACCGCTTCGAGTACGAGCGCAACGTCGCCAAGCTCGGGAAGCCCGTCGACCGCGACGAGTGGCACATGACGCCGCAGACCGTGAACGCGTACTACAACCCCGAAATCAACGAGGTCGTCTTCCCGGCCGCGATCCTGCAGAAGCCGTTCTTCGATCCCGCGGCGGACGACGCCGTGAACTATGGCGCCATCGGCGCGGTGATCGGGCACGAGATCAGCCACGGCTTCGACGATTCCGGGAGCCAGTACGACGGCCTGGGGAACCTGCGCAACTGGTGGACGAAGCAGGACCACGAGAGCTTCGCCGCGCGGACCGCGGCCCTGGTCGCCCAGTACGACGCCTACAGCCCGATCCCGGGCTACCACCTGAACGGCAAGCTCACGCTGGGCGAGAACATCGCCGACAATTCGGGGCTCGCCATCGCGTGGAAGGCCTATCGCCTCTCCCTCGGCGGCCGCGAGCCGCCGGTGATCGACGGCCTCACCGGCGCCCAGCGCTTCTACCTGGGATGGGCGAGCGTCTGGGGCGAGAGCATGCGCGACGAGGAGCAGATCCGCCGCATCAAGATCGACCCGCATTCGCCCGGCCGCTTCCGCGCGAACGGGGCGGCGTCCAACCAGGCGGCGTTCTACGAGGCGTTCGGCGTGAAGGAAGGCGACAGGATGTACCTGCCGCCCGAGCGGCGCGTGACGATCTGGTGAGAGCGATGTCCGGCAATGGAGCGCGCGCCGCGGCCGCCGCGGCGCTCCTCGCGGCCTTAGCCGTGCCTGCGGCGGCTTCCGCGCGCGTCCTGATGGCGGTGCCGGACGCGGCGACCCTCGCGAAATCCTGCGATGCCGGCATCGCGAAGGCCCACCGCACGATCGCCGCGATGGAGCGCGAGCGGGGCCCCGGCCGCATCTTCGACGAGTGGAACCGCCTCGCGATCGCGATCGAGGACGTGGGCGCGCCCGTGTTCCTCCTCTCGAACGTGCATCCGGACAAGGCGGTGCGCGATGCCGCCGAGCCCTGTCTCCAGAAATTCACGACGTTGAACACCGACCTCTTCCAGAGCGAGAAGCTCTTCCGGCGGGTCGAGGCGGCGCATCCGGCGAACCCGCGGCAGGCGAAGCTGCGCAAGGACCTCCTCGAGGGCTTCGAGGACAGCGGCGCGGCGCTCCCGCCGGAGAAGCGGGCGCGGGCGAAGGCGATCTTCGACGAGCTGGAGGAGCTCCGGCAGGCCTACGACCGGAACGTGCGCGACGATCCGACCAGGGTCACGTTCACGGCGGCCGAGATGGAGGGGCTGCCGGAGGCGTACCTCGAGGCGCGGCAGAAGGACGCGCAGGGGAACTACGTCCTCGGGCTCGACTACCCCTCGTACTTCCCGTTCATGACGCGGGCGAAGAGCGGCGCGGCGCGCGAGCGCTATTACCGCGCGAAGCTTCGCGAGGGCGGCGAGGCGAACCTGGGACTCCTCGAGAAGATCTTCGCGCTCCGGAAGGAGCTGGCCGGCCTCTACGGCCTCCCGTCCTTCGCCGCGTATGCGCTGCGCCACCGCATGGTGCGCGACCCGCAGACCGTCGAGAAATTCCTGGGCCAGGTGCACGACGCCGTGGCGCCGCTCGAGAAGAAGGAGGTGGACGAGCTCGCCGCCGAGAAGGCGCGCGACCTTCATCCGGAAGGCACCGGGGGCACCGCGCCCGAGGCGACCCGCATCGAGCGCTGGGACATCTCGTACTACCAGGACAAGCTTCGCCGCGCGCGCTACGCCGTCGACAAGGAGGCGATGCGCCGGTACTTCCCGACGGACAAGGCGATCGCGTACACGATGCTCGTCTCGCAGCGCCTCTACGGTGTCAAGTTCCGCGAGGCGAAGGTCGCGTCGTGGCATCCGGACGTGCGCTATTTCGACGTGCTGGACGCGAAGACCGGCCGCTTCATCGGCGGCTTCTACCTCGATCTCTATCCCCGCGAGGGGAAGTACAACCACGCCGCCGCGTTCCCGATCCGGGGCGCCAGCCGCCTCGCCCACCGGACGCCGCTCGCCGCGCTCGTCACCAACTTCAACCGCGAGGGCCTCGACCCGGACGAGCTCCAGGTGATGATGCACGAGTTCGGCCACGTGCTGCACAACGTGCTCTCGGAGGTGGACTACGACCCGGACGCGGGCACGGCCGTGAAGCAGGACTTCGTCGAGGCGCCCTCGCAGATGTTCGAGGAGTGGGCGCGTCGCGAGGAGCCGCTGGCGCTCTTCCGCGAGATCTGCCCGGATTGCCCCCAGCTCACCCACGAGGACATCGGGCGGCTCGAGGCGGCGCGCCGCTACGGGATGGGCATCCTCTACGCACGCCAGTGGCTCTACGCCACGTTCGACATGGCGCTCTCCGTCGACCCGCGGCCGCCGCTGGCGGTCTGGAGCGAGCTCGAGGGCGCCACGCCGCTGGGCCACGTCGAGGGCACGATGTTCCCGGCGTCCTTCTCGCACATCGCGAGCAACTACGCGGCGGGCTACTACGGCTATATGTGGTCCGAGGTGCTGGCGCTGGACATGCTCTCGGCCTTCGGGAAGGACCTCCTGGACCCGAAGGTGGGCGCGCGCTACCGGGAGAAGATCCTCTCGCAGGGCGGCCAGCGCGAGGAGATCGACATGGTGCGCGACTTCCTCGGCCGCGAGCCCTCGAGCGACGCGTTCTACGCGGAGATCACCGGGAAGCGCTGAAGGATCAGTCGAGCTGCGGGACGCGCAACTTCACGCCCGGCGTAAGGATGCCGTGGACGGAGAGGCGGTTCAGGCTCCGAAGCGTCTCGACCGCCGTGTCGAACCGGCGCGCGATGCCGTAGAGCGTGTCGCCGGCCTTCACCACGTACCAGCGGATGTTCGTCGCCGCCTTGGCGGCGTGCACGGGTGCGGGACCCGTGGAGGCGGCGCGCACGGTGGCGACGGAGGCCACGTGCACCGAGCCCGCGGGCCCGCGCCGCAGGGGCACCAGCACGGGGCCGGCGGAACGCAGCCGCCCGCGCTTGTCGAGCTTCAACGTGTCGTTCACCGCGAGGAGCTCGTGGCGCGTGAGGCCGTGGCGCCGGGCGATGCTGTCGATCGCTTCCCCGCGCCGGGCCGGGTACGTGGTCCAGCTCACGAGCGGCTTGTCGTAGGCCTCGAGGTTCTCCTTGAACGTCTCCGCCTTGTCGAGCGGCAGCACGAGCGTGCCGTCCGAGGCGATCGCGACGGGCTTCCGGTGCGCGGGGTTCAACGCCACGAAGTCCTCGACGCTCATCCCGGCCAGCTTCGCCGCGAGCTTCACGTCGATCTTGGCGGGCGCCTGCACGGTCGTGAAATAGGGCTGGTCCGGAAGCGAATCGAGCTCGATGCCGTAGGTGGCGGGCGAGAGCACGATGTTCTTCACGGCGATCAACTTCGGGACGTAATTGCGCGTCTCCGGCGGCAGGCGCAGGCTGAGATAGTCCGTGGGGAGGCCGCGGCGCTGGTTCCACGCGATCGCGCGGCTCACGCAGCCTTCGCCGCAGTTGTACGCGGCGAGCGCGAGCTCCCACGTGCCGAACTGCTGGTGCAGGCGCTCGAGGTAGGAGAGGGCCGCGTCCGTCGCCGCGACGATGTCGTTCCGGTTGTCCACCCACCAGTTCTGCTTCAACCCGAAGTTCTTGCCCGTCGAGGGGATGAACTGCCAGAGGCCCGAGGCCTTCGCGCGCGAGGCGGCCTTCGGCGTGAAGGCGCTCTCCACCACGGGGAGGAGCGCGATCTCGGTCGGCATGTGGCGCTTCTCCACCTGCTCGACGATGTAGTGCAGGTAGAGGCTTCCGCGGTCGACGAAGCGCTTGATGTAGTCCGGCCGGCTCGCGTACCAGTCCTCCTGCTCGGCCACCAGGGGCGAATCGAGGGGGTCGAGCGAGAAGCCGATGCGGATGCGCTGCCAGAGGTCCGGATCCGGCATCGGGACGTCGTCCACGTCGTCGAACGCGGAGGGGAGGGCGCGGGGCGGCGCGGGGGTGTCCGGGACCGTGCTCGCGCGGGCGAAGACGGGCGCGCCGGCCAGGGCCAGGACCGCCGCCAGAATCTTCAGGTGCCGCGCGAAATGCATCGAATTAGCCATTGTTTCGCTTGGTGTTTTTCGATCCTACGCGACCCTCGCCGGACCGTCAACGACTTCCGTCACAGGGTGAGGGCGAGCTCCTTGAGGAGGGCCCCCGGCGTGCG
>Ga0207667_10011058_pt1 | contig 10514 bp, 10 predicted proteins | sample KBSCornC52_FD_184301 | JGI IMG/M metagenome (GOLD analysis project Ga0207667, IMG submission 184301) | Corn rhizosphere microbial communities from Kellogg Biological Station, Michigan, USA - KBS Corn C5-2 (SPAdes) (version 2) | ecosystem: Host-associated > Plants > Roots > Rhizosphere > Soil ...
ATCTTGTAGGTGAGTATTTCCAGCCACCGGAGAACCGGATGCATGAAGGTACTCTGCCCCTCGAATACCCGGGCCATGTAGCCACCCAGAGGTTTTGCGCAGACCAGGATCAGCCCCAGGAAAATAGCGATTTGTAGAACTCCGATGCTCGTCATTGTTTTACTCCGTTCACTTAAAACTTCTCCGGGCGGAGAAGCGCGTAGATCAGGTAAATGAACAACCCCAACGACGCGATTCCAGCGATGATGTAGTCCATATTTCTCTCCGGCTCTTACAACTTGTCGCAGGCCTTCGTGAAGACCCAGCAAACAAGGAGGAATGCACATCCAACGGCGACATAGAACAGGTCGAGCATTTGGCTTACTCCCTTTCGATCAAAATCACTTTATGGCCGGCCTGCCGCAAGCGGCGCGCCGTCAGTGTTTCGGTAGTGGGCCACCACTTCTTGCGCCCGCCGATTACCACCAGCGAGTTAGGGCTCAGCATGCGCAACAGCATCTCCAGCCGGTCTCTGCACAAATAGATCTGCACGCTCGTCTCCACCAAGCTTTCGCTCGCGATCACCCGAAAGCGATCCTCGTTAAACTCCAACAGAACCGGCGGAGTTTCAAGGGGTAGCGGATAAGGCACGACTTGCGGCACCACGAGCGTGATTTTTGCACCCAGGCTGTTCGCCAGATTGCCGGCTTCATTCAACGCCGCAAGTGTCGATTCCACGGACGTGAAGACTACTGCGATGTTGAGCTTCTGATCTGCCTCTTCCCCGATGGGCCGCGTGGGGTATCCAGTTCGCGGCGCCAGGAGTCTCTCAATCGCGAGTGACATGTGATTCTGCCCTCCCACGTCCTGAGAATATTCCCTAAGGCGTAAAAAAGTCATGGAAAAGCCATGAAGAAGTTATAAGGATTGGACTATTCGGCGGTTCCGTTAAAACGGTATCCCACCCACGGCTCAGTAGTGATGAACTGCGGTTGTTCCGGATTTGGCTCGATCTTCTTCCGCAGGGTTTTGATAAACACGCGCAGATAGTCCACCTGGTCGCCATAATCAGGTCCCCACACGGCTTGGAGCAGTTCCCGATGCGGTACGGCTTCATTGGTATGCTGCGTCAGGTATCTAAGCAGATCCAGCTCCTTCGGGGTCAGGTGGGATGTCTTCGCTCCCTGTGTGACCGTTCTCCCGTCGAAGTCGATGGTGAGTGAGCCAACCCTTAGCCTGCCGGGCGACGCTTGCGTCACGGGAAGGCGGCGCAGTGCGGCGCGTATGCGAGCAAGAAGTTCGGGAGTGCTGAACGGCTTCGTCACAAAGTCATCGGCGCCTGCGTCCAGAGCCTCGACCTTGTCTGCCTCGGTGTTGTGAACGGTCAGCATGACGATAGCGACGTTTGGATCCGCACGAATTTCCCGGCATGCTGCCAGTCCGCCCATGCCAGGCATATTGATATCCAGCAGCACCAGGTCGGGACGGAACTCTCGGAGTTTCGCAAGTCCCTCCTCCCCTGTTTTGGCGTCGTCCACCTCGTATCCAGCGCCGGTCAACGTGGTCCTCATAATGCGCCTGATCTGAGGTTCGTCGTCAATGACCAGAATGCGGCCCGCGCTCAATGCCGTCCTCCCTTTTGATCCGCCGGAAACGTCAGCCGGAAGGTGGTCTCGCCGGGCTTGCTTGCCACCGCCAGTTCTCCATGATGCGCCTTCACGATGTTCTGGGCGATGCTCAAACCCAGACCCGAGCCAGGTATCTGATTCTGCACGGAAGGACTTCTGTACAGGCGTTCGAAAATGCGGCTCTGCTCCTGGGAAGGTATGCCCTTACCATAGTCTGTCACCGTTACCGTGACGCCACTGCCGTTGTGAACGCGAACCGTTACGGGCGTGTTGGGAGGAGAATACTTCAGAGCATTATCAACAAGCTGTTTGATCGCCAGCTTCACTAACCTTCGATCAACGGGCGCCGCTGGCGGGTGTTCGTCGCACACCACACTCAGGGGGCGGCCATCGATCACATGGTGCATCGAGGCGACCACCTCGCGGACGAGCTCGCCGACGTTCGAGGGTTCCGTGTGAAGCTGAATATCCGCCGTGTCCAGCCGTCCCATTTCGACGGCGTCCTCGATGAGCTCATTAAGGTGCTTGGCTTCTTCATCGGCGATTTTGACCAGTTCCGCCTTGCTGTTGGCCGGCTGATCCGGATTGGCCAGGAGAGAAGTGGTCGCAGCCATGATCGATGTCAGCGGGGTCTTAAACTCGTGCGCCATTGCGTCCAATAGCGTAGTTCGAAGCCTTTCACTTCGCCGCGCAGCCTCGATCTGAGACGAGAGATCTTGAGCGTGCGCCCTTTCCAGCCCGATAGCAACCAAGTTGGCGATTCCCTGGAGCACGGCGTCAGGCATCTGAGCGCCTTGGAGAGCCAGACCCGCAATCGGCTCCGAGCCCAGACGCACCGCCGTAATCACGCGATTTCGCTGGGCGTCTGTAAAGGAGCTGCCCTGCAAGGCCGCATCGCGAAGCTGATCTTCTAGGCCATCGAAATCCAAGGGGCCGGCGCGATAAAACTCCTCCGCGCGGCGCTCGTAGAGCACAACTGCGCTTAGCTCGAAGATTTCGGCGAGCTTTCGAACCAGTTGTTTCGGGAACGGCTCGGTGTGGTCTATCAGCAGGATCGCCCGGCTGAATGTGTACAGCCTCTCCAGGTCCTGTTTCCGTTCGACAGCGTCCAACGCCCGGCGTTTGACCTCGGCCGATAGGCGGCTGGCGATGAGCGCCGTGATCAGAAAGCTGAACAGCGCAACCCAGTTTTGCGGATCGGTGATTGTGAATCGTCCGACCGGAGGTAAAAAGAAAAAATTAAACGTGAGCATCGCGGCGACCGATGCCACCGAGGCTTCAAAGAATCCCCAGGCACTCGCAATGATCAGCACAAACAGCAGGTACGCGAAGCCGATGGTGGTGGCGTTGACCGGAAGTAGGCGGTAGCCTGCAAACGTCAGGAGGGCAACACCGGCCAGCGATGCCAATAACCGCAGTGCGCACCGACCCAAAGTGTTGGTTACCTCCGGCTGCTATTCTAGACGATCGTTATTGGATAGGCGCCAGATGATTGTGTCGGCCCTTAAAAAGGAGCCTGACATCCCAGATTCGTCGGTGAAGGCGAAATAGTGTGGAGTTCGCCCCAAGGTTCGCAGCTCGCCGTCCCTCACACCGGCTGAGGTCAATTGCTGGCGTTCGCCTCATGCCTGAAAATGCCTTGCCGCCTCCAGCGAACGCAATTCCGCTTGGCCGTGATCGAGCATCCGTCCGATCCCGGTCGAAGAACATCTGCTGATCAGTAAATGACGGGATCGCCTTGTCCTGACTGATTTCGAGGTTGTGGCCATCAGGAACGCACTGCGACAACACAACGAACACAGGACAAATAGAGTTTCATCTCGCCGCCGCCCGCCCCTCGTGCTTATTAGGGTCGCTGTCTTGATTAGGCTTGCGTGTTGCGTTCTTCTCAGACGATCCCATCGTTACCTTGGGGATTGCGAACAGGAATTTGGAGCCTTCTCCCGGTTGTGATTCCACCCAAATGCGCCCCCTGTGCTGTTCGACGATCCGTTTGCAAGTGGCGAGACCGATGCCAGTTCCTTCATACTCTGACGCTGTATGGAGACGCCGGAACGGATCGAATATCTGCAGGTGGTATTTCGGGTCAATGCCGATCCCGTTGTCCTTCACGCAGAATACTGTCTCGCCATCACTCGTTGATGCTGAAATATGAATCTGCGGTGCGCCTTCGCCAGCGTACTTGATGGCGTTCATGATTAGATTCTGAAATAAACGCAGAAGTAGGTCTCCGTTTGCACCGATCAGAGGCAACGATTCGATAGCGACGGTAGCCCCACTTTGCTCGATGGATTCTTGAAGTTGTTGTACTGCAATTTCCACCACAGCCTGAGAATCAACCTCGCTTGCCTCGACCTGATGGTTGACCACTGCAAACTCCAGAAGATCATGGATGAGCCGTCTCATCCGCTCTGCGCTGTTGACAACGAAGTCGAGTAAATGAGCCGAGTCTGTATCCAACTTGCTCTTATTGCGCTCTAGAAAAAGCTGGGTCATCGCTTCTATTGAGCGAAGCGGTTCCCGGAGATCGTGGGCGACGCCGAACGCGAAGCGTTCCAGTTCCTCGTTGGATCGGGCCAACTCCAGCGAACGTTCGATCAACAGTTGTTCAGGTTCTCGCCATCCAACGGAGGGATCGGACATTCGAGTGCCCTGAAGGTCATCGGCAAACATCAACATCTTTTCGCCGTTCCACTCCACGTCAACAAGGCGCTTGAGACCAACCACATCATCAAGGGCGATCACCGCCGCGCCGGATCGAATGGTAACGGCGAGAAGTTTTCCATTCCTGCCGGTGCGGATGGCGAGTGTATCGGACTGAAGCTGATATGGCTTTTCGATCATCATGACTCCTCTTCCAGCGCGAATGCAGCAAGAGAAATGCAACGGTTCGGTGCAGCCGTAGCTTCTCAAAAACAAACTCTAGCGTGATTGAAGATGCAATTTCCTTGCTCTGGCCTTGTCAGCCTTGCGGGATTTACCGCGGGCAATCCAAAGCCTTTCGGGATGCCCGACTTCGATCCTGCCTGTCGGGTCAGGAATCGGAATACCTAGAATTCGATAGGAACCCCTTTGACCAACGCGAGGCAAGGTAAGCGAGGTGTACACCTAACCCACTCAAATCATCACGCGCTGCCGTTCCTTAAAATCACCTGCGCAGACACAATTTGACCGCCGTACTTGTTTCAACCTATCGGAAAGGCCGTCAACGCGCCATCAAGAATGTCCCTTGCGAGGTCAAAATCGCGTCAAGAGAACGCCGAGGATTCCGACATTGTTCGGCTTGGCTTTGGGCGGACTACATCTTCCTGCTGTTGGTGACAGCCAGGGGCACCAGAGGATCCAATGATGTCCGGAGGTGAATGTGCATAGAGAGCCCGACGAGAATTGCAATGGGACCGATGATCAGCATGAAGGTGCGTCCGCTGGCGGGGAGGAACCGCTCTGTCGTGGGGCTCAGATACATGTTCGAGTTGGTGAACAGATTGAAGAATTTATCCAGTCCAGCGAGAACCGCGGCGAGCCTGGCCTATTCTGAGCGCCCACCAGGACGAGTCAAGCTTTTTGATTGGCATTTTTCCAGCTTCCTTATTTATCACGGTACAGAACTCCGTTCGACACGATCGGGGGCGCTAATAAACAAGCCGTCAATGTGCCGTCACAAGTAAGCAGGGCAACGCCAAGAAGCTGTCAAAAGGCACAGATGAGCAGGATGCCAACAGTATCCTTGACGATAACTTGACGAGCTTTTTACCACTCTTGACGACCTCTTGAGATGGCCTAGGTTAAATTTGATTCTGACGAACCACAACGAGTGGAAACCGCAGGGGTGAAGAACAGAATGATTACACAGTCACGGCAAGTGCTCTCGACGCGAGTTGGGCCGAATCCTCTCGATCACCGATGGGGCGTGATTCTTGCGGGGGGCGACGGAAAGCGATTGCTACCGTTGACAAGAAGGATCGCCGGCGACAACAGGCCAAAGCAATTCTGCGCCATCCTGGACGGAGAAACACTGCTGGCCCAGACACGAGGTCGGGTTAGGCGAATGGTACAGCCTCGGCATACGCTGCTCGTCGTAACCGAAACGCACGAGCGTTTCTACTCTGACCAGTTGAATGACGTTCCTTCAAGTTCGTTACTCGTCCAGCCTTGCAATCGGGGCACAACCCCCGCGATACTGTATAGCCTTTTTCGGTTGCGCGAATCGGATCCAAACGCCGTCATCGGGTTCTTTCCTTCGGATCATTATTTTGCAGATGACGAAGCTCTTGTTACTCATGTCGACTCGGCCTTCGAGGCGGCCGAGTCCTCTTCCGGAAAAGTCGTGCTGTTGGGCATTAAGCCGAGTAGCCCGGAAGTCGCATACGGCTGGATCGAACCTGGTGCCTCTTTGACGAAAGATCGATGCGGCAAGGTGTTCGAGGTCAGCAGGTTCTGGGAGAAGCCCAACATTTCTCTCGCCTCCGATCTAATGGAGCGGGGCTGTCTTTGGAACAGCTTCTTAATGATCGGTCGGGTCGAGGCCTATCTTGGTCTCATTCGGCGTACGCTTCCAGGGTTACTCGAGTCGTTCGAATCAATCCGGTCATCATTGTCCACGGAGCGGGAACCAGAGGCACTGGCCCACCTTTACTCGGGCATTCACACCAGCAATTTTTCCGACGAGGTCCTAGCGAAGAGCCCAAACGACCTCGCTGTCCTCTCGGGCGCGAATCTGGGATGGACTGATCTCGGGGAAACGAGTCGCGTTCTTTCAGTACTCGGAGAAAACAATATTCGCGCCAAATGGGCTCTTGCTTGTGCTGAGGAATGCCCTGCACACAACTGATTCGTTCCAGCGTTGGCGGTCACACAAGCCGTCAAGAATAATAGAGGAGAACAGACATGGACCCAAGTCGCATCGGGAAAGTTAGGGTCGTGCTCGAAAGCCAGCGCGATGTGCTTTCCAAGCGTGTGCACAATCGAAATGCCATCGCGGTCGAGAACACGGCGGACACTATGGACGAAGTGCGACTCGCTGAAGAACGGGACCTCGCCACGCGGCTTTTGGAGCGTGATTTCGCGGATATTCGTCTTGTGGAGGCAGCGCTGACTCGCATCAAGAATGGGACTTACGGTTCCTGTCTCCGATGCGATGAGGCGATGAGTTTGAATCGTTTGGCCGTAATACCCCACGCTGCGTATTGCGTAAATTGCCAGGAAGCCGTGGAGGGCGAAAGAGTAAGTGAGGTCAGTTTCCATGAAGGCGTCACCGGCGCGCTTGTGGGACAATGAGACCGCTCTGTTAGGGGTGTCGCGAATGTCCTACATGAAGGCGCTTGCGAGATCTGTGCGCCTTGGAATGCACGAACCCCATCCTGCCGACCCGAGGAGATCTTCCTAAACTCTTAGGAGCACCAGGTCAAAAAATGCCAGATGAGGTCCCGTCCACCGTGGTTCCGAACCTGCTGACCCACGTCAGAACCGATGAGGAGTCTCCGACTCGATCAAAGATTTCCTGGAAGGATCGCGTTCTCCAGCTGGGAGGTGCGTCGACGGACAATTGGTGGCGTGGAGTCCCGACCAGCCTGGCAATTGCTGCACTCATCACGATTTTAGGTTTGTGGATCGAGCCGGTAATCCGAGGGCCCAATCTTGCGATTGTCTACATGCTCGCCGTCGTTTTCAGCGCAGTGCGATGGGGGCGATGGGCGGTCATCATCAACGCTATATCGAGCGCGTTTCTCTTCGATTACTTTTTTGTTCTTCCATATCGGAGTTTTGCAATCGGCGACGTCTGGTATTTGATCACGCTCATTGGGCTCCTGACGGTTGGCTTAATTGTAAGCACGCTCATGGTCGTCACTAGGGAAGAGGCTCGGGCTGCGCGGCGTAGGGAGATACGCGTATCGGCGCTTTACTCCTTCACGCAATCCTTGGCCTCGGGAAACGAATTGGATCAAGTCCTGGATGCGGTTGTGCGCCATTCCCTCGAGATCTTTCGTCGCCCCGTCGTTGTATTATTGCCTGGCCCTGAAGGATTGACAGTGCGCTTTTGCAGTGGGGAGTTGGCCTTCGATGAAAGTGAAAACAAGACCGCGTTTTGGGTATTCGAGAATGGCCAAGAGGCGGGATGTGGGACCGAAACCTTCTCGGGCGCAAGGATACTTTACCGGCCGCTCAAGGCGGGGCCGGGAATCGTTGGCGTGATCGGATTCCAGGGCAAAAGTTCGAAGGATCTGCTTCCACCTGATCAGCGCGAGCTTCTGGGCATTTTCTTGGATCAGACTGCCTTGGCAATCACGCGAGCCGATCTCGCTAGGAAAGCGAAGCGTGCAGAAGTACTGCAAGAGGCCGATAAACTTCAGAAGGCACTTTTAAATTCGGTCTCACACAACCTGCGGACACCGCTCGCCTCGGTCCTCGGTGTCCTGAACACCATATTGGACGATACGTCGCTGCTCGATGTGCCCACACAACAGAGCCTTTTGAAAACTGCTCAGAGCGAAGCAAGACAACTTGACTGGCTCGTTCAAAACTTGCTGGATATGACGCGTCTAGAAGGCGGGGCGATACGAGTCAAAGCCGAGCCGTGCGATGTGAACGACGTGGTAGCGGCGGCACTGCGCCAGCTTGGAGAATCAGTTCGTATCCATGCGATCTTAGTTACCATCGCCCCGGGTCTGCCCCTGGTGCCTATGGACGATGTTCTAATGGTGCAGGTGCTCGTCAACTTGCTCGATAACGCGTTGAAGTATTCTCCAGGAGACGGACCAGTCGAAATCCAGGCTCGGCTGGATGCTGGCCAACTGGAAATTCGGGTTCTCGATCAGGGGAGGGGGATTCCAGAAGGCGAATTGGAACGCGTGTTCGATAAATTTTACCGCGTTGCCGTCCCAGGAGCGCCAAGAGGAACAGGCCTTGGCCTCTCGATTTGCAAGGGATTCGTGGAAGCTCACAATGGCCGCATCCTCGCGAAGCGACGTACAGAAGGAGGGACGGAGATAGCCGTATTCCTGCCACTGGAGAAAAGACGTGAGTAGTCCAGGACTGCGGGTGCTGATCGTTGACGACGAAGCCGGTATCCGTAGTTTTCTCCGCGCTTCCCTTGAGGCGCACGGATATTCGGTCAATGAAGCTTCGACTGGAGAAGAGGCATTGCAAGTCGTTCCAGCTTTCCGCCCGGATCTCATCCTTCTCGACCTCGGCCTCCCTGGGGTTGGTGGAAAACAGGTCACGAGCTGCCTTCGGGAGTGGACTCAAACGCCGATTATCATTCTGTCGGTACAAACCGACGAGTCCGAAAAGATCGCCGCGTTAGATGCGGGCGCAGACGATTACCTCACCAAGCCCTTCGGATCGGGCGAGTTACTGGCACGGATTCGTGCAACTACGCGCCGTATTGGTCAACAAGATAGCGGGCCGATGTTTGTGACGGGCGCCCTTACTGTCGATCTTGCTGGTCGAGCGGTGCGACTCGGCGAGAAAGAGGTACAGCTTACGCCGACTGAGTACAGTCTGCTTAAGGCTTTTGTGATCCATGCAAACAAGCTCCTTACCCATCGTCAACTGCTTCGCGAGGTGTGGGGCGGCGCACACTACGAAGACCCACAGCATCTGCTGCGGGTCAACATCAACAACCTGCGGCGGAAACTGGAAGCCGACCCAGCACGCCCGCAGTACATCATCACCGAACCGGGCGTGGGATACCGGCTTAGGGCAGAGCCTCGCGCCTCCGGGGCCCCTGCAACCGTTTGACGAGTCCTTGATGCCGATATACCCGTTCTTGAGGCACTCTTGACATCTCAACGACTAGTATCTGATTGTGGGGGATTATTACAAGAACCCGGTCTCAATCGAGGGTGCGTGAGCAGCCAGACAATTCTGATAGTTGATGACGAGGCACCGCTGCGCCAAATTCTCCGTGCCCGGCTGACTGTACGGGGGTACTCAATTCAAGAGGCAAGCAGCGGCGAAGAGGTCCTCCGGACGGTTCCAGACATGCAACCGGATGTTATCATCCTCGATATCGGGTTACCGGGTATCAATGGAATCGAAGTCACCCGTCGTCTCCGGCCATCGATTCAGACACCGATTATCATCCTCTCTGTTCATGCTGCGGAATCCGACAGGATCGCCGCTTTGGATGCGGGCGCAGATGACTACCTAACCAAACCTTGTGATCTCGGAGAGTTGCTTGATCGCATTCGCACAGTAACGCGCCGGGCAACGCTCGAAGTTGCGGGCGTTTTCACAGCTGGTGATCTCGTGGTTGACGTGAAACGCCAGACGGTTCACGTCGCAAACGAGCCAGTCCAACTCACGGAGACGGAATACAACCTATTGAAAGTACTCGTTCTCAACGTCGGCAAACTCTTGACACAGGGCCGGCTGGTTAAGGAAATCTGGGGCGAGAGAATCGATGACGACGCGCGACAACTGCTGCGGACCACAATCAGATCGCTGCGCCAAAAACTAGACGCCGATTCGTCGCAACCTGGCCATATCACGACGGAACCGGGTGTGGGATATAGGCTTCGGCTCAGGCCACCGGAGTGAGTGTCACTCTTACTTAATCCAGATCGTAAAATCAGCACTTCATCGATCCGAGCCCGGCGACGAATTTCTGGCTCTCTGGGCTCGTGATCGGCCTGATCTAACATTCGAAGCGCTGGCCCTGTGCCCGGCGTGGAACAGCCTTTTTTCGGAGGATGAGCACTAGCCAGGGCACGGCTTTCAGATTTTCGCGCTAAATGGGAGAGTCGGCCAGAGCGACAAGCCAAGACGTGGCAGGATACCTGGACATTCTGGATCGTGTTTCCCGCACTGCCCCGCTTATGAAGAGGCCGGTGAAACGCATGAACTTCCCGTCGATTTTAGCTGCACGGAAATCATGTGTTTATCGAACTGTAAGTCGCTGGCAGG
>Ga0207667_10011059_pt1 | contig 10513 bp, 9 predicted proteins | sample KBSCornC52_FD_184301 | JGI IMG/M metagenome (GOLD analysis project Ga0207667, IMG submission 184301) | Corn rhizosphere microbial communities from Kellogg Biological Station, Michigan, USA - KBS Corn C5-2 (SPAdes) (version 2) | ecosystem: Host-associated > Plants > Roots > Rhizosphere > Soil ...
AGTAACCGCTGATTATTGATTTAAAAACTTCGGCCATGTATCTGATCACATCCACCATCGGGGGCACCTTTGGTTTAATATTTCTGTTTATCTGGGTTTTGCTGGGTGTCTATGCCTTTTTTGCTATACTCAGAAATAAGAATATAAATAACGGGGCCAAAGCGTTGTGGATAGTGATCATTGCAGTAGTACCCATCCTGGGCTCAGTTACCTATTTATTTTTAAGAAGTTTAAAGACTCTTTAAGCTGTAGCAGCTTTTTCTTCTGATACCTCAACCGTGTGGATGTCACTTACACCTAACGGCAGCAGACTTGTGGTTTTGAAATAAGTGATAGTGACTATCAAAAGGGTTATGCTCCCTCCTACCAATACTGCGGGTACAGTTCCAAGCCAGTTAGCCATAAGGCCCGATTCAAAATCCCCGATCTCATTAGAAGAGCCAATAAACATGGAGTTTACCGCAGATACACGACCCCTCATATGATCAGGGGTTAATAACTGTACTAAAGTGCCGCGTATGATTACACTTATGCTGTCGAAAGCGCCCTGGCCGAATAAGAAAAGGACAGTAAGCAGAAAGCTTCGTGACAATCCAAAGCCGATGATACAAAGGCCGAAACCCGTTACTGCAATCAGTAAATTCCTCCAGGGCTTATTTAATGGCGAATAGCGTACCATAATAACCATGGTCAGCGCTGCACCCAATGAGGATGCCATCTTCATTACACCGAAACCTTCTGCACCAACGTGTAAAATATCAAGTGCGAATACGGGTAGCAAGGCTACTGACCCGCCGAAGAAAACAGAAAACAGGTCGAGGGTCATGGCCCCCACCATCATTTTGGTTTTAAAAACAAAGTGTATGCCTTCTGAAAGGCTTTTCCATATACTTTCCTTTGGAACAAAAACCGCAGGATACTTCCTAAGTGTAAATACCAGGATAAGAGTTACCAGCAAGAAAATTAAGATAACAACGAAATTCCCGGTAATACCGCCGCCGAATGCATAAATAAAGCCACCTGCAAGCGGCCCTAAAATAGATGCGATCTGCCAGCTTGTGCTGCTCCAGGTGCTGGCGTTGGGGTAAATTTCTCGAGGAATGCTATTTGCATATACCGTAAATATAGCCGGCCCGAAAAATGCACGGGCCACACCATTGCAAAATATCATGCTGTACAGTATTGGCAGTATCCAGCCGGTATGAATATAACCGCTCATGCCTTTAAGAGTGGCAATGAACATAACCAATGACGAAATGAAAACCCCGCTAAAAATGAGCAGCAGCATTTTTCGCTTTTCATGCTTATCAGCAATATAGCCGCCGTAAAGTGCAAGGCCGATGGCAGGGATGGCCTCACTTAATCCAATCCAGGCAAGAGCAAGCTTGCTATGTGTAAGATCGTAAATGTAATAACCCAGGGCTGCAGTTTGCATCTGGTAAGCAAAGGTGAAGAAAAACCGCTGGCTTAGATAAACACGGAAATCCTTGAATCGCAATGCTGCGAACGAATCTTTTTTTGGGGGCTGACTATGACCTTCGTCGGACACTATTGAGATGCTTATAGGTTAATGCTCCGCAATTTACAATTAAGCAGCAAAATTCTAATTGCTGATTTACATAATTATGTAAAATGTAGAAAGAGACGCGAGGCATCGCGTCTCTAACCGAATATCTCAATTGAACCCATGCTGATCGATCAGGTAGATCAATGATGCCATTGACGCTGAGCCTAATTCCAGCTCACGTTTATTCACATTTTCAAACACATCATTTGGTGTATGGTGAACGTCAAAATAACGCTGCGAATCCGGATCGAAACCTATCAGCACTACACTCTTTGATTTTTCCCTTAGCGGACCGATATCACTGCCCCCGCCTCCCGCAACAAATCTGCCTGATCCATAAGGCTCAAAAAGCTGCTTCCACGGAGTAAGGTTTCTAAATTGATCAGAAGTCAATCCCGAAAAACCAAACCCGCGCGGGGTAAATCCGCCTAAATCTGATTCAATAGCTGCAATATGCTCTTCATTATTTTTGGCAGCTAATTCAGCATATTTGATACCGCCTTTATCGCCGTTCTCTTCATTCATAAAGAATACCACCCGGATCGTATTTTTAGGCTGATAGCCCATTGCTTTTAAAACACGTACAGCTTCTAATGAACCCATCACGCCTGTACCGTCGTCATGTGCACCCTCAGCCAAATCCCATGAATCCAGGTGACCGCCTACTGTGATGAATTTATTTGGATTTTCGGAGCCTTTGAGTTCTCCCACAACATTATAGGATAGCGTATCGGGGCGCGTTTCACAATTCTGTTTGAAGTAGAATTTGATCTGCGGTAATTTCTTTAGTTTTAGTAAAGCACTCAATTGATTAGCGCCTTTGGTTGATATGGCAGCAGCCGGAATGTTTAGTCCGCCCGGTATATAACGAGTTGCGCCGGTATGCGGGTAGTCATCAAGCGTTTCTGTTAGAGAACGAACAATCACTCCAACAGCACCGTATTTAGCCGCCGCCGCAGGACCTGCATTTCTTTGATCCCCGGCGGTTCCGTATGCTCGTAATGTCTCGATAAAACGAGGGTCGAATGGGCGGTTGAAGAATACGATCTTACCTCTTATAGCGTTCGCACCCAAAGTATCCAGTTCTTTCAAACTGTGCACTTCTATCACGTCAGCTGTGATGCCTTCTTTCGGTGTAGCAACAGACATGCCTAACGCCGCGATCGGCACGGATATTTTATTGTTGCCATCGACAATCATACCAACTTCTTTTGCGCCGCGTACCCAATGAGGCACCATTACTTCCTGTAAGAAAACATGGTCAAAGCCATAGCTTTCCATTAGCTTTTTACTCCATTCCACAGCCTTTTGGGCATTCGGCGAACCGCTTAAACGTGCGCCAATGTTCTTACATAAATAATGCAGGTTGCTGTAGCATTGCCCGTTTACCAAAGCTTCATCATAAATTTTGCGAAGCATTAATGAGTCCTGGGCTTTGAGTAAGGTAGTCGATAAGACGAGTGACAGGATGGTAAAGATTTTCAGTTTCATGATTGAGAAGAGTGCTTTTAAACAAATTTAATATTTTGAAGGAATATTGGTTCTGTCAGGAAATTTTATCCCAGCTCAGGCCTGCATTTTTTGCCTGGAATGCGAGTTGGAGGATTTGATTTTCCGGATGAGCTAGCGCGGGGTCCTTCGCAAATATCTCTTCCACACATTTACGGGCCTGTAATAATAAAGCCTGATCTGTAGTCAGGTCAGCAACTTTCAAATCGACCACACCGCTTTGCTGAGTGCCTTCTATATTACCCGGTCCGCGCAATTGCAGGTCGATCTCGGATATCTCGAACCCATTATTGGTTTTCACCATGGTATCCAGCCTGATTTTTCCATCATAGCTGAGCTTGTGACTACTCATCAGGATACAGAAGGATTGCTCTGCACCCCGGCCTACACGCCCACGCAACTGGTGTAATTGCGAAAGACCGAAACGCTCGGAATTTTCGATGATCATTACAGAGGCATTGGGAATATTTACACCTACTTCTATAACGGTAGTGGCTACCATGATCTGCGTTTCGTGTTTCACAAATCGTTGCATCTCGAAGTCCTTGTCCTTTGCCGGCATTTTGCCATGCACAATACTGATCTGGTATTGCGGCATAGGAAACTCGTGTCGCATGGTTTCAATGCCGTCTTCCAGATTTTTCAAATCGAGTTTTTCGCTTTCCTGTATCAGCGGATATACCACGTAGATCTGTCGACCTTTGGCGATTTCCCCTTTCATGAAACCAAACATCCGCAGGCGCTGATTTTCAAAAAAATGAAGGGTTTGTATGGGCTTTCTCCCGGCAGGCAATTCATCAATGACAGATACATCCAGATCACCATACAGCGTCATGGCTAATGTGCGCGGGATAGGCGTAGCTGTCATCACCAAAACATGCGGTGGAATGCTGTTCTTTCGCCAAAGCTTGGCACGCTGCTCTACTCCAAAACGATGCTGCTCATCAATCACTACAAAGCCTAAGTTTTGAAACTGTACTTTATCTTCTATCAGCGCATGTGTACCGATGAGTATTTTTAGTTCACCACTTTCAAGGCGTTCGTGAAGCACGTTCCGTTCTTTCTTTTTGGTTGAACCTGTCAATAGTGCCACTTCGAGAAAGCCATCCCCTACCAAACTTTTTATAGTTTGATAATGCTGATTGGCCAGGATCTCAGTAGGTGCCATAATGCAGGTTTGGAAACCATTATCAATGGCGATGAGCATGCTCATCAACGCAACGACAGTCTTGCCGCTGCCTACATCGCCCTGCAATAGCCTGTTCATTTGAACGCCTCGTTGAGTATCTTGCCTGATCTCCTTTAATACCTTTTTTTGTGCGTTGGTTAGTTCGAACGGGAGTTTATTTTGATAAAATTGATTAAAGTAGTCGCCAACCGTTTCAAATATGTGTCCCCTGAATTTTTGAATACGGAGCAGTTTATTCTTGAGTAGCTTAAGCTGGATGAGGAATAGCTCTTCAAATTTCAAACGACGAACGGCCTCATTCAGCATATTCGCATCTTCCGGGAAATGCATATTGCGGTAAGCATCCGCGCGGCTCATCAGTTTGAATTGATTCAGAACATTTAAAGGCAAATTCTCGTGAATATCCTTAGCATGCTGATCCAGTAAAGGCTCCGTCAGCTTTTGAATGCCTTTGCTGTCTAATCCAAACTGCTTTAATTTTTCTGTTGAACTGTAAGCCGGTTGCAGGGTCATATTGCCCTTTTGCTTCATTGTTGCGGGAGAATACAATTCTGTTTCCGGGTGGGCCATTTGAGGCTTACCATTGAATGAGCCAGGCTTGCCAAAAAGTATATAAACCTTACCGGGCTGCAGGTATTTCTCAATCCATCTCACACCCTGGAACCATACCAGTTCCATCACGCCGGTATCATCCTGCACTTGTGCTACCATGCGTTTAGTATGCTTCTCGCCAAGAATCTCTTTATGAGTTAAGCGCGCCAAGACTTGTACATAAGGCAGGTCGGGATTGATTTCCCGGATCTTATAGAACCGGGTACGGTCGATGTGCTTATAAGGGAAATGACGGAGCAGGTCCTCAAACGTAAATATTCTCAATTCCTTTTTAAGGACATCGCCGCGCGAAGTACCGACGCCCTTTAAATATTCAATAGGAGTTTGAAATATCTGCCTGTTCAATTTTGTCTATCAGGAATTGATTGCGATAACTGAGATCTCGACGTTCACATTTTTAGGTAATGCAGCAACCTGCACTGTTTCCCTGGCCGGAAACTGACCGGTAAAATAAGTGCCGTAAACTTCATTCACCTGGGCAAAGTTTCCCATATCGGTCAGAAAGATGCTTGTCTTAACTATGTTGCTAAAGTTAAGGCCTGCTTCGGTTAGTATGGCTTTAATGTTTTCCATTACCTGGTTTGCTTCAGCTTTGATATCACCCAAAACTATTTCGCCGGTAGAGGGGTTGCTGGGTATTTGTCCTGATACAAACAGGAAGCCATTTGCCGCAACAGCCTGGCTGTAGGGGCCGATTGGCGCAGGTGCGTTATTGGTATTGATTATTTTTTTCATAGGGCTGTTTAATAGTTGTAAGGGTTGTAGAGGTTGTAATTGTTGGAGTGGTTAGATTAAGCATAAAATTGACTAGGTAAAACCTTTACAATTTCTACAACAACTGCAACCTTTTCAACCTCAACAAATCATTTTTTCAAAATAAACCAATCGATCAATTTCCAGATAATACCCGTCAGGAACATGATGATAGCTATCGCATTGATAATATGCATCACCTTAAGGTTAAAACTGGTGGGCCGGTTTGGATCTTTCTTTCTGAAAAAATACATGAACAAATTTAATAAAAAAAAAGAAGGCTCTCCGAAACCGGAGAGCCTTCTGCTATTATTACAATGAATAATTATTTTTTGAATTCAACACGACGGTTCAGGATACGACCATCTTCTGTTGAGTTATCAGCGATCGGTTTAGTTTCACCGAATCCTTTTACTTTAACACGTTTTGCATCAACACCAGAGTTAACTAAGTAAGTTTTTACTGAGTTAGCACGGTCTTTAGACAAACGCATGTTGTGAGCAGCAGTACCTTCTGATGAAGCGAAACCGTCTAATTCGATCTTAGAACCAGCGTTTGAACGCAGATCAGCTGAAGTAGCGTCAAGTACTGGGTAAGAAGAGGTTCTCAATACTGAGCTATCGAATTCGAACTGGATGTTAGAGTAAGCTTTTGCATCACCTGGTTTTGGTTTCATTACGAATAACGAAGTGTCAATTTTAGGGAATACAATTGGACAACCAGAACCGTCAACAACAGTACCAGCAGGAGTGTTTGGACATTTGTCGAATTGATCAGCAACACCGTCACCGTCAGAATCTTTCTTCAGGTCGTTAACTGCATTTTCAACATTGCCAACACGGCCTTTCAAAGCTTCTACTTCCTGACGAAGAGCTGCATCATACAACTCGTCATACATCATAGCCACTGGATTTACCCAATCCAGGTTTGGTTTTGATTTTGGACCGAAAGTATACTCTAAACCAGCATAGCCGTAAGAGTATTTGTTAGAAGCCGGGTAATCAGCGTGAACACCGGTGAAGTTAAATCCATCGATGAAGTTTTCAGTATAGCCAACGTTCAAAGCAAATTGATCAGACAATTTGAATTTAACACCAGCACCAACCGGGATTACCAATTCTTTAATTTGTGATCCTGTACCGTCAGTACCGGTATGACCTTTGTAGTCAAATAACAAGGTACCTTGAGAGTTGTCAGAATACACTTTTGGTGCGTAGAAAGCTAAACCAGCACCACCATTAACGAAGAAGTTAATAGCATTTGAACGGTGAAGAAAGCTTAAAGAACCAACGTTAACAACACCGCTTAAAGTAGCTTGGAAGAAGTTAGTTTTAAAGCTTCCAACTGGGCCGAGCGACGGGTCAACTACGTAACCAGGATTGCTGAATTTAGCTTCTTCGCTACCTTTTACCTGACCACCTCTTACATCTAATTGTAAGCCGATAGTGTGAGATAATTGATCTCTTAAGCTAGCACCGAAGCCTAAGCTTGGTTGATTGTGGTTAAATACGTTTACACCACCTGTTGCAACAGAAGGAGCGGTAACTCCAACGTTTACACCAATACTCCAGGTGTTGTACTGTTTTGTTCCGCCAAATACTTTTGCAGTACCTGTTGCTGCGGATGCCTTCGTCGAATCTGTTTTCGCTGCATCAGTTTGGGCATTTACCACACTGACAGCCAACAGAGACGCGAATGAAAGGGCGACTGTTTTTTTTAATGTAGAATAGTTCATAGTTTTAAGATTAAACAATTTAATTGTGATTTTTTTTTCAAAATTAGTAATTATGTTTGACTTCATTACCAAACATTGTTCCAAAATTTGTCTTTTGGTAATACAAATAAATAAAAATAATTGTTTGCAAAAAATTAATAATACTGAGAATAATGAAATATCTACCAATAGATAAAAAATTATTTACTTCTAATAGAAAAAATTTCGTTAAAAGAACAAAAAACAATTCGATAGCTATTTTTCATTCTAATGATGAGTTCCCGAGAAATGGAGATCAGACTTTTGTATTTAAGCAAAATGCTGATTTTTTTTATTTATCAGGTATAGACCAGGAACAAAGCATACTGGTATTATATCCTGATTGTCCTAATCCCTTATACAAAGAAGTACTTTTTTTAAGACAAACCAACGAGCATATTGCCGTGTGGGAAGGCCATAAATATACTAAGGAAGAGGCACGCGCCGCATCCGGTGTCGAAAACATACAATGGCTTAGCGAATATGATACCATACTGCACAGTATTATTAATTATGCAGATAACATCTACGTTAATACAAATGATAACGACCGGTATAGCTACTCGGTTCCATACAGGGATCTCAGGATGTATGAGCAACTGAGGGCAAAGTATCCTTTACATAACTATGAGCGTTCGGCGGTTATCCTGCGCGATCTGAGGTCAGTAAAATCGGACATAGAAGTTGAGTTGACAAAAAAAGCCTGCGAAATTACCAGGGATGCCTTTGTGCGCGTGTTAAAATTTACAGAGCCAGGCGTTACTGAATATGAAATAGAAGCAGAGACTACCCATGAGTTCTTGCGTCAGCGCGGTACCGGTCATGCCTATAATCCTATCATTGCTTCGGGCTCCAATGCAAATGTGTTACATTATATAGATAACAACCAGGTTTGTAAGGATGGTGATGTGATCTTACTCGATTTCGGTGCAGAGTACGCGAACTATAATGCTGACATGACCCGTTCGATACCGGTAAGTGGTCGCTTTACTAAACGCCAGCGCGATGTATATGATGCAGTACTGCGTGTGATGAAGGGGGCAACTGCCATGATAAAAGCCGGAGCGGTACTAACCGAATACCAGGAGGAAGTTGGCAAAATAATGACCAGCGAACTGATCGGTTTAAAATTGCTGAATAAGCATGATGTAGAAAAACAGGATCCTAAAATGCCGGCATATAAGAAATACTTTATGCACGGTACTTCGCACCATTTAGGCCTGGATGTGCATGATTTTGCCAATCGGTATAATCCGTTTGAAGTTGGGAATATCTTAACCTGCGAGCCCGGCATTTACATTCCGGCAGAAGGTTTAGGTATACGGTTGGAGAACGATATTCTAATCACTAAAGATGGCAATATCGATCTGATGGCTGACATTCCGCTTGAGGCAGTACATATAGAAGAGATAATGAACTCTTAGGAAGTCGGATTTCGGAAGTCAGAAGTCGGATTTTTGATGTCGGAGAATTTTTCTGCGAAGGAATAGATATTGAATCCGGGTTGTTTAACTGCTTCTGATACTGTTTGGTATAATTCTGTTTTATTGATATTTGCCATCCGTTTTTGCTGGATCAGTTTATAAGCTTTTTCTGCCAGTAAGTATTCCTTGCGATTGTTGCTTTTTTCGCCAGGGGTGTGGACAAAATCAGCAATTTGATCTATGCCGCTATTCTCTGAGGCTATCGTTTTAAAAACAGGTATTTCCGTCCCCTTTTGTTGAACCATCTTTTTCAGGTTATTCGCAAACAGATCCGCACCATCCCTGTCGGCTTTGTTGACGATAAAGGCATCAGCAATTTCCATCAACCCTGATTTGATGCTTTGTATCTCGTCGCCACCTTCGGGAACCAGTACAACAAAAGTAATATCCGCCAGTCCGGCTATTTCTACTTCGGATTGCCCAACGCCGACAGTCTCTACTAACACATAATCAAAGCCTGCAGTTTTCAGTACGTCGGTCATCTCAATTGTTTTGGCCGACAATCCCCCTAAAGAGCCCCGGGTTGCTAACGAGCGAATGAATACATTGGGATGATTGAAGTGAGATGCCATCCGTATCCTATCGCCCAAAAGTGAACCCAGATTGAATGGCGAGGTGGGATCGATCGCTAATATCGCTATTTTTTTATCCTGGCCTGCAAGTTTGGTAATCAGTGCATTTACTAAAGTGCTCTTGCCTGCTCCCGGCGGACCGGTTATTCCTATTATAGGAGTGTTTTTTGTAAATGATAGACTTTTCAGCAACTGATCGGCCCCTTTCAAATCATTCTCCACAACAGTCAATGCCCGGGCGACTGACTTGAAATTGTCGGCATGAAGGATTAGTGGGATTTGATGCATTAGAGCGATCCGAATAGTTTATACAAATGAATGAAAATATTGACAACAAAAAAACCTGTTTGGAAAGTTCGGGACGATATCCACATGCCTATGAGATAAGTTGTTATTTTTGCATTCTTAAACGCGACGCTATAGCAATGCCTGGAATAAAATGTTCTTTAATAATCTCAACCTATAATTGGCCGGCAGCGCTGGAACTGGTTTTAAAAAGTGTATCGGCGCAGGCACATCTCCCTGATGAGGTTATAATAGCGGATGACGGTTCCGGAGATGATACAAAGCGTTTGATCGATGATCTTAGGCCGGCTTTCCCAACAACCCTGATCCACGTTTGGCATGAGGATAAGGGCTTCAGAAAAACTATCATTTTAAACAAAGCTATCCATAAAAGCTCCGGCGATTATATTATACAAGTAGATGGCGACGTTATATTGGAAAAACATTTTATCCGCGATCATTTAGCTTCTGCCGAGCCCGCTACATTCTTAAGGGGCACGAGGGCGCTACTTACAGAAGATAAAACCAGGGAAGTTTTTCAATCAAAAAATATTAAACTTTCTCCTTTTTCAAGCGGCGTGCAGAATCGGAATAATTCATTGCGTTTGTTTGCGCTTAGAGCGGCCGGTTCAAGAAAAGTGTGGTCGTCAAATAGTGTTCGCGGGAGTAACCTTTCATTTTGGAAAGCCGACTTTATCAAAGTAAATGGTTATAATAATGACATTTCAGGTTGGGGACATGAGGACGAGGAGTTGGCGGCGAGGTTTATAAACTCGGGCGTTATAAAAA
>Ga0207667_10011061_pt1 | contig 10512 bp, 7 predicted proteins | sample KBSCornC52_FD_184301 | JGI IMG/M metagenome (GOLD analysis project Ga0207667, IMG submission 184301) | Corn rhizosphere microbial communities from Kellogg Biological Station, Michigan, USA - KBS Corn C5-2 (SPAdes) (version 2) | ecosystem: Host-associated > Plants > Roots > Rhizosphere > Soil ...
AATGATCTGGCCGAGGTGCTCTATGCGATGTTGCGCGTCGACGACGAAGGCATGCAGCTGCGTTCGTCCTCGCCGTTCGCGGGCGTGCTCGACCAGTTCGAGGTCGAACTGCTGGCGCGCGCGCACCGTCCGTGAGAGCCGCTCACCTCGCGCACGTCTTGCGGGCGGCCGCCGAGATCACCGGACAGCGCGACTTCGTGGTGATCGGCTCGCAGGCGATCCTCGGCTCCTATCCGGAGCTGCGCGACGGCGCGCTCGTGCGCTCGATCGAGGTCGATCTGTATCCGCGCGACGTGCCGGCCATGAGCGACATGCTCGCCGAGATCGGCGAGTTCAGCGACTTCCACTCCGAGAACGGCTACTACGCCGACGCGGTCGATCCCGATACCGCGGTGCTGCCCTCCGGTTGGGCGACGCGCACGGTCGCGTTCGATGCGGGCGAGGGCGTGACCGGCCACTGCCTCGAGCCGCACGACCTGATCGTCGCCAAACTGGTCGCGACCCGCGACAAGGACATCGCCTACTTCGAAGAAGCGGCCGCGCGCGGCATGGTGGACCTCGGGGCGCTCAACGCGCGCCTGCGCGCGACGAAGATCTCGTCGCGCGCCAAGCGCAAGCTGATCGCGAGCCTACTGCAGCGTCGGTAGCGGCAGGCTCGGCTTGGTGCTCAGGTCCGGCGCCGGCGGCGTCGATCCGCTCACGGCCGTCTGGATCAGGCGCAGCGCGAGGTCCATCTGGGGGTCCTTGCCGTCGCGATAGTCGTCGGGCGCGATGTCGACGTCGTAATCCGGATCGGTGCCGTAGTTCTCGACCTTCCAGCCGACGTCGGTGAACCAGAACGAGAACTCCGGCTGGGTGGTGATGGTGCCGTCGACCAGCCGGTGATACGGATTGATGCCGATCACGCCGCCCCAAGTGCGCTTGCCGACCAGCGGCCCGAGCCCGTAGAGCTTGAAGCAGTGGCTGAAGATGTCGCCGTCGCTGCCGGCGTGCTGGTTGGTGATCGCGACGATCGGGCCGGCCACCGATTCGGGCGGATACGGCACGGCCTTCCCGTAGCGCGGCACGTCGTAGCCGACCCGCTTGCGCGCCAGCTTCTCGAGCAGCAGCGGCGAGACGTGACCGCCGCGGTTGTAGCGGACGTCGACGATCAGCCCTTTGCGATCGAACTCGCTCAGATAGCCGCGGTGGAACTCGGAGAAGCCCCACGGCCCCATGTCGGGGATGTGCACGTAGCCGACGTCGCCGCCGGTCTTCTGGTGCACGATCGCGCGATTGCGCTCGACCCATGCGCGGTAGCGCAGCGCGCTCTCGCTGCGCAGGGCCTTGACCAGGATCGTCCGCGGCTCGCCCTTGCCGCTCGCGACCGTCAGGGTGACGTCGCGATCGGCGGTGTTGATCAGCAGTTCGTCGGGGGTCACCGTCTGCGAGAGCCGCTTGCCGGCGACCGCCGTGATGACGTCGCCGACGCGCACGTCGAGACCCGGCTCGGCGAGCGGCGAATCCGATTGGCGGTCCCAGCTGTCGCCGCGCAGGATCCTATCGATCCGGTACCCCTTGCGGTCGGCGTCCCACGAGAGATCGGCGCCCAGAAAGCCGCGCTGGTACTGCGGCGGGATGCGATAGTCGCCGCCGTACTCGTAGGCGTGCGACGTGCCGAGCTCCCCCTGCATCTCCCAGATCAGGTCGGAGAGTTCGCCGCGCGTGCGCACGCGCGGCAGCACCGCTTCGTAGCGGTCGTAGACGCGATCCCAATCGATGTCGCTCATGTCTTCGACCCAGAACTGTTCGGTCTGCAGGCGCCAGGCCTCGCGATACATCTGGGCCCACTCGTCGCGCGGCCGGATCTCGATCTGCACCCGGTCCAGGTCGACGAAGCCGCTCTTGCGCCCCGGCTCGGTCGACGGTTTCGGTTCGTCGCCGTCTTCGGGCAGATCGCCGAGCGCGTCGATCGCGCGCACCTTGTCGCCCGACGTGTAGACCAGCGTGCGTCCGTCGGTCGAGAGGAAGATGTCGCTCACCTCGGTCGCGACCGTCGCGGTGCGCTGACCGTCGAAGTCGTACGCGAGCAGCACGCCGCTCTCGCTCTCCTCGTCCCAGCCGCGGCCTTCGGGCTTGATGCCGTGGACCTCGAACTTGGTGAACAGCACGCGGCCCTTGAGCGCGACCAGTTCGCCGTAGTTGCCTTCGTCGACGGGGAAGCCGAGCACGCGGCCCTGGATGCCGTCGAAGTCGATCTTGACCTCGGCGATCTTCTTGTCGTCCTTCTTGTCCTTCTCGGCCTTCGCGTCGTCGTCGCCGTCGTGATGGTCGTGATGGTCGTGATGGTCGTGGTCGCGATGGATCGGCCGCGACGCGGGCACGAACGGCGACGGGACGTCGTCGCGCAGGGTGACCACGAACGGACGCTCCGCCTGCGGGAACGACAGGTCGAACTGCAGCGCGTCGTAGACCGGGTTGAAGTCGCGGGTCGAGAGGAAGTAGAGATACTTGCCCTCGGGATCCCACGACGGCGACCGGTCGACGCGCAGCGCCGAGGTGACGTCGCGGACCTTGCCCGACTTCACCTTGACGGTGCGGATGATCGAGGTGCCCTGCGCCGGCCACCAGACGTACGCGACGAAGCGGCCGTCGGGCGAGAACGCCAGGTCGGCGATCCGGTCGGCCGGACTGGCGTCGAGCGTGCGGACCTTGCCGTCGGCGACGTCCACCGCGCACAACTCGTGGCGGTGATTCGCGAACGCGATGGTGTCGCTCGCCGGCGAGCACGCGAGGTCGGTGATGCGTCCGACGTCGCCGGTGGTGACGAAGGTCGGTTCCTCGGCATCGTCGGCGTAGACCGCGATCTGCTCGTAGCCGTTGATGTCGGTGACGCACGCGAAGCGCTTGCCGTCGTGCATCCAGCGCGCGAGCCGGTACCGGGCGCGGCTGTTCGTACCGCGGTGCAGGACCGCGCCTTCGAAGAACGGCAGCGTGTACGGCTGGCCGCGGGCGATCACGACCATGCCCGTGCCGTCGGGATGCGGCGCGATGTCGTCGAGTTCGCCGGCGGCGCTCTCGAAGCGGCGGACGGTCTGCGGCTGCGCGGACGGCGTCGAGATCGAGATCTCGCGCACCGAATCGTCGCTCGCATCGTAGAGCGAGATCGCTCCGCCGGCGCCGTAGACGACGCGCGTTCCGTCGGTCGCGGGATGGCGGACGTAGTACTCGGCCTCGTGGGTGTGGCGGCGCAGATCGGTGCCGTCCGGCGCGCACGAATACAGATTGCCGATGCCTTCGTGATCGGCGACGAAGAAGACCCGGCCCGCGATGAACATCGGCCAGGTCGGATTGCCGTCGGGCAGGCGCAGCCGTTCGAACTCGCCGCTGCCGCGCGCGTCGACCCAGATCTCGCCGGCGGTGCCGCCGCGGTAGCGCTTCCAGCGCGCGGGATCGTCGCTGTTGCGCCCGACCGCGACCGCGCCGTGCGGACCGAACGCGACGCGCTTGCACGGGCCGAAGCGCAGCGGCACCGGCGCGCCGCCGGTGCGCGGGATCGCGAACGCCTCGGTCGCGCGCTCGTACCACGAGCTCGGGTTGGCGGTCGCGATCACCGCTTCGGAATCGTCGCTCCAGCCGTTCACCGCGACCAGCGTCGCGCCCATGTGCGTCAGCCGCTCGGGGCGGCCACCGCCGGCCGGCATCGCGAAGATCTCGGGATTGCCTTCGTCGGTCGAGACGAACGCGATCCACTTGCCGTCGGGGGAGAGCTTCGGCGAGGAGCAGGTGCCGAAGCTGACCGTCAGCCGGGTCGCGGTTCCGCCGCTCGCGGGCACGCTCCATAGGTCGTCTTCGCAGACGAAGACGATGCGGTCCCCCGCGATGGTGGGGTACCGGTAGTATCCGTTATCCATGTCCCGCCTGAGGTTGGCGACCCGGGCTAGGCCCTCCGCCCGGCTTGCGCCCCAACTTACTTTGTGATACAAAGTATTCATGCATGTCGCCGTGATCATGGACGGAAATCGCCGCTGGGCCCGCGCCAAGGGCTTGCCGATCCTCGAAGGCTACCGCCGCGGGGTGCTCGCGCTGCGCGCGGCGGTCGGGGCGGCCCTCGACCACGGGGTGACCCGGCTGACCGTCTACGGATTCTCGACCGAGAACTGGCGCCGCGAGGCGGGCGAGGTCGACCTGATCATGCAACTCTGCGCGACCGCCGCGCGGGGCGAACTCCGCCATCTCGCCCAGCGTGGGGTGCGGGTCGAGACGATCGGCGACCTGGACGCGTTCGCCCTATCGGCACGGGCCGCGTTGCGCGACGTGGTCCGTGCCACCGCCCAGAACCGCCGCATGACGCTGGCCCTCGCGCTCAACTATAGCGGCCGCGCCGAGATCGTGCGCGCCGCCAAAGCGATCGCGCTGGACGTCGCGCGCGGCCGGCTCGCGGTCGCCGACGTCGACGAGACCGTCCTGCGGGCCCGCATGTACGCGCCCTACGCGCCCGATCCGGGCCTGCTGATCCGCACCGGCGGCGATCTGCGCGTCTCGAACTTCCTGCTCTACCAGATCGCGTACACCGAACTGCTCGCGCTGCCGACGCTCTGGCCCGACTTCGACGCCCAGACGTTCGCGCAGGCGATCGGCGGATTCGGCGACCGTCAGCGCCGGTTCGGCGCCTGAGCGAGCAGATCGCCGAGCGTCGTATAGAGCAGACCGGCGTTGTGGATCTGCACCAGCGGTGACGCGAGCGTCGGCGTGCGCGCCGGTCGCTGGAAGGGGATGATCGCCTCGTCGCCGTCGACGAACGGCATCGCCCGAAAACCCGCGGTGCTGCGGAAGAGCAGCTCCGCGTAGAGCGCGTTGGCCCAGCCGAACTCCGCCCGGGTGTAACGCCAGTAGCCGCCGTCGTAGAAGCTCTCGTGGATCAGGCCGTCCTTGCCGTCGGTCTCCGCAAGCGTGGTGATCTGCTGCGCGACCTCGGCGCTGCCCGTCGCGGTGAGCGCGCGCCCGATGATGCCGAGCGGCCAGACGAAGTTCGGATTGGTATGCGGGCTCCCCAACCCTTGCGCGTACGTGCCGGAGAAATAGTACGGATTGGCCGGCGAGAGAGCGAATGCGCGCGTGTTGAGATAGATCCGGTCGAACGACGAACACCAGCCGAGGTACGGGAGCGTGGTGAGGTTGGGGATGTTCGCGTCGTCCATGAAGTTGACGCGGCCGTAGCCGTCGACCTCGTAGGCGTACATCCATACCTTGCGACTCGCGTTCCAGACCACGCCGTAGCGCGCGATCCCGACCTGGACGGCGTCGGCGACGGTGGTCGCCTCGCGCGCCACGCCCGGATCGGCGTAGCCGTCCGTCGCCATCTCGGCGATCGCGCGCAGCGCGACCACCGCGGCCGCGTTCTGCGGGATATTGAACCGGTAGAGCACCGGGTCGTCGGACGGCCGGAAGGCGCTCCAGATCAAGCCCGTCCCGGCCGCATACGCGTCGTTCGTCTTGACGCGGTACGGATAGACGTACGGGCTGCAGCGCTTGTGGATCTGCTCGCAGCGGAACGTGTCGACCACGATCCGCAGCGCTCGCCGCAGCGCCGGCGTGAAGATCGTGCGGTCGCCGGTGCTGCGCCAGTAGATGCTGGCCAGGATCGTGGGCGCGGCCAGAGAGTCGATCTCCCACTTACGCTCCCACACGTGGTAGTTCGCCATGAAGGCGTTCGCGTACGGGTCGACCGCGATGTTGCGGGCGTTGCGTTCGATCACGCCGGCGAACCGCGAGCGCAGCGCCGGGAAGGTGCGCTCGAAGCGCAGGTACGGGATGGTCTGAGCGGACGAGTCGCGCAGCCACATCGCCGGGATATCGCCGGTCTGCACGTACGTGGTGCCGTCGGCCTCGTCGAAGAAGTCGTTGAAGAGCGTATGGAAGAGCGTCGCGGGCTGCGTCGGACGCGCGCGGTCGCCGGTCATCGGCACCATCAGCGTCTGCGCGAGCAGGACGATCGCCAGGAGCGATTTGATCAATGCGTGCCGCCCGGCGCCGCTTCGGGGATCCCGAGCGCGAGTGCCAAGGCCGAGCGCGCCAACGGACCGAGGTCGACCGCGTCTTCGTTCGCCAGCACGACGACGCTCGCGTGCGCGCCGGGAAGCGTCGCGCCGTAGGCGGAGAAGCCGGCGACGTAGCCCTGCGCGAAACGGAACGGCCGATCGAAGACGGTGCCGTCGTAGAAGCCGTCCGCATACGGCGGCAGATAGCGCGGGGCCGGGACGACCGTTCCCGCGTCGAGCGCCGCATACCATGCCAGCAGGTCGGGCACGTCGGATTGCAGATCGGCGGTGCCGAACCCGAGCGTCGCCGAGCCTTGCGCGAGGCTCCCGGCCGCGCGATCCGCCTGCGGCACGTACGGGTTGGCGATGGCGGTGCGTTCGAGGCCCAGCGGGCGTAGGATGCGCCGCTGCAGGGAGGCCGCGTACGGCCTGCCGGTCGCGCATTGGTACGCATACGCGGCCAGGGCGTAGTCGCCGTTGGAGTACGCGAAGCCGGCGCCCGGCGGGAACGCCGGCGGCCTCGCGGCGAGGCGCGCGACGAGCGTTTGCGGTGCGACCGGTTCGCGCGACGAACGATCGAACGCGTCGTCGTCCGCGTAATCCGGAATGCCGGCCGTGCCGCGCAGCAGTTCGTCGATGGTGATCTCCGAGGCGTTGGGATAAGCGGGGACGTACCGCGCGAGCGCGTCGTCGGGCCGCAGGTCTTCGCGGACGAGCGCCGCGGTGAACGACTTGGTCAGCGATCCGATCGGGAAGACGGTCTGCACGCTCGCGCGACGCCGGTGCGCGCGGTCCGCGTACCCGTACCCGCGGACGACCACGGTCACACCGTCGCGGCTCACCCCGACGACCAGCCCGCCGATGTGCCGGTCGCGCATGACGAACCGCACGGTTGCGTCGAGGCGCGCCAGAACGGCGGGGGGTGGGAGCATGGTCCTCTCTTCGGCGCCGCATGCCGGAAGGTCCGGCTTCGCGGCGGCGGCAATCCCCCGCTTGTGTCCGGATACGAGAGTGTGGCCGCGCTGTTGCGCGATTTCGATGCGAAACGTCCGCGAGCGCTCGCTCGCGCGATCTCGGTGGCCGAGGCGGGCCGCGGCGGCGAACTGATCCGTCACCTGTACGGCCGCACCGGCCGCGCATTGACGCTCGGGCTGACCGGGCCGCCGGGGGTGGGCAAGTCCACCCTCTCGTCGGCGCTGGTGCGCAAGGCGCGCTCGCTCGGCAAGAGCGTCGGCGTGATCTCGGTCGATCCGTCCTCGCCGTTCTCGCACGGCGCGCTGTTGGGCGACCGCATCCGGCTGACCGAACATTTCACCGACGAGAACGTCTTCATCCGCTCGATGGCCAGCCGCGGACACCTCGGCGGCGTGGCCGGCGCGACCGCCGACGCGATGCTGCTGATGGACGCGTTCGGCTTGGACGTGATCCTGATCGAGACGGTCGGCGTCGGCCAGAGCGAGATCGAGATCGCCGAACTCGCGCAGACCACGATCGTCGCGCTGCAGCCCGGCAGCGGCGATTCGATCCAAGTCATCAAGGCCGGCATCATGGAGATCGCCGACATCTTCGTCATCAACAAGTCCGACCACCCGATGGCCAATCAATTGCGGCGCGAGATCCGCGGCATGATGGAGATGCTCGATTTCAGCGGCTGGGTGCCCGAACTGATCTCGACGCAAGCGCTGGCCGGCGACGGCATCGACGACCTGTGGAAGGCGATCGAGAAGCACGCGGCCTGGCTGCACGAGAGCGGCGAGATTGCCGCCAAGCGGCGCGAAGCGTTCACGCATCAGGTCCGCCAGCTCGCGCTGGGCCGTCTGCAGCGCAAGCTCGAACGCGAACTGCGCGCCGACGTCGCCGCCGGCATCGACCCCTACGCCGCTGCCGATCGCGTCCTGGCCGCGTTCAACGTCGGCGGCGTCGAGACGGAAGAAGAGTTCACCGCGGCACGATCGCGCGCGACCGTGAAAGGTTTGACGTAGCGCGCGCCGTCGTGATACTATCGCGGATATGAAACACAGCGTCGTCGGGATATCGTTCGCCAATATGGAATGCGCCAGCGCGCCGCATTTCGCTGTGGCCGCGCGCCCGCAACACGCGAATCGTCCGTGGAAGAACGCCACAGGCTGACCTCGAGTTTCCCACGCAAAACGTTTTGCGAAAGGGGGTTCGGCGAAAGCCGAGCCCCTTTTTCGTTCGGGCTCGAGTCAAGGCGACAACAGTGCCTCCAAAGCACTCGACGAGCGTTCGATTCGTCCCGGCCCGCCACCGCATTTCCCAAAACTGCATACGTAGACGTCGAGAGATACCTGAGTCGGCTCTAGCGCCGCACTGAAGATGCGGAGTACGTCGGTTCGAATCCGACTCTCTCAGCCAGGGCCCATAGTGATAGCGGCTAGCACGATGCGCTTGCAACGCGTAGGTCTCGGTTCGATTCCGAGTGGGTCCACCAATCGGTCCTCGTTCGTCTAAGGGTAAGACGACGGATTGTTAATCCGTAGATCGGTGTTCGAATCACTGACGAGGAGCCATCGGGGCGACAAGCGAGAGCGGACTCTCATAAGGTCTGCGACTTGGGTGCAAGTCCCATCGCCGCTACGATCCCGGGATGTAGCTCAGTTGGAAGAGCGCTTCGTTTGGGGCGAAGAGGTCGCACGTTCGATTCGTGTCATCCCGACCACCGATCTCAGGTAGCCAAGTCGGGAAGGCACCGGCCTTTGGAGCCGGTCACGCGCTGGTTCGAGGCCAGCCCTGGGAGCAGCGGAGCGAAGCTCAATGGCGAGCAACGGGCTTTTAACCCGTTGGAAGTGAGTTCGATTCTCACCGCTCCGAGATATCCGATGACGTAGCCAAGCGGTCGAAGGCCGGGCTCTGCAAAAGCCTGATTCGGCGGTTCGAATCCGCCCGTCATCTCCAGCGCCCGGGTAGCTCAACGGCAGAGCATGTGTTTCGTAAACACGAGATCGCAGTTCAATTCTGCGCCCGGGCTCCAGAACCGGACGACTCGTGGCTCGCCTGCTCCCGGCATGGTCGCGGGTTCTTCGTCGTTGTATCGATGGGCAACAGGCTAGGCATCGACATCTTGGCGAGGAAGGCACTCGGCGTTGGCGACTGCCGAAGGGTTCAACTCACACTCGCCAACGCGTTGTGATCGGAGCGTCGTAGCGCGATCTCGCGTCCATTTCCGTGCCGGCGCTCGCCTATCGCGGTACGAGCAGCGGTACGCTACCGCTTACCGATCGGCGTTCGTTGACGTCGGTAAAGACCAAGACGAAACCGGGCACGTCGTAGCTTAGAGAGATGTCACCCGCCGAGACGAATTTCGGTAGCGGCGAGTAATCGGCGGACCCGTTCCGGCGGATTCGATAGATCCCGGCATTGCCAGCAGCTAACGCGACTTCACCATGAGTTACCAGTCCATAAAATGCAACCGATGCGCACGACTCGCCCGAAGAGTCCCTGCAGTCGGGGCGGTCGGGAAATGGAAGCTCCTTATGGTAGACGCGGCGAACTTGAGACCCGCAAACCTCGTCGACTCTTCCGTGCGATAGCCCCATATGCTCGAGCCCGATAGCAACCAGTATGCAGCGCGCGTCCCACGGGTCGCGAGCGACGTCTGTCACCGGGTCGCAATCCGTGTTGAGGGGTCCACCGCATAGCGCGCCGCTCGCATTTTTCGCGACGATCGTGACCGCTCCCGTGCGTCGATCGATACGTCGAAGGCCTCCGCCCCACTCTCCTGCATTGATGCCGACGAACAGATCCAGTGGCGTGCCGAACGCAGAAGCCACGACATCGGGAATGAACTCCTTTGATAGATGTACGACGTGCTGCGCTCCTCGATTCGTGGTAATCAAGCGACGTGAGGTCGCCACCGAAACGCCGCTTCCGGCGCAATCGAGCGCCACAAATCCGTCGCCGCCGCTATCGACCGATCCGTCGGCCGACCATGTGCCGCCGGAAAGGCTTTGCAGCGTCCAACTACGGCGTCCGCGGGGCGCTATCGCAATTTCGAGATGCCCGGCCCGCACGCAGAGTCCGAGGACGGGGCCAGCGACCGGCACGCGCACCGTTGTACGCGAATCTAGCACCGTGCTGGAGAGTACGCCCGAATCGGTGAGCGTCCAGAGCTTGCCCTGCGCGACGACCGCCTGCGTCAAGGACGAGCCTTGTCCCGGTCGCTCGGGTTCTAGGGCATGTGCCGGTCTCGACAGGCAGGTCGCGGCGAGCAGAACCGCTGCCCATCCGGCCGGTCTACGCAAAGGCTTCATTACGCGTCTCTGGCTACGACACGTTTCCCGCTCACTCCGGCGTTGGCGCAAACACGAGATCGCGGTTCAATTCTGCGCCGGGGCTCCAGAACCGGGCGGCTCGTGGCTCGCCTGCTCCCGACCTAGGTGTAGAGACCACACGCATTATTGACAGGTGCTGACCCCGAAGGGAGTGGGTGTTCAAAAGCTCACTTCCTCGGAGGCAGCACCCGCGTGTATAT
>Ga0207667_10011065_pt1 | contig 10509 bp, 17 predicted proteins | sample KBSCornC52_FD_184301 | JGI IMG/M metagenome (GOLD analysis project Ga0207667, IMG submission 184301) | Corn rhizosphere microbial communities from Kellogg Biological Station, Michigan, USA - KBS Corn C5-2 (SPAdes) (version 2) | ecosystem: Host-associated > Plants > Roots > Rhizosphere > Soil ...
CGTTGTAGGCGTCTCCGCTCCGGCCGAACGTGATGCCAGTCCGTGCCGGCCCGCCAACGCGCTCGTGCGCCTCAACGATGTATTGCGCGATGGTCGCGTTGCTCAATCCAGTGCGTTTCTTCCACGTCTCTACGTGGCGGCGCAGCGAGCCAATCGGGCTTTCGTGTGTATCGTGGAACATGACTTTTATCCGTCGTGGGCATACCCTACTGGCATGCAAAAAGAAAAATTCAAACCCGCCAAATTTGGGTGGAAGCCCCTCCGTGGTAGATTGCTGGCTCCTAAACCACAACCACAAAGGTGCTTCCATGGAAGACGAAATTCACATTTGCCCCATCACGGGTTGGTCGATTGGCCCCGTCAAAGCGCTGGAGGTCGTCACGCTCAAGCTCGGATTCATCACGAACGCTATGCAGCCACTGGATGAAGCAAATGAATCCCCTATCTTTGCGATCACCCCGAAACAAGCTCTTGAGCTGGCTGACGCACTACAGCGCACAGTTCAGAAGCTTCATAGCGTCGAGTTTCAACCGGCCCCAGGTCCGCGCCACTAACGACGAAAGTCCTTTCGCTTCGAATGGGACATGCCGCCTCTCGACTGACTTTTTCCGATGGCCGAGGAGACTGCGCGACATATTCGGAAAGTTTTTTATCGACGACGACAGATATTTGGCTCCCTAGCGTCCGCAATTCTTCGGCGCGGCTCTCTTGCTCAGCACGGAGCGCCGGGCCAATGAAAAAGAGAACCGCACGGATGTATGCGCGTTGAATCCATGACCTGAATCGCTTCATTGCGCGCCCTCCTGGACTGGTGCATCTGTGGTTACCACGCGACTATGCAGAGACTCAATTGCGCGCAACGTACTGGCTTTGCAATCTGCTTGACCATTGAGAATTCGATTTACGGTCGGCTGAGACACTCCAATTTCACTAGCCAGGCGAGGCTCACTCCAGCGTGTCGCTGAACGAATTTCCTGCATCAAGATGCCGATGTCTTTATTCATGCAGGCCATTCTATACGCGCTTGGATACTTATTCAATACGCGAATGGATAGATATTTGCGTGCGTCTATACGCACACGTATATTGACCAAATGAGTAATATTGCCACCCGTCTCGACCAAGCTATGTCTGCCGCCGGGTTTCCGTCACAGAGTGCGCTATCACGCGCCTCTGGCGTTCCACAGCCGACAATCAACAGAATCTTGAAGAATTCTGGAAAAGGTCACCCAGAGGCCACCACGGTTCGCAAACTTGCCGAAGCCTGTAACGTGAGCTTCAACTGGCTCAATGAGGGCCTCGGGCAAATGGGTAGAGAAGTGATTACACCATCCCCTAAGGTGCAGGCATTAAAAGCCTTGATTGCCTCGACAGCGCCTGCGGTCCGGCCTGGAATTGTCGAGATACCCGTCTACAAGCTCAACATCACAGCTGGCATCACTGGTTTTCAAGCCGAACTTGACGAAAGTGAGTTCGCAATTCCGGTTGCTGTCACCCAACGCTGGCTAGATCAGCATGGATTGGCAAAGGAGCAATTGGTGGCGACAACCGTGCGCGGAGATAGCATGGAGGAAACTCTCTCCGACGGCGATACAGTCATCATCAATACAAAGTCCGTCAGGCCGCGAGATAACAAGATTTTTGCAGTGAATTTTGGCGGCCAGGCTGTTGTGAAGCGCTTGATCAGCGACTTCGGAAGGTGGTTCTTGGTTTCTGACAACTCGGACCAAAAACGATATCACCGAGAGGAGTGCTCGACCGAAAACTGCATCCTCATCGGCGAAGTGGTTATGGCTCAGCGCAACTTCTTGCGCTGATAGAACTTACGACACCGTCTGTCGCAGCAAAGGCTAGTCTGATTGCTGCGCGATCTGTCCTGAGTGAACTGACACCCTGCTCGGTGGGCGCGCATGGCTTCAAAGTCTCTCCAACCACATGTAGAGTGCGATATTACGGGGTTAGTGCGGGGTGAGCAGAATCTACGCACCGGGAATTCCAATAGACGGATTCGAAAGCAGACAGCATTTTTACACGTGCAGCAGTGGCTTTCGCCTGAACATCCTCAATTTGCACATCAAGAAAATCGAAGTGCCCTCCGCCACTTGAACTCCATGAGGCGAATCTTGCGCCTCCTGAGTAGCCGCCAAAGCTGTTTTTTCCATCCACAACTCCGCAGACGTAGATGTACCTACCACCAGACTCTGTGTTTTTCTGCACGACGTACTGAGACCTGACGATCATCGAATCAGGATCTTTCATTTTGGACCTCAGCGCTTTAAGTGTGTCATCTTCTGCCCAGCCAACTGGCCCGATTGCCTTGTTCCTAACATAGGCACCAATGACGACTATCGCTGGCACTACGATGAGTGCAATTAGCAGCCACTTCAAAATTTTCATCACTCCCCCCCCTTTTCTGATTCGATTCTTCCGACGTAAAGACGCAGGATTACCCCTTCCTCGTGCCGGTATTTTAGACCCCCTATAGCCCGCCAACCCCGGTTTCAAAATTCGTACCGAAAACTATTCATTTGCGTATTGACTTGACTATCCATTCGCGTATAGTTAGCACATCGACTTACCAAAAGCCTCAGCCGCCCCCTCGGTGCTCCCCCTCACCGCCTTGGCTGAAAGCGTTCCGCGCCGGTTGAGGGCTTCCCGGCAGATTACTTGCGATGGAGATAGCAATGAGTGCACAGCATGCGACGAGAGCTGTCATGCAGAGAAGCGATGTTGAACAGGGCGTCATCTTGACTCGCGTGCAGTTCAACCTGATGCGCCTCGCACTGGCGCAATACGTCCATGAATGCAGAACCCATGCGAGCGAGGCCACTCGTTGCGGCATGGCTGATTACGCTACGGATTGGACCAAAGATGCCGAACAGTTTCAGGCCCTCTACCATGAAGTGGAGGGCAAGTAATCATGGCTGCCGCCAAGAAACCCATCATCCCGCAGCCGACTCCGCGCCGCGCATCACCGCCGAAGAAGGCAGCAGCAAACGCGATCGATCTTTCGGCGCTGCTGAAGCTCCCCGTGCAGCTGGAGGAAGGCATCAATCGAATTCTCGACAAGATGTCGCAGCCCGCACAAGTCGCAGCACCGGTCCAGACAGGTACCGAGCATGCTTCTGCGCGCCTAGACGCACTGCTGACCATATTCACCGGCCGCCAGGCGCAGAACATCCTCCAAGACATGCTCGAAAGCGGTCGCGCTCCCTCCCGCGAGCAGCTCCTGCGCGAGGCAGACAAGCTCATCGCTGCGCGAGGTGGCAAATGACTTGCCGCTATCGCTATGTCTTCGCCGACGGCTCCGAACGGACCGGTGAACAGGTCGGATCACCCGCCATCATCGAAGCGGCCGGATATCTGACCGGCGCACTCGGTGTCACCGTGCTGGTGGTCGCATGAAAAGCGCCGCCTTCATTGTCGCAATCTTCGTCGTCGGCTTCATGTGCGGTGTGGTTGCGTTCGGTCTGTTCGCTATTGCCGCGTCAGAGCCTCTATCACCGGCAGCCAAGAATCCGACCTTCTATCGGTCTGCCTGCTATCGGAGCATGACATGAAAATCGCGTCCGCACTGCGAGTCTTCTTTCGCCTGTACACCTTCCATCGTCGCGGTGGAAAACGAGCCTACGCAGCTCTACGTTTGGCGGCCCGAGCGTTCGATCTCTAAATTCTGAGTCCACATAAGAAACGAGTCATGGACCCATATCTTTCAAATCCGCGCGCAGAGCACCTTCCGCACGTCGCTTCGTAATCAAATCATCGAGATATTGGTCATGATCAACGATAAATTTACGAAACTGAGCCAGCGGACGGCGCTCGCCCCCCGGACGTATTACGCGCATGAGACCAAGCAACACCTCAGCATACTCGGCGCGATCCAGTTCATGAAGAGGGATCGTGCGGAGGATGTCATACACCTCCCCCATTCCAATTCGCTCCATCTCGCTCTGATAGACCGCATCGCTCATGGCAGCAATGTCAAGATGTTGGTAAGGCGACATAAGCCAACTTACATGCTCCAACAAAACTTTAACACTCACGAGCAGTGCGACCTGCCTTTCGCATTTCTCAAGCATGGCTACTGCAAGTTCGGCCTGATGCTGTCGGACGGCGGTTTTACGGCCATTTTCAGCAATCAAAACTGCTGCGAATATTGCGGAAAATGCACCAAGAGCCTGCATCCAACCAGCCGCCTCGCTAGAGTATATCCCCTTAGCATCGAGAGCTGCTCCAAGCCCTACGACCAGAAAAATCGCCAATATCGCAAGCACGATCGCCACGACCCATCCCGCTATTGTTTTTTTCATTTCCACCGCCGAAACAATAAATTTAATTGCGCAATTATCTACCAACCTACCAATTCCAAGAGTCACCGTAGTGTTGTTGACATTAAGAAGTTATGCCTTGGCTTCGCGCGCAGGGCCCGGTTCTTCGTAGCCACCGCCCTGTTTTTCGGCATGCACGCCGCACAAACTATGCAAGTCAAGGTCGCCCTCTATCGGGGCATGACTTTGCGCTTGACTGTAGGCCCGCTTGATTTCACGCGTTAATTCCTGCTCCCGCCCGTACTTGTTCTAGGTGAGCCAAAGCCAACTCAACTTTGTCGAGCATTTTTTTTCGCCCGCCATGTGTACTGCAGAAATCTCTATACCAGTCGTCATCAGACATATTGATACCTCTTATCGTGTCTCCCGCGATGTGAATTGCATCGCGCATCTGGAAAAGCGCTTCGATAGAGGCGTAGTCCAACAAGCGATCAAGGGGAAATCGATCAAGTGCCAGTTCGACCGTTTCAATTTTTCTCGGACTGACAAGGCGCCTCATCATTCGAATGCTGACGATAGACGGCTTCGCTTCCTGCGGGACTTGCTTACAGAGCCATGCAGCGTGATACAGGATTGCACCAAGAGCCATGATCGGCTCTTGACGACGCTGAACATCTCCGCGTCTAGCCAAGTAGATAGCCGCTCCAAATGCAGCCACCGTTCCCAAAGCACCTGTCCAGGCCGCGCCGACCTCCGACTTCATGCTTGGGAATATAAAAAAAAGCAGCATGAGGGCGACTGCGACCGCAACGAATCCGACACAGACGCGTAGCACGAGCAGCAATTCTCGCTCCATTTATTACCCCTTTTCCTGGAATTTTAATGTTCAAGAGCGCAATTATCTACCGACTCCCAGCCCCTTGGGCGGTCAACGCCGATCCGCTAGCCCAGCACCTGGCGCCGCAGGCCTTCACGCCTGCCGGAAGCATGGACATGCTGTCGCAAGGCTGGATCCCGCCGCGCGAAAGCTCCATCGGACTCGTTCATCAGGTCAATCGCCAGTTCCTGCTGCGCCTGCAGACCGAGAAGAAGATCCTGCCGTCGTCGGTGATCAACCAGGTCACTAAGTCCCGTGCCGCCGAGCTGGAAGAGCAGCAAGGTTTCCCTCCGGGCCGCAAGCAGATCAAGGAATTGAAGGAACAGGTCACCGACGAGCTGCTGCCGCGCGCCTTCACTCGCCTCTCCAGCATGTGGGTCTGGATCGACCCGGTGAACGGCTGGCTGGTGGCAGACTCCAGTACGTTGGCCAGGGCCGAGGAAGCGCTCAAGCTGCTGTTCAAGGCCGTTCCGAAATTCCCGCTGGAAACCGTCCGCACCGTGATGTCGCCGAGCGCGTCCATGACCGACTGGCTGGTCAGCGACGAGGCCCCGGAAGACTTCACCGTGGATCAGGATACCGAGCTGCGCTCCGCCGCCGAAAGCCGTGCAACTGTCCGCTACGTCCGCCACCCCCTCGAAGCCGATCATCTCCGCCAGCACATCGAAACCGGCAAGCGGTGCACGCGCCTGGCACTCACCTGGGCCGACAAGATCAGCTTCACCCTGGCTGAGAATCTGTCCATCAAGAAGATTGCGCTGCTGGACGTGCTAAAGGAAAACCACGACCTGACCGGCAAGAACGATGACGAGCGTTTCGATGGTGATTTCGTGCACTTCGCGGCCGAAGCTAGTCAGCTTATCTCTGCCCTCGTGGCAGCTCTCGGCGGAGAGCCACCTCCAGCGGAGCGAGCATGATCACCTTACAGCTTTGGGGGAAATTGGAACCTAATCTCCCCCTTGGGCAGCGACCTGTCTCGATAGTCATGAGCCACTATCTTAGAAGTTTCGGATGGTCGTTGTTTGCGTCGCTTTCTCATTTTTTTGAGTATCAATGGCATCAACAGGCGAACAAGCCACCACTGTTGCATTCGAGCGTTCCGAAAAATTGCTTGATCCTTCAGCTCCGAGGCTTCATTAAGCAGCTTTCGGCAATGTTCCAGTCGTGCCCGTATCAGGGAGCGCTCTCTAAAAGTGAGCGCGACATGCTGCATGTACGGTGCCGCCAAGGCGGAATGAGTCTGATGAATGAAACCTCGTGCCAAGAACAAAAGCGTGACTCGATCAGGATTATTGTCACGCAATTCGAGAGCGTGGATTCGATTGAGAAGATCCTCCCGAACGTAGTCTTCTCGGCTGATCTCGCGCGGCATGCCTTTCTTTTCCAGATACCCCTCAAGGTGATTCCGAACCTCGCTGACCAAATAGAAGACCCCCAAGGCGTTGGCCAAGTTGGATTCTGCGTCATCGCGCTTTTTGTCCAGCGCCTGGAGATAGCGCTGCCAAGCAGGCACGAGGATGGCAACCAACAGTGCGAGACTGGCACCGTAAAACTGCGCCCAACCAGAAAGCTTGTCGTGCAACTCCATCCACGCGATCTGTTCCTGAAAATCAGGGACCGATCGCGGGAAGTAATTCCAAGCCAATGTTCCAAGAATCAAATACCAGATAACGGCAGCGTACTTCACATGCCATTCCCGCAGCCAGTCGATCATTGTTCCTCCCCCCGATTTTTGCAAAGGGTAGCACAACAGCGCGATGGGTTAGAGAGCGATACGGCGCTATCCGAATTGCAGCATCGCGTAGCAGCCCTAATGATTTTTATGCAGGAGTAAAACAATGTCTAAGCCAAGCTGGCGCAACCTGATTGCGCAAGGACTCGTCAAACGTAGCGACTCAGGCATGCTCGTGCGCCGTGAAGCGATCCGCATCGTTGAAGGCTTCAACCTGCGCGACGCCGAGAAGCCTTCTTTCCGCCCGGCGATTGAACGCCTCAAAGCCCATATGCGTCGCGGTGGAAAGGTTCCGGCGCTGGAAGTGTCTTTGTCCGCCGATTGCGCGGGCGTTGACGTTGTCGAAGGCCATCGCCGCACAATTTCGTACAACGAGCTTGCCGACGAGGGCATGCCGGTCGAGTGGATTCGCATTGAGCCATTCGAGGGCAGCGACCGCGACCGCCACATGCGGGTCTACACCAGCCAAGACAATGAAAAGCTTGACCCACTGGAGCTGGCACGGGGCTACAAGCGCGACAAGGCTCTCTTCAACATGTCGAATGAGGAGCTGGCTCAGGAAATCGGTCGCACCCGCGAGCACGTCCGCCAGATGCTCCTCCTGGCGAATGCTCCGCACGCCGTTCAGATCATGGTCCGCGATGGCATCGTGACCGCTTCTACCGCTATCGATGCCCTCTCCGAGCATGGTGACGCTGCCACCCAGATCCTAGGTGCCGCAAAGGATGTCGCTGCAGCGTCCGGCCAGAAGAAGATCAGACCCGCCTCTATGCGCCCCTGGACGCCGCCGGCCCGCGCAGTGCTGCCGATGGTCTCCGCCGTTGATGCCATGGTGCAGGCCATCCCGAAGCACGTGCGCCAGGCGCTGCAGGCCAAACCCGCCGACGATCAAGTGATCGAACTGCCCGCTGCTGTCGTCTACGAGCTGCTGGCGCAGCAAGACGCAATGCAAGCGTTGCGCACCAAGGCCGAGAAGAAAGCCTCCCGCAAGCCCGATGCCGCTCCCACCGCGACCACTGGGGGTGATCATGCTGATTAAGCGCATTGACGGCTCCACCCGCCAATTGGGCGCACCGGCCGACTGGGATGGCAAGGATATGTCCTGCGGCGTCCTGCCGATCCTCGATGTCCAAACGGCTGAGGGGAGTTTCATGTTCTCGGCCTGGGAGCCCACACCGCCCGAGCTGGAAGCTCTGAGCAAGGGCGCGAATATCTTGCTGGGCGTACGTGGCACTGCGCACCCTGTCGTCTCGCTGCAGGTCGCGGCCGACGCCGAGGCAAAGCATCCGGATGATGTTGCAGTGGACCAGTTCGCAGAAGTCATGAAGGCGAAATTGGCCGACGCTCGCGCCAAGGGACGCAGCGGCTGGCAGGAATGCGACCCCGCCGAACTGTCCTACATGCTGCGCGAGCACGTCGAAAAGGGTGACCCGCGCGACGTGGCGAACTTCTGCATGTTCCTGTGGAGCCTGGGCAAACCCATCGGGGACACCGTTCTGCCGATCAGTGGCCATGCAGTACCAAGCCCGCCCCAAGAAACTTTTCAGGGCCGCGTCAAGCCATGGATGCTGACTTGCTTCGGCGAGGCGATCAGCAATGACTTGCAGGAGCGCAATCACCGCTTCTTCGAGGAAGCCACGGAGCTGGTGCAATCGACCGGAATGACTCAGAGCGAGGCGCACCAACTGGTCGATTACGTTTATGGCCGTCCTGTCGGTGAGCCGGCGCAGGAAGTTGGCGGCGTGATGGTGACACTGGCCGCCCTGTGCCTGGCGGCGAAAATGGACATGCACGCGGCCGGCGAAACAGAGCTTGCCCGCATATGGACGAAGGTGGAGCAGATCCGAGCCAAGCAGGCGGCGAAGCCGAAGCACTCGCCGCTGCCTATCGCGCAGCCATCGCCAGCGGTGGCGGATGAATATGAGCAGGATTGCGAAAGGGACGGCGATGAGCACCGATAACCGCGCCGCACTCAAGAATTGCCCGTTCTGTGGCGGCGATGCAAGCGCAGAGCCGCATTTGCAGCACAAGTCCGGTTGTTACTTTGATGTGCTCGCCCAGTTTAAGGCGGCTCCTATCGGCGATCTGTCGATGGCCGATGAAGTGCTCGCAGCCTGGAACCGTCGCGCCCAGCCAGCAGAGGATATGCAGCCGGCGACTGAAGGCTACGTCCTGATGCCGTGTCGGTTGACGGCGGCGAATGGTGCGAAGGCTGCGCTGTCCGACGAGTTCGCCGAAAAGGTGACCTACCATTGCAGCCAGTGCGACCACGATGAGCCTGACGACGGCTGCGAGGAATGCAACGGCGAGGGTTCGTATCTGGTGGACATCCCGGTCGAGTGGGACACCATCAAGCGGATCTACGATAAGGCGGTCGAATCACTTGCTGGCTCCGTGACAATGGCAGCGACGGCAGTTGCATTTCGCGAGGTGGCCAAAGATGGTACGCCGATCACAGATTGGATCGATGGATCGCTCCCGCCCAACACTCCGCCGCTTCATCCTGGCGCGACCATTCAATTCGCCTATGGTCATCCGCTATCAGTGGTGGCGCAGCCGGTAGCGGATGAGCGGGCGCGCTTCGAAGTGTGGGCGTCCGAACCTTTCCGAGCTGAAAAAATGCCGCTCGAAATGCATCCCAATGGTGCCTATAAGGACACGCGCTCTTATCTGATCTGGTATGGCTGGAAAGCCCGCGCAGCCCTGTGTCAGCCTGCAGAAGAAGGAGGTGTGTGATGGGCTGGAGCATCGGATACGACGACACCCGCAAGCGCGACATCGGCTACGGCGTGACCGCTTACTGCGATCACCCTGGCTGCAAGAACGAGATTGATCGCGGCATCTCGTACGTCTGCGGCGGCGAGCCTGGCGGGGGTGAGCATGGATGCGGCCTGTTCATTTGCGCGCACCATCAGCGAGCGAACAAGCATTGCTTCCAGCTGTGCCAGCACTGCGCCGACCGTCGCCGCAAGCAGCTCACGCCGTCTCCAGATCATCCGGACTGGATCGAATGGAAGCTGACCGACGAAAGCTGGCAGCGGTGGCGGGATGAAAATCCGGACGAGGTCGCCAAGATGCGTGAAGCACTGGCAAAGGTGCGGCCGCACAGCATCTGCCAACACGCAGAAGAAAGGAGCGCATCGTGAGCCGTAGCGGATACTCTGACGATTGTGACGATCCGCTGGCACTGGGCCGGTGGCGTGGCCGAGTGGCAAGCGCCCTGCGCGGCAAGCGCGGTCAAACCATGCTGCGCGAATTGGCCGCCAGCCTGGATGCCATGCCGGACAAGCGCCTGATCGCTCACGAGCTGAAAGCCGATGGCGAGTTTTGCACTCTCGGCGTGCTGGGCGCAGTGCGCGGCATCGATCTGGAGCGCCTGGACCCGGAAGACTACGACCAAGTGGCTGCCGCCTTCGGGATCGCGCCTTGCATGGCCCAGGAGATCGTCTTCGAGAACGATGAAGCCTTTGATGACTGGGAATTTGTCGAGGTGCCGATTTTTGGCCCGGTGCGCCCCTACTGGCCTGAGTACGGCAGGCATTTCATGACCATCCGAATGCCGAAGAAGGATGCTGCTGCCCAGCGCTGGAAGCACATGCGCGCCTGGGTGGCGAAGCACCTGCGCGAGGAGG
>Ga0207667_10011066_pt1 | contig 10508 bp, 9 predicted proteins | sample KBSCornC52_FD_184301 | JGI IMG/M metagenome (GOLD analysis project Ga0207667, IMG submission 184301) | Corn rhizosphere microbial communities from Kellogg Biological Station, Michigan, USA - KBS Corn C5-2 (SPAdes) (version 2) | ecosystem: Host-associated > Plants > Roots > Rhizosphere > Soil ...
ATCAGCTCTAATCCCGGCGAGACGTTTCTTGACCGCATGATCGCTCTGGTAGAGGGCGCCGAGCGCCAGAAGACGCCAAACGAGATCGCACTGAACATCCTGCTCGCTGGCCTGACGATCATCTTTCTTCTCGCAGTTGTTACCTTGCAGCCATTTGCCATCTATTCAGCGGCTCCGCAAACGGTCTTCGTATTGATATCCCTGCTGGTCTGCCTTATCCCCACAACGATCGGCGGCCTACTCTCTGCCATCGGAATTGCCGGTATGGATCGCCTGGTGCAGCACAATGTACTCGCAACCTCGGGCCGTGCGGTCGAAGCCGCGGGCGACGTAAATACACTACTGCTTGATAAGACAGGGACCATCACGATAGGCAATCGCCAAGCCGCTGAGTTTGTTGCCGCGCCGGGAGTGACTGAGCAGGCTCTCGCAGATGCCGCGCAACTCTCCTCGCTCTCCGATGAGACGCCGGAAGGCCGCTCCATCGTTGTACTTGCGAAGGAGAGATTCAACCTGCGAGGCCGCGAATTCAGTTCGACGACTGCTACATTTGTGCCCTTCTCCGCAACGACACGCATGAGTGGTATTGAGTTAGATGGCCGCAGCATTCGTAAGGGCGCTCTTGATGCCATTACACAGCATCTGGAACAGCACGGTTCACGGATGCCTGGCGAAGTTCTCCATTCCGTTGAGGTAATTGCAAAGACAGGCGGCACACCGCTGGTCGTCGCCGAAAACGGACGGGCGCTCGGGGTGATTCATCTGAAGGATGTTGTCAAGGGCGGCATGCGCGAGCGCTTCGACCAGCTTCGCGCAATGGGTATTCGCACGGTCATGATTACCGGCGATAACCCTCTGACAGCAGCAGCAATCGCGCGAGAAGCAGGCGTGGATGACTTCCTCGCTGAAGCGAAGCCGAAGGACAAAATGGACCTGATCAAACGTGAGCAGGCCCACGGCAAACTTGTTGCCATGACGGGTGACGGCACAAATGATGCGCCCGCGCTCGCTCAGGCAGATGTTGGCGTTGCCATGAATTCAGGCACACAGGCAGCTAAAGAGGCCGGCAACATGGTAGATCTCGATTCCAATCCAACCAAGCTGATTGAGATCGTCGCCATCGGCAAGCAACTCCTCATGACGCGCGGAGCCCTCACTACCTTCTCTATCTCGAACGATGTGGCCAAGTATTTCGCCATCATCCCGGCGATGTTCGCAGGAGTCTTTCCGGTGTTGAACGCGCTCAACATCATGCGACTGCATAGTGCCGAATCGGCAGTGCTCTCGGCCGTGATCTTCAATGCCCTGATCATCATCGGCCTTATTCCGCTCGCATTGCGCGGCGTAGGTTACAAGCCGATGCCGGCAGCGGTTTTGCTGCGGCGTAACCTGCTGGTCTACGGTCTCGGCGGCATCATCGTGCCATTCATCGGAATTAAGCTCATTGACGTTGTTATTACAGCCCTTCATCTTGCATAGGAAGTTCCATGAAGAAGAACGTTGTCACTGCTTGTCTTTATACCTCTATCACCGCTGTTGCACTCGGCATCTTTTACCCTCTGCTTGTTACCGTTCTGGCACAGCTTGCCTTTCATGACAAGGCCAACGGTCAGCTCATCTCGAGGAACAGTGAGATCATCGGTTCACGCATCATAGGCCAACCCTTCACCGGTCCGGACTACTTCCATAGTCGACCGTCAGCCGCTGGGACTGGATACGATGCCGCAGCCTCATCTGGTTCCAACTTGGCCCCCACAAACAAATCCCTTATCGAGCGCATCCATACCAGCATCGCATCCGAAAGCACTGGCGATATGGTTCCCATCGATCTCGTCACGGCCTCCGGTTCCGGCCTCGATCCTGACATCACACCGGCGGCGGCCCTTTATCAGGTTCCTCGCGTTTCACGAGAGCGAGATCTACCTGAAGACCAGGTCCGTCAGATTGTTCTGGAACATATCACACCACGCCAGTTCGGACTTCTCGGTGAACCCCGGGTGAATGTGCTTGAACTGAACCTCGCTATTGCGGCTTATGAGACGGGAGTTCGCGCAACTCCTCGGTAAGCTCAAGGTAATCGAAAAGTGATGGTATCTGAAGGCAGCAAGGGCTCGGCAATGATCGACGCCTTTGCGCCCAGTCCGCAATATGCCTAGCGAATCGCCATTGCTGGTGGGGCGTCTCCACTGCCGCGTACCAGGTGGAGGGCGCATGGAACGAAGACGGCAAGGGCGAGTCGGTATGGGACCGCTTTACTCATAATCCAAGCATGATTAAAGCTGCCGCCACAGGGGACGTGGCCTGCGACACGTACCATCGTTATGCTGCAGACCTGCGGCTAATGAAAGCACTCAACATCCGCAGCTATCGATTCTCCGTTTCATGGCCACGCGTTCTGCCGCTCGGCTCCGGAACTAACAACCAGAAAGGCCTCGATTACTACAACCGGCTCACAGACGGTATTCTTGAGCAAGGTATCCGCCCCATTTGCACCCTCTTCCACTGGGACCTGCCGCAAGCCATGTACGAGCGAGACGCATGGCGATCTCCGGACACCGTCCGACATTTTGTCGATTATGTGCAGATCGTCACAAAGTCCATTGGCGACCGCATCAAGACCTGGGCCGTATTTAATGAGGCGGCGGTATTCGCTCGAGGCGGATACGGATATCCTCTCAACGCTCCGGAGAAGCGCTCCTTTCAGGAGTCGCTTCGTGCTCAACATGCTGTCAATCTGGCGCTGGGGCGACAGTTATAGGGCAATCAAGTCCATCTGGCCGGATTCGCATGTCGGCTCCGCCATCCCCATGTCCCCAGGCGACCCCGCGACGCAATCCGAGGAGGACCGCAGTGCGGCACGGCGGTATGACGCCTGGGCGAATTTGTGGTTTCTCGAGCCGGCGATGAGCGGCCGCTACCCCGAAGCGTTTGTGGGGCCTGCGCCGCTGGAAGAGATGGGATTCAAGCCCGGTGACGAACAGCGAATGAAGGCGCCGCTCGACTGGATTGGAATTAATTATTACAACCGTACAATCGTGGCGGCAAAGCCGGTAACGCAGAGTGCTCCAGCAAGCGCTCGCCTGGGTTTCACGACTTCGCGCGGAATGCAGGGTCCGATCACAGACAAAGGTTGGGAGGTGTGGCCGGAGGGCCTGTATGATGTCGTGACGGCTACCTCAAAACGTTACAACATCCCGATACAGAAAACGGCTGCGCCTACGACGACAGCCCCGATGCCCAAGGCCGCATACCTGATACGCAACGCATCGAGTACTATCGTCAACATCTGCAACAGCTCGCGCGCGCTATCTCCGACGGGGCGAAGGTTCGCGGCTATCATGCATGGAGCTTGCTGGACAATTTCGAGTGGGCCGACGGATACACGCAGCGTTTCGGCCTCGTCTACGTGGACTTCCGGGACCAGCGTCGCATCGTGAAAGAGTCCGGCCACTGGTATTCGCGTGTCATCGCGCAGAACCGCGTATGAGTCCTTTGCCTGCGACGATTTAGCTGATGGAAAGCGCGAGTTGACCGGTAACGCGCGGCAGGTTGATCACCACGTATCCATCGCGATAACTGAACGTCAACTCGAAGGTGCGGCCCTCTGAATCGAGAGCTGCGACGTGCTCAGGAGCCGCACTGCGGCGCACCTGAATGCGACCGTGGAGGAAGGAGGCCGGCTCTTCGATGATGTCGATCTGGGGCGCGCGGCGCTCGTAGGGTGCATAGAGTATCTGCACGAGTTGATGCTGGGTGGCTCTGTTCTCCAACAATGTGAGGCGAGCAGTCGACGGAATGCCGGAGGCGCGAATCGCTGGCTCCGGCAGAGCCATCGAGATGAGGTCTCGCACCAGATGCTTGACCATCAGCTCTCCATCCAGAGCATAGGAGCGAAACAGCGGATTTGCGCAATAGATGACTTTACTGGAGCGAGTAATGACCGGCTCATCGGTTGCGTGCGAAAACGGCGTCTGGGCATGGGAGCACCAGTGCTCCGGCGAGCGGTCGAAGTAGGGATGCCCATAGGCGGCGAGTATCTGAGTTCCAGCAGCGGCTTCGATAGAGAGTCCCTGCTGATACAAGTAGTAGGCGTCTTGCGGCACACTGGGGAAATAGGGGCTGCGCGGCAACAGATACTCCCCTTTAAATTTGCTCGCTCCTAAGGGCCGCACTCCAAACTCCGGCAGAACGAACGCATTGGCCCGCTCATCGAGCATGCTCTTGTGGGTCGCGAGCACGGTGCCTCCGTTAGCGAGATAATGTTGCAGCTTGTCGACGAGCGAAGGCAGTGGAAGGACATCGTCCGGCAAAATGATGAGCTTGTAGCGGCTGAGATCGGCGCTCAGGTCGAGCACGTCGAACTGGTGATGCAACTCGACGAGCATGTTGGTAAATCCCTCGTCACTTGGCGGCAGCCCTTGCACCGACATGCTCGGGCTGGTGGCCAGCGTCGACACGACACCGATGTCCGCGACGCCTTTCATCCCGCGCACCATCTCTTCCTGCCGCGCGACACGCTCGTAGGTATGTCCGATGAGGTGATAGGTCACTGGATCCAGCGCACCGCGCGGATGAAGTTGATCGCCGACACAGGCTTTCGCGCCATTTGCGAGAAAATTCATGCATTCGAAGTTGAGTGCGGCCTGCGGTTTGAATCCACCGAAATCTCCCCATGACTTATGAAAGCGGCCGGTGATTCCGATCATCTCCTTTCCGAGCGTCCGGGTATAGCGAACCCGGTGCTCAAAATGGCTGTACCCCCAGCCACCAGTAGGTAGCGACTCGATTTCGAGGTCCGTATAATAGGGCAGTTCATCACTAATGCCGACCACGAGCCTGCTATTGAAAAAGCCCACAGCATGCGGTTGCTTCGATTTCAGAAGATCGTAGAGCGCCTTCTCTGTCTTGAGCGCCACGAGCTTGTTGTGGTGATAAATGTCCGCTGCCGAATCCGAGAGGTCGAGACGCTTGCGGTCTGCGATGCACCATTTGCAATAGCAGCCATCGGGAGGCTGAATCAGAATGTCCCACCAGGCTCCATCGACCTGCATGCGATCGAGTATCTCAGTATTCTCTGCCACTACCTGGTCGAGATACGGCGTGTTCATGCACATCCATGGCCAGTATCCCTGCAGAATGCCGTCGCCTTTCCTGTCGCGAGCGCGCCACTCGGGGTTCTCTTTGGCAGAGCGGTTGTCCCATACCAGCGAATAGTAGTAGTTCACCGCAATTCCGGCAGGACGCAACGCGGCGATCTGCTCGCCCAGCAGATCGATCTTCAAGTGAGGATGCTTGTGAGCGACCTTCGTATCGTAGTACGCCCAACCGTGATGGCATTTGGCAAAGAGATTGGCCGTGTTGACGTGTGCGTCCTGCAGTGTCTTCAGAAAGTCAGGCGCATGGAAATCGACACCGACATCGGTGATGAGTTCACTGGTGTGAAAATCGAGATGTACCCCCCGGAAAGGTAATTCTCCAGGAGCCCGGCCCAGGTGCGACGACGTAGAGGGAGCGGCCAAAGCCTTTGGTTCAAACCTGAGCATGGAACCCGCGAGAGTGACGGCCGTGGATGCGACGAAGTTACGACGGTTCAAGCGAATCTCCTTGGGCGGTAATAATGACGCAAATCACGTGGATCGATATGGAACTACTTCGACAAAGCACTAAACCAGATTTCGCAATTTAGACAACGTCATCGCAAATTGTTGAAGAGCCGCGGCCGCGGTTCCAGCAGCGGCTTTTTCCCGGGACGAAGCTCAGCTGTTCCGCCGTCCAATGTGTGTGCATATCTAAACTTCGCCGGCAACACCGAAGCAGACTCGGGTGCGTCCCACCTTGTTGTCCATGCAAGAATCGCGTCTCCTGTGGCAGGCCCATTGAGCGGACACCACCACACGGTGCCGGACGATTGACACGGGCCGCTGAAGACTCCGCCATGCATCCAGCGATAGAGCGTGTTGAGCGCTCGCCCGGCGGGCGTCAGGCCGGGAGGGATCACGGGATCTTTCTGGCACTGCCACATCTGAGGGGATGTAGTAGGAAGCCCAAACCCAAACAGCGTCCCATCGCATTGGTGATCTGCCTCGTACCAGAGGTTTACCGCGATTCCCTGATTCGCCAATAAGATCGTTTGTCGAGCCAGAAAAGCCTGCCGCAGGATGCCCGTGGCGGCATCTGCATGGCCTTCTGCGTCTACCCCATGCAGTAATGTCTTGTTGCCGTTCCATCCGGACTCCGTGTTCCAGATAGGAGTCGATGCCGAAAGATAGCTGCGTGAGGCCAATACCTTCCGCACCGCAGCGGGCTGATCCACAATCGCGTATTTGCAGGAGACATTCGGCACATTAGCAGCCGTACACTTCGGATCGTTCAACGAAACGTTTGTCTCCGGAAATGGCGGATACGAAACATTGGTGCGTGACGGATATGCATGAAAGCTGACGATGTCCGGCAACGACGCGTGTGGGATCGCATGCCACGCATCAAGCAGTTCTCCCAGCGCGACATCGAAGCTCCCGGAACCTTTCGGGCCATCCCCGCCGCGACCGACTCCACCAGCCGACGTAGAGCCCGCGATGATCGAGCAATCGCCGCAGTAGGCACGGACAATGACCGCCATGTCGTTCGCCATTTTGGCGAGATGCGTGAGGCTATCGTCCCAGAAATTTCCTGCGTTGAACTCGTTCCAGGCTTCGAAGTAGCGAATCGGGCAGCGGCCGCTCAATGGTTGGACCGGTTGCGCCTTTACGTCGCAGTCCTTCTGCAGCAGCGCGGTGACCCACTCCTTCCATATACAGTCGCCTTCCGCGCTCACCTGTCCGGCGATGGGAACCATACACGGCTCATCTTTTTCGTCGATATCGTACGGAGCAACCTTCGCAGCGCCAGTTCCAGGCTGCCGTGCGGCCCATGCAGGAACGGTGTTGAAGGTGTAAATCAGCTCCGTATGATACTTCCGCGCCATCGCAACCCAACCTGTCTGCGGAAGAAACAGGTTGCCGAAGGTTGGGCTAAACTGGCCGCGAGCCGGCTCAATCTGAAACCAGCGCTCGCCGGCATTCGTGCGCATAATTCCAGAGTTAAGCAGGCCCAGCGTGGGCGGCCAGTCTTTCGCATGCAGTACATACGGATTCTCGATGGCGCGATCTTTGATGACGAGCGGATAGCCCTGCGCCGCGGCATGCGCGATAAGAAAGCAGCAAGCCAGGAACGTTGTCGCAAGAAAGATACTGCGCTGCAGTGGATGGCAGAGAATACGGAACATCCGGCTCCTTACGCTAACTTTATCGATAACCATCATAGCGCAGAAGGGGACTCCTACCCTCTTTCATCGGCAGTTATTTGGTCTGTTTACGCGCGGATTTTGCCAAGAGTCTTTGTGACGTCGCCCGGACAATAAGACGCGGCTTTAACACGATCTTGCGGGAGGGCGCGGGGCTTCCGGATTTCGTCAACAACGAAAGCACGGCCTTGGCGCTCTTCTCGCCCAGTGCTTTCGTATCCTGATCGATCGTGGAAAGCGGCAGCCGCAGAGCTTCACCCAGCGGATGATTGCTGCAGCCAATAATCGCAACGTCTTCCGGAATCCTAAGCCCGGCAGCAAGCACAGCTTCGAGAGCCCCTATCGCCAGCGGATCGTTGAAGCAGAAGATGCCGTCTATCCGAGGCTTCACGGCCAGCAGCCGCTGCGTCGCCTCGAAACCGTGATGAAAACTTCTCGGCCCGGCCTCGGTCGGCGTCACGATGTACTTCTCCTTCACCGGCAATCCAGCCTTCTTCAGGCGAATTCGTAACCTTCCCGGCGACGGTGGCCAGGGCACCGCCATACCGGCGTGAAGCGAAAAGCTGGCTGAAATAGCACCAAGTAAGGACGGAAGGAGCACCGCCCCCGCGCCGCACGCGGCCAGAGCGACGCCCATGCAACGCGTGCTGAATCTGCAGGCCAGCGCGAGCGACAACATTACTGGAAAGACCGGCCCCCATACACATGCCCGCAAGGGCGCTCCCAGCCATAACCGTCAGTGGTGAAGGAAAGGCGATGAGCGACAACGGGCAGCAGACGGCAGCGATAACGCATCGATTCAAAAGAGAGCTCTCCCCAGCGGGAGTAACAAACCTGGCCGCAGTAATTCTTCCAACGATAAGACCTCCCCAGAAGAGCGAGTTCATCCATTGAGCTGTTCCCAGGCTTCCGGGGTTGTAGCGAGAGGCAAACAGCGGCAACCACCCGTTGATGCCCGCTTCAGCACCGCTGTACAAAATAAACGGATCGTGCAGAGAATTGCCGAACCAGAAACATCTGAGCGCGCAGAGGACGCGCCACTTTTGGCGGCTTTTGTGATTTCAATTAGCTGGACGCGTTCTCCTCGGAACGAGAGCAACGGGGCAAGAAAGCATGGCAAACAGCGCGAGACGCATCGCAGGAGCAACCGCAGTCAACAAAACAGTCTTCAGTAGCGGCGACAGGATCGCGCCGATGCACCACGCAGCACTCAGTCTGGCGAGACTTCCCGTTTGCTCGCCCGCAGGCCCACTGCCAGCCATCAGATTAATGGAACTCGATCTGACCGAGGCCGAAGACCAACAGCGTAACTGTGGCGGCTCCGCCTGCAACTCCCCATGACACATGTGCAAACCATGCGAAGAGCGATGCTCCTGCGAACGCTGCCCATGAGCCCATCTCGAGACTTCGACTCAGAGTGCGGGAGAGGAGCATCGTCCCGGCGAACGAGCCGAGGAAAAAGCATGAGATCAGAGCGCCCGTCCTATGATCGCTCAACCCCCAAACTCGAGCGACCGATGGCAGAAACGGGCCGAGGAAGGTATAGCCTGCACCGGCAAAATACAAAAGTTATCAGCCAGACAACCGCGCGGCCCTCTCTCTCTCTGCTTTTTCACGTCCCCATACTACGACGCGCCAAACAGAACCGCACAGACCAAATATGCATCTACGATCAGGCGATATGGCACATTTATTTTTTCTCACCCGAACTGCGCGAGAGGACAAGCGGCACCGCTTTCGGAAAATCCGGCTCCTTGGAATCCTTACTCCGAACCCATGCCGTATAAATAAGATCGCGTAGCATTGCCGCGCCCTCAGCCATGCGGTGCTCGATAAAGGTATCCAGCTCAGGCGTGCCCCCTTTCTCGAGTGCCCCCTGCTTTTCCATTTTGTACACGGCTTCGGAATACTTCCCTTCCGACTGCAAATATTGCAGCGTGGTGGCGAATGGATCATCAATCAGGCGGGGCGAAGCTTCGAAAGAGACGATGCGCTGGTCTTGAATCAGATGCTGCTCGATGGCTGCATCAGCGACTAGTTCAAGACGATGGTGTATCGAGCCATTTCGCGTGTACCCATTCGGATTGTCTTTCTCAATCCATCCGGCAACATTGATGGTGTCATGAAGTGGCATGCATCCATCGCCAATATAGTGCCCCAGCCATCCTGAGTAATAAAGGATTGAACTCTGAATGTAAGGAAGATCCTCGGCACGAATGGGTGCTTCGTCCATCCATGCCGAAGCCTGCAGGTCGCCCGTTGCAATCCGGTACGATCGGAAGGCGGATTGCAGCCGTTCGAAGACTTCTTCGGCCTGCCACGGCAGAGTTCCGATCCGTTCGGGCCGCATCAGATTTGTATCGGCTGAACCAGACTGCCGCAACTGCTCCAATCGCAAGATGAACTCGGAACGCCGCCGTGGCAGAGGACTCGCAAGGCTTCCAAGTTCGACACGGAAGGCGTGATCGGGGCTGGAGATATTGGATAATTCAGGCTCTGTCCCCGGGCGCCAACGGTCCGGCTCTGGCCCGAGATAGGATATCTCGGCTACCGACGAAGGTGTGCGCATGAACGCCGGCATATCCGCCGGAAGGGATTCGGCGGCGACGAGGTTAACCATACGGTGTCCGCGATTGGACCATGCCAATGCAGAAGATGGTATCAAGAGCAGGCAAAAGCACACGGCGGCAACTGGCTTCTGAAAAAGTAAAGGTCGCGTCATCTCGATCGGTTTCTCCCTGCGCAATTGTGTACGCATCTCTCTTTTGTAAAGAGGCTGGCCCACGGAGAGGTCAGCCATGGAGTGGCAAGACTACTATTCCTGATGCCCGCGCCCAAAGATGTACTTGAGCGCGAATTGCATCTCTCGTGCATCACCGGGCGCATCGCGGTTGCCCGTAATGGAAGCGAAGGACTTACTAGTGTACGAAAGCGTGCCGGACTGTGAAAAGTTCGGCGTGTTGGTGATGTTGAAGCTTTGTAACGGCGTTGATGACAGCGCCTCCGCGACGTCCGTACTCCGCATAATAGTTAGCCGTTTCCACTTTGAAAATATAAAGCACCGATTTGCCAAGCGTCAACTATTACTTTATCGATGAAGTAATAGCGTCATTTGCCACTTAAGCGTCTGCTGTCTGCCGGAGAAGACCAGACGAGAGGTGGAAAGAGTTTGAATGCGATATAAATCTCTCTCATCACCATCAAGTCCGGAGGGCTTCGCGGCGAA
>Ga0207667_10011069_pt1 | contig 10508 bp, 9 predicted proteins | sample KBSCornC52_FD_184301 | JGI IMG/M metagenome (GOLD analysis project Ga0207667, IMG submission 184301) | Corn rhizosphere microbial communities from Kellogg Biological Station, Michigan, USA - KBS Corn C5-2 (SPAdes) (version 2) | ecosystem: Host-associated > Plants > Roots > Rhizosphere > Soil ...
GGAACAGCGATGACGAGCACCAACCGGACGGCCCGGCTGACGCTGCCGGCCGACGACCAGATCCTGATCAGCCGCGAGTTCGACGCGCCGCGCCACCTCGTCTACCGCGCCTGCACGACGCCGGAGCTCGTGCAGCAGTGGTGGGGTGGGCAGCGCGGCGTGGTCACGTCGGTCGAGATCGACCTGCGGGTCGGCGGCCGCTGGCGGTACGTCCTGCAGGCCAACGGCGGGTTCGAGGTGGCCTTCCACGGCGAGTTCCGCGAGCTGGTGCCGGACGAGCGCACCGTCACCACGGAGGTCTACGAGATGCCGGGCGTCGCGCCGGAGGACCGGCCGTTCACCGTCAACACGACCACCCTCGTCGAGGCGGACGGTCGCACGACCATGACCGTCCTCGTGCAGTGTCCCGGCCGCGAGGTCCGCGACGCGATCATGGCCTCCGGCATGGAGGGCGGCATGAACGAGAGCTACGACGCGCTGGAGCAGGTCGCCCGCGCGCTGGCCTGATCAGCGGGGTGCGGCACCGGGCGGCAAGGGGCCGGGGAACGGGGGCGGGACGAACCCGGGCGGCGGCGGGGGCGGCACGTAGCCCGGTGCGGTGACCGGCGGCGCGGTGGCCGGTGCGGATGGTGCCGGCTCGTCCACCGTGATGCCGAAGTCGGTCGCCAGCCCGGCCAGCCCGCGCGTGTAACCCTGCCCCACCGCGCGGAACTTCCACCGCCCGTCCCGCCGGTAGAACTCGCCGGTGATCATGGCCGTCTCGGTGTCCGCCTGAATGACGAACTCGGCGAGCGCGGCTCCGGAAGCGGCGTCACTCACGACGAGCCGCAGGTTCGGGACTTGGCCGAACGGGCCGCCGTCGGCCGACGCGGCGAGGACGACCCGGTCGACGGTGCCGGCCAGCGCGGCCAGGTCGACCTCGACGGTGTCGACGCCGGGTGTCTGGCCGGCGTGCCGGACCGTCCCGCTCGGGTGTCGCGGCTGGTTGTAGAACACGAAGTCCGCGTCACCGGTGACCCGGCCGTCGGCCTGTAGCAACAGGGCCGAGCCGTCGACGGCCGGAGTTCCCGGTCCGGGCGTCCACGAGAGCACTGCTCGCACGCCGGCGGCGTCGACGGGGACGTTCGCGCCCTTCGCGAGGGTGGCCATGGGTCCATCCTCGCAGGGCGGCACACTGGTCGCGTGGACCTCGCCGACGTGCTCGCCCGCCGGCCGGTCGTCCTGGACGGCGGGTTGGCGACCGAGCTGGAGCGCCGCGGGCACGACCTGTCGTCCCGCCTCTGGTCGGCCCGGCTGCTGCGCGACGACCCGGTCGCGATCGTCGAGACCCACCGCGCGTTCGTCGAGGCCGGCGCCGACGTCGTGACGAGTGCGAGCTATCAGGCCACCTTCGACGAGCTCGAGGACGCCGAGCGGTTGTTACGGCTGTCGGTCGAGCTGGCGCGCGCGGCCGGGCCGGCCTGGGTCGCCGCGTCGGTCGGGCCGTACGGCGCGATGCTGGCCGACGGCTCGGAGTACCGCGGCGACTACCACCTCTCCGTGCCCGAGCTGCGCATCTGGCACCGGCGCCGGCTGGGCGTGCTCGCCGAAGCCGGTCCGGACGTGCTGGCCGTCGAGACGATCCCGTGCCGGGCCGAGGTCGAGGCGTTGGTGGCCGAACTGGACGCCCTGGGCATGCCGGCGTGGCTCTCGATCACCTGCGCCGGGACCTCGACGCGGGCCGGCGAGCCGGCGGCCGACGTGTTCGCGCTGGCGGCGCAGTGCCCGGCCGTCCTCGCGGTCGGCGTCAACTGCACCGACCCGCGGGACGTCGCCGAACTGGTGCCGCTCGCCGCGGCGACCGGCAAGCCGGTCGTGGTCTACCCGAACAGCGGCGAGCAGTGGGACGCGCAGGCCCGCGGCTGGACCGGCCCGGCCGGCTCCGGGGCTGGCTTCGGGGCCGACGCGGTCGCCGGCTGGATCGCCGACGGTGCCCGGCTGGTCGGCGGCTGCTGCCGCGTGCGGCCGGAGGACGTCGCGGACATCGCCGCGGCCGTCCACGCCCCGCGCCGGAACTGACGGGCGCGCGCCTCAGCCACCCATCCGCACCTGGCGCGCGGCCGAGGGCACGAGCTTCTTCACCGTCCGGTAGTCGTGGAACTCGCCGATCGCGCGAATGCGCCACTGCCCGGGCACCTCGGTGCGGCGCAGCTCGGCCATGAGGACCGCGGTGCTGGGCTGGGTGTCGGAGAGGTCGAACCGCACGAGGGGCTCGCCGGTGTCGACGTCGCTCACCGCGCAGTACGCGTTGGCCACGTCCGTGAACGTCTGCTTCCGGAACGAGTTGATCGTGAACACCAATGACTGGACGTTCAGGGGCATCCGGGCCAGGTCGACCAGGACCTGTTCGGCGTCGCCGCCGCCCCCGCCCGTGCGGTTGTCGCCGGTGTGCTGCAGCGCGCCGAAGAACTCGTTCTGGTGCATGTACCAGACGATCGCCAGCTTCTCGGCCTGCTGGTCGAAGGCGATGACGGAGGCGTCGAGGTCGACGTCGCCGCGCCCTTCGGCCGGCGTCCAACCCAGGCTGAACACCACCCGGGACAGCGGCCGGCCCGAGCTCGTGGCCAGGTCGCGCCGTTCGTTCTTCACCAGGCTGACGGTCGGGGCGGGGGCGGTGGCCTGCGGCGGCGCCGGTGGTGGGGCGTAGGCCGGGGCCGGCGGCGGTGGGTAGGCGGCGGCGGGGTCCGGCGGCGGCGCGTACGTGGGCTCCGGCGGCGGCGCGTACGCCGGGGGCGGCGGCGGCGCGTACGCCGGGTCCGGTGGCAGGTACTGCCCGGGCAGGGGCGGGGGACCGAAGTCGGCCGGAGGCGCCGGCGGGGCCGGCGGCGCCGGCACCGGGCCCGGGGCGCCGAGATCGAGCGAGGCCGGAGCCGGGGCGCCGAGGTCCAGCGACGAGGGTGCCGGCGGTGCCGGGGGCGCAGCGGCGGGCGGTGCCGGGGGCGCAGCGGCGGGCGGTGCCGGGGGCGCAGCCGGAGTTGGGGCGGGAGCTGCTGGCGTTGGGGCGGGAGCAGCCGGCGCCGCGGCCGGCGCGCTGGCGCCGCCGACGTCGATGCCGAAGTCCGAGGCCAGCCCGGCCAGCCCGGCCGAGTAGCCCTGCCCGATCGCCCGGAACCGCCACTGCCCGTCGCGCCGGTACAGCTCGGCGCTGAGGAACGCGGTCTCGGCGCCGGCCCGCATGGGGAAGGAGGCGATCGGCTGCCCGGTGGCGAGGTCGGTCAGCTGCAGCTGCAGGTCCGGCACCTGGCCGAACGTCCCCCCGTCGGCTGAGGCGGCCAGCACGATGCGCTGGTACTCGCCGGGCACCCGCGCGAGGTCGACGTCGACGGAGTCCGCGGCCAGCGGCGGCGGGGTCTTCGCGACCATCCGGACCGTCCCGGAGTAGTGCTCGGGCTGGTTGTAGAAGACGAAGTCGGCGTCCGAGCCGACCTCGCCGCTCTCCTCGAGCAGCAGCGCGGAGCAGTCGACGTCCGGGACGCCCGGACCTCCCGTCCAGCGCAGCGTGGCCCGGACGGCGGCGGCGCCGACCGGCAGGTTGCTGCCCATGCTCATCTGCGTCATGCCGGGGATCGTGCCAGAACGGCCGGGCCCCGCGGCAGGGCCGCGCTGACGCCTAACGCAATGGATACCTGGGCATGGCACTATCCGCCCATGCGGCACTTCGGCTTCCTGGACCCGGCCGACCGGTCGCGGCTGTTCCTCCACGAGCCGCGGGCGTTCACCCTCGAGGCCGAACCGCAACGCATCGGGGTCGCCCTGGGGGCCACGCTGTATTGCCCGGCGACCCGGCCCCACCTCGCCGAGGACATCCGCCGCCGGGCCGCCGCCGGCGTCGTCAGCGTCGTGGTGTGCCTGGAGGACGCCGTCCCCGACGGCGAGCTGCTCGATGCCGAGCGCAACGCGATCGGGCAGCTGCGCCGGCTCGCCGAGAGCGACGGTGACCGGCCGCTGGTGTTCGTGCGCGTCCGCAACGTGGGCCAGATCCCGATGATGCTGGACGGGCTGGGTGAGCACGCCGGCGTGCTGGCCGGCTTCGTCGTGCCGAAGTTCGCCGACGAGGCCGGGGAGCCGTACCTGGAGGAGGTCGTCGCGGGCAGCGCGGCGCTGGGCCGGCGGCTCCTGGTCATGCCGGTGCTGGAAGGGCCCGAGTTCGCCTACGTCGAGACGCGGTTGTCGAGCCTGCTCGCGACCCGCCGGCTGATCGACAAGTTCCGCGAGTACGTGCCGGCGGTGCGCATCGGCGCCACGGATCTTTCCGGCGCGTACGGCCTGCGTCGGGCCCGCGAGTTCACCGTGTGGGACATTCGGGTCGTCGCCGACGTGATCAGCGCGGTCGTCAACGTGTTCGGCCGGGCCGACGGCGGCGATCACGGCGGCGGGTACGGTGCTGGCTACTGTGTCGCCGGGCCGGTGTGGGAGTACTTCCCGTCCACCGAGCGGATGTTCAAGCCACAGCTGCGCGAGACGCCGTTCGTGGCGCACGAGGAGCCCCGGCTGCGCACCAAGCTCATCGCCGCCGACCTGGACGGCCTGATCCGCGAGGTCGCGCTCGATCGCGCCAACGGGCTGACCGGCAAGACGGTGATCCACCCGACCCACGTCGCCGCCGTGCACGCCCTCTCGGTCGTGGCCCAGGAGGAGTACGAGGATGCGTGCGACGTGCTGGCCACGAACGCGCAGGGCGGTGCAGTCGCGTCGAGCTTCGGCAACAAGATGAACGAGAGCAAGCCGCATACCGCGTGGGCGCGGCGGACGATGCTGCGCGCCGACGCGTTCGGCGTCGCGCGGGAGGGCGTGTCGTTCGTCGACCTGCTCGGCGCCGGCCTGCCCGGGTGAGCGCCGACATGAGCACGGAATGGGTCGCGGCCGAGTTCGGCCTCCAACTCGTCGGGGACGCCCGGCTGGGTGAGCTCGTCCGCCTCGGCCTGCGCCGCAACCCGCGCCGGGCGCAGCTGCTGGTCTCGACCGTGCTCGGCAAGCACTGGCCGGCCGATCCGCGGGTGGTGCACGGCACCGGCCTCGAGCTCGGCCGGGCGGTGCGGGACGCCCTGGGCGGGGAGCCGGCGCTCGTCCTGGGGTTCGCCGAGACCGCGACCGGGTTGGGGCACTGCGTGGCCGAGGCGCTGGGCGCCGACTACCTGCACTCGACCCGCCGGGCGGTTGCCACCGCCTTCCCGGCGACCGGGTTCGCCGAGGAGCACAGTCACGCTACCGAGCACCGGTTGCTGCCGGACGATCCGGCCCGGCTCGCCCGCGACGCCGTGCTGGTGCTGGTGGACGACGAGTTCTCTACCGGGCGAACCGCGATGAACACGATCGCCGCCCTGCACGCCCGCCACGCCCGGAGCCGCTACGTCGTCGCTGCGCTGGTCGACCTGCGCCCGGCCGCCGACCGCGAGGCGCTGCAACGGTTCGCGGCCGAGCTAGGGGTCCGGGTCGACGTGGTGGTCCTGGCCCGGGGGGAGCTGCGGGCACCGGACGGATTCGCCGAGCGGGCGGCCGGGCTGGCCGCCGCCCCGGCCGAACTCGACGGCTCGCCCGGCGAACTGCACGTCTACCGCGACCTCTGGCCGGCCACCGTCCGCGAGGGTGGTCGGCACGGGTTCACCACCGACGACGCCAGCGCCGCGCGGCTCGCGGCCAAGGCCATCGCGGCCGAGCTGGCGCCCCGCTGCGGCGACGACGTGCTCGTGCTCGGCGCCGAGGAGCTGATGTACGCGCCGCTGCTCATCGCGCTCGAGCTGGCGCAGCTGCGCAGCTCGGTACGGCTGTCCTCCACCACCCGCTCGCCCGTGCTCGTCCTCGACCGGCCCGGTTACCCGCTGCGCGACGCCGTCCGTTTCCCCAGCACGGACGACGCAGCCGACGGACCCGGCCCGCGCTACGCCTACAACGTGGGCCGGCGCGGCGATCTCGTGCTGGTCGTGGACGACGACGCGGACCGGCCCGGCCTCTGGACGGGGCTGGTCGAGCAGCTGCGGCGGCGGGCAGCCCGGGTGCACGTGGTCGTGCTGCCGACGTATCGGCCCCTGCCGGTGCCGTTGCGCGGGCCGGCGTTCGGCAGCTACGCCACCGAGGAGGTCGGGTGGCTGTTGACCGACCTGTCGGACGTCGTCCTCGAGGCGCCGACCGAGGAGCGCGAGGAGGCCATCCAGTCCGGCGGTGCGCACTACGCGGAGTCGCTGCCGGTCGAGTACCAGCCCGACGCCGAGTACCAGCGGCTCTACGCCCGGGCCCTGGGCGACGCCGCCGGGCGCATTGCGCACGCGGTCGGCGTGGTCACCGAGCTGGTGCTGGCCGAGCGCGGGCCGGCCCCCGTGCTGGCCTCGCTCGCGCGGGCCGGGACGCCGGTCGGCGTGCTCATGCGGCGCTGGGCCCGGTTCGCGCACGGTGTCGACCTTCCGCACTACGCGGTGAGCATCGTCCGCGGTCGCGGCATCGACGAGGTCGCGCTGCGCTGGCTCGCGGCCCGCCACGACTCGGCGGCGGTCGTGTTCGTCGACGGGTGGACGGGCAAGGGCGCCATCGCCCGCGAACTCGCGGCCGCCGTCGCCGATGTGAACACTGCTCTCGGAACGTCCTTCTCGGCTGACCTGGCCGTCCTCGCCGACCCCGGATCGTGCGTGAACACGTTCGGCACCCGCGACGACTTCCTGGTGCCCTCTGCCTGCCTGAACTCGACCGTCTCCGGCCTGGTCTCACGGACCGTCCTCAACCGGGACGTCCTCGCGCCGGGTCAGTTCCACGGCGCGAAGTATTACCGCGAACTGGCCGCGGCCGACGTGTCGGTCGCGTTCCTCGACGCGATCAGTGCGCGCTTCGCCGACGTGGCCGACGCAGTGGCCGTCGCGTGGCCGGCGGCGGCGCGGGCCGACCGCGCGCCGAACTGGTCGGGTTGGCGGGACGTCGAGCGGATCAGCCGCGACTACGGCATCGGCGACGTGAACCTCGTCAAGCCGGGCGTCGGCGAGACGACCCGGGTGCTGCTGCGGCGGGTGCCCTGGCGGGTACTCGTGCGGCCCGACGTGGGGGACGACCTCGCGCACGTCCGCCTGCTGGCGCAGCGGCGCGGCGTGCCGGTCGAGGAGGTGCCCGGGCTGGCCTACGCCTGCGTGGGGCTGATCCACCCGCGCTTCACCCGCGCCGCGACCGGCGCCGATGGGAGAGCGGTGCTCTCGTGATTCTCGTGGCGAGCGATCTCGACCGCACGCTGATCTACTCCCGGGGCGCGCTCGAGGCGCACGGCGACACGAAGCGCCGCCTGGTGCCGGTCGAGGTGCACGAAGGCAAGGACGCGTCGTGGATGACGAGCGACGCGGCGGCCCGGCTGGCCGAGGTCGCGGCTCGCACGGTGCTGGTGCCGGTGACGACCCGCACGCCGGAGCAGTGGCACCGCGTCACGCTGCCGGGGCCGCCGCCGCGCTACGCGGTGACCGCCAACGGTGGCGTGCTGCTCGTCGACGGCCGGCCGGACGCTTCGTGGGCGGCCGTCGTCGCCGCCGAGCTGGCCCAGGTCGCGCCCCTGCGGGAGATCTGGGAGCACGCGTCGCGGGTCTGCCGGCCCGAGTGGACGGTCAAGCTGCGCAACGCCCGCGGCATGTTCTGCTACGCGGTGCTGCATCGCAAGCGGATGCCGCCGGGGTTCGTCGCCGAGGCGGCCGCCTGGGCCGGCGACCGCGGCTGGCAGCTGTCACTGCAGGGCCGCAAGCTCTACTGGGTGCCGCGGTCGCTCACGAAGAGTGCCGCCGTGGCCGAGGTCGCGGCCCGGGCCGCGACGTCCCTCACCATCGCCGCCGGCGATTCGCTGCTGGACGCCGACTTGCTCGAGGCGGCCGACCGCGGCATCGTCGCCCGCCACGGGGAGCTGGTCGCCAGCGGGTGGACGCACCCGCAGGTCAGCGTGACCGAGGGCTGCGGCGTGCGGGCCGGCGCGGAGATCGTGCAGTGGTTCTCCGCGCAGGCCCGCTGAGCCGCGCTACCAGAGCTTCGACATCACGATCGCGCGCACCTGGGCCAGGCTGAGCGGCGGCTTCGCGCCGAGCACCGGGCCGGCCCCCTTCGGGCTCTCCCGGTTGCTCACGTGCAGGAGCACCTCGGCGCCGTCCGTGCGGACGAAGTCGCCGGTGTACGTGACCCCGCCACCCTCGAGCCGGATCCGCCCGATGGCGAGGGTCCCGTTGCCGAGTTTGGTGAGCGAGCAGTGCGTCGGGCCGTCGCAGGACGCCTTCGTGCCGTCGCTGACCTTGAGCATCTGGACGTCGTAGCCGCCGGTCACCCCACCGGCGGTCAGCCGACCGACAATCGCGGCCCCGTTCGGGGCGGTGGTCGGGGGCGCCTTCGGAACCTGGAGATCACCGCTGCTTCCGGTGGGCTTGGGCAGCGTGACCGTCACGGCGTGCCCGGTATCGGTCACCGTGAACGTCGCGGTGTCGCCGAGCACCGTGCGGAACCGCCGCGCGATCTCGGCCGGCGAGGACGGGACCACCAGGTCGCGTTGGGACACCGACGCGGTGGACTGCGAGACCGACCCGACCGGCGTGGAACGGCCGCCCGCGGCCGTCCGCCCCGAGTGTCCGCTCGGCTGGGCCAGCAGCGCGGCCCCGGTGGCGACGACGGCGACGCCGGCCGCGGCGGCGGCGATGACGGGCCAACGGCGGTGCCGGGCGGCTGCCGGCGGGACGAACGCAACCTCGGCGGTCACGACGTCGGCGCGCCGCTCCAGCTCGGTGAAGGCGTCGGCGAGCACGGTGAGGCTGGACCGGTCGTTCATGTCGTCACTCATGTCGTCTCTCATTTCGTCTCTTATTTCGTCTCTAGGAGGGCCAGCACGCCGAGCCCGACGTCGATACGCAGGGCGGCGAGCGCGCGGGAGATCAGGCTGCGAACGGTGCCTTCGCGGCAGCCCAGGTGGTGCGCGATGTCGGCGTCGGGAAGTCCGAGGTAGTACCGCAGCACGACGGCCGTCCGTTGCCGTCGCGGTAGCTGCGCCAGGAGCTGGATCATGGCGTCGCGGGCCGCATGCTCGGCGGCCGCGTCCGGCAGCACCCCGACCGGCTCGACGTCGGCCCGCGGAGCCGTGCGGGCCAGCCGCCGGTGCCACGAAACGTAGTCGTTGACGATCATCCGGCGCACGTACGCGTTCGGCTCGGCCATCAGGCCGATCCGGTTCCAGCGTTCGTAGGCGCGGGCGAGGGCGTCGCTGACCAGGTCGTCGGCCAACCAGGCCTGACCGGTCAGGACGGTCGCGAACCGCATGAGCGCTGGCCGTTGCCGGGCGACGTACTCGGTGAACTCCACCGGCCGGGACTCCTTCTGCTCGACGATGCACCCCTCAACGCCGCAGCCGGCCGATCCGTTGCAGTGGCGGCCGATTAGCCTGGAATCCGGTTGGGTCGGCACCACGTCGAAACCATGTCGACACCATGGAAAGGACGTCGTGCACTTCGATCTCGCCGCGGCCGGCACGGCCTTCGGCCTCATCTTCCTCGCCGAACTGCCGGACAAGACGATGTTCGCCTCGCTGGCGATGGGGACCCGGATGCGCCCGCCGTTCGTCTGGATCGGGGCCACGACCGCGTTCGCCGTGCACGTCGCCATCGCCGTCGGCGCCGGCCGCCTGCTGTCGCTGCTGCCCAACACCGCCGTCAAGCTCGTCTCGGCCGCGCTGTTCGCGTTCGGCGCGTTCGTGCTGCTGCGCGGCGGCGACGCCGAGGACGACGCCGGCGAGGACACGGCGGCCAGCGCGCGGACCCAGGCGTTCTGGCCCGTGTTCGCGACCGCGTTCACCGCCGTGTTCATCAGCGAGTGGGGCGACCTCACCCAGATCACGACCGCGAACCTGGCCGCGCGCAACGACGCGCTCTCGACGGCGGTCGGTGCCGTGATCGCCCTGTCGAGCGTGTCGGCCCTGGCCCTGATCGTCGGTCGCTTCCTCGCCAAGCGGGCGCCGCTGCACGTCGTCCAGCGGGTGGGCGGGGTCTGCATGGCCGCCCTCGCCACGTGGTCGATCGTCGAGATCTTCTGACCGCCCGGCCGCCGGGACGGTAGCATTCACGCACCGAAACCTTCGGGCTCGTGCGAGAGGAACTGCGGCTCATTTCCACCCGCTCCGTGCCGCAGCCGCGGCCGTCCCGGGTCGTGTTGCTCGTCGCCCTCGTGGGTCTGCTCGTCACGGCCGGGGCATGGTGGACCGCCCGGCAGCTCGACCGCAGCAACGAGCGTGACCTGCTGCGCGTGCAGACCCGGCAGGCCGCCGACGTCATCGGCTCGGCGGTGGTCGCGATCGTCAATCCGTTGCAGAACTCGCTGCACCTGGCCGAGGAGACACGAGGCGACGCCGGCGCCCTCCGCCGCTACCTCGAGCCGTACACCAGGCGCGGCGCCACGTTCGTCGGCGTCGCGGTCTGGCGGCTGGCCGGTGGGCGCCCGGCGCCGGTCGTGGACGTCGGCGGCACCTTGATCCAGGACGCCGA
>Ga0207667_10011074_pt1 | contig 10504 bp, 6 predicted proteins | sample KBSCornC52_FD_184301 | JGI IMG/M metagenome (GOLD analysis project Ga0207667, IMG submission 184301) | Corn rhizosphere microbial communities from Kellogg Biological Station, Michigan, USA - KBS Corn C5-2 (SPAdes) (version 2) | ecosystem: Host-associated > Plants > Roots > Rhizosphere > Soil ...
AACTTGAGTGGCGAGATCTCGGTGGAGTTCAGGGGTGAAGATGCGCTCGAACACCGGCTGGAGGCCTTGAACCAGGACGATGCCGGACGTCGCAAGAGCCTGGAGGATGAAGTGAAAGGATGGCTTGGCCAGACCGCTGTGGTTAAGTTGCAGGATTCACGCGGATGGGACTTGATCGACGATCCATTGCTGGCACGGTTTAAGGTTGAAGTCTCAGGCTTCGCGTCCGTCACCGGCAAGCGCGTGTTGTTGCCGGCGTTTTTCTTTTCTACTCTCCAAAAGAATATGTTTACCAGTCAATTCCGCCGTTATCCCATCGCCTTTCCCTTTCCATTTACTGAAGAGGATGAACTGGCAGTGGAACTGCCCGCGGGGTACGCAGTGGAAGAACCCGCTTATCGGCGCAAGATAAATCTTTCATATGCGGCATACGAAATTTCTTCGGAAGTAAAGGACAATAAGCTGATTACCGAGCGCGAGTTGGATTTCAAGCGGACGGAACTCCCGCTGGAAACATATGAGGAGCTTAAAAACTTTTTCAGCGTAGTCCAAAAAGGAGACGAGGGCCACGCCGTCTTGCGGCGCGGCAACTGACAGAGTTCAGAACGGAAATTGACCGCAGAAACATCCGCCCCAAAAACCTTCTACTGCTTCCGGTCGGAACAAAAACGGGCGGCCAGAGACTCTGGTCAGGCTGCCTTTCTTGTTATATAGTTTGCAAACAAATTTCCCCTTAAATTGTGCTGAGGTCTTTGCGTTGAATCCTATCCGCTTGTTTCTACTACTTGCTATTTCCGCGGTTGTCGTGTCGCCAGCTCACGCCCAGAAAGAAGACTGGCAACCCATTACCCAGCACGATCTGGAGATGAAACAGGTTCCCGGCAATCCCGGGGCGGATGCGATCCAGCTTTACTATGCGGATTTCATCAATGACCAGGACCAGACGGAATTTTTTTACGCTCGCATCAAGGTGCTGAATGAAAAAGGGAAGAGTCATGCAGATGTGGAATTGATCGTACCGCCGGAAGGATCAATTTCCGGCTTGAAGGCGCGCACCATACAGCCAGACGGCAGGATCACGGAGTTTACCGGCAAACCATTTCAAAAAACCGTAATCAAAACGCGCGGCGTCAAGGTACTGGCCAAGGCATTCACCATGCCTGAAGTCAACGTGGGCAGCATCATTGAATACAAATACAAAATAGAGTGGCCCTGGATCATCCCTGATAACTCCTGGACCATCCAGCATGAACTTTACACCGTGAAGGAAAGCTTCCGTATGAAGCCTTACTCCGGACGGTTGCAGGGATTTGAAAACGGATACCAGGTCGCGGCCATCTACTCGCACATGCCGAACAACATCAAGCCGGTGCAAAAGGGCGGAGGCTATGAGCTGGATGTTGACAATATGGCGGCCTTTGAATCTGAGGGTTACATGCCGCCGGAAGAAGACCTCAAGCCGCAAATGCGGTTTTTTTATGTCAGCCCGGCAAGTTCTGCCCCGGATAAATTCTGGCAGGACGCGGGACGGCAATGGAATGAGGAGGCGGAGCGCTTCATCGGTAATCGCAAAGAGATTAGCCAGGCTGCTGCTCAGGCCATTGGCAATGAAACCGATCCCGAGCAGAAACTCCGCAAACTCTATGCCCGGGCGCAGCAGATCAGGAACCTGACCTATGAGCGGGAAAGGACCGAAGAGGAGCAAAAGAGGGAAAAGCTGAAGTTGAACCAGAATGCCGGCGATGTTCTGGCTCGAGGTTTCGGCGACCGTGACGACGTAACCCGTTTCTTTGTCGCGCTGGCTCGTGCAGCCGGCTTTAACGCGTCAATCGTGCGCGTGAGCGACCGCAAAAACAAGTTTTTTGACAAAGGACTTCTTTCCAGGCAGCAACTGGAAACTGAGATTGCCCTTGTCAACCTCGCTGGCAAGGACGTTTATCTCGATCCTGGGACCAGATTTTGCCCTTACGGATACCTTCGCTGGATTCGCACTTCAACTATGGGAATCAAGCTGGATAGGAAAGGCGGCGTTTTCGTCACGGCTCCAGGTGCCGCGTATGACAAAGCCACTATCCGGCGAAACGCAGAAATGGCGCTGGATGGAGGCGGGAATTTGACGGGAACGATCACCGTTAAATTCGAAGGCGGCGATGCACTGGAGCACCGTCTGGACGAACTCGATACTGACGAAGCGGGCAAGAAGAAAGATCTGGAAGATGAGTTGCAGGGCTGGCTGCCGACCGGGGCCATCATCAAGATGATCAAGGCAGAAGGATGGGAAACCAGTGATGGTCCACTCACCGCAACCTTTAGTGTTGACATGCCGGGTTACGCTTCTGCGGCAGGGAAGCGCTTTCTGCTTCCTGCCTACCTGTTTCAGGCGAGGCAAATGGACGCTTTCAAGCATGTGGATCGTAAATACCCCGTCTATTTCCCATATGCGTTTGCTGAAGTCGACCGGGTCAACATCAAGCTTCCAGATGGGTACACCCTGGAAAACACGCCGCCGGCGCAAACTGCGGGTTTAGGCTATGCGAGCTATCAAAATGTGGCGCAGTTTGATGGGAAACAGTTGTCCACACAGAGAATATTGCAGGTGAATGGCATTTTCTTCCGCGTCGAGCAATATCCTGAAATAAAAACTTTCTTCGGCAAGGTCCAGGCCGGCGACGAACAGCAAGCCGTTCTTACACTAGTCGCCAGTCAGGACAGCGGAATGCATTCACATTCCAATACACCATAACCAGCCAAGGGCAAGGCCTTAAGTTATTGGATAACTTCCCACTAGACGATGAGGAACTCTGGTCAAACCTCCCGTTTTCGTGTATATCTCTACTTCCCCCTTGCTTCAGGCCGCGCTACGGCCGTTGAAATTCACTTTTTTTTGAGGTCGTCCAAGATGCGAATTGTCCGGTATTGCCTGCTGGTTCTGAGCTTTTTTGTGTCTCTCAGCTCCTTTGCGCAAAAAGAAGACTGGCTCCCGGTGACGCCGCAGGACCTGCAATACAAAGAGGTGCCGGGCAATAAAGGCGCCTCAGCGGTAAGGCTTTATTATGCCCAGTACATCAATGACAATAACTCTTCCTGCTTTATTTATCAGCGAATCAAGATACTGAATGAAAAGGCGCTCAATCCCGATCAGCAAGGCAAGACCTATGCCGATGTAGAGATCCCCATTTTTAGTTTCGGCAGTATTGTTGAAAACATTACAGACCTTAAGGCGCGTACCATTAAACCCGATGGTTCCATTGTGGAGTTTACCGGCAAACCATTTGAAAAGGTGGTTTTCAAAGGCAGGGGAGATAAGGTTTCGGTCAAAGCTTTCAGCATGCCCGAAGCCGGTGTGGGCAGCATCATTGAATACAAGTACCGGGCGCTGGTTTCAGTACCCGCATATTCGTTTATCAAGGTTTTTGCGCGTGACTCATGGGACATCCAGAGCGAACTTTTCACGGTGAAAGAAAGCCTGTATTACCAACCTTTCGGTGGAACTGCTTTCCAGAGCAACGCCAGACCTCAATTTTACTTTGACGGTGCTCGGATCAGCCGTGTGACCATGAACCTGAAAGAAAAACCCAAGGACACCGGCAATGATGTTTCGTTGGAGTTGACGAATGTCCCCGCCTTTGAGCGGGAAGATTACATGCCTCCGGAAGACATCTACAAACCCAGTGTCATCTTCTTTTATGGGCGCAAGGGCAATCCTTCTGTGGACAAGGAATGGGAGGACATCGGGAAGGACCGCTATGAGGAGCTCGAAACATTTTTGGCGCAAAATAAAGGTGTGAAAGAAGCCGCCTTGGCCGCTATCGGTGGGGAACCCGATCCGGGAATGAAATTGCAGAAGCTTTATGAGCGGGTCCAGCAGATCAGGAACCTTACTTTTGAGCACGAACGTACCAACGAAGAGCGCAAGGCTGAAAACATACAAAGGAACACTGGCGTAGGCGACGTGCTGGCCCATGGCTATGGGTACGAAGATGGGATCACCTATCTATTTGTCGCCATGGCGCGCGCCGCCGGTTTTGATGCTTCCGTCGTCGAGGTCTCTGATCGCAAAAGGCGCTTCTTTGTAAAAAACTGGACATCGTTGCGGCAGCTTGATAGCGAAATCGCCGTCGTGAACCTTAACGGCAATGAGATCTATCTTGAACCGGGTGTCCGTTTTTGCCCTTACGGGACCGTTCGCTGGAACCATACCGTTACCGAGGGATTGAAGCTGGAAAAGAAAGGCGGTTCGTTTGTGAAAGCGCCGCCGCTCACTTATGACAAGTCTGTTACACGCCGGAAGGCAACGATGACTCTGGGTGAAGACGGAACGCTGAAGGGTGATGTTGTTCTCGAATTCGAAGGAGCCGAAGCCCTCGAGCATCGCCTTGACGCTATCGACAGCGATGACGCCGGGCGCAAGAAAGACCTGGAGGACGAACTCAAGCAATGGCTGCCCACAGGGGCCGTTGTCAAAATGGCTCTTTCCCAGGGTTGGGAAACTACCGGTGGTCCGCTGGTGGCCCGCTTCAACGTTGAAGTTCCCAGCTATGCCACTCTGGCCGGCAAGCGACTCCTGATACCCGCATTTCTTTTTCAAACCAGGGAGAACCGGGCTTTTGCGCATGCCCAACGCAAGTATCCTCTTTATTTCCCCTATCCTTTTACAGAATCTGATGCCGTGACCATCAAGGTCCCCTCGGGATTCACGCCGGAAAGTATTCCTGCCGCAGAGGACGCTAAGCTGGGCTATGCGCGCTACCAGAACGTGAGCAACTTTGATGGAATTCAATTGGTCAGCCAACGGCAACTGGCCTTCAACGGAATATTTTTTGATGTCGATAAATACTCGGAATTGAAGTCTTTCTTCGGTAAAGTCCAGGCCGGCGACGAACAGCAAGCCGTACTGCATGGAGGCAACGTCAGTGCTCAAAAAGGTAATTAGCTCAAGTCTTTTCTTACTCGCTCTTACTCTGCTGGGCTTTAGTTCGTCCGCCTCCGCCACCGATGTTCCAGAGTGGCTGCGGAATCTGGCCAGACAGCCCCAAAAAACCTATGCGGATGATGTCAACGCCGTCATTCTTCTGGACGATAACGTCACGATTGTGAAGGACAATGGCGACCTTGTGCGCCGTGGCCGCCGCGTGTTGAGAATCCTGCGCCCGGAGGGCAGAGAGAGTGCCGCAACCTATTGGGTGGAATATAACGCCGATTCGAAGGTGAACTATCTTCGCGGCTGGAGCATCACCCCCAAAGGGCAGGAATACGAAACCAAGACAAGCGACGTTTCCGAGCATAGCATCAGCAGCTATGAGGTCTATTCCGACGCTAAGATCAAGGCCTTGCGCGTGCCGGGAGCGGACGTTGGGACGGTGGTTGGCTTTGAATACGAACAGCAGGAACGTCCCTACGTTTTTCAGGACTCCTGGATGTTCCAGGAGTCTGAGCCGGTCGAGCAGTCACATTACGAACTGCGCCTGGCTTCCGGGTGGCGGTTCAAATCAGATTGGATGAACCACAAAGAAGAGAAGCCCAAGGAAGAAAATGGCGCCATCCAGTGGAACCTGTCGGACATTCCAAGGATCGAAGATGAGCCTCACCGGCCGCCCGCCAGAGGTCTTGCCGGAGGCGTGGTATTCACTTTCTTTAATGAGAAAAATCCTGCCAAAAGCTACCGCAACTGGTCAGAGCTTGGCACCTGGTTCACGCAGCTTTCTTCCAGCGTGAGAGATGCAAGCCCGGGGCTATCTCAGAAAGTGCAGGAGCTGGCGCCCTCCAACCTGCCTCTTATGCAGAGGATCAAAGCGCTGGCTGGCTTCGCCCAGCATGATGTCCGTTACGTTGCCATTGAGGTTGGCGTGGGCGGATATCGCCCGCACGCCGCCGGCGATGTCTTCAATCACCGCTACGGTGACTGCAAAGACAAGGCTACCGTCCTTAGTTCCATGCTGGCGCAAATCGGAGTCAAATCGTATTACATCATCGTGAACGCCACGCGTGGAGTAGTAACCAAGGATTCGCCTCCGACACCCGGCGGATTTAACCACATGATTCTGGCCATCGCTCTGCCTGAGGCCAGCTACTCCAAGCCGCTGCCTGCCATGTTTGAGCATCCCAAACTAGGGCACCTGCTGATCTTTGATCCTACGAATGACTTTGTGCCTTTTGGCCAGATTCCTCCTTACGAGCAGGACAATTACGGCCTACTGGTGGGCGAACAGGGTGGGGAACTCATTCATATGCCGTTGAGTCCTCCTGAAGCCAATGGCATCAATCGCACCGCCAAGCTAACGCTACTGCCCGATGGCACATTGCAGGGCGACGTCGAAGAAACCTATGTAGGCTTCAACGCCATGCTGGGAAGAATGTTTCTTCAGAACGAGAGCGAAAATGAGCGCAAGAAAGCGATCGAGCGCATCATAGGAAGTTCGCTCGGAAATTTTCAGCTCGATCATTATGAGCTGGTCAATGCCAGTGACATTGATCAGGACCTGATCATCAGATTTAAGTTCAGCGCAGCGCACTACGCCAAGAATGCTGGCTCCATGCTGCTTGTCCGTCCTCGCGTGGTGGGCGAGCTGGCCGGGGCGTGGGACTCCAACAAGCCCCGCCACTACGCTTACGAGTTCCGTGCGCCTTTCCTGGACCGCGACACCGTGGAAATATCTTTGCCAGATGGCTTCAAGGTCGACGAGTTGCCCGATCCGGCCAAGGCTAATTTTCCGTTTGCCCAGTATGTCAGCAAGACTGAGAACTCAGGCAGCGTGCTGAAGTACACGCGGGAATACAAGATCACGGCCACACAGGTATCCATCGACCAGATGGACCAGCTCAAGAAGCTCTTTGGCCAGATCAACCTGGACGAAAAGAACATGGCTGTGCTTAAAAAAGTGAACTAAGCCGGCGCTGTGGCAAACAGCGCCGCGTTCGTTGTTCGAAAGGACAACAATCCGTACCCGCAGCCACGGATGTGAAACTTTCGTCAATCCGTTTTCTGACCTCGAGAAGCTTTGCCGACCGTCAGTTTGTCAGCAAGAGGGCGCTGGTGATCAATGAAATCATGTTCCCCGTCGCGCAATATCCTGAGCTCAAGGGCTTCTTCGACAAAGTTCTGGCCGCCGACCAGGAACAGCTCGTGCTGCAGAGTACCGTCGCGACTGCGGGCAAATAGCGTTCTTTCAACTCGAACGCAATACTGTGGTGCTGGACCTCTTTTTATTCGCGAGCCTGGCTTGGTTTAGAATTGCTCTATGGCAGATCAGGTAAACAAGAAGAAAGACCCCAGCGGCATTGCGGAAAGCCCGATTGCGGATGTCTTTGAGGGCCGCCACCCGTCTGACTCGGAAAAGCGCTGGGCAGAGACCACTCTGGCCAAGACGCTGGAGAGATCGCCGGAAAAGCCCATCGGTGCGGCCACCGGCATCAATCTGGATGAAAGCGGCCACGCCCAGTTCACCACGATCAGCGGTGTTCCTATCCGCCGGCTTTATACCCAGGCCGATCTGCCTGAGGACTGGAATTACGAAAAGTATCTTGGCTATCCCGGCCAGGCCCCTTACACACGCGGCATTCATTCCAGCGGCTATCGTGGACGTCTATGGACCATGCGCCAGTTCTCCGGATTCGCTTCGCCGGAGGAAACCAATGAGCGCTATAAATACCTGCTGGCCAGCGGCGGCGGTGGACTCTCTGTCGCGTTCGATCTGCCCACGCTCATGGGCTATGACTCCGATCATGCAGCCAGTGAAGGCGAAGTGGGCAAGTGCGGCGTGGCCATTGATTCGCTGGAAGACATGGAAATCCTCTTCAACGGAATCGACCTGGAGAAGACCACCGTCTCTATGACGATCAATTCTCCGGCGTCAGTTTTGTGGGCCATGTACCTGGTGGTGGCGGAAAAGCAGGGCGCCGACTGGAAGAAAGTTTCCGGCACGCTCCAGAATGACATCCTCAAGGAATACATCGCGCAGAAGGAATACATCTACCCGCCTGCCCCGTCGATGCGCCTGGTGATCGATACGTTTGAATTCGGCGCCAAATTCACGCCCAAATTCAATTCAATTTCCATCAGCGGCTACCACATTCGCGAAGCCGGTTCCACGGCGCTTCAGGAATTGGCATTCACCATTTATGACGGTGTGGAATACGTGGAGTGGGCGCGGCGTCGCGGCCTTGACGTGGACGACTTTGGGCCTCGCCTGAGCTATTTCTTCAACTCCCACAGTGATTTCTTTGAAGAGATCGCCAAGTTCCGTGCCGCGCGCAAGATCTGGTATCGACTGATGAAAGACCGCTTTGGCGCCAAGCAGGAACGCACATGGCTGATGCGCTTTCATACGCAGACTGCCGGTGTATCGCTCACCGCGCAGCAGCCTCTCAACAACATTGCTCGCGTGGCGTTGCAGGGACTGGCGGCGGTATTGGGTGGAACGCAGTCTCTCCATACCGACTCCTACGATGAAGCGCTGGCGCTGCCCACCCAGGAAGCCGCCCGCATCGCGCTGCGCACGCAGCAGATCATCGCTTATGAATCCGGCGTTGCCCAGACCGTGGACCCGCTGGCCGGCTCTTACTTTTTGGAAAAGCTCACGCTCGACATGGAAAAAGGCGCGTTCGACTACTTTGAGCGCCTCGACGCCATGGGAGGCATGGTGAAGGCAATCGAGAATGGCTTCCCGCAAAAAGAAATCGCTGAAGCCTCTTACCAGTATCAGCGCGCGGTTGAGGCAAAGGAGAAAATCGTGGTCGGCGTAAACGATTTCACGATTCAGGAGACCCAGCCGGAAACGCTCTATATCGACGAATCCGTCGCCCGCCACCAAACGGCAAAACTCAAAGCTCTGCGTTCCCGCCGCAACAATGGCGAAGTCCGCCGCACCCTGGACGCGCTCAAGAATGCCGCTGCCCAGGAGCCGGTCGTGCGCTCCGACGGCCGCATTAGCGATGCGAACACGATGCCTTTCATCATCGACTGCGTCCGCGCCTACGCCACGGTAGGCGAAATCTGCCAGGCGTTGCGCGAGGTCTATGGGACGTATGAGGAAGTGAGCATTACGTAGGATCGTTTTTCTGAAATCCCGAGCGCAGCGAGGGAGCCCTATGGCCGCGAACAACTCTCGGCATAAACAGCTGAATAGACGTTAAGAAGAGAAGGTAGTGATCCCTTATGCGCAAAACCGTGTATTCGGGATTTCAAAAGAATCAATCACCCGATCACCAGATTTCTATACACCGCCCACTGTTCGGTACCTGCAATCTTTTCCAGCCATTCACCCTTTTTCAGCAGCGTCTCTAATTCAGGATATCGATAAGCTATGAACAGAGGTCTGGGATTTGCGAGCGCGGATTGTCGCAGCTTATCCAGCACCGCTGCAAACACCGGCTCAGGAAAAGGATTGAAGAGATAGACGACCAGCGGCCCGGCGGGAAAGTCGAATTCGCGCGCGTCCATACAGAAACTTTCGATGGCTGAAGCGGTCCCGTATTGCGCGGTAAACTTGCGGATATTCTGCTCTGCAATCCTGTGCCACTCCGGTATGAACTCCACGCCCATAATTTTCTTGAATCCATACGGAGCCGCCATCAGCAGCACTCTGCCCTTGCCTGAGCCAAGATCGACAAACGTGAAATTCTGGAAATCAATAGGCAGTGCCTGCATGATCTGCTCAAACAGCCACGGCTCAGTAGGAAAATACTGGTGCCCGCTGAGGGCTGCGGTTAATTGCGCTCGGAAGCCCACGTTGGCCCGCGTGGTATCCACCATATGATCAGTCGTAATCAAGGTCGCCGTATTTTGCTTTGCGCCGGCCTGGCAGAAACTCGCGAAAAAAGCGGTAAGCCGCTGCAGTAACCTGCGCCAGCGTATGCCCCAGGCCGTAATAACGCACGCTGCTTCGGCAATGCCGGCCAAACATCCGCCAGAAACTGAGCTCCGCCCCGCCGCCTGCCGCAATTGCAGAGGTTGGTTTAAAATCAGCCTTCATGAGAAAAGCCGTCAATCATCTTAAGAAGTCAGATGCCATCCTTGCTTCTATTATTGCCCGCGTTGGGGCCTGCAAAATGGCTTATCGTGAGCCGACTTTTGAAATGCTGGCGCGGGCCATCGTGTTCCAGCAGCTAAGCACCAAGGCTGCGCGGACGATTTACGGCCGTCTTGAAGAAGCTGCCGGCGGCGCATTGACGCCTGAATCGATCCAGAACCTGAGCGTGGGTGAGATGCGGCGGGCCGGCCTCTCACGGCAGAAGCTTGGCTACATACGTGACCTGGCCGAACATGCGCTGAGCGGAAAAGTGGACTTTGCCAAGCTGCCCGCCATGAGCGACGAAGAAGTGATTGCCTCGCTCACCGATATCAAAGGCGTCGGCGTATGGACCGCGCACATGTTCCTGTTGTTTTCACTGCGGCGGCCCAATGTGCTTCCCATCGGCGATCTGGGGGTGCGCATGGCGATCCAGAAAGCCTACAGAAAACGCAAGATGCCGACGCCGAAGCAGGTGGAACAGATCGCCAAAGGCT
>Ga0207667_10011076_pt1 | contig 10502 bp, 9 predicted proteins | sample KBSCornC52_FD_184301 | JGI IMG/M metagenome (GOLD analysis project Ga0207667, IMG submission 184301) | Corn rhizosphere microbial communities from Kellogg Biological Station, Michigan, USA - KBS Corn C5-2 (SPAdes) (version 2) | ecosystem: Host-associated > Plants > Roots > Rhizosphere > Soil ...
CCTTGCAGAACTCCATGATGTTCACGCCGTGCTGACCGAGAGCCGGTCCGATCGGCGGAGCGGGGTTGGCCGCACCGGCCTGGATCTGGAGCTTGATCAGCCCCGTCACCTTCTTCTTGGGCGCCATGATGGCTACCTCTTTCTGTGTCGTGCGCCTGCCTCTTGCGAAACAGCGGCGCGCTGCCACGAACCAGGCTTCTCCTGGCAGTGGTGTGGGTTCTTGGCGGTTGAGTAGCGACGCAGTCGCATGTCGAAACCAGCCAACGTGCAAGGTTACACGCTGGCGCAGATTTCGACACGCCCGCTTCGCGGGCTACTCAATCGGCGGAAGGGCTTTAGAGCTTCGTCACCTGGTCGAACGACAGCTCGACCGGGGTCTCGCGCTCGAACAGCGAGACGAGCACGGTGAGCTTGCCGCTCTCGGGCTTGATCTCGCTGATCGTGCCGGGAAGGCCCGCGAATGAGCCCTCCTTGATCGTGATGGTCTCGCCGACCTCGAAGTCGACCTCGGCCGGGATGACGCGCGCCGCGGCCTTTCCGCCGCCCCTGCCCGCCACGCCCTTGCTCGGCGCCTCGACGACCTGCACGAGGCTCTTCAACATGTTGAAGGCCTCCTCGAAGCGCAGCGGCGTCGGGTTGTGGGAGTTGCCCACGAATCCGGTCACACCCGGGGTGTGGCGCACGACCGACCAGCTGTCTTCGTTGAGGTCCATGCGCACCAGCACGTAGCCGGGAATCCGCACCCGGTTGACCAGCTTGCGCTGGCCGTTCTTGATCTCGACGACGTCTTCCATCGGCACCTGGACCTCGAAGACGAAGTCCTCCATGGCCAGCGACTGACGGCGCGATTCGATGTTCTGCTTGACGCGCTTCTCGAAGCCGGCGTAGCTGTGGATGACGTACCACTTGCCCGGCTTGCCGCGCAGTTCCGCACGGAAGTCGTCATAGGGGTCGACCTCGGTCTCGCCCTCCTCGGCCTCGAGCTCGGCCTCGTTCTCGTCGGCGGCGGCCGCCTCGGCCGCGTCGAAGTCGGTCGGGTCGTTCGTGTCGGACGCCTCGCCGATGTCGAGGGCCGAGTCGACGATCGCATCGGCCTCGGGGTCGCTCGCCGCATCCAGCGCATCCAGGATGCTGTCGAGGTTCGCCTCGACGTCGCCCTCGTCATCGATCAGATGGATGGCGCTGCTCTCGGCGTTCTCATCGCTCGCCTCGTCGACGCTCAGCACGTCGTCTTGCAGCAGGTCGTCGGTTTCGGACGACTGCTCGGCAGCCGGCGCCAGATCCACGTCGCGGCGCTCGTCTTCAGTCACAGTTGTTTCTTCCATTCGAATGTCTATTGGGTGAGGGTGCCGTTGCCGAAGACCCAGGCGACGAGCCAGCCGAAGCCGTAGTCGAGCCCGTAGACCAGCGCCATCATGACGATCACGAAGGCAAGCACGACACCCGTGTAGCTGAACAGTTCACGCCGGGTCGGCGTGACGACCTTCTTCAGCTCATTGACGACCTGTCGAAGAAAGAGTGCGATCCGCGCGAAGGGTCCGCGCCGCTCGGCGCGCTCCCTCTTGGCGCTCGCGACGAGGTCCTCGCTGGGATCCTCGACCACCTTGCGTGCCACTCTCAACACCTTTCGACAGGGAACTCCGCACTGACGTGCGGCGTATCGCAGGGCGGACAGGACTTGAACCTGCAACCTGCGGTTTTGGAGACCGCTGCTCTACCAATTGAGCCACCGCCCTACAGGGCTCGGCCCACCCGGCTCGTGCTGCCAGCAGAAAGCGGGCACGACAAAGCTTGGCAGACTTCACCACTGCGTTTCAGTGTACGGCATCCCCGACGACCCCCCGAAGTGGGGGGTGGATGCGACCAAACCACCCCGTCATAACCCGGCGGTCACCCTGTCTCTTCCTGTGAAGGGCCCAACCATCCCTTCCCGCACCACCCGCACCACCCACAACCGAATACGGGCAGCGAGACTGGGATCAGCAGCGACGTTCGCCTCGGCTCCGCTGAGGCATCTGCGGCCCGGCTTCCTCGTCCGTATGGATCAGGAAGGCATCCCCGTGTTCAATTCGCATCCCGCGACCGCCGTATCACGCGGCCGTCGACTCGCCGCCGGACTCACCTCGGTGGCCCTTGCCACCGGCTTCGCCCTCGCGGGCGCCACCACCGCCGAAGCGGCGGACAGCACCCCGGTCGCCACAGCAGACGCCCAGTTCCTCTCGGGCAATCTGCTCGGGACCGACCTCGACAACGTCGTCGCACTCGAAGGCGCCCATGCTGAGGCCCACGCGAACGGCGCTCCGATGACGGTCAAAGACCCACTGGAGGCGAAAGCGCTCAATGCCGTCACGGTGGGTGACGGTTCCAGTGTGCAGACCAACGCCGGCGGCGTCGTACAAGTGGGCGCGGTCGGCCAGTACGCGACGGCAACCAACGACGGCAAGTCAGCGGCCGAGACGGGCGGCGTGCAGAAGGATGGCGGGGCCGGCATCGGGCAGGACCAGTCGGTTCCCGGCGGGGACGCGACCATCGACCTGAGCAAGCTGCTCGGCAGCGGCTTCGCCTCGAACATCGCCGATCTGAAGGTCGCCATCGGAGCCGTGGCAGCCCAGGCGGTCTCCGACAGCAAGAACGCGACCGGCGACTACTCGCTGGCCGGCGCGGACCTCACCTTCACGAGCCCGGCGATCTCGAAACTGATCGAGAAGGTCAACACCGCGCTCGATTCCGTGACGAACCGACTGTCTGTTCTCGACGGATCCAACGGGATGCTCGCCTCCGATCTCGGCATGGCCCTGGTCAAGCTGAACCCGGCACTCAACCTGCTGGGCGGGAATGCGCATGTCACCGCATCCATCGACACCGGCGACCTGCACAAGCTGGTGCAGAACCTGCTGACCACTCAGTACGGCAGCGACGGCGTGACGTTCGACCTCGAGACCGGAGTGGTCACGCTGAACCTCGAGAAGTTGCTCGGCGAGAACCTCAATGACCTCGCTCCCGGCACCGAGCTGGTGGACGCCGGGATCCTCAACCCGGTTCTGAACTCGGTGACCACCAAGGTCTCGGGCATCGCCGACCAGGTGGTGGGGGCGGTCAAGGACGCGCTCAACAACGCGACGGTCACCGTTCACGCCGACCTCTCCGAGAACGTGGCCCAGGCGCCGCTCGTGCAGAACATCTGCAAGCTGGTGAGCAAGGTCATCCAGGTGCCCACCCAGGTGGTGCAGCAGGTCACCATCCAGGTGCCGGTGATCAACGGAGTTCCGCTGCCGGTGGTCAACGGGGTTCCGCAGCTGAACGGTGTCGCCGTGGTGGGCAGCCTGGTGGGCAAGGTGAGCGGAACGCTGACCTACATCACCGAGACCGTCAACCAGACCGTCACCAAGCTGGTCGACCAGACGGTGACGCAGAACGTCTGCTCCGACGTGTCGACGGCCCTTCCGGCGCTCACCACCAGCCTGACGGCAGACGTCACCGGCACGATCAACGAGTTCCTCACCGGAGCCGGCGTTCACGCAAAGGCCACCGCCCAGGTGCTCGGCGTCACCGTCCCGGTCAACCTCACCGGAGCCATCGGCAACATCGCCGGCTCGCTGAACGGCCAGCTGTTCGACTCGGACAGCGCCGCCACCGACCTGGTGAACGCCCTGAACACCGGGCTCGTCAACCCGGCGGTCCAGGGGCTGACCGGCGACTCCAACTCGGTGGCGCAGCTGGCCGACGTGCTCTCGATCCGGGTGAACAACCAGGACGTGAGCGACGGGACCTTCACCGAGACCGCGGTCGAGGTGCGGGTGCTCCCGGGCCTGACCGGCGGACTCGGCATGGCCCTGCGGGCCGCGGATGGCGGTGCGGCTCAGATCAACCTGGCTCGCGCCTCGGTCGGCCCCAACGTCGTTCCCGGTGACGTCGGCGGTGTGGACACCACGCCTCCGCCCTCGGATGGGAACCCCGGCACCACCCTCGGGAACATCGCCCGGCTGGCGACGACCGGCGTGGGGATCGCCGCTCTCGTCGCCGCCGTCCTCGCACTGCTGGCAGCGGGTGCCTATCTGGTGCGGGAGAGCTACCGTCGCAACCACTCGGCCATGGCCGAGTAAGACGCGGTAGCGCAGAAGCCGGGACCGTTCGCCCCCCAAGACAAACGGTCCCGGCTTCTTTCTGCCCGCTTGCGGTACCCCCCGTTCGGGGCCGGTCGCGTGCAGGATTGTCTCCCTCGGCAACAAACCCCCGACTTTCCCGCATTTCCGGGGATGATCGCCGGGTGACTCGGCGGCGACGCACAGACCTGTCTATCCCTCCGACGGGGACTGTGTACCCCGTTCTGTCCCCCTTACGGTGAGCCCGAAGCACGCGTCACCCGCACGCGGCTTCGGGGGGACTCACCAACTCATGCTCCACTTCGTGCGATCGACCGCGCCGCAGCGCCGTCCGATCATCATCGCCATCGCATCCGTCGCCCTGGTGGCGGCAACCACTGCCGCGCTGAGCGCGCCGCAGCCGTCACTGGCCGTCGCCAACGCGGCGGCCTCGACTTCTCTCAGCGACGCGCAGAAGACCCAGTACGTCTTCGACGGCACCAACGAGGTGCGCGCCGAAGCGGGGACTACGCCGCTGGTCCGCAACGCCGCGCTCGACAAGGTGGCGTCCGACTGGGCGTACCAGCAGTGGAAGAACGGCGCCATGAGCCACAACCCGAACTATTCGACGCAGATCCCCGCCGGCTGGAGCCACGCGGGCGAGAACGTCGCCTCGGGGTACACCTACGACACCGTGGTGCAGGCCTGGGTCAACTCGCCCGAGCACTACCGCAACCTCGTCGGCGACTACACCGACCTCGGCGTCGGCTACTACCAGGGCCCCGATGGAACGCGCTACTGGGTGCAGGAGTTCGCCAAGTACGCCAGCACGAAGGTGCCGCCGAAGCAGACGCCGACCAGCGCGCCGTCGAGTTCGCCGTCCCCGACCGCCGGCTCGCCGGCCCCGACTCCGACTCCGACCTCGAGCTCGAGCACGCCCGCCGCGACGCCCAACCCGGGCGGCTACCCGGCCGAACCCGCGGCGCCTGCCGGGACGGCTCTGCCGCTGAAGTCGCCGTCGTTCGAGGGCACGACTGCCGGGTGGACCGCGTCGAACGCCTCCGTCGACGGTCCGAACACCCGGGCCCGGGGCGGCAAGTACGCCCTCGCCGTGACCGGCGGACAGACCGTCAGCCAGAGTGTGACGACCACCGTGACGGCCGGCGAGACCGACACCGTGACCATCTGGGTCGAGCCCGGGTCGACCGCGGGCATCACCGGTCAGCTCAAGCTGACCGCGCTCGGCGGCACTGCCGAGACGGCGACCACCTCGTTCAGCGACAGCTCCGGATGGATGAAGGTCAGCGTCGGACTCCCGGTCGCGAAGACCGGTCACACCGGACTGCGCATCGATGTCGTGTTGTCGAACTCGGGACGGGCCTACCGCCTGGACTCGGCCTCCCTGGTGCGCACCAAGAACGCGCCGGCTGCCGCCCCCGCCGCGCCGTCGCCGTCGCCGACCACGACGACCGCTCCCAAGCCGACCTCGACCCCGGCACCGACGCCCACCCCGACCCCCACTCCCACCCCGACGCCGACGCCCACTCCCACCCCGACGAAATCAGGGGGCGTCCTCGGGCTCCTCGGAATCCTCGGAGGCTGATCGCTTCCCATCCCGGTCTCTCACCGCACCAGAACGCGCCTCGCGCGTCAGCACCCGCTGCCATGACGGCCCCGCTCCATCCCTCGGAGCGGGGCCGTCCGGCATGTCCGCGCGACGCTGATCTCAGGCCAGGGCGGCCCGCGCGTGGGAGACCACGGCCGACGCCACCGCGTCGAGCGCGCGGGAACGGAGGTTCCACTGCTGCCAGTACAGCGGCACGGCGACCGACCGCTCCGCGTCGAGGACGACGAGGGCACCCGAGCGCCGTGCCGGTTCATACTGCTCCTTCGGCAGCATCCCCCAGCCCAGACCGAGCTCGATCGCGACCGCGAAGTCGGCGGAAGCCGGCACGAAATGCGTCGGCGGCGCGAGCCGCTTTTTTCGGGTGACGGCGCGCAGGTAGCGGGACTGCAGCTCATCCTTGCGGTCGAAGACGACAACCGGCGCCCCGGCCAGGGCGCCCGCCGTCGGGCCATCGGGAAACCACCGATCGGCGAACGCGGGCGAGGCGACCGGGTGGTAGCGCATCCGGCCGAGCGGGGTCACACTGCAGCCCGACACCGGACGGGCTTCGGAGGTGACGGCCGCCATGACGGTTCCGGCGGCGAGCAGCTCGGCCGTGTACTCCTGATCGTCCCGATGCAACTCGAACACCACGGAGTGCGCGGTCGCCACCTCGGCGAGCGCCGGCAGCAGCCAGGTCGCCATCGAGTCGGCGTTGACCGCCAACGGGATGGAGACGGCCGCCAAGGAATCTGCGATGCCGAGCTCCGACGCTGCTTCGTGCTCGAGCGCGGCAAGCTGCTGGGCCAGCCGTAGCAGAGCGGTGCCGGCATCCGTGGCGCGGATCGGCTTCGACCGGACGACGACGACTCGGCCCAATTGCTGCTCGAGCGCCTTGATGCGCTGGCTCACGGCCGAGGGGGTGACCGAGAGGCGGGCAGCCGCCGCATCGAAGGTGCCAGCCGCCACCACGGCGGCCAGTGTCTCGAGTTGCTCGCGGTCGAATCTCATCATGAATCAGGCTAATGGTGATGAAGAATCTTGAGCTGGATTGATGATGACCATCGCCGGTACCGTGACCGGATGCCGGCCACTTGGATCCCCGCGGCCCTGGCCGGTCTCGGCCTCGGCCTGTCGCTGATCATCGCGATCGGAGCCCAGAACGCGTTCGTGCTGCGCCAGGGGCTCCGCCGTGAGCACGTGCTGCTGGTGGTCGCCATCTGCGCGATCTCGGACCTGGTCCTGATCGCGCTGGGCATCGGAGGCGGCGGGCTGTTGTTCACCGCGCTCCCCTGGCTGGTCGACCTCGTCCGCTGGGTCGGGGCGGCCTTCCTGCTGCTCTACGGACTGTTCGCCGCGCGGCGCGCCCTGCGCCCCTCGCGACTTGAGGCAGGCGATGCCGCCGCTCCGACGCGCAGCAGCGCACTGGCGGTGGCCGCCACCTGCGTCGCCTTGACCTGGTTGAACCCCCACGTCTACCTGGACACGGTGCTGCTGCTCGGCACGGTGGCGAGCAGCCATGGCGATGCGCGCTGGGCGTTCGGCGCCGGAGCGGGCCTGGGCAGCATCCTCTGGTTCTCGACGCTGGGGTTCGGCGCCCGTCTGCTTGCGCCGGTGTTCGCCCGTCCGATCGCCTGGAGGGTGCTCGACGCGATCATCGCACTCGTGATGATCGCGCTCGCCGTGAGTCTGGCGGTCAGCGCGCTGCGCTGAACCGCATCCATCGATCAGTGGATGCAGCACTCCACCACCGGGTCGTTGTCGCCAGAGCGCCGGCTGGCCACCATGGGACCATGACCACCACCGCTCCCGCCGTCGAAGTGCAGGACCTGCACAAGAGCTACCGCGGGGTCGAAGCCCTGCGCGGCATCGACTTCGACATCGCCTCCGGCGAGACCTTCGCCCTGCTCGGGCCCAATGGCGCCGGCAAGAGCACCACCATCGAGATCCTCGAGGGCTATCGCGACCGCACCTCGGGCACGGTCAGCGTGCTCGGTGTCGACCCGGAGCGCGGCGGTCTCGACTGGAAGGCCCGCCTCGGCATCGTGCTGCAGAGCAGCGGCGAGCAAGGTGCGGCGACCGTGCGCGAGCAGTTGACGCACTTCGCCGGCTTCTACCCGAACCCGCGCGACGTGGACGAGGTGATCGCAGCTGTCGGGCTCGACGACAAGGCCTCGTCGCTGATCCGCAGGCTCTCGGGCGGCCAGCGTCGCCGCGTGGATGTCGCGCTCGGCATCATCGGCCGGCCCGAGCTGCTCTTCCTCGACGAGCCGACCACCGGATTCGACCCCGAGGCGCGTCGCCAGTTCTGGACGCTGATCGAGCAGCTCAAGAGCGAGGGCACGACGATCCTGCTGACCACTCACTACCTCGACGAGGCCGCGCAGCTCAGCGATCGCGCGGGAATCGTCGCCGACGGCCGGCTGGTCGAGATCGGTCCGATCGACACCATCGGCGGCGCGGCAGCGCGCGTTCCGCTGGTGCGCTGGACCCGGGACGGCGTCGTGCACGAGGAGCGCACCGAGCGACCGGGCGAGTTCGTCGCCCACCTGACGACATCGGGCGAACCGGAACGGCTCGAGGTCATCCGCCCGAGTCTTGAAGACATCTATCTGGAACTGGTGGCCAAATGACCGCGACACTCCCGACTCGAACCGTCGTCACACCCGCGAGGATCGTGCGCAACGGCTTCTCCCGCATCCGTTACGAATTCCTCGCCTACTTCCGTCAAGGCGACGCGGTGTTCTTCACCTTCCTGTTCCCGGTCGTCATGCTGACGATCTTCTCGGTGGCGTTCAGCAGCAGCAACTTCTTCGGCAAGGATGCGGCCGGTCACCCGGTCAGCGCGGCCGCCTACTACCTGCCCGGCATGCTGGCCGCCGGCGTGCTGCTCAGCGGCCTGCAGAACCTGGCCATCGATATCGCCGGCGAGAAGAGCGACGGCACGCTCAAGCGACTGGCCGGCACGCCGCTCTCGGTGACCAGTTACTTCATCGGCAAGATCGGCCGCGCGCTGATCACCGGCGTGTTGCAGGCTGCGCTGCTGATCCTGCTGGCCAAGGTGGCCTTCGGCGTTCCGATCCCGACCGACGGCGCCAAGTGGCTCACCTTCGCCTGGGTCTTCCTGCTCGGGGTGGCCACCTGCGCGATCCTCGGGATCGGGCTGAGCGCACTGCCCAGGTCGGGCAAGAGCGCGACGGCCGTCATCATCCCGATCGTGCTGGTGCTGCAGTTCATCTCGGGCGTGTACCTCGCGTTCACCAACCTGCCGACCTGGCTGCAGAACGTCGCCAGCCTCTTCCCGCTCAAGTGGCTCGCGCAGGGCATGCGGTCGGTGTTCCTGCCGTCGACCCTGGAGGCGGCCGAGTCCGGGGGCAGCTGGAACCTGCCGGGCGTCGCGATCGCGCTCGCCATCTGGCTCGTCGTGGGGCTGATCCTGGCGCGCGTGACCTTCCGGTGGATCCGCAAGGATAGCTAGGTGACCACCGGTCGGATGACCTCCCGCCACTGGTGGCTGCTCGCCGTGGCGGGCACCGGCGTGCTGAGCGGTGCCGTGCTCTGGCTCACCCTCGGTCTCGCTCCCCGCTTCTGGATCGGCATCGGCATCCTCGTCGCCTTCACCGCGTTCTGGGGGCTCTTCGTCGTCCGACCGCACGAAGAGGACACGCCGCGTTCGGTCGTCGCCCTGGTGGTGACCGTCGTGGTGACAGGTGCCCTGACCTCGATCGATACCTCGCTCGCCTTCTTTCAGGTGATCGCCTTCCCGGCGGCCTGGACGCTGCTCGGCAGCATCCGCCGCTCGGTGATCGCCTCGGTCGTCGTCGCCGTCGTGGTCGGGATCGCCTTCCCGATCCGCCTCGGTTTCACGCCGGCGACCATCACGCTCGCTGTGGCGATCGAGGGTCTCTCGTTCGTCTTCGCCATCGCGATGGGCGTCTGGATCAGCCGGATCGCCGACCTCGGCAACGAGCGCAAGCGGCTGCTCGACGAGCTCACCGCCGCTCAGTCGCAACTCGAGGTGCTCCACCGGGATGCCGGAGCCACCGAAGAGCGCGAGCGCCTGGCCCGCGAACTGCATGACACCATCGCGCAGACCCTCACCGGTCAGGTGCTGCTGACGCAGCGGGCGCGGAGGGAGCTGGCGGCCGGCACGCTCTCCGACGCCACGCTGGAACTCATCGAGAGCGCGTCCCGTGACGCACTCACCGAAACGCGTTCGCTGGTCGCGGCGAGCGCGCGCGTAGAGCTACCCGGCGGCGGCCTGGTCGGGGCCCTCGAGCAGTTGGCGTCGCGCTTCCAGCGCGAATCGGGGATCACGGTCGCCGTGGTCAGCACGCTGGCCGAGCCGTTGGAACGAGACGCCGAGGTCGTGCTGCTGCGCTGCGCGCAGGAGGGCCTCGCCAACGCACGCAAGCACGCGGGCGCCCGCGCCGTGCGGGTCGAACTGAGCTCGGACGACGGATCCGCGCGCGTCCGGGTGATCGATGACGGGCGCGGCTTCGAGCCGCGGACGGCGGAGTCCGCCGGATTCGGGCTGAGCGGTCTGCGCGATCGGCTCCGGCTGGTCGGCGGCACGCTCGACGTCGACGGCACAGCAGGGGCGACCACCCTGACGGCGCGTGTTCCCCTTCACCTGGCGGCCGCCTCGTGACCATCCGCGCGCTGGTCGTCGACGACCACCCGGTGGTGCGCGCCGGACTGGTGGCGCTTCTGGATGCCGCCCCCGACATCCGGGTGGTGGGAACGGCGTCCTCGGGTGAAGACGCGATCGGGCTGGCCGCCGAGTTGCGGCCGGATGTCGTGCTCATGGATCT
>Ga0207667_10011083_pt1 | contig 10498 bp, 12 predicted proteins | sample KBSCornC52_FD_184301 | JGI IMG/M metagenome (GOLD analysis project Ga0207667, IMG submission 184301) | Corn rhizosphere microbial communities from Kellogg Biological Station, Michigan, USA - KBS Corn C5-2 (SPAdes) (version 2) | ecosystem: Host-associated > Plants > Roots > Rhizosphere > Soil ...
GCTCTGTATTGCGATCCGCTTTTTCTTTTGCGCTCTGCCTATTGCGCACCCGGTTGGTTTGGCGTGTGGTTTATCGCATCGCCGGTAACCCCGGCGGCTGTTCGACATCCGGGTCCGATCGGGCCCGACAACCCACGCGAGCCACTCGTGGCTCGCTACGGCCAGGGAGGTGCCATGAGGGGTATTCGACTGGCGCTTGCGGTCACTCTCGCTACCGCGGGATTGACGGGGCTAAGCGCCGGTACGGCTGCGGCCGCAGGAGGAGACACGCTGGTCAGCGTTGGAAGTCCGATGAGCCCGTTCTCCCAGAACAAGCAGAACGAGCCCGCTCTCGCCGTCGATGCAAACCACCCGAACGTGCTGGCAGCCGGCTCGAATGACGAGATCGACATGGAAGCCTGCAATGCTGGTGATCCGACGACCTGCCCGTTCACACCCGGCGTAGGTTCGTCCGGCGTCTACTTCTCCTTCGACAGCGGCTCCACCTGGACGCAACCCACCTACAGCGGGCTCACTGCGCGTGACTGCCTGGGCCCGGCGCCGTGCACCGCGCACACAGGTCCGATTGGAACGCTGCCCGGATATGCCGCGCTCGGTCTGGTGTCGGACGGCGATCCAGCGGTCGCGTTCGGTCCGCGCAGAGCTGCCGACGGAACGTTCTCGTGGAGCAATGGTTCACGGCTCTACTACGCGAATCTGGTCAGTTCGTTCAACGGCGCCTTCCCTGGTTTCGAGGCGATCGGTGTGTCCCGTACGGATGACGTAGGTACAGCCGCCGCAGGCGGCCCAGCCGGGCAGAACGCGTGGATGGCACCGGTGTTGATTTCCAAGCAGAACCCGACGACCTTCTCCGACAAGGAGCAGGTCTGGGCCGACAATGCCGCAGGCAGCCCGTTCTTCGGCAGCGTGTACGTCTGCTGGGCCGACTTCCGCAGCAACAGTCACGGGCGGGCGTTGCCGACCCCGTTGATGGTGGCGGTTTCGCGTGACGGCGGTGACACCTGGTCGGTCAAGCAGGCGACGCCGGCGACCGACAACGGCGTCAACTCCCAACCTGACGGCTGCACCATTCGCACAGACAGCCACGGCAACGTGTACGTGTTCGGCGTCGCTACCCGTGGCGGCAACAGCTTCGAGACGATGGTGTCGTCCTCCGACGGCGGCAACCACTTCAGCCGCGTCCGGCTGATCGAACCGGTTGTCGAGGCGGGAGTCTTCGACCCGGTGCAGGGACGTCCTGAAGAAGACGGAATCACCGGTGCCCGAAACGACCTTGCCGATGCCCCCAGCGTCGACATCGCCAACGGTGCGCCGACCGGCACTGACGCCACCGACGAAATCGTGATGGCTTACACCGACGCCTCCGCCGGGCTGAACCACGAGAAAGCGATGCTGACCTGGTCGACCGACGCCGGCAGCACGTGGGCCACCCCTGCAGCGGTCTCGGAAGCCGGCGATCGTTCGATGTATGTCGCGCCTGCGATCTCACCTAACGGAACCGACGTGTACGTCACATATAACGGATGGCTCACGCCGTACCAGACGGATACGTCCGCACCGCGCCTGCTCGTGGGTGTGGTCCGCCACGCCGACGTCGCCGCCGGCGGCGCGCCGACGGGATGGGCGACCCTTCATCGGGGGGCGCCCGGCGATGCCCGAGCTTCGAGCGCCAACTCCCTGACCGACGAGTTCCTCGGTGACTACGTGTACTCGGTAGCCACTCGCAGCTATGGCGCGGGGGTGTGGAACGACGTTCGCAATGGTGCGGATTGCCCGGCGATCGACGCCTGGCGGATGTCACTGGAGACCGGCACGTCGGTTCCGAGGCCGGCCCCGCAGCAGGACTGTCCGGCAACGTTCGGCAACACCGACATTTACGGAGGCGCATACGCCGACCCGACGCCGTAATGCGGCGTGAGCTGCCCAATCGGCGGGCGCACCAGGTGATGCGTTTGGGGTGGCCGGGCAACCGGCCACCCCAACGACCGATCGGCTGTGCGCCTGCCGCCGGTGTCGGCCGTGCGCTGCAGGCCGCGCTGCGTGGGTAGGATCGACGAATCCGGCGGCGCGATAACACGGCGACCGCCGTGTACCCGGAGCTGACGGCTGGCAGCACAGCGCAGCGCATTCATTCGTTTTTCGTCGAGACCGTGCGAGCAGTTGAAGGAGCGGCCGTGAGTGGGCACTCGAAGTGGGCGACCACGAAGCACAAGAAGGCCGTCATCGACGCCAAACGCGGCAAGCTCTTTGCCAAGCTGATCAAGAACATCGAGGTGGCGGCGCGCACCGGCGGGGGAGACGTCAACGGCAACCCGACGCTCGCCGACGCGATCGCGAAGGCCAAGGGTCAGTCGGTGCCTAACGACAACATCGACCGTGCGCTCAAGCGCGGCGCCGGGCTCGAGGCCGGGGGCGCCGACTGGGAGCCGATCACCTACGAGGGCTACGGCCCCGGCGGCGTCGCGTTGCTGATCGAGTGCCTCACCGACAACCGCAACCGGGCGGCGTCCGAGGTGCGCACCGCCATGACCCGCAACGGCGGCAACATGGCCGACCCGGGCTCGGTCGCCTACCTCTTCAACCGCAAGGGCGTCGTGCTGGTGCCGAAGAACGGCAAGACCGAGGACGACGTGCTCTCGGCGGTGCTCGACGCCGGAGCTGAAGAGGTCAACGATCTCGAGGAGGCGTTTGAAATCGTGAGCGAGGCCACCGATCTGGCAGCGGTGCGCGAAGCCCTCAAAGCCGCCTCGATCGAGTACGAGTCGGCCGATATCTCGTGGCTGCCGAGCGTGAGCGTGCCGCTTGAAGACGAGACCGCCCGCAAGGCATTACGGCTCGTCGATGCGCTCGAAGACTGCGACGACGTGCAGAACGTGTGGGCAAACTTCGACATCAGCGACGACGTCCTCGAAGAGGTCTGACAAGCGGTCTGAGTTCGCAAACAGCCACGGGCGCTGGCGGTGCGGATTAGTGCCGCACCGCCCGTATACCAGGTGCTCCGCGTCGAGGCCGAGCGTGCGCCTGTGCGCTGGCGGTCCTAGCTCACCCTGATCGCCGCTGGCTTATCGAACCAGGAGATCTCGCAGTCGTTGTTCGTTAGCCCAGGCACCATGAAGACCCACGTCACGCGCATCCTTACCAAGCTCGGCTTGCGCGATCGGATGCAAGCGGTCGTGGTGGTCTACGAGAGCGGGCTCGTCCGAGCCGGTGCGGCGCCGACACACCGCACGCCATAACCGCGTTCGGCAACTGGCTGCCGCTAGGGTTCCGGTATCGAACAGACGTTCGGACGAACCTGGCTGACGGGAGATGCGGGTGCGGGTGCTTGGTGTCGACCCCGGTCTGACTCGGTGCGGCCTCGGCGTCGTCGACGGCGGGCCCGGTGGCCTCGGCGGTCGCGCCACATTGGTTGCCGTCGACGTGTTGCGCACGCCGGCCGACGCCGAGATCGGCGAGCGGTTGCTGGCGCTCGAAACCGGCTTCGAATCCTGGCTCGATCGGCATCGGCCCGACGTGGTCGCGGTCGAGCGTGTTTTCAGCCAGCACAACGTGCGCACTGTCATGGGCACGGCGCAGGCCGCGGCGGTCGCCATCACCTGCGCGGCTCGGCGAAGCCTTCCGCTCGCGTTGCACACACCGAGTGAGGTCAAGGCGGCGGTCACGGGCGAGGGTCGGGCCGGCAAGGAGCAGGTGGCATTCATGGTGCGCCGGCTGCTCAACTCGCCTGGCCTGGTGGGCCCGGCCGACGCAACCGACGCACTCGCGCTGGCCATTTGCCAGCTCTGGCGGGGCGCGGCCGGCGCACGGGTCGAACGTGCGATGGGTGCGCTCGGTAGCCGGGGGCGTCCCGCAGTCGCGCGCGCCGTCACCGCCGGCGGCCGCCGATGATCGCCTTCGTAACGGGCCGGGTGGCTGCGATCGCGCCCGATTCGGTCGTCGTCGAGGTCGGTGGGTTCGGCATGCAACTGATCTGCGCACCTGCGACGATCGCAAAGGCCAGGGTCGGCGAGAGTGCGCGGTTCGCTACGTCACTCGTCGTCCGCGAAGATTCTCTTACGCTGTATGGGTTTTCTGACGACGACGAGCGCACCGTCTTTGAGCTGCTGCAGACCGCGAGCGGTGTCGGCCCTCGGCTCGCACAGGCCATGCTCGGCGTGCATCCGCCCGCCACGCTTCGTCGGGCCGTCGCCTCAGACGATTTCGCGGCGCTGTCGATGGTTCCCGGTATCGGTCGCAAGACTGCCCAGCGCATCGTGCTCGAACTCAAAGACAAGCTGGCCGGCGCCACGCTTTCCGACGACGTCGTCACGTTGCCGAATGGCAGCGCGTCATGGCGCGACAGCGTGCACGGCGCCTTGCTGGGGCTCGGGTATTCGGTTCGCGAAGCCGACGAGGCCGTGCTCGCGTTGTCGACCGACTCCGATGTCGTGGCGTCGATCGGCAACGGAGAAACCCCCGACGTAGCAGCACTTTTGCGGCTTGCGTTGCGAACGTTGGGTCGCTCATGAGCAACGATGACGAAGAGCGACTGGAGCGGGCGGTTGAGCGCAGCGAGGCCGGCGGCGTAGGTCGCGAGGAGCTGAGTGCGGTGATGACGTGAGCGATGAACTCGGGCGCACCATGGTCGACGCGCACCCCGATCCCGCCGACCCCGATGAGCGGATCGTCGAAGCTGCACTTCGACCGAAGCAGTTGAGCGAGCTCGTCGGTCAAGAGCGGGTTCGCGAGCAACTTTCGCTGATATTGGACGGCGCGAAGCGGCGCGGTCGGGTGCCCGACCACGTGTTGTTGTCGGGATCTCCGGGGCTCGGCAAGACGACGCTGGCGATGATCATCGCTGCCGAACTGAACGCGCCGCTGCGCATCAGCAGTGGTCCGGCGATCCAGCACGCCGGCGACCTCGCGGCGTTGCTCACGCAACTCAGCGAGGGCGAAGTGCTGTTCCTCGACGAGATCCACCGCATGTCCCGCCCGGCCGAAGAGATGCTCTACCTCGCGATGGAAGACTTCCGGGTCGACGTCATCGTCGGCAAAGGCCCTGGTGCGACGGCGATTCCGCTCGATCTGGCGCCGTTCACCCTGGTCGGCGCGACGACACGTGCAGGCTTGTTGCCGGGGCCGCTGCGTGATCGATTCGGGTTCACCGGCCATCTTGAGTTTTATTCGGCTGCCGAACTCGAACGCATCTTGGTCCGGTCTGCGGGACTGCTCGACGTCCATCTCACGGTCGAGGGCGCCGCCGAGATCGCCGGCCGATCGCGCGGCACGCCGCGCATCGCGAACCGGTTGCTCCGCCGGGTGCGCGACTTCGCCGAGGTGAAGGCCGACGGCATCGTCACGAAACAGGTGGCCTCGGCGGCCCTAGCGGTCTACGAAGTCGACGCCCAGGGGCTCGACCGGCTCGACCGCGGCGTCTTGGAGGCATTGGTCAAGCGGTTCGGTGGCGGTCCCGTCGGGCTCACGACTATCGCGATCGCAGTCGGTGAGGAACCCGAAACCGTCGAAGAAGTCGCCGAGCCGTTCTTGTTCCGCGCCGGGTTGATCGCTCGCACCCCCCGCGGCCGGATCGCCACCGCGGCCGGCTGGCGACACCTCGGCTTGACACCTCCAGTCGGCTCGCTGGGAGCGGTGGCCGGGCAGCAGGGGCCGGTCGCCGCAGCGAGCATCTCGCTATTCGACGTCGACGATCCCGACGTCGAACAAGCGCTGTCCGATTGAGTTCGGTGCGCCCACCGAAATCGCAGGCCATCGCATAGACTCGACGCTGGCGACGGGGGTGGTGAACGCTTCGAGCGCAAGGTGTCGGGTGGGCGCCACGCCACTTGGCAGCTGGGCTCGTGGGCAGCTGCGACACTTAGCATCGGCGATCCGTACGGCGAACCGGCGGCGCATCGCTGTCCGCAACCAGGCGGTCTCGTCTCTCGAACGTCGTCGACGATCCGTCGCCGCTGACCGTCTAGAAGGGCATCAACCTCGTGTATTACCTGCTGGCACTCGTCGTCATCATGGTGATCTTCACCAAGGTTCAGTCGAACCGTCGACGCAAGCACATGACGACGCTCGCCGACGCGATCCAGCCGGGCGTGCGCGTCATGACGACGTCCGGCATCTACGGCGTCGTCGTCGATGTCGAGCCCGACACAATCGTGATCGAGATCTCCGAGGGTGTCGACGTCCGGTTCGCCAAGGCAGCAGTGATGAAAGTCGTGCCCGATCTCGTCGATGACGACGAGGCCGATGCCGATGGCGACGAGGCCGAGATCGACACCGAGGAAAGCCACGGTTCCGGATCGAATCCCGACGACAACGCGACGTCTAACCTTGACGACGACGATCTGCACGCCGAACTCGACGCACTTGCAAAGCGGTCCGCCGACAAGCCGGCCGAGGCCCCAGAAAATCGTGGGCACGAACCCGGCACGGGATCCGTTTCCACCCCGTGAAGAACCCCGTGAACAACTAGTTCGTAGCGTCCGCGATACTGCTTCGCTGCACGAACTTGCTGAAGATGTCCTAAGGTCGGACACGCGTTCGCGTCGTCCGACCCGCCGACGTGACCGCCGTCGCATGCTCTGCGACCAACCCGCCCGGGTCGGTTACCGAGCGCCGCGCTGACAGGGAGAACCAGGTGCCACCTGCCAAGAGGTCGAATCCAGGGCGTGCTCTGGTCCTCGTCCTGATCGTGCTGGCTGCCTTGTATGGCGGCATGGCGTTGAGCGGAACCTTGTCGCCGGCCCTCGGGCTCGACCTGCGCGGTGGCACCACCGTCACGCTGACCGCGCGTGAGACGGTCGCCGGTGGCGGCATCACCAAGGCCAACCTCAACACGGCTGTCGAGATCATGCGTGAGCGTGTCAACGGCGCCGGCGTCGGCAACGCTGACGTGTCGACAGAGGGAAGCCGTAACATCGTCGTGTCGGTGCCAGGCAAGGACACCGAGAGTGTCTTGAACAACATCGGCAAGACCGCGCTGCTCAGCATCAGGCAGGTCTACGAGAGCAACGCGCCGGGTACCACCGGCACCGACGTCCAAGACACCACGAGCACCGCACCGACTGCGCCCGCCTCGCCGGCCCCGTCGACATCGCCTTCGACCGGTGCGACGCCTTCGGCGGGCGCATCACCGGCACCCGCAGCATCGAGCCCGAAGGCGCTCGGCGGCATCCAGCCCGGTGATGCTGCGCATGCGCAACCGGCAGCATTTGTGAGAGCGGCGAGCGGGTCACCCGCGCCGTCGGCACCCGCTGCATCTGCGCCGGCGACACCGTCGACTGCGGGTTCGACCGCATCGAAGCCCGAGACCACGCCGAGCGCGGCCGAGCTTGCCGAGTACGCCAGCCTCGACTGCTCCAAGCCCGCAAACCAGCAGGGCAAGGCCGACAAGGACGATCCCAACAAGTTCCTCGTCACCTGCGGCAATCCTGACGGCTCGCCGGTTTGGTACAAGTACATCCTGCATCCGACGCTGATCCCGGGCCGGGATGTCTCGACAGCGTCAGCCCAGTTCGGCCAGGGAGGCAACGCGGGCTGGAGCGTGCAGCTCACCTTCAAAACGGGCGCCGCGAAGACCTGGGCCGACTTCACTGCCAAGCACATCGGCACGCTCACCTCGATTGTGCTCGACGGCAATGTGTTCTCGACCGAGGTGATCCAGGGCGCGATCACCGGCCCGACCCAGATCAGCGGCAACTTCACCCACAAGCAGGTGAGCGATCTCGCTAACGTGCTGAAGTACGGCGCGCTGCCGTTGGCGTTCGACCAGGCCACTGCGCAGACGATCTCGCCGACGCTGGGCTCCACCCAACTGCACGCGGGCCTGCTCGCGGGCGCGATCGGCCTGATCCTGGTCTTGCTCTACTCGTTCTTCTACTACCGAGGGCTCTCGCTCGTCACCGTTACGAGCCTTGCGTTGTCGGCGGCCATCCAGTATCCGATTATCGTGTTGCTGGGCAAGGGAATCGGCTACACGCTGACTCTCGCAGGCATCGCCGGTTTGATCGTTGCGATCGGTGTCACCGCCGACTCGTTCGTCGTCTTCTTCGAACGATTACGAGATGAGGTTCGTGACGGTAATACGTTGCGAACCGCCGTCGAAAAGGGTTGGGTCCGAGCCCGCCGCACGATCGTGTCGGCCGACTTGGTGTCCCTCATTGCGGCTGTGATCCTCTACTGGCTGGCCATCGGCGATGTTCGAGGGTTCGCGTTCACCCTCGGCCTGTCGACCCTCGTCGACCTGTTCATCGTGTTCTTCTTTACCAAGCCGTTGATCACGTTGCTGGGCCACACCAAGTTCTTCGGCAACGGCCATCCGCTATCCGGACTCGATGCGGCCCGACTCGGCGTCGAACGACTGAAGACGACCGCGTCGGTCACCAGGCGCCCCGCGCCGGCCAGGAAGGTTTGACGACATGAGCGGCGATGGTGAGGAGCGAGTGAAGTCGACGATGGAGCGCAGCGAGATCGGCGGCGTAAGTCGCGACGAGCCGAGCGCGGTGACGGCATGAGCCGTCTGGGTGCGCTGGGGCACGGTCTGTACACGGGCCAGGTGTCGTACAACTTCGTCGGCCGGTGGCGTCGCTGGATCGCCATATCCGGCGCCGTCATCATCGTGAGCATCGTTGGTCTTGGCGTCCGCGGCCTGAATCTCGGCCTCGAGTTCAAGGGCGGCAGCCTGTTCACGTTCAACAACAACGGCTACACAAGCAGCCAAGTCACCGACGCCGTGACCGGTGCCGGCATCGTCGACCCAGTCGTGCAGAAACTCAGCCCGGTCGGCGGCGGCAAGGCGACGTTCCAAGTCGAGACGAAGCCGGTGACCCAAGACGAAGCGACCAAGGTCGTCGCCGCCATCAAGTCGAACCTCAATGTCGAGAACGTTTCGACCGAAACCGTCGGCTCGAGCTGGGGACAGCAGATCACGAATAAGGCGATCGAGAGCCTGATCTTCTTCGTGATCGCCATCGTGATTTACCTGTCGCTTCGCTACGACTGGAAGATGGCCGCTGCGGCGATCATCGCGCTGATCCACGACCTCATCATTACGGTCGGTATCTACGCACTCGTAGGCTTCGAGGTGTCACCGTCGACCGTGATCGGGCTGCTCACGATCCTCGGTTACTCGCTGTACGACACCGTCGTCGTCTTCGACAAGGTGCGAGAAAACACCCGAGAAATCTCGGGTGGCAGCCGCATGACCTACACCCAGGCAGCGAACCTCGCGGTGAACCAGACCTTGGTGCGATCGATTAACACGTCGGTGATCGCGCTGCTGCCGGTGGCATCGTTGCTGTTCGTCGGTGCCGGTCTGCTAGGCGCCGGCTCGCTGAAGGACCTCGCGCTCGCGTTGTTCGTCGGCTTGGCCACCGGTACCTATTCGTCGATCTTCATTGCTACCCCGTTGCTCGGTGTGTTCAAAGAGCACGAGCCGCAGTATCAGGCGCTGGCACGTCGGGTGGCGGCGCGTCAGGGCAGTGGCGGCGGCACCAGCCGGGTACCGGTCGGGGTCGCGGCGGCGACGGCGGGCGCCGGTGCGCCGAAACCCGCCGAACGCGCGGGGGGCGCACCGCCGCTGCCGAAAGTGGGCGGCTCGACTGGCACGCCCGACGTAGCCGACGACGCGGCCGAGGCCGACGACGGCCGCTCCGATCAGGAGGATGAGACCGGGAACGGGCTCGTCGGTGGGGTGACCACCCCGGCGGCCGGCCATCCGCCATCACCTGCGACTCGCCGCCCCAATACCGCGGCGCGTCGCCCGGGTGGACGCCCGACCGGCAAGAAGCGGCGCCGGTAACTCGCGGGCTGCGGGCGGCGCGCGACGGCACCTAACGGCACCTAAGAGACGGGCCACATGGCAACGGCGAGTACCGACATCGAACAGCTGATTCGCAAGCTGGTTCGAGACGTCCCCGACTACCCGTCGCCGGGCATCTTGTTCAAAGACATCACGCCACTGCTCGCCGACCCGAGTGCCTTCGCGGCAATCGTCGACGCGCTCGTCGAACAGCATGCAGCGGGCGCGATCGACAAGGTCGTCGGTATCGAGGCCCGTGGCTTCATCCTGGCCGCGCCGGTCGCGTATCACCTGGGCGCGGGATTCGTGCCGATGCGCAAGAAGGGCAAGCTTCCGTACGCCACCTTTGAGTCGTCATATGCGCTCGAATATGGCGCTGCGACGATCGAGGTTCACCAGGATGCGTTCACGGCTGGTGAGCGGGTGCTGGTCGTCGATGACGTCCTCGCGACGGGCGGCACCGCTGCGGCTGCGCTCGACCTGGTCGGGCAATGCGGAGCGTCGGTCGCCGGGTTCTCGTTTCTCATCGAGCTAGCCGCATTGAGCGGACGTTCGAAGTTGCCCGACGCCGACGTGCGCACGCTGTTCGTCGTCTAACCTGCCGGCTACTCGGTGGTCGGCGATCGCGCAGGCGGTGTGCGGCAGCAAGACCACGATTGCCGTCGAATTCGACCGGTAGACTCGTATCGGTTCGGCTGTCCGGGATTA
>Ga0207667_10011086_pt1 | contig 10496 bp, 13 predicted proteins | sample KBSCornC52_FD_184301 | JGI IMG/M metagenome (GOLD analysis project Ga0207667, IMG submission 184301) | Corn rhizosphere microbial communities from Kellogg Biological Station, Michigan, USA - KBS Corn C5-2 (SPAdes) (version 2) | ecosystem: Host-associated > Plants > Roots > Rhizosphere > Soil ...
TTTATTTTCCGCAGGGCATATGGTACGATTTCAATACCAATAAACAATATGAGGGTGGTAAATCGTATACCATTTACATGTCGCTCGACGAAGTGCCGATGTTTATAAAGAACAATACCATTCTGCCTTTGGCAACACCGGTTGAATATATAACGCCGCAAACGGTGCTGTCTGTCAACTGCCGGATCTATGGCAATCCAAATAAACCAATAACACTGTTTGAAGACAACACCTATACTTTTGATTATACCAAAGGGATTTACAATCAGGTTACGCTTTCATGGAATGGCAAAAAAGGCAGTGTTGTGCGTAAAGGGAATTATAAGGGAAAGCTGTATAACGTTGAAAAGTGGGAAGTGGCCGGCCATTAACCCTTTACCATCTTCCCCGGCGGCATACCAAATTTTTTACGGAAGGCGCTGTTGAAATGTTGTACAGACGAATAGCCCAACTGATCGGCAACATCTTTAATAGCGATTTTACCACCCGAAAGCAATAAATCGCGCGCCTGGTTCAATTTATAATCGGTGAGGTAACCAAATACCGTATTATTAAATACTTCTTTGAAACCGTGTTTCAGTTTAAATTCATTGATACCGGCAATCTTTGCCAGCTCTGTTAATGAAGGTGGTTGCACCGCATTCTGCAGCAGGTAGTCTTTAGCAAAGTAAATGCAATCTTTATCGTAATCAGATTTACAGATAATGGCTGATTTCCGGTCCGCATCTTCATACATCTGAGCCTGCAGGGCAAGCAGTTCTATACATTTCGATTGCAGAAATAACAGCTTCAATCCGCCGGTAACCCTGCAATTCATTATATCGTTTATACATTGATGCATGGCAAATGATATGGGCAGGTTATTCTGGTATAACTCACTGTTTCTACCTTTTTGAATACTCTCTGCAAATTTTATCAGCATGGGGCTGCTGTCTTTGGCAAGTTCAAAGAAGAAACGGGTGGTAAAATGAACTTCAAAAAATTTATACTGCTCCTGCCCTCTGTATTCACCGGCGCCGGTAAATACAGGCGTATAATGCAGGTTATGTTGATTGCTTTTAAACAAATATTCTTTTCCTAATGCATGGTTGGTTATTTTTCCCTGCCCGGCCAGTGTAAAATGCATCTCTACCAGTTCTGTTTCGCCGTGAACCTCAAAATTCAATACACGGTTTTGCCGCACCTGCATATCGCCATACACTATATAGATACCCGAAAAAGCGATCTGTACCACTTCCGCATCACCAAAAGGAAAACTATATGTGAGTTTTCTTTCTGTGACAAGAGGTTGCTCCAGAATATTAAGAGAAAACTCATCGCCTACAATATAATGTTGTCCTGATTCGTCGTACACTGTAACAGCCATAAAATCCTTTTGATGTAAATATTAATCCCTAAAATATAAAAACTGCCCCACGGCCCATTTCTATATTTGTAAAGTTAAAATATCTGTTTGTAAACAAACACATATAGTAATGATTCACATATCAAAAACACAAACCGCCGAGTCCAATGAAACAACTGCACGTCTGTTGCACCGTGCGGTAATTGCCAACAGTGAACAACTTACTGATGAGTTTATGCTGGTGAATTTTAAAAGTGATTGCAACAATCATCCGCTTTTACCGGGACAGGAACTTCTCCTGTATACCGACAATAACAGCAAGCGCACCTATACCTGTTGTTCAGTGGATAAGGTACAGCGACAGGCTGCTGTTCTTTTATATGGCGATGTAAATAACTGCGCTGTAAATACAACAACCGGCAAGGCCCTGCAATTCAGTATTGAAAAAGAAAAGCTGGCATACGATGCATTGGCTACGCACCATTTTTTCTTCGGTGACGAAACATCAATCGGACTTTTCAATGCCTTCAAGGAAATTGCATTGCAAAACGATCATGAATATTTTGGCGTACTGGAATTAAAAGCGCATAATGAACAGGTGTTAAACAGGCTAAAATTGCTGGTAGATTCAGTGCCTCCTTCTGCTTCGAAACCGGGGCAATATAGCATTCAATGGATGGAAGAGATGCACCCGCATTGCTGGATGGCCTGGAAAAAAGCCAGCTTTTATCTGGCTGGCAAGGCCCGGCTGATTCAGTCGTTTGGCGAGTATTTGCTGAAAAGAGGGGTTTCGCCATTGCAGATCCAGATGGCTGTTTTAGGCGGATAGCGGGGTTTGTATAGCCCGGGATTTAAACCCCAGGGCTATACAAAACCAGGCCTAAAACGCTGTAATTGCTGCAATTGGCAAACGTAGTTGTACTTTATTACAACAGGTAAAAAATGCATGCCCCATGAGAAAAACTTCACTGCATAGCCGAAACAGGCTTAATAATAGGGTACAAAAGTGGAAATAAGGGGGACATTTGGGATGACCTTTTGTTAACGGCCGGAAATCAGTTGCAAAGCTGCCAAAAAGGTATTACTTTCATTGCTACCGTTCACTTATATTACAACTTATCCCAACCCCCATCCTATGAATGCCTCAGAGCAATCGAACCGTATACAAAAGCGCACTCAGCGCATTACCATCTATCCCAACCTGGTATCCCAAAAAACATTCTGGCTGCAACTGTATAATATCGATCAATGCGTTTTTACTGTGCATTTGTATTCCCTCACCGGCCAGCAGGTATTTAAACATTTTTTATTTCATTCAGATTTTCACTCGAACCATACCATTCATCTTCCGGCACATATCGGACGGGGAGTTTATAAACTGGCTATCCGGTATGGCGAAAATCATTATGTACAGCCGATCGTTATTGAATAAGCACATCTACCTACCGCCCTGCCCATACAACTACTAGTTTTCTGCTTCTAAAAAACTACGCGGCAATAGCATAGTCCTGAAATCGTTTACAACTCAGGAACAATTTATTTTACTAAATACCTAACCATGGCCGCCTATCCCGATCTTAAAATCTTTATTGTAGATGATGATATATTTTGCCTGACACTGTATGACCAGTTTCTGCGCAACCTGGGATATACCGACGTAAAGTCGTTTAATGCAGGCGATGACTGTTTGGCTGCACTAAAGGAACAGCCCGAGCTCATCTTTTTGGATTATAACATGGAAGGTTTGAATGGCATTGAGGTGCTGAAAAAGATAAAAGCTTTCAATCCTGACATTATGGTTTATATCATTACCGGGCAGGAAAGCAGTATGGTGGCTGTGGAAGCTATTAAGGCCGGTGCAATAGATTATATCGTTAAATCGTCTTTAAGTCCCGATAAAATGGCTCTGATCATGGAAAAGATCGAGCAATCACATACACCGAAAGCCAAAGAGGCTAGAAAATCATTTTTTCAGAAAGTAAAAGCCGGTCTCAGGATCTGAGCCGGATGCTTTGGGTCACAACACTATCATGCTTAAGAAACGCTCCTGTAAAAGGGGGCGTTTTTGTTTTTTATTACTATGGCTGAAGGATTATTTTTCCTTCTTCCATTGAAAACTCACTCCTACAATAAAATAAGGCGACGCCGATAACGGATCAAAGGCATATACGGGCAAAGTAAAGCGCGAAAAACTAAAACCAACCAGTAATCCGGGTTGTACCTGATCGCCGGTATAGCGATCGTGTGTTTGCTGAACCGATACGCCGGCATATAACCAATTGAGAGGCTGATATCCTGCTTCGGACCAGCTGTATAAAAAATATTCCTTTGGCTGTTTTGTTGAAAGAGAGTATTGCGATTGCGTGGAAAAATAGAATTTATTGTATTCAAGGTCAACATTGAGTCCGGCTGAGAGTCCTGTAAACCTGCCTACCGATGCCCCGAACATGGGAACCAGTGAGTATGAAAACTCTTTATCACCTGTAAAGGCCTTTCCTAAAAACAGCGAAACGGTTTGCAGGTCTTCATAATTATACCGGGCTTCGGCATACCAGTTATGCGCATTGCGATAATGAATAACAGGCATGAACAGGTAAGGTTGTTGATGCCCCATCAGGTGATACTGATCGAAGGTCATTTCAGTTTGACTGAAAACGGTACTGCCTGCAAGCAGCCATATGCATACCAAAAGGGAACGGAGATTCATTATGCGGCATATTCAACGGTCTTCATTTCCTTTGATGCAGCCACAATAACAATAGGAGCATTGGTGAGCTTATCGAATATGGAGATTTCCTTTAAGAAAGGATTCCAGGCAAAGATGAGTTTTTCAATAGGCTTCCATAATATAACCCAGCTAAAAACATCGATTGCATTACTAAAGGCAGAATGAATACGGTGTTCTACCTGAAAGATCATCGGTATTACGCCCTGAACAAACATTACTATGGCCAAACTGAAGATCAGCAGGATCCAGTTGCGGCGTTTGAATTTTTTAAATTCAGCTTCCTTAATGGATTTCTTTAATGAGAAGTGACGGCGGATGGCATGTACCAGCGGATCAACAAATTCCTTATCAGACTCCTGTACGCAATATAATTTGTAGGTGACAGACGAATAACGCTTAATGCTGGCTTCATAATTCATGATGTATTCTTCAAACTCCTGGCTCAGCTGCCTTTTATAGATGGGCGCCGGGTCATTGGAGTTAAAATAGCCATCAATGGTTTGCTCATTTACCTTGAGGAAAATATTGATCTTTTTAAACAAAGCGTTGCTGTTACTCATAAGGGATATTTACGGATTGCCGATGATCAAGGTGTGCCACGCTTTTCCGTTGGCGACGCGAGGGTAAGCGTAACACACTTTCTTACACCATCCTAACACCTCAATTACAGTTAATTACAACGCTTTTATATAGTGCAGGCAGATAAGTTAGCAATACGTTATTGCTATAATAAGTAAAAACATGTGTTTTGATAGTGGTTATCCCTCAAACCACTTACGAAAGTCGGCGGCTTTTTCCTTACTGATGATAATGTCGTCGGTTTTTAGGCCTTTCATTTTCACGATAAGTCTGCCGGTATCGTCGGCACGAAAACTTTCAATAAAGGGCAGGTGGATGATGATCTGCCGGTTGGCCCTGTAAAAACCGGTGGGGTTAAGCAACTCCCCTATTTCATCGAGTGAGCGGTAATCGGTAATGAATTTCTTTCCTTCGTGGTTAAGCAGATAAATGACCTCTTCCTTTATAAAACCCACCACGTCCTGTTGGGGGATCAATACCATAGAGCGGCCCATATGCACAGTAAACCGTTCCTTGAACTTTTTACTATGATTGAAATTGCCCAGCAGTTCCATCATTTGCTGCACATATCCTTCATTGCTGAATTTTGACTGCAGCTGGTGAAATTTATGAAATGCCATTTGCAGTTCCTTGCGATCTACGGGCTTTAGCAGGTAATCGATACTGTTTACTTTAAATGCACGGATGGCGTATTCATTATAAGCTGTGGTAAAAATAACGGGGCAATTGATATGTGTGTCAGAAAAAATATCGAAGCTGATGCCATCGGCCAGTTGAATATCTGCCAGAATAAGATCGGGCCCGGCATGTGTGGTCAGCCATTCTTTCGTTTGTTTAACGCCTGCCAGCGGGCCCTGTATAACTGCCTGCGGTTCCAGTTCCACCACCAGTTTAGCCAGACTAACAGCTACCAGGGGTTCATCTTCTATAATGAGAATGTTCATTGATTAAATATTCAAAGCAAAGGCAATTTTACCTCAAAGATATTATCTGCGTCTTTGGTAACAACAGGTTTAACAGTAAGAAAGGCATAAAGTTCTTTCAGTTGTATTAATCCATGCCCGTTGGATGTTTCTATTTGTTTACGCAATTGTTTGTTGTTGCAAACGCACAGGTAATCGCCATCATCTGATATACGGATCTGTAAGGGCTGATTGGTTTGTATGCTGTTGTGTTTAATGGCATTATCAATAAGCATTTGCAGGGTGACCATCACAATGCCTTTTTCCATACCGCAATCGGAAATAGTGAGCCGTATGTCAAGCGCATCTTTATAGCGTATTTGGAGCAAGGAAATATAATGCTGAATAAAATTTACTTCTGAATCAACGCTTACTACCTCATTTTCCTTATGCTCCAGCACATAGCGGTAAACTTTGGATAAATGCCTGATAAAGTCTGATGCCAGTGCGGGGTTTACCTGTATTAATCCATCGAGCGAAGTAAGGGTGTTAAACAAAAAATGCGGATTCACCTGATTTTTCAAATGATGATACCGCATCATGGACCTCTCCTTTTCCAGTTGTGCCGTTTCGAGCGCCAGCTTCGATTTCTCCTGTGATAAATTCCTGTATTTAACAAACAGGTTATAAGCATAATAGCCAAAGGTCATCATCATAATAACAAAGAAAAACATGACCAGCAGCAGTGCAAATAACTGCTGTTCGCTGATTGTTTTTATAATAGGCTTTGTTATAACAAAATAGGAAATGAAAAAAACCGGCGACAATACGACCAGCGTTACAATTACCTGCAACAACACCTGTGTGACCGGATGTTGTTCCATAGTAAACCTTTTTTCGAGCTTCCGGTTTATCAAACCGATCAGCTGCCATAATGCGATCATGCATATAAACCGGCAAACGGTTCCCAGCGGGTACATATACCAATGCAGCTTCGGAAAGAACATAAATCCGAATATAGCCGCCGCAATGCTAATGAAAGCTATAAATATATAGGGAGAATATTTGTTCTGAAGTTTCATGCCGGTTGTTGTGTTCGTACTGCAAATGTAAACTTCGGGCTAATTCAGTTCGGATTAAAATCGAAAGCTACGGTATTACTCTTTACTACAGAATAAGTTCTTTTTATTTTCCGGGGACCGGTTCCTGATTCAGCGCCAGGCGTTTGTTCAACGAGGGAATCCATCATGGCCCTTCCGTTCATCCAATGATTCATGATATAATAAAACCATTCAGGCATCATCATATCAACAAATTCTATCAACAAATAACTAAACCCTTCGATAATAAAGTTCTTAAAGCATGTTACTGAGGTTATCTTTTTCATGGCATAGTTTTCGGCAAAAAGACAACAATAAACGATTTGGCAAAAGTGCTATTACAGCGAAGCGGAAAAAATAAGCATCGAACCGTGCGGGAGTTCTGAGCGCAGTAGAAAGATTACGGTTCAAATTACCGTATTAATACCTGATCAATGATTAAAAAAAACTATTATCTTTATTAACGGCAATCGGCAATCGGCAATCGTGAATCCGTTGTTTCGACTTCTACGTTTTCATTGCCGACTGACGATTGCTGATTCACGAAATAACAACACCTACCAGCAAAGCGGTCCGCCCTCTGACTTCTTACAACAAATTGATGTCCTGAGATTTCTGTCACACTCCTACGAAAAAGAAGCGCCGGCCCAACATACATAAATAAGTATAGTTATGATGCATGTATCCATCATCATACCTCAGGCGTGCTCGCTTGAAAGCAGCATCGTGAGGCTATGCCGCATATTCGATTCTGCCAATACGGGTTCAGCAAACACAGAAGGTTATCCCGCAGCGGATGCTCTGTTCAACATTAACCTGACAGGCGCTACGGAACAAATAACCCTGTACGGCAACCGGTTTGCAGTAAAGCCCCATTACACGCTTACAGATGCCGGTGAAAATGATATCATTATCATTCCGGCCCTTGCAGGCAATTTGGCTGATGCGCTGATCAATAATCAGGAACTGATCCCGTGGCTGATAAAACAATACCAGCAGGGTGCAGTGATCGCTGGCTGCTGCACAGGTGCATTTTTACTTGAAGATGCACGGCTGGCGAATGATGCGAATTGCAATAAAACCTGGTATGTGGCGCCGGAATTCAGAAGAGAATATGCACAAATAAATGATGTGGCCGAAAAACAGGTACCGGAAGAAAGATCGATCGCTACGGAAAACGGCGCTTATACTTTTATCAACCGATTACTGGAACATACAGCAGGTGCAGCAACAGCAGCTGCCTGCGCAGATCTGTTCGAAGCAGAATTTAACAGGGAATGTCAATCGGTATTTTCCATTTCGCATAAAGATCCGCCGCCCAAAAGCGAAGAGAAACAGGCATTATCATCAGACACGTGGCACGACAGATTTTACAGTACTGGCGACGGTTATACCTGTAACGAGGCTGCAACTACATCTAATGTCGCTACGCTGAAGCGGGTACTTCGAAATTCATTATTGAACATTCAATATTAATACAGTGGCAAAGCGAAATAAAACAAAGAGCAGTGATGAAGAGATCTTAAAACATTATACGCCTTATGATGAAAAGGATCTTCCTGCTGAAATAAAGAAAGCAGCTGAAGAAATGAGTTCTTCATCAGGAACCAAACCAACTTATGTTAAACCCAACATATCCGTTGATAAAACAATGACTGGTCGAAAAAGCGCAGTTATTCCCGATCCATCCTCCAAAAAGACCGCTAAGAAAAAATCTCCCGCCAGTAAAAAGAAAAAGTAAATACCATCCATTCATTAATCATTAAAACTCCCTGACTATGTTGGAAAATGAAACACAAACGGTACCGAGACTGTTACCGGAAGAAGAAGTGATGAAATACATCACGTGTTACGACGCCCCTCCTGAAGACTTCGACCCTTACACCGCAGAGGACAAGCTGTTACGCAAACATGGTTTTCCCAGGCGGCCCGATCCGCATACAGAACCACATCTGAGAGCATTGTGGGACCGTGCTTTTCAATCCAAACCCAAATACATAAAAGCCAAGGTGTCTATTGATCCTATTATGTCGAAACGCAAAAGGCCCGTAATTAGTCCGATATCCAACATGGCTCTTGACTTTAAGCCCAGCGGCTGGGCAGGCGCTGTTCAACCCGTAAACAAGTATGGGTTTAATCCGCCTGAGCCTATTGTGACTGTTTATGGTGAGTGGTTTATTCCAACTATTACACCAACAGCCAATGAACCAAACACTGCGGAAACAGTAGGTTTTTGGGTTGGTATAGATGGCTATGGCAATAACCAGGTTTTACAGGCAGGTTCAGCCTGCACGATTTCAGGCAAAAATCCGGTTTACTGGGTATGGACAGAATGGTACCCCATCGGTGCTATCCAGATAAATAATTTCCCGGTAAAACCCGGCGATTATCTAACATGTTTGGTTTGCGCCGTTACACCTACGCATGGTTTTTGTTCAATGATGAATAAAACAACCAATCAGGTAACGAGTATTGGTATCAATAATCCGGCGGGCATCTCATCTATCGGCGCTACTGCAGAGTGGATTGTAGAAGGAATTTCTGATATATTGCCGGTATTCTCTACAACTGTATTTCATAACTGCAGCGCAGGCACCAAAAATCACAAATTAAATACACAGGGTGCTACCATCACCGAAATAACGGGTAATGGTGGTTCAAATCTTACAGCAGCAGCTGTATTGTCGGATGGCAGCGTGCTGGTAAAATGGCTTAAGAGCAGTTAAACCCTTATTGCGTGGTATCAGCAGATATGTCCCCGGGAACAATATTTCCGGGGATGTTTTTTTAACGCTCTGGTCATGAACCACCCGTTAAAAAGTCGCTTTTACACCCTGTTATAATTGATTGTTACATGTAATTTGCATGAAGGGTGAGCTATCCTTGATGCCCGGAGGAATCGCTTTTACTAATAAAGGCTGACTCACGCTAAAAACTTTACTTCATGGAAGTAACAAAATTTAAAACAGTACAGGAGTATTTGTCGGCGCAGCCTGGTCCGGTTAAAGCCATGCTGCAACAGATGCGATCAACTATTAAAGAGGCCGCACCGGAGGCAGAAGAAGCGATCAGTTATAACATGCCGGCCTTTAAACTGCAAGGCATGCTGGTATGGTATGCTGCTTTTAAAAATCATATCGGTTTTTATCCCAGACCATCGGGTCTCGAAGCATTCAAAAAAGAAATTGCTGTTTATAAAAGCTCCAAAGGCGCTGTACAGTTCCCGATGGACCAGCCGTTGCCGCTGGCGCTGGTAACGAAGATCGTGAAGTACAGGGTGAATGAAAATAAGGCAGAAGCAGCAGCGAAAGGAGTAAAGAAAAAAAGGTAAGCCAACGTAATAATTGAGATGACTGATCCCTAAAAAGGTATTATTTTTGTGTGCGCTAAAAGAAGGGTAGACTGATGAGATCATCGCATACCAAATACATTACTGTTGCGTTCGATTCGCTACCTCGTTTGGGGCTGATTTATTGAACTTTCTCTTACTATTCTCTTACTATTGCCTTACTATTGCCTTACTATTGCTATACTGTTCCTATGGCGGAGCCATAACGGAGGTATAGGGGAGCCATACATCCGGCATATATAAACCATACAAGAACCATATGAAAGATAAGACAGACCGCAAGGTTCTACTTCGCCAATACGATCCTCACCTGCAACCCGGCACTTACTGTTGTGATTGGCACAGAGGTAGATATTTTTGGAACCGTACGCGTGCGGTCGTAATATAATTTGAGATTCACCCGGTTGCTTAATACCACATCAACAGACGGTGATATACGCACCACCCGCTGTCCACCGGTAATAATAGCATTTTCCTGATCGAGATAATGGTT
>Ga0207667_10011087_pt1 | contig 10496 bp, 10 predicted proteins | sample KBSCornC52_FD_184301 | JGI IMG/M metagenome (GOLD analysis project Ga0207667, IMG submission 184301) | Corn rhizosphere microbial communities from Kellogg Biological Station, Michigan, USA - KBS Corn C5-2 (SPAdes) (version 2) | ecosystem: Host-associated > Plants > Roots > Rhizosphere > Soil ...
TCCCGGGTTCGACGATGTCCTGGCCGGAGTCGCCGTGGACCAGCGGGCCGTCGGCCCGGCGCTCGTGGAGCGTCTCGCCGCCGACCCGCGGCGGGTCGATCGGAGAGTCGCCGGCCGGTGGTTGCAGCCGATCCGTCATGGTCTCTCGCTCTGGCATGGGAGGCGTTCCTTGCCGTCCTAGTGGGTGAACCCCGCCGACCGCCAGAGGCGACGGTCGGCGGGGTCAGGTGCCGGAACTTCTCAGCTGATCTTGCCGACCGAGGCCTTGACCTTGGTCTGCAGCGCCGAGGGCAGCGGGGCGTACCCGAGACCGGCGAGCAGCGACTGCCCGCCGTTGACGGTGTAGTCGAGGAAGTTCTTCACGAACTTGCCCGTCGCCGCGTTCGAGTACTTGGTGCAGGCGACCTCGTACGTGACCAGGACGATCGGGTAAGCACCCTTGGCCTTGGTCGCGTAGTTGATCTTCAGTGTGAGGTCGTCGCCGGTGCCGGTGACCTGGGCGTCCGCAACCGCGGCGCTCGCGCTGTCCTTCGACACGTCCACCGGGCCGGAGCCGCTGTCGACCGACACCGTGCTCAGGCTGCCGTTCACTGCGAAGGAGTACTCGACGTAGCCGATCGAGCCGTCGGTCGAGCTGATCGCCGAGGCGACACCCTGCGAGCCCGCCTTGCCCTGGCCCTTGAAGACCTGGTTGGCGTTGTCCTTGGCCGGCTGGGCGGTGAAGTCAGTCGCGTCGTTGGCGGCGAGGAACTTCTCGAAGTTCGCCGTCGTGCCCGACGCGTCCGAGCGGTAGATCACGTTGATGGCGCTGCTCGGGAGCTTCGCGCCCGAGTTGACGGCCGCGATGGCCGGGTCGTCCCACTTGGTGATCTTGCCGGTGAAGATCTTGGTGATGAGCTCGGGCGTGAGCACGAGCTTGTCCACGCCGCTGAGCTTGTAGCCCAGGGCGATCGGGCCGACGACCATCGGGAGGTCCAGCGGCGTGCTGCCGCAGCGCTTCTGCGCGGCCGCAACCTCACCCTTGGTGGGGTCGAGGGCGGAGTCCGACCCGGCGAAGTCGACCTGGTTGGCGTTGAACTGGCTCACGCCGGCGCCCGAACCGGTCGGGTTGTAGTTGATCTTGGCGCCCGAGCACTTCTTCTCGTAGGCGTTGATCCAGGCGGTCATCGCGTTGGCCTGGGCGGTCGAGCCCTCGGCCTTGAGGTTGCCGCTCGAGCAGGTGATGTCCCCGCTGCCGCTGCCCCCCGCGTTGTCCTTCTTGCTCCCGCTGCTGCTGCACGCCGCCAGTGCGGAGACGGTGAGCAGCACACCGGCGGCGATGCCGACACGGTTGAGCTTCACGTTCATGCCCCTTCTTCGATTGACCTTTCGAGAGCGGACGCTAGGGGCGCGAAGTGGCGGGTCGGGGGGCGCTCGGTGAACGAACGGTGAACGAAACTGCGCGGCTGGGTGACCTGAGGAAATGCCGGGAATGACGTTCGGGTGAACTAACTCATGCGCTGCTTACGGAAACCGCGGGGGAGGGGTATGCGAGCAGGTCACGCCCGGTTCGGCAACAACCACTGGACGTCGAGGTCGAACGACACGAAACCGGCGTCCTCGTAGAGGCGCAGGGCGGTGGGGTTGTCGCCGTCCACGTACAACCGGACGGACGGGCACCCGGCGGCGGCCAGGTGCCGCAGCCCGCGCACCAGCAGCCCGCGGCCCAGCCCCAACCCCTGCGCGGCGGGCGAGACCGCGAGCACGTACACCTCGCCGTCGCCGTCCGGGTGCACCTTCGTCCAATGGAAGCCGAGCAGCTCGTCCCCCCGCTCGGCCAGCAGCACCCCGGCCGGGTCGAACCAGCTCTCGGCCATGCGGGCCTCGAGGTCGGCCCGGCTCCAGCGCCCCTGCTCGGGGTGGTCGGCGAACGCGGCGGCGTTCACCGCGAGCCAGGCGTCCTCGTCCTGCCCGGGGACGAACCGGCGCACCCGCACGCCGTCGGCCAGCGGTGGGTCGTCGGGCAGGTCGGTCAGCGGGCGCCGCAGCTGGTGCAGCTCGCGCACGGGCTCGAAGCCGCGTTCGCTGAAGGGGGTCGTCAACCGGCTGCGCCGCCCGTGGGACCAGATCAGCAGCCCAGGCCGGGCGACGGCGTCGAGCACGGCGGCGACGGCGTCCCGTTCGGCGACCACCTCGGCGGACTGGTCGGCCCGCTGGCCGTAGCCGCGCACCGTGCCGTCCTCGTCGCGCCAGACCGCGTGCTCCACCGCGCTCGACCCGAGGTCGGCGAGGGCCTGGTCCGACAGCGGTGGCGCGCCGTCCTCGGCGGCGACGTGCTCGGCCAGCCCGCGCACCGCGGCGCGGGTCGGCTCATCGGGGACGCTGTGGGTGAGGGGCACCCACCGACGTTAGCGCCGGACGGCCTGTTGCTGGGCGCGCGCCCGGGCGTCCTCCCGGTCGTCGCCGCTCTCGGCCGCCTCGGCCGGCGCCGCGCCCGGGCGGCCGCTGCCCTCGTGCGGCCGCACGAACTTGTAGCCGACGTTGCGGACGGTGCCGATCATCGCTTCGTGCTCGGCGCCCAGCTTGGCCCGCAGCCGGCGGACGTGGACGTCGACGGTCCGGGTGCCGCCGAAGTAGTCGTAGCCCCACACCTCCTGCACCAGGTGGGAGCGGGTGAAGACCCGTCCCGGGTGCATCGCGAGGAACTTCAGCAGCTCGAACTCCTTGTAGGTGAGGTCGAGCGCCGCGCCGGAGAGCCGGGCGGTGTAGGTCGTCTCGTCGATCGTGAGCTCGCCGATCTCGAGCCGGCCGCCGGTGTCCTCGGTGGTGGCGGCGTGCCGCTCGAGGGCCAGTCGCAGGCGGGCGTCCAGCTCGGCCGGGCCGGCGGTGTCGAGGACGAAGTCGTCCACCTGCCACTCGCCGGACATCGCGATCAGGCCGCCCTCGGTGAGCACCGCGATGACCGGCACCGAGCTGCCCATCGCGGTCAGCAGGCGCAGGAAGGAGCGGGCACTCATCAGGTCCCGGCGCGCGTCGACCAGCACGACGTCACCCAGGTTGCGGTCGATGAGGGCGCCGGCGTCCTGCGGCAGGACGGTGACGTGGTGCGGCAGCAGGCCGAGGGCGGGTAGCACCTCGGTGGTCGCCTGCTGGGCTCCGGTGAGGAGGATGAGCTCCACGCGCGCCTCCGAAACGGTCGGCGGGATCGGATCCGGGAGGCCGCGTTGCCGGCCCGGCGGGCGCCATTGCCCTCACTGGTGCCCAGATTACCGAGCAATGTTTCGAGAGGATGTCCTCATGGCGTCGCCGGAGGAGGTCGTGTTGCACACCACGGACGGCGTGCGGCTGGTCGCGACGTACTGGCCCGGCGTGACGGGGTCGATCGCGTGCGTGGTTGGGCACGGGTTCACCGGGTCGTCCCGCAACGAACCGGTGCGGCGCATCTGCGCGGCGCTGGCCGCCCGCGGGCTGCCCGTCCTCGCCCCCGACTTCCGGGGCCACGGCCGCTCCGGCGGCCGCAACACCGCCGGCGCCGAGGAGATCCACGACGTCGCCGCCGCGGTGGCGTGGTTGCGCGCGGCCGGCCACCCGTGGATCGCCACGCTGGGCTGGTCGATGGGCGGGACGGCGGTGATCCGGCACGCCGGCCTGGGCGGCGACGCCGACGCGGTCGTCAGCGTGAGCGCGCCCGGCCTGTGGTTCGAGCGGGGGACGCGCGCGATGCGGGTCGTCCACTGGATGTACGAGAGCCGCAGCGGACGGCTCGCCACCCGCGTGCTGCGGCGCACCCGCATCGATCCGGCCGGCTGGACGACCGTCCCCGAATCGCCGGTCGAGGTGGCCGGCGGCATCGCGCCGCGGCCGTTCCTGATCGTGCACGGGACGGCCGACCACTACTTCCCGGTGCGGCACGCCGAGGCGCTGGCCGCGGCCGCTCCCGGCGCGGACGTCTGGCTGGAGCCGGGGATGGGCCACGCCGAGGTGGCCACGACGCCCGAGCTGGCCGAGCGCATCGCGGCCTGGGTACTCGCGGCCCGCGAGCGCACGGCCGGCGTCTGCGACGATGGCAGCCGTGACTGAGACGACGCCGGCGCCGGCCACCGACGACGCCCTCGCGGCCGTCGACGCCGCCCCGCAGGGGCTCGTCAGCACCCTCGCCGGCGCCCTGGTGCTCGGCGGGGGCGTCGCGGTCGCGGCCCGGGCCGGGGCAACGGCGCTGCTCGCGGCCGTGGCGGTCGTCCAGCTGGTGCTTGCCCTGAGCTGGGTCCTCGGCACTCAGGTGCCGGGGCGCAAGGGCGCGGTCGCGCTCGCCGCGCTGGCCTCCGGCGGTGCGGACGTCGCGGTCTCGGTCTGGCCGCACGACAAGCTCGGGCCGCTGCTCGCGGTGCTCGGGCTCGCGGTGCCGGTCATGTTCGTCCACCAGCTGACCCGCGGGGCCGCGCGCGTCCAGGTGGTGTCTTCGATGTCGGCGGTGGCCGTCCTCGTGCTCGGCGAGGTCGCGCTGCCGGCGCTGCTGCAGCTGCGGCACGAGTTCGGCGGCGGCGAGCTGGGCGGACGGGTCGCCGCGGCCGTGGCGGCCGCGATCGCCGGGGCGGTCGTCGTCGGCTGCCTGGTCGACCTGCTGCTGCCGGCGCCACGGTTCGACCCCGAGGTGCCCCGCGGGCTGCTCGGGCTGGTCGCGGCCGCCGGCCTCGGCGCGTCCGTCGGCTACCTGTTGCTGCACGACCAGACCGACTTCGTCGGCGGACGGTCGGCGTTCATCGGCGCCGCGCTCGGCGCGCTCGCCGGCCTGATCGGCATCGCCACGGCGTTCGTGCTCCACTCGACCGAGCCGCCCGCGTCCCGTACCGGCCGCCGCCTGCGTCCCGTGCTGGGCGCGGTCGCCCCACTGGCCGTGCTCGCCCCTATCGCCTTCCTGCTCTGCCTCGCGATCCGCTCCTGAGGCGGGTCGCGTGCTCGCGCTGATCCTGGCATTGGCGGTCGCCGCCGTCCTCGTGGTGGCCGTGCTCCTGGCCGATCGGGTGTTGGCCGCGCACGCCGAGCAGCGCGCGGCCGAGGTGCTCTCCGCGCCCTTCGGTCACCCGGCCACGGTGCGGCTGCGGGGCGGCTCGTTCCTGCCGCAGGCGCTGCGGGGCCGGTACCGCGACGTCGAGGTGCTCGGCACGTTGCGGATCGGGGAGATCTCCGGCGCGAGCCTGGTCGCCCACCTCACCAACGCCCACCTGCCCCTGCGGCAGTTGTTGGGGGGCCGCACCCGCGAGCTGGCGTGCGAGCGCGTCACCGGCCGGCTCGTCCTGCCCTACTCGGAGCTGGCCAAGGTCGCGCCGATACCCGGCCTCGCGCTGAGCTTCGAGGGTGAGCGGCTGATGGCGACCGCCGACCTTGGTGGTGCCCTCCCGGTACCGGGCATCGGCCAGCTCACCCGGGTGGTCGGGGAGGCCGTCCTCACCCTGGCGCCGGGGGGCGCGGTCTGGCTGCGCATTCGCGGCGTTTCGGTCGCGGGCCTGACACTGCCGCGAGCCGTCCTCAACCAGTTGCTGCCCACCTTGAACGTCCCGGTTCCGCTGCCACCGCTGCCATTCGGGCTGCGGCTGGACGAGCTGCGCCCCACCGCCAGCGGCCTCGTGGTGGACGGGTCGGCCGAAGCGCCGGTCTTCCGCCGTCCCACCCCGTAGGACGTCCGTCCCGCGCCGTGAGCACCGCGGATGGCGGGGCCTTGTACCGGGCGGCTACGCTCTGCGGCATGGGCCCGTCGCTGCACACTCCCGTGCGGACGTTGCTCACCTCCCGCCGCGCGGTCGACCTGTGCCGTGTGGGCAGCTGCCTGTGTAGCTGCATCGGGCGCGCTGCCTGAGCCGCCGGCCATTTCCCGACGCCGGCTCGTCCGCCACCACTTCGCGCGAGCCTTGCCGTTCGCGTACCCACACCATCCGCGTGAGGAGAAAACCACACATGAGCCGCGCTGACGTGCTCGTTTCGGCCGACTGGGCCGAGCAGAACCTGACCGCCCCGGGCGTTGTCTTCGTCGAGGTCGACGAGGACACCTCGGCCTACGACGGCGGCCACATCCCCGGCGCCGTCAAGCTGGACTGGAAGACCGAACTGCAGGACCAGGTCCGCCGCGACTTCGTGAGCAAGGAGCAGTTCGAAGTACTGCTCTCGCAGAAGGGCATCGGCAACGACGACACCGTCATCCTGTACGGCGGCAACAACAACTGGTTCGCCGCCTACGCCTACTGGTACTTCAAGCTGTACGGCCACGACGCGGTCAAGCTGCTCGACGGCGGCCGCAAGAAGTGGGAGCTGGACGGCCGCGAGCTGAGCAAGGACGTCCCCACCCGCGACAAGACCAGCTACCAGGCGAAGGACCAGGACCTCGCGATCCGCGCGTTCCGCGACGAGGTCGTCGCCGCGATCGGGCAGAAGAACCTGGTCGACGTCCGCTCGCCCGACGAGTTCTCGGGCAAGCTGCTCGCGCCGGCGCACCTGCCGCAGGAGCAGAGCCAGCGGGGCGGGCACATCCCGACCGCGCTCAACGTGCCGTGGTCGAAGGCGGCCAACGAGGACGGCACGTTCAAGTCCGACGACGAGCTGCGCAAGCTGTACGTGGACGAGCAGGGGCTGGACGAGGGCCGCGAGACGATCGCCTACTGCCGCATCGGCGAGCGTTCGAGCCACACCTGGTTCGCGCTGCACGAGCTGCTCGGCTACCAGAACGTGAAGAACTACGACGGCTCGTGGACCGAGTACGGGTCCCTGGTCGGCGTGCCGATCGAGAAGGACGTGTGACCCAACATGTGCGGAGCACCTGAGCAGAGCCCGACCCTTCCGGCCGGCATCGACGTCGAGAAGGAGACCGTGATCTACGGCGCCGTCACGAAGGACGACGCCCCCGTGCCGGGCGCGTACGTCCGGCTCCTCGACGGCACCGGCGAGTTCACCGCCGAGGTCGTCACGTCGGCGACCGGCGACTTCCGGTTCTTCGCCGCGCCGGGCGACTGGACGCTGTCCGTCCTGCACAAGGACGGCAAGGTCCGGCAGGACGTGCACGCGAGTGGCCCCGGCCTGCTGCCGGTCTCGCTCTCCCTGCAGTAACCCCAACCCAGTCGTGGCCCCGTAGCGGCGCTCGCCTCGGCGAGTCGCGCCGCAACGGGGCCACGACCGTTTTCTGGGGGCGGTCAGGCCGCCGGGGGGACGGGGTGGTTGGCCCGGACGACGTCGGCCGGGTCGTAGGCCGCCTTCACCTGCTGCAGCCGGCGGTAGGTCGTCGCACCGAACAGCGACTCGCCCGCCTTGCGGCTCTCGGCGAAGTTCAGGTACGTCCCGCCGCTCGCCCACGGGGCGAGCGCGTGCTGGACCGCGACGACGGCGGCGCGCACCGCCGCGTGCGCCTCTGGCGTCGGGGTGATGCCGACGGCGAACATCGCGAACGCGCCGTTGATGCCGTCCACCGCGCCGGCTGCCATGCGACCCGGCGTGAGCGCGCCGCCGAGGTGGCGCAGTTCGAGCGACAGCAGCGGGACGTCCGGTGCCGCGAAGCGGGCCACCGCGGTCACGGCGGCCGGGGTCAGCTCGGCGAGCATCAGCCCGTCCCCGTGGCCGGGCACGGGCGTCGGCGGGTCCATGTGCAGCTGCGACAGCTCCTCGACCGGAGTGGGCCGGAAGGTGTCGATCGCCGGTCCGAGCGCGCGCAGCGGCGCGAGCAGGTCACCGGCGGCGGACGCCTCCAGCAGGCAGACCGCCTCGATGACGACGTAGCTCTGTCCGGACAGGAACGGCGGCAGATCAGGCAGCGGCGGGAACTTCAGCAGCCGGCCGATCGACGTCACCGTCTCGGGCACCGTGGTGACCCATTCGCGCCACGCGTCCAGAACTTCCTCGGCCCGCTCGATCGGGAAGAACAGCACGCCGGCGTAGACCTCGCTGATCGGCAGCAGCGAGAACTCGAGCGCGGTGACGACCGCGAAGCTGCCGCCCCCGCCGCGCAGCGCCCAGAACAGGTCGGGGTCGTTCGCGGCATCCACCCGGCGCAGCCGGCCTTCGGCGGTGACGACCTCAAGCGCGACGACGCTGTTGGCCGCCAGCCCGTGGGCGCGGCCCAGCCAGGACAGGCCACCGCCGAGGGTGTAGCCGGCGACGCCGACGTCCGGCGCCGACCCGGCGAGCGCGGCCAGGCCGTGCTTGGCCGCGAGCGGGCTCACGTCCATCCACATCGCGCCGGCCTCGGCTCGCGCGACCCGCGCCTGCGGGTCGATGTGGACGGCCCGCAGCGCACTGGTCTTCAGCAGGATGGTGTCGCCCAGGTCGCCGAGCGGCGGGGCGTTGTGGCCGGTGCTCTGCGGGGCGACCCGCAGCCCGAGCGCGGCGGCGGTGAGGACGGTCGCCTGCACGTCCCGCACCGAACCGGCGAGGACGACCGCGGCCGGCCGCTGGTCGACGGCCAGGTTCCAGGCCTGGCGGGCGGTGTCCCAGGCGGGATCGCCGGGGCGGGTCAGCGTGCCGTCGAGGTCGGTGGCGAGCTGGTCGAGGGTGGTGCTCATGGTGGGTTCCTTCCGAGGTCTTCGTTGTCTGGGTTCACGGTGGGGGAGGGCACTTGGCGCTGACTGCGCCCCGACTTGGGACGGGCCAGTCAGCCGACGGCGCCGCCGAATTCCGGTGCTTGGCTCATGGCCGAAAGCCTCGGCGGGCGGCCGTCCGGCGCCCATCCCCCGAACCCGGGTGTCCGGCGGCCGGCACCCCCTACGGGTGAAGCCCCTACAGATGAGGGGTTGTCGGCCGGCGGCGGCGCCTCCACACTGCTGATGCGCTCGAGAGGTGGCGCATCGAACGGGGGAGCACCGACATGGACGCAGCCACGGCCGCTCGGCAGGCCTCGGCGCTCGTCGAGGCGTGCGCGCAGCCCACCACCGACCGGGAGCTGTTCGGCGCGGTCTCGGAGCGGCTGCGGCGCATCGTCCCGTTCGACGGCGCGGCCTGGTTCGCGGTCGACCCGGCGACCGTCCTCGCGACGGCGCCGGCGCGCATCGAGAACGTCGAGGCCGGCCACTGCGAGTCGTACTGGGCCCGCGAGTACCTCGTCGAGGACGCGATCCTCTACCGTGACCTCGCCCGCAGCGAGACCGGCGTCGGCACGCTCTACGAGGCGACTGGCGAGAACCCGGGCCGCAGTGCTCGCTACCGCGAGTTCCTCGCCCCGCAGGGCTACGACGACGAGTTGCGGGCGACCTTCCGCGTCGGGCCGAGCACCTGGGGCGTCGTCGACCTGTTCCGCGAGCGCGGCCGCGGCCGCTTCACGGCCGGGGACGTCGATCTCGTCCGCACGGTCGCCCCCGCCATCGGGCTGGCGCTGCGCGGGCTGTCACAGGCGGCCCGGGTCAGCGCGGCGACGGCAGTGGACGGCCCGGGCACCGCGCTGTTCGACGAGTCGGGCCGGCTGACGTCACTGGACGAGCGGGCCGAGCGGCTGTTCACCGAGATCGCCGGGACGCAGTGGTCGACCCTGCCGCTGCCGATGACCGCGATCTACGCCGTCGTCGCCCGGGCCGGTGCGATCCACGCCGGGACGGATCGTGGCCCGGCCGCCTGCCGGGTCCGGTCGTCCTCGGGGCGGTGGCTGTCGGTGTACGCGTCGTGCCTGCGTGGCCCGGACGGCCGTCCCGGACCGACCGCCCTCACCATCGAACCGGCCAAGTCGGCCCAGATCGCCCCGATCATCGTCGAGGCCTACTCGCTGACGCCGCGGGAGCAGGAGATCACCCGTTCGGTGGCCCGCGGCCTGTCGAACCCGGAGATCGCCGCCGAGCTGTTCCTCTCCCCGCACACCGTGCGCGACCACCTGAAGGCGATCTTCGCCAAGGTGGGCGTCGGCAGCCGCGGCGAGCTGGTGGCCAAGCTGTTCGCCGACCACTACGGCTCCGAGCTGCACGATCCCGCGAATCCCGCCGTGACCCACGCCGAGTACTGAACCGGTTTCGGCCCCGCGCTCGGGTAGCGTCGGCGCTCGTGGAGTCGACCTTCCTCGTCGTGCTGGTTGCCGGCCTCGTGCTACTGGCCGGGCTGGCCGGTTACGTGGCGCTGAAGCTATCGCGGTGAACGCGCCCGTCCCGGACACCGACGACCTGCGCACGGGCGTCCCGGTCTCGGACGCCCTGCTGGCCCTGCTACCGCTGATCGGGCGCTGGCGCGGGACGGGCGTCGGCGTCGTCGCCCGCACCGGCGCGCAGTTCCGCTACGGCCAACAGATCGCGATCACGCACGACGGCCGGCCGTTCCTCGCCTACGAGGCGCGGTCGTGGCTGCTCGACGACGAGGGCGGCGTCCTGCGCCAGGCCTGGCGGGAGAGCGGCTTCTGGCGGCCCGGCGGCGGGCCGGACGACGTCGAGCTCGTCCTCGCCTCGAACACCGGCCAAGCGCTGGTCTTCGGCGGCACGGCCGGCGACCAGCGCTGGGAGCTTCGGACGGTCTCGGCCGAGCACGCGCCCACGGCCAAGGACGTCGACGGCGAGCGCCGCCTGTAC
>Ga0207667_10011089_pt1 | contig 10495 bp, 6 predicted proteins | sample KBSCornC52_FD_184301 | JGI IMG/M metagenome (GOLD analysis project Ga0207667, IMG submission 184301) | Corn rhizosphere microbial communities from Kellogg Biological Station, Michigan, USA - KBS Corn C5-2 (SPAdes) (version 2) | ecosystem: Host-associated > Plants > Roots > Rhizosphere > Soil ...
AGGCCGAGCTGCGCCGGCGCGGCCACGGCCTCGCCCTGCTCAGCTTCGGCGCGATGTTGGCGCCCGCCGCGGTGATCGCCGGCGAGCTCGACGCGACGCTCGTCAACATGCGCTTCGTGAAACCGCTGGACGAGACGCTGATCGTGGAATTGGCGAAAACCCACGACGCCTTCGTCACCCTGGAAGACAACGCGATCGCCGGCGGCGCGGGCAGCGCCGTGGCCGAATGCCTGGCCGCGCACGGCATCGTCAAGCCGATCCTGCACCTGGGCCTGCCGGACGCCTACCTGGAACACGGCAGCCGCGAGGAAGTACTGAGCATGGCCGGCCTCGACCTACCCGGCATCCGCCACGCGATCCACACCCGCTTCCCGCAGCTCGCCGGCGCCAGCCTCGCCAGCGCGGGCTGAGCACGACCCAGGATGGTCATGCGACCGCGTTGCCGCGAGGTCACCGGCCATCGCCGCGTAGGCGTGCTAGGCTTTGCATTGCAAATGCAACGCAAGAGGTGCCGCCATGAAAACCGCGTCCATGCCCTCGCTTCGGGTCGATCCGGCACTGCGTGAAGCGGCCGAGTCCGTGCTGCACGAAGGCGAGAGCCTGTCCAGCTTCATGGAGCAGTCGTTGCGTGACGAGGTGACCCGGCGCCAGTTGCAGCGCGAGTTCCTCGCGCGCGGCCTGGCCTCGCGCGATGAGGCGCGCCGGACGGGCGAGTATTTCGAGGCCGACACAGTGCACGCCGAATTGCGCGGAATGCTCGCCAAGGCCCGCAAGGCCAGGCGGTGAGCTGGCGCGTCCGCTACACGCGGGCAGCTCGCGACGACCTCCTGCGCCTGTACGGTTTCCTGCTGGAGCAGGATGCCAGCGCCGCACAGCGGGCGCTCGCGGCCATCGACAAGGGCGTTGAGTTGCTGCGGGCGTTCCCCTTCACCTGCCGCAAGGCCGATCCAGCCCATCCCTTCCTGCGCGAATTGCTGGTGTCGTTCGGCACATCGGGTTATGTGGTGCTCTACGAGATCGAGGGCGACCATGTCGTGACCATCCTCGCCGTGCGCCACCAGCGCGAAGACGACTACCACTGAACATGGTGGCCTGCAGAACGCGGTGGATTTACCCGCTCATCGCCCCGCCACTCACCCGATCGCGCGCCTCCAGATCCTGCGCGGTGAACACTTGCACGTAACCCGCCTCGCGCAACAGCGCGCGGGCGGCATCGCCCTGGTTCCAGCCGTGCTCGAACAGCAGCCAGCCGCCGGGCTCCAGATGCGCGCACGCGTCGGCGACGATGCGGCGGATGGCGTCGAGACCATCGGCACCGGAGGCCAACGCCGCGGCCGGCTCGTAGCGCAAGTCACCCTGCGCGAGATGCGGGTCGGCCGCCTCGATGTAAGGCGGGTTGGACACGACCAGCACGAAGCGTTCGCCCACCAGCGGCGCCAGCCAGTCGCCCTGGACGAAACGCACGTTGCGGATGCCCAGCCGTTGCGCGTTGCGACGCGCCACCGCGAGCGCATCGACGCTCGCATCCGTGGCGACGACCTGCGCCTGCGAACGCTCGCTGGCCAGCGCCAGCGCGATCGCGCCGCTGCCGGTGCCCAGGTCGGCCACGCGACAAGCCATGTCGCGCGGCAGGCGTTCCAGCGCCAGTTCCACCAGCAGTTCGGTCTCCGGCCGCGGGATCAGCGTGGCCGGCGTCACTTCCAGCTCCAGCGTCCAGAAACCGCGCCGTCCAGTGAGGTAGGCCACCGGTTCGCCGGCGGCGCGACGCGCGACCAGCGCCTCGAAGGCCGTCCGGACGTCCGTGTCCAGCGCATCGTCGGCATGTGCGAACAGCCAGCTGCGCGACTGGCCGAGCACGTGCAGCAGCAGGGCTTCCGCATCGGCGCGTTCGCCAAGCCGCGCCGTGGCGGCGACCAGCAGGGTGCGCACATCAGCCACGTGGTGCCTGCTCCGACGAGGGCGGCAGCGGCGGTGGCGGCGACGGCGTCGCCGGCTTCGGCTCGCTTCGATGCCAGTAGCCGCCGTGCGTCCATGCGCCGAAGGCCCACTGCAGCCAACCGATCAGCGCGAACGCCAGCCACAACGCCCATGCCAGCATCGCCAGCTTGTACCACCACAGCGACACGCTGAGCACGCCGCCCACGGGCAGCACGCCGCTGCTCTGGTCGGCGAACCAGCGCAGCCGCCAGGCATCGGAACCGTTGCCGGCTACGTGCATGTCCGGCACGCCGAGCAGGCCCTTGGGCACCGCGGCGACCAGCACGAGCAGCGCCAGCACGGTAAGCAGCGCCAGCCCGAGCTGCACAAGGTTGAATCCCCGCACACGTTCCGGCGGCGACCAGCGCGCGCGCAGTCCGAGCAGGATCAGCCACGCCGCCACCAGCGCATACGCACCCCACGCGAACGCGGAGAAGCCCAGCCCCAGCAGCAGCCAGTGGCGGTAGCGCAGCGGCGTGGGCGCGTAACGCGCCAGCAGCCAGGCGACCAGCAGCAACACCACGAGCTGCGACCAGTACAGCACCGCCGGGCCGGTGGTCGGCCCCCAGGTCCACAGTACCCAGCGGTCCTGCGGCAGATCCAGCTCGGCGGCGATGTTCGCCACCGGCGCCTCCAGCGCGAGCGCCGGCGTGCGCGTGCGCGCGGCGATCCCGTGCGGTTCGCGCAGGCGCACCTGGTAGTCGTGTTCGCCGGGCAGCAGCGGCAGGCCGAGCCTGCCGTTGCGCACGGCCAGGTTCACCGGCTCGCCGTCGCGGCTCGCTTCCAGCAGCTCGGCGCCGGCCGGCAGCGCGATCGGGTGCTCGCCGCCGCGCGTGCTGCGCACCTTGAGCGCGAGCGTGGTTTCCGTGCTGCGCTCGCCCACCTTGCTTTGCACGCCCACGTTGTCGAAAGCGAGGCTGCCGCCGTCGACCGCGACCGGCTGGCTGAAACCGAGTTGCAGGGTTTCGCCGGGCAGCGGCTGGAAGCGCAGGCCCACGTCGCTGGCGCTGGTCGGCACGCCTTGCGCATCGACGTGCCACATCGGCGCGGCGACGATTTCCCAGACTTCGGCGCGCTCGCCCAGCGCGGGCGCCGTGAGCGCGAGCTTCGCCGCGTGATCCAGCCGGCTCGTCCAGCGCACGGTGTCGCTGCCTGCGTTGAAGGTGACGTCGATGCGGCCGTTCTTCACCAGCGCGCCATCACCTTGCGGATGTTCGCCGGGCAGCAGCGGCAGGCTGAGGCTGAAGCCGCCATTCGCGGGGGCGACGCGTTCGACCGTGTTTTCCACCCGCCAGTCCACGCCCAGCAGCAGGCGGCGGGTCAGCCGCACGTAGGGCGGGAAGTCCTGCGCGGCCACCGCCGGGCCGCCATTGTCGGCGACGCGCACGCGTTGCAGCGCGAGGCTGTCGCCCAGCATGCGTCCGCCGTCCACGCCATCCAGCGACCAGCCCTGCCCGTTGAATGCCACCCGCTGCGGGCGCAATGCGAAGTTCAGGCTGGCGCTGTCCACCGTGCCGATGCGGTAGCGCAGGCCGATGCGATGCACGCCGCGGTCGAGGCGCAGCAACGCATCGCCGCCGTCGCGAGCCAGCGCGGCGGGATGCCCGTCCACGCTGGCATCGAGCAATTGCAGCGCGGCGTCGGGTTGCGGCAGCGGCAAGGCCACGGTGGCACCCGCAGCCACCTCCAGCGCCACGTCCAGCGTGTCGCCGCTGGCCTGCAGTTGCGCCTGCGCCACGCTGGCGCAGTCGGGCGCGCACTTCGGCGCCTCGGTGAGGCGGACCTTCAACTGATCCAGCAGTTGTTGATTCGGCAAGTTCTGCGCGTGCGAAATCGAAGGCAGCAGCGCGACGGCGAGCAGCAGCGCACCGGCCGCGCCGGCGCCGCGTGCAGCGGTCCAAGGCAGGCGCCACGGGCGCAGGCTGGCGAGCAGCTTCGCCAGCAACGCCGCCAGCATGGCGACCATCGCCACGCGCAGCAGCCGCACCAGCCAGCGCGGCGCGATCAGCAGCCGCGTGGTTTGTTCCGCAGTCACCGGGCCGGACCAGCCGAGCTGGTAGTCGTTACCTTGATCCCAGCCCGGCGTGCCCGCGCCGGCCTGGATCGTGCTGCGGCTGTCGAAATCGTCGAGGACGGGGCTTTGCAACGCATTCGCAGTCACGACGACCGAAGAAAGATATTGCGTCGCCTTGGTGCGTGCGCGCGGAGAAGGCTGTTTCATGGGCTCAGACGGCGGCGGCAACACTGCTAGCGCTGCTGGCGCTGCCGACGGAGGCGCTGGCGGTGCTGGCGCCGCCGCATCGTTGGAAACCTCCTCCACCGGAGGCGGCGTTGCCTGCCGGATGGTTTTCGGCGGCGGCTGGACATATTCCTCATGCACGAACTGCCCGCCCTCCAACTGCGGATGCAGCGCGTACTGCAGTTGCCGCGCGGCGAACGGCAGGCTCCACAGCACGGCGAGCGCGAACACCGCGATGGCGGCGCCGCGCGCCGCGACACGCTGGCGCCCATCCGGCAAGGCGCGCAGCAGCAGCGCCAGCAGCAACACCATGGCCAGCGTCCACAGCGGCGCGCCGCTTTCATGGCGGCCCAGCGCGAGATAAAGCGCCGCCAGCAAGGCCCAGCGCCAGCCGAGCAGGCGGCCGGCCAGCAAGGCGACCAGCGCGAGCACGAACAGGTCGAGCAGGCTCCATTGCGCCACCCACGTATCCGGCGCGCGGTCCGCACCGGGCGCCGCGATCAGGCGATAGCCGAACGGCAGGTGCAGGCTGGCGCTGATGCCTTCCAGCGGCAGTCGCCAGCCGGAGCTGGGGATCGCGCCCCCGTGCACGGGCAAGCGCAGGCCGGCGTCGAGATCGAGTTTGCGCGTGCGCAGTTCGACGCCGCTGCGGCCGTCGCCGCCCTTGCTGACCAGCAGCGGGGTGCCGCCCTCGCTGGCGCGCTGCAGTTGCCACGGCGCGGTCACGTCCAGCCGCTGGTGGTGGCGCAGTTCGCCGCTGAGATGATCTGCCGTGCGCAAGCCGCCGCCGTCGAAGTCCAGCCACATCTCGCGTCGCAGATGGATCTGGTCGCCCTTGCCGCCTTCGTCGCCGCGCGCGCCGGCGGTGATGGTCAGGCCCGTGCCGTCGTTCAGCGCGAACGCGGGCAGGTCGCTCCAGTCGCCGGGCACGCCGGCCTGCGCGGCGTCGATGCCCTGCCCCTCCGCGCGGCTGCCACGCAGCGCGGGGTCGTCGCGGTAGCTCCAGATTTCCTGCCGCGGCCAAGGCGCGGCGGGCAGTTTCAGCGCCACCTTTTCCAGCGGCGCGATGGCGCGCGCCGTCAACGTCAGCAGCCAGTGTCCCGGCCGCAGCTGCACGCGCAGGCGGCCGTCGCTTTCAAGCTTGGCCGGCAGGTCGCCGGCTAGCGCGGTGGCGACGAAGCCCGCGGGCAAGGCCGGGCCGAGCACGACTTCGCGCGCGCTGCCGGCCACGTCAAATTGCAGCTGCGTCAGCAGCATGGCGGGCAGGCCGTCGCCGAGCTCGCGGTAGACGCGCAGCGACAAGGCATCGGCGACGCGCTGCGCGGCGGCGGCTTCGCCCAGGGTGAGTTCGTCGCCGTTGCGCTCGACGCGCGCCACCGCCGCGCCATCCACGCTGAGCGCGACGAGGCCGATTTCCGTGGGCACGCGCAGGCGCGCGGGCCGCGCCGACCACGGCAGCGTGCCGCGCAACTGGTAGTCACCGGGCGCCAGCCACAGCATCGGCTGGTCGTCGTGCTGCAGCACCACGGCGGGCTGGTTGTTCGAGGTCACCGCCTGCGGCCAGGCGTGCTCGTCGCCCGGCAGTGCCACCCAGCCGGGCGCGTCCACATGCACGTCCAGGCTGAAGGTCGCGCCATCCTTGCCGGCATCCAGCACCAGCCGGCCGGGCCAGGCGCACTGGTAGCTGTCCGCACCCGGCGACTGGTTGGCGAGGAACGGGCAGGCATGCTGCGGCACGTCGTGCAGCACCCAGCCCTGCCAGTCGCGCAGCGGTGGCGGCACGTCCTGCGCCGGCAATGGAGCAGCCAGCAGCAGGCACAGACCCAGCAGTGCTATCAGTCGAGCAAGCATGCGTTTCTCCCTGGATGTCGCGCGGCCGGCAACAACAAGTAGAACATGCCATCCGCATGCCGCGGAACGGCCCGGTCGCCCGGCTCAGTCCGACACCGCCAGCACGCACTCGTCGGCGCCAAAGCTGCGGCAGCAGACCGGGAAGACCGACAGGCTGCGCCGCGCCAGGGCCGGCACTAGCAGGCCTTCCAGGAAGCCGCCATAGAAGCCGCAGCCGGAATGGCCGTCCCCGGCGCACAAGGCGCTGTGCCGGATATGCAGCTGGCCATCCTGCAGCTCCACCTCGGCGAAGGCATGCAGCGCCGGCACGGCGAGGGCGGAAAGTGCAGCGGCTAGCGCGAGCCCGGTGTCCAGCGAATATTCGCGCGCGAACACCCACGCGCCCACCCGCTGCCCGGCCAGCTGCAACGTGGCGGCGCGCGCCCCCGGCTGCACGCCACGATCCAGCGCCAGCAGGCGCGGCAGGATGCGCGGGTATTCCTGCTCCAGCGCTGCCAGCGCTTGTTCGACCGCCGCCTCGTCGGCCGCCAGCTCCGGCAGTTCGACGTAGGGCTCGGGCTCCGGCTCGGTCGGTGCGGGCGGCTCGGGACGGCGGACCACCAGTTCCTCGAACGTTTCCGTTTCCGGTGCGGGCTGCGGAGCCGCCGCGATGGCGACTTCGGCCTCCGCGCTCGCGGCCGGCGCGGGCGCGGCATCCTGCTCCGGAACGGATGCCGGCTCGGGCGGCGGTGCCGGCGGCGGCACGTAGCCGCTGGTGACCTTGCTGGTGGCGGCGAAATGCGCGCGAGCCTCGCCCTCGACGGCGGGCGCCAGTTCGAAGCTGATGAGCCGGTCGCAGCCTTCCAGTGCCTGGCGCAACGCGCGCTTTTTGAACCACGAACCGCGCACCACCATGCTCAGCAGCGTGCCATGGGGGTCCTGCGCCAGGCGCTGCCGCAGCAGGGTGAAGCCGTTCGCGGCCGCCAGGCGGCCAACCTCGATGAGCAGGCCCTCGCGTTGCAGCGCGAGCGCCTGGATTTCCAGCTCGATCATCCGTCCCCCTGTAGACGATGTCGGTGCGTTGAATTTCCGCCCATGCTACGACTTGCGTCGGCGGGCCACCACAAACGACAAGCCCCGCCGCAGCGGGGCTTGTCGCATCCATGACGCAAACCGGTCAGCGCAGGATCGAAGCCGGCTCCTGCTTGGCCTGCAGCGCCGCGCACAGCTCGATAGACTCGGTGGTCTGCGCCAGGCCGCGCGAGATGCCGGCGGCATCGTTCATGCGCGGCTTGAAGAACGCCTGCACGCGCTGTGCCTCGGTGGTGGAGCAGCCGCCGCCCGCGGCCAGCATCGGCAGGTAACCGCCGGCGAAGCTGCCGGTGCGCTTGAGGATCTGCGGATAGTGGCCGGTGAACCAGGTCCACATCGCATCGCGCTGGGCTTCGGTGTCGCGGCCCGAGCGCAGCAGCGAGGCCATCTCGCCTACCTTGACCGGCTTGCTGATCGCGAAGTCGCGCACCTGTTCGGCGAGCGCGGGGTCCTCGACGCTGGCCAGGCCGCCGAGGATGCCGTTGCGCAACGCGGGATCGCTGGTCTGCGGCAGTTCGGCGATCAGCGCATCGACCGCGCTCTTGCCCTGGGTCTGCACCGCCACGCCCAGCGCGTCGCCGAGCAGGTCGGGGTTGGCGGCGGCGAGATCGAGGCGGCCGTCGGCCTTCTTCTTCAGCGCCGCCTCGCCCTGCTGGAGCAGGGCCGCACGTACCGCGAGCAGCTTGTAGTCGAAGGCCAGCGCGCCGGCGAGCGTGCTGCGCAGTAGCGAATCGTCCTCCGACTCGCCCGGCTTGCGCTGGTAGCCCAGCGCTTCGAGCTTCGGCAGGTAGGCGGCCTTCACCCAATCCGCGACGCGGGCGCGCTGGGCGTCGGACTTGGCCACGTGGTGGTAGATCCAGCTCACGCGTCCCAGCGGTGCGGTGAACACCTGGCTCGTCTTCGACTGGGTGAGCGGCTTCAGCGCGGCGAGCACCTGGCCGGCGTCGAGATCGCCATGCTGGAAGCTGGCGCCGATCGCGTCGGCATAGGCGAGCTGCTCGGCATCGCTGAGCTTGGCGACCTCTTTCACCAGCGCCGCCAGCTCGCCCTGGTCGAGGCTGAAGCGGTAGTAGCCGGCGGCGTTCGCATTCGGCATCACCCAGGTCGGATTGCTGGCACCGGCCAGCACGATCGAGCCGGTCGCCTTGTCGAGCATGTCGCAGGCCACCTTGCTTCCGTCGGCCGTACCGTAGCGCACGCACACCGGCACACCCCAGATGCGCGAGGCATCGCCATGGCTGCCCAGCGGCAGGTAGCGATCCTGCTTCAGTTCCAGCACGGTCTGGCCGTTCTTGTGCTCCAGCTTCGTCTGCACGTAGGGCACGCCGGACTGGTCGAGGAAGCTCTTGAACGCGTGCTTGAACGCGTCGCCCTTGCCCGCCGCGGTGGCGATCGCGTTGACCAGATCGTCCGCGGTGGCGTTGCCGAACTTGTGCGCCTGGATGTAGGCGCGCATGCCCTTCTGGAACGTCTTGTCGCCCACGTAGTTCTCGAACATGCCGATGACGGCGGCGCCCTTCTGGTAGGTGATGCCGTCGAACGCGGTCTCGATGTCGCCGTTGCCGGTGATCGGCTGGCGGATCTTGCGCGCGCTGACCAGGCTGTCGTTGCCCATCGCGCCCTGCGCGCCGCGCACGCGGTCGAGGTCGGCGCGGTATTCGGGGTGCACTTCCTCGGTGACTTTCTGCTGCATCCAGGTGGCGAAGGCCTCGTTGAGCCAGATGTCGTTCCACCAGGCCAGCGTCACGGTGTCGCCGGTCCACTGGTGGGCCAGCTCGTGCGCGGTGACGTTGAAGGAACCGCGCACGTTGCGCGCCGGCGAATCCTTGTCGAGCAGCAGCAGCCAGTCGCGGAACGTGACCAGGCCCGCGTTCTCCATCGCACCGGCGGAGAAGTCCGGCGCGGCGAGCACGTCCAGCTTGTCCCACGGATAGCCGAAGCCGTAGTAGTTCTCCAGCGCGTGGATGATGCTCGGCGTCTCGGAGATCACGTGGCTCATGCGGTGCGCCTCGCCGGCGGCGGCGATGCCGCGCAGCGGCAGCGGCTTGCTGCGGTAGGCGTCGGGCGAGATTTCCGCGGTCGGGGTGATGTCCCACGGACCCACCGCGAACGCCACCAGGTAGGTCGGCAGCGGCAGGGTCTGCGCGAAGTTCACCGTCTTCCAGCCCTTGCCCGCCGGCTTCTCGCTGACCTGTTGGGTGTTCGCCACCGCGACCTGGTTGTCAGGCAGGGTGATCGAGATGTCGAACGGCGTCTTGAAGCCGGGCTCATCGAAGCTCGGGAATGCGTAGCGCGCGCTGATCGGCTCCATCTGCGTCATCGCGTAGGGCTGGCCCTTGGCGGTGACCTTGTACAGGCCCTGCAGCTGCGCGTTGAGCGGCGCGGTGTACTCGAACTTCAACGTGATCTCGCCGGCCGGCAACGTGCTGCCGAAATCCACGCGCACCACGCCCGCCTTGGGGTCGGCTTCCACGTACTTCGCCGCGTGCGTCTTGCCCGCGGCGTCGGCCACCGTCACCTTCGACACCTTCAGTTCGGCGCCGTCCAGCCACACGTGGTCGGAGGCCTTGGCCAGCTTCACCTTGATCGTGGTGGTACCGGAGAAGTCGGTTTGCGCCGGATCCACCTTGAACGCGATCTGGTAGGACTGCGGCACCGCCCAGGACGGCAGGCGGCCCGTGGGTGCCTGGTCGGCACCGGCGGCGAAGGCCAGGCCGCAGCCGGTGGCCAGCGCGGTGAACAGGAGAGGACGGACAAGACGACGCATGAGGGGTTCCCCCGGGTGTGTACAGGAACCCGTCACGCTAGGCGGCACATGACTTTCCACACAGTGCCATAAGACATGTCGACGCCGGGGAGATCCTTGCTTGCACAAGGCGGCTCAATGGCTAGTATCGTCTTTCATAGTCCAAATCTATGGAGAGGACGCCATGAACCTGCGCGACCTGCACTACCTGGTGGCCCTCGCCGAGCAGCGCCATTTCGGCCGCGCGGCGGAGGCCTGCTTCGTCAGCCAGCCCACCTTGTCCACCCAGATCAAGAAGCTGGAGGAGGAACTGGGCGTGGCGCTGGTGGAGCGCACGCCGCGCAAGGTGCTGCTCACCGACGTGGGTCGCGAAATCGTGGCCCGCGCCCGCGACGTGCTGAACGAGGTCGAGCAGATCAAGGGCATCGCGCGACGCACGCTGGATCCCGAATCCGGCACGGTGCGGCTGGGCATCTTCCCCACGCTGGGCCCCTACCTGCTGCCGCACGTGGTGCCGCGGGTGCGCGAGCGCTTCCCGCGGCTGGAACTGCTGCTGGTCGAGGAGAAGACCGAGGAAGTGCTGCGCCGCCTGCGCGAAGGCCGGCTCGACG
>Ga0207667_10011090_pt1 | contig 10494 bp, 18 predicted proteins | sample KBSCornC52_FD_184301 | JGI IMG/M metagenome (GOLD analysis project Ga0207667, IMG submission 184301) | Corn rhizosphere microbial communities from Kellogg Biological Station, Michigan, USA - KBS Corn C5-2 (SPAdes) (version 2) | ecosystem: Host-associated > Plants > Roots > Rhizosphere > Soil ...
AAACACGGCGGCACCGATCAGGAAGACATTCGCCCCGATGGAGAGGCGCAACGCGTTTTTGTGCATAGACAGATTTAAAAAGGGCTCTCCTCTATCTCTAAGAGCCCATTCTTAGTTTGTAATCGCCTGCGGCCGGTAACGCCCTGACCGCCTATTGCGCCTGACCAGCTGGCCAGGATTTTTTCCTAATCAGTTCCGTAACCATTAAACCTTATCCTATTATTGCTAAGGTAATGTCATTTTATTGCCATCACAAAGATAAATAAGTGCTTTTTGAGTGGCATAAATGGAACTACCTATGATATTTTAAATGCACTTGCTATAATCCATTGTGCCTTTGCGCGTTATTGCGGGGATGAAAAGTCCAGCCTATCGGAAGGTCGGTATATTGCTCCGCGAAGGTCATATCCGCGATTTCGACGAAATAGCCTCAGACATACAGAAAAAGACACTGGCCAAAGACATGAGCATGCACGCGAGAACCTTGGGCGCCAGGATCAAAGATCCGGGCAAGTGGAACATCCATGAGTTGGCGCAACTATCCGATCTGCTGGAGATAGATCATAGGATCCTACCGGAGATGGCGGATCGGCTGAGAAAGAAAAAGGACCGCTAATGGCGGCCCCTCTTTTGAATAAATTGAAGACTGTCTACCAGCCCATGGCGTCGTAATTTGAGTTTTTCATCATACTTAGAGTTTTAAAAAGACAATTCAAATGTATACTATATTATACGCAAAAACCTAATAATTGTTGTAAAAATTTCTTAATATAAAGCCTTCCATTTACTTGCTAACCTGACATAACTTTTATATATTCTGTCGCTTTTCAATTTTCTGCGAAGAAAATGCAGGTAAGGCCCATATAAGTCATAATAGTCAAGAAACATATATTTGAAGAATTCCTGCGCAAAGGTATCGTCGATAATGCCTTGATCGAGGCCAACGGATATGCATTCAAAATAGTTGAAGACTATGATGAACGATTCCCGCGTAGGGGTGTCTTTCTCCATTTTGGAATGGAACTTTAACATCTGGTTATCGTCCGCCAAGTGCCGATATGTTTGGTAGAATGTCTTCAGGTTTCTAAAATGAATGATCATGTGAGGATCATGCCCCTTACTGGCAATATTGAACGTGAGCAGGTCAATGCTGTTCTTTTTGTCGTGCTTGAACCTAATTTGAGAATACTCGTAATTCAAGATGGCATAAATAATAGCTATGATCACTGATCCGCAAGTCATGACGGTAGCCAGATTTTTCAGTTTATCCGGCTGTACCGAGGCATTCCACATATGTACGCCCGCCCAGGTAAGTAGCCCTAATAAAATTGCTACCAGAGGGAGCCTGTAATAGAAAACGAAGGCAATTGTCGAATTGACGAGCTTTTCGGCCTTGCCGAAGCTATAGACGGGGTGCTCGTGGGATTTGTGCATAGTTAAGGTTTTATGGATTTATCATATTACCAGTGGCCGACCGGCTGCGGGTGAAGAAAAAGAAGGGGAAGAGGTATTATTAAAAATCATCGCGTTTGTGAATGAAGGCCTTCAATGATGCATAAATCATTTCACTTTCTTGTCTCAAATGCAGCTTCTCTGCCTGCCAATAGTCGTGTTTGGAACCAGGGCCGAAATATATCATCTTGAATGTCTCGACAGTATCAATAGGAATTCTTTCTATAGCGTAGGAGCCGTCATTCTTTAGGTAGAAATCGGAAAAAACAATTCTGTACTTTCCATCTTTTGTATCGAGCGTAACGGTATATCTATATCTATTACCATAAGTACATTCGATTTCCGGAAGAACGATTTTCCCGATGGACGAGTCCTGCATTTGAAGCCCCAGATTGTAATTCGTGATGTTGTTAGCAAACCATTCATACGCTTTCAGATATAAGTCGTGCCTCGATAAAGCTATGGTATCTATATACGAATATTCAAATGGTCTAGGAAATACGCACGAGTCAGCCATTTTCATGAAGGCCTTTTTTGCTTCCCTCTGCTGTCTGTAGGATTGAGCGATTGAAAAAAGCGGCATGGAGAGGTAAATCAAAAGAAGAAACTTTTTCATATAGTCTGGTTTATCGAGTTTACCGTGTCGAAATTCCAACGGCCGTGTCGTGTACGCCAACGGTCGTGAAGTCCATAAGTGGTTGTCTCTATAAATGCGTAGTTATACGCATCTAAGGGACTTCATTTAAAAACGAAAAAAACGTAGAAATATTTCCACAAAATTTTTTCCTATTTGGATAATTCTTTAAGTTCGCTCTCCCGTCCCTGGTCCGCGCTATTATCAACCCTCCTATTGCGCTGAAACCAAATTTGTAAACCTCTAACACGACCATTGCCGTATGAAACCCTCATGCCCATGCATCATTTGTGCTCTCAATGAGTCTTGCCCCGCTTTTTCGCTTCTCCGCCGTTTCGACCCAGATTTCTGTTTGAATCCTGAGATTGAGGAACTGTATGAGATTTTAATAGCTCGAAACCTTGCTGAATCTCCTTCATCACCGACTTCTGTCTCTTCGAAAGAGATCGCACTCCTGCGAGAATCTCAATCGAATTAGCTGCTACATTGGCCAGGGTCCGTTCCCTGGCCATCCCACTCTCTATGTTTTTTACAGTTTCGACCTGCGCTTTATAGCCTTCAGCAATCACCATGAGAACATCTTTCATGCTGGGCTCCTTTTCTTCTTTACGAGGCTGATCTTCAAACTTGTTTGGAATACCTATGATCATAGCTCCGGTTCCAGTCAGAAGCCAATTCGCATTTATTTCGGGCCACTTTTCAATTATGTCGGCGATAATCTCTGCAGACGGACTTGTCCCTTCTTTTTTTAGCCTATTTATCTTTTGAGATGAATCATAATTTAAATGCTTGATGGCTAACTCATTAACCGACGCTATGTTATAATGAATCATTATGGCCTCCAATCGCTTGAAAAAACCAGATAATTTATTTTCCCCATTAAAGTATTGATCCTCAATCATCTTCAAACTTATTTGAAATAATTCTTCAAACATGTTTGTTTATTTCAAACATGTTTGTATCTTTGATTCAGAATTGAAACAAAATACAAAAACAATGGCAAATCGGTACAAAAAGGTTCGAGCCCAAAGACCGGCGCTAACTAATGAAATCGTAGGCGCTCTGGCCGATGCCTTTAAAAAGGATCCTCTGACCATAAGACGTTGGATTAAAAAAGACAGCGTGATGTTAACCACTGATATTGCTAAGAAGGTTTTTTCAGAAAAGAATATCGATTGGGGCACGGCATCCGATAGGAGAGAGGAAGAGAGGGCAACCGCCTGATGAGCCCACAAGATAATAGCCGCGAAGGACATCTCATAACGCAAACGGACATTTTTTAAAAAGCAATATATGACCACCAAGGAATTAGCGGAAATAAGAATGCAATGCCTGCACATGGCTGGCAACCGTATGCAGCATGCTTCTATGGAAGAATACCTCGCTACTGCACAGAGATTGTATCAGTTTGTGACGGGGCCGACTCCAAAGCCACAGCGTGCAGTTCGCGGTACTGGAAGGGGCTCTCGCGGTTCTCACCGGTAAACCATAGCGTATTGTACATGCCCGCACTGTTTTAGTCAATATAAAGGTAAGGGGTAACCGGTAGTAATATCGGCCCCTTTTTAAAAAACGTGAAAAACACCTTTTGTAATAGCCGAAACCGGCCAGCGCCGGTCTTAACCAGATACGATGTCCCAATTGATGACCATACAGGAAGTAGCCGATCTGCTCAATGTGAGCACCAAGACGGTGATCCGCTGGTCGGATGCACAGAAGATTCCGACCGTCGCGCTTCCGGGCATGCGGCGGTTTGATCCGAAGGAGATTGAGCGGTGGTTGAACAGTCGTACCGTCAGAGTAAAATCTAAACCCGTTATATGAAAACACAAACCCGCGAGATGCTGGAATGGATGAAGCTCGCCATCTCACAAGTAAAACGCTAAAATCGTAAAGCTATGAAAGTAGCATGTCCTTTTTGCAAGCACAATAAAGACTCTCTCCGTGGTGATTGCTGTTGCCTCTGCGATTATGAAGGGATGATACCTGAAAAAGAAAATATCAGACTGTTGGACCGCGATGCAGTAAACACAGATGAATATCCGTTTTGGAGCAATATTGATCTTAAGGCTGCAAGGGATATTCTGAGTGCAAGGGAAAAAGAAAATCTCGAAGTTGAAGGCAAGCTCTTCCAGGGCATGGCGGAGATACTGGCAGCAGAAGAAACGATGCCGCAGGACTTATGGGAAAGGAATTGGACGGCTATTCAGGAACGCTTAACCGCCGCACATGGATAGAGAAATGAAAGCCTTTTTGCACGGCGCGGCAGTGGGATTGGCGGTAGGAATTTCCATCTGTGGGTTGACCCTGGCGATTCTTGTTCTACAGAATATTATAACCATCCACCTATGACAACCACTTTTATTTTCATAGCCGCCGTCCTGTTTGTTCTTGGAGTGCATGCCATTTGCTTTGTGGCTTATGAAGATGCACAACGGGCGAAGATCCAGGCGAAGCGGTTACACGACCACGGAGTCTAAGCTAAAATCTATTATATGCCACATCTTTTAATCTGGATCATTTATTGGTCCGCCATTGCAGGTTTTATCTGCCTGCTTTTCCGCCTCGCCGTTACGGGAAGATTGTATTGCGCGGCTGCTTATATTGGCCATGCTTGGGCGGTATTGAAGGAAGAGATAGCGAGACTAATCAGGGTTATTAAGAAAGCATTGAACAGAAAGGATATGGAGTTGGATGAACATGAGGAAAGTATTTCTGGATAAGGGTCTGAGGTAGCAATCCTCACGGGCGGCGGCCTGGGTCTGCGTCGCCCTTTTTAAAGTAAACCTTCGGGGGGGTATATCCTTCCGACCAATTATATGCAAGAGTTATTTGTTATGATGGCGAAAATCTTCCCCGAGGATAAAATCGTTGAAATGATTGAAGAGGACCTACAGGCTTTCAAGCTTGCCCCATCCGAAACCACGAAGGGCAAATTAGCAACATCCTCTATGTTATTCGCAGTGAAGGTCGGTACGGAGAAGCGCGATATCGCCGATTGTCTTAAAGAGGTTGAGCACGCAAAGAGGATGGCAAGTGCGTTCAAAGAAAATGCATTTTAAGTCTTTCCACGGTTTAGGGTTTATAGGGGTTAAAAGCCCGGCCGTTCTCGGTTCGGGCTCCTTTTAAAAAAGTTCTTTCAAATAAAAAGGAGGTAGACTATGAAATAGGATACCAAACCAGCCGGGGGACAGTATCATTGTCACGGAAAGTTGGACCCCCGGAACACATGGGCGTAGTTCAATGGTAGAATCTTGGTCTCCAACACCGAGGATAAAGGTTCGAGTCCTTTTGCCCATGCAATCCACACACACGCGAAATAGGAATGTCCCTACGCCTGAGCTTTAGGTGAATCAAATGAGCGGGATAATGGCAGGGCGGCAGGCAAAAGAAGAACAGACAGTACGCGAACCTAAAACGGAGGGTGGAAAAAATTGGCGGCCCGGAAAGACGGGCATTTTTAAAAAGGTTTTTCAGGCTAGAAAATACGAAAGCCCCGCTTCCTTGTCCAAGGTCGGGGGCCATTCACGAGAGCAAGTTTTTTAAGGATATTGGAACAAAGCCCCGGAGTTGATCACAGCGTCTGGGGCCATTTTTGAAAAATATGCAAACATCAATCACCATATCACCCGTTGCAGTCTTTAACAGAGCTTTCCCAGATCAGCGGCAGGTCTATGCATATTCATACAAACTGAAATATCGCTACGCTTCCGAAGCGCTAGGTAAGTTCTATGAAGGCATGGCAAATCGGCTGATAATGGACAAGGGATTGCCGCTGGTCACAGAGCTAAAAATAGGGTATGTAGGGGGTAAACTGCGCGAGGTAGCGCTCTTTATCAAGCCCGTCCCGGAAGAAGAAATGGTCATGGACGAAGCACCAGGGGAAGTGATGGAGCCGGATTGGTGGAATGGATCAGCGGAACGAGAATAAAAAAAGCCCGCAGGAGAAAGCTGCGGGACAATTATAAAACCACAGTAAAACGAGACAAAGTTATGAAATATTTGAAAATTCAAAACGCAGGTATTTTAGACATCCGGCTGGTCGCCCTGATGGGTGGAACCACCAAGTCCAATGACGATTATAAAATCGGTCAATTCGGCACGGGCCTTAAATATACGATGGCCTTTCTTTTTCGAAACAATATCGACTTCCGAATATTTGCCGGAGAAAAGGAAATGCACATTACCCTGGAAGAGGAACTGATCAGAGATGAAAAATTTGAGATCATTTGTATCAATGGCCACCGCACCAGCATTACCACTAAGATGGGTCAAGACTGGAAAGCCTGGATGATCATTCGGGAATTATGGTCTAATGCGCTGGATGAGGGAGAACAGCTCCGCGAGATCACACAGGAAGTTGGTGGGGAAGAGGGGAAGACAACCTTCTATATACAGATCGATAGCCAAATAGATGAAGTGCTGAAAGACTGGTCAAAGTATTTCATTCACGGAATCAAACCAATGAGCGAGACTTCCACCCATAGGATTTACCCTGGCGGCCCGACACTGCGCCTCTACAAGAACGGCATTCTGATTCACGAAAAGGAAAATATGCCAGCCCTTTTTTCCTATGACATTGTGAATGCCAGCCTTAACGAGCTTCGGGAGTACAAGGGATATATGGGCAGTGATATATCCAATGCTCTTTTCGGGGCAAACGAAGAAACGGCGGCCTACTTTTTAGAAAATGTGACCGACGAATTATATGAGGGTGGCGATCTGGCGTACGACTGGTATACAAAGCCGTGGGGGAAGTCTTATGATAAAGTGCTGGATGGTGTGAAATTGATCCATCGGAAGGCCCTTGATGCTTTAACGGAGAGCGGTGCGGAGATTCGCCCAGGGTCTTACGTCGTAGTTCCGGAAGGTCTTTTCAAATCGCTGTCAAAGCAGTTTGAGCGCGTCAGTGCCCTTCGGGTTTCGGCAACGGTCGGCGAGTTCTACGAAAGCTACGATCCGCTTACTGAAGGGCGCATTAAACAGGGATTGACCATTTTGGAGGCATGCGACTACTCGATACACCCGGAGCTAACATTTGTATACGGGTATTTCGCGGATAAGAAAGTTATGGCCAGGGTAAATCTGGATGAGAAAAGGATTTTTCTGAGCAACACGCTTTTACAGGCCCCGCTCAATACTATCGTAGCTATCCTGATCGAGGAGGTTGAACATTTTAATACCGGCTTCCGCGATTGTAGCCGCGAATTCCAGCAGCATTTCATCAACATGTACACCCGGCAATTATTGCGGGCGAACGAAATTGAAATTTAACCCTTTAAAAACTAGCAATGTCACATTTACCAGCAACACAATCCAAACGGCCGCTTCCGGTAATAGATGACCTCTATGCCGATGTGGAGCAGGCCGCCAAACTCAATGAACTAAACCGCCTATTGAATTGTCCCCCTAAGCCAGAATGGGTGAGGGTCAACAAATTTGCACAGAACAGCAAGTACATCCCCATAGGGATCGTAGAATATCTCCTTACAGCCATTTTCATTGAGTATTGGGTAGAGGTCAAGGAAACGAAGCTAATAGCCAATAGCGTAACCGTCACCGTTCGTGTTCATGTTGTAAACCCTATTACCGGCAAAGAGATGTGGCAGGACGGCATTGGTGCCGCACCGCTCAAAACCAGTCAAGGGGCAAAGGCTACTGACTTTGATAACATTATCGATAGCGCCGTGCAGACCGGAGCCCCCGCGGCTGAGTCCTATGCTATTAAGGACGCTTGCGAGAAGTGGGGCAGGATATTCGGGAAGGATTTAAACCGCAAGGAAGAGAATACCATGAACTATGCAGGCTTAGAATCCAAGCTGGCGACGGCGAAAGCAAAAGACGAGGAACTTCCCGAGGAACTGAAGACCGTAATTGCCGAGGCCGATGCCGAGAATCTGGTCAGTATATACAAGACCAATCCCGAATATCACAACATTCCTTTATTCATGCAATTGCTGGGAGCCCGGCAAGTTGAATTAAAAGCCAAAAAGAATGCAGCCCATACTCAACCAGCCTGACCTGACAATGGCCGATATTGCCAGTCTGCTTTTGCGCGGCGAAATGCGCCTGTCTTATTCTGCTCTTTCCGCCTTCAAGGAATCACCCGCAAAGTTCGTTGAATATAAGATGCGACAGAAGGTCACGACAGACGCTATGATATTCGGCTCTATGGCCCATTGCCTGATCCTGGAACCGGAAGATTTCGACAACCGATATTTCACGTTCGACGATACGGAAAAATGCCAGGCGATAGGCGGCGAAAAACCCAGGGCGACCAAAGCCTATAAGGAATGGAAGGCGGAGACCATTGCTGCGGCTGGAGATCGGATTATAGTAGATCCACAAGATTTCCTATATGCCAAAGCTATTGCCGATAATGTCAAGGACAACCGCGCAGCTGCCAAAATCCTGCGCCTTTGTCCTCTCCACGAAAAGCCCATCGAATGGGAGTACAAGAACTTTAAATTTCACGGCTTTATAGATGGGGATGGCGAAGAAGCAACGTTTGACCTGAAGATATGCGCCGATGCCAGCCCCCGGAAGTTCCAGCGGACAATCATAGATATGGACTATCACATGCAGGGGGCAATGTATCAATACGGGAACGGGAGAGTTAAGCGCCACTATATGATCGCAGCGGATAAAACAGGTGGCGTGTCCGTTCACTTGCTTCATGACAAACTCATAGAGAAAGGGATGGATGAATATGACAGACTCATTGGTAAGTTCAATGAATGCATTCTGTCGGAGGCATGGGGCGAGTCTTACGAGTACTGGTCTGACCGGTATGACGGTATTTATGTTGCAGAAGCGCCAAACTGGATGTTCTAATGAAAACGCTTCAAACCAAGAGGATAGAGGATTGCCTGGAATACCTGGAAACGGCAGCGGAAGATTATACTGCCTCCCAAAGCATAGGGTGGCTGATTGATCAAATGGGAATGCTCTGCAAATCACTTGCCTTTGTAGGCGGCCAGATGGCGCTTTCAAAGAAGATATTGAACGAATGCAAATCCAGGGCATATGAAAGTCTTATGATCAGTAGCGTGGCCAATGCGGAATATTTCGCGCCATCTCTGGCCAAGGACTACATCGCCGCTAAAGTAGCGGAAGCGCAATACAATTACGACATAGCGGAGAGGTGCAGCCGTGTTTTGGTACATACCATTGACGCGCTTCGGACGTGCATTAGCGCCCTGAAAACGGAAGCACAATATTCTTCATTTGGAAACAATGGAATATCATGAAGTTTAGAATTGAAAAGAAGGTCATAGACGATATCGCCAAAAAGCATGGCTATGTGTGTTTTGATTTCCAGGAAAAAATCGGCATGGCCTGCTATTCGGATGGGTCAACACGGATCAATGTTTACTTGACGAAAATGACCGTTGCCACGTGCTTAAATCATCCGAAGAAAGGACCGACGCAATTATTCCGCCGGAATGTGACGGAGAAAATGCTGACCGAAATATTTGAATATCCAAGAAAGCACACAGGCAAAGGGTATTATCAAAAGTCCAAACAATGAGCACTACTGACGATAACGTATTAGGCCGCCTGAACCTTGCCAGGACTGCCAAAAAGAAGCATGAGCCAAAAGGCCCTTCCAAAGGCAAGCGCCCAGAAAAGGAGAACAAACAAGACCTAGAGCAATGGTTTCTGGATGGCGATAAACAGGCAACGGGTAAGTGCAGGCACTGTGGAGGAAGGACCTGTAAAGGCGATCCGCTCTTTTACAAACATAGTCAGGCACATATTCTGCCAAAGCGATTATTCCCTAGCATAGCAACCCATCATTTAAATCGCGTGGAGCTATGTTTCTGGGAAAACAACTGCCATGGTAATTTTGACAATGGCACCCTGGATCTCATGGACATGAACTGCTTCGACGAGATCATAGAAAAGTTCATCGCCATATATCCGGATATTGCACCAGAAGAAAGAAAATACATCCCAGACATCCTATTACAGTATGTGAAGAATAGGCAATAACTCGCTAATAACAAATTCAATATGACAAAAATTTTTAAAAGCTACAGCGAATTTCTCACCAGGGCAGACAGGAAGGAAAACGGCATATCGGAAGAATTTGCCGCCGAATTCCCGAATTGGCTGGAAATGAACGAGACCAATGAGGCATGCTGGAACTGCTCCGACTGCTCCGGCTGCTCCGGCTGCTCCGACTGCTCCGGCTGCTCCGACTGCTCCGGCTGCTCCGGCTGCTCCGGCTGCTCCGGCTGCTCCGACTGCTCCGGCTGCTCCGGCTGCTCACGCTGCTCCGGCTGCTCCGACTGCTATAATATAGCCCGCCTTCATTATCGGCAAAATTTATCGCCGCTTTCAACGGCAGAAAACCCCATTCCGGGGTTCCCGGACATCCCTGTCATTCAAAATATTCACCAGCG
>Ga0207667_10011093_pt1 | contig 10492 bp, 8 predicted proteins | sample KBSCornC52_FD_184301 | JGI IMG/M metagenome (GOLD analysis project Ga0207667, IMG submission 184301) | Corn rhizosphere microbial communities from Kellogg Biological Station, Michigan, USA - KBS Corn C5-2 (SPAdes) (version 2) | ecosystem: Host-associated > Plants > Roots > Rhizosphere > Soil ...
AAAGCTCGCGGTCCTCCTCGAACGCGACGAGGCCTGGCGGCCGCGGTACGGCGGGCTGATCTCGAGCGAGTGGGAGTTCGCCAAGGGACTGCAGCTGTTCGAGGAGGACCGCGAGCTTTACGACCGCATGGCCCACTGGGTCGAGGCGGCCGACTGGATCATCTGGCAGCTGTGCGGTGAGCTCGTCCGCTCCGAGACGCTCGCCGGGTACAAGGGCATCCGCCAGGACGGCGCCTACCCCTCACCGGAGTTCCTCGCCGCACTGGCGCCCGGGTTCGAGAGTCTCGTCGCCGACAAGCTCACCGGCCGGCTCGGCAAGCTGGGCGAGCGGGCCGGACGGCTCACCGAGCAGGCCGCGGCGTGGACGGGGCTGCCGGCCGGCATCGCCGTCGCCGTCGGCAACATCGACGCGCACGTCACCGCGCCGGCCGCGCAGGCGGTCGGTTCCGGCCAGCTCGTGGCGATCATGGGGACCTCCACCTGCCACGTGATGAGCGCGGACGACCTGCACGGCGTGCCCGGCATCTGCGGCGTGGTCGACGGCGGCATCGTCACCGGCAAGTGGGGCTACGAGGCCGGGCAGAGCGGGGTCGGTGACATCTTCGCCTGGTTCGTGAACAACGCGGTGCCGCGTTCCTACGCCGAGGAGGCGGAGGCGGCGGGGGAGTCGCTGCACGAGCTACTGACCCGGCGGGCGAGCGAGCAGGAGGTCGGCGAGCACGGCCTCGTCGCGCTCGACTGGCACAGCGGCAACCGGTCGGTGCTGGTGGACCATGAACTCTCCGGGCTGGTGATGGGGCTGACCCTCGCCACGCGCCCGGAGGACGTCTACCGCGCCCTGCTGGAGGCGACCGCGTTCGGCACCCGGGTGATCGTCGATGCGTTCCGGGACGGTGGCGTGCCGGTGGTCGAGTTCGTCGTCGCCGGTGGCCTGGCCAAGAACGCGTTGCTGATGCAGATCTACGCCGACGTGACGCGCCTGCCGCTGTCGGTGATCGGTTCGGAGCAGGGGCCGGCGCTCGGCTCGGCCATTCACGCCGCGGTCGCGGCCGGCGCCTACCCGGACGTCCCCGTCGCCGCGAAGGCGATGGGCAAGGTGCAGCGCGCGGTGTACCAGCCGGATGAGGCGCGGGCGGCGGTCTACGACGCGCTGTTTGCGCAGTACCTCGCCCTGCACGACCACTTCGGCCGGCAGCCGGCCGCGATGCGGGAACTGCGCGCGCTGCGCCGCGCCGCCGTCGCCCGCCGCACGTCCCGCGAGGAGAACCAGACGTGACCGCCGTCGCCGACGTCAAGCAGACCATCGCCGCGCTGCGCCGTGACGTGTGCGCCCTGCACGCCGAGCTGACCCGCTACCAGCTGGTGGTGTGGACGGCCGGCAACGTCTCGGCCCGCGTGCCCGGCCACGACCTGCTGGTGATCAAGCCGAGCGGCGTCGCGTACGACGAGCTGACCCCGGAGAACATGGTCGTCTGCGATCTCCACGGCCGCGTGGTCGAGGGCGAGCACGCGCCGTCCTCGGACACCGAGGCGCAGGCCTACGTGTACCGCCACCTGCCGCACGTTGGCGGGGTCGTGCACACGCACTCGACCTACGCGACGGCGTGGGCCGCGCGGGGCGAGCCGATCCCGTGCGTGCTCACGATGGCGGCCGACGAGTTCGGCGGCGAGATCCCGGTCGGGCCGTTCGCGATCATCGGCGACGACTCGATCGGGCGCGGCATCGTCGAGACGCTGGCCGGGCACCGCTCCACGGCCGTCCTCATGCGCAACCACGGCGTGTTCGCCATCGGCAAGAACGCCCGGTCGGCGGTGAAGTCGGCCGTGATGTGCGAGGACGTCGCCCGCACCGTGCACGTCGCCCGCCAGCTCGGCGAACCGATCGTGATCGAGCCGCACTACGTCGACCAGCTCTTCGACCGCTACCAGAACGTCTACGGGCAACGCTGAACCGCAAAGGATCATCATGACGACCACACCTGAGGCCCTCCCCGAAGTCTGGTTCCTCACCGGCTCGCAGGGTCTCTACGGACCGGAGACGCTCGACCAGGTGGCCGAGCAGTCGCGGGCCATCGTCGAGCGGCTGCAGGCCGTCGCCGACCTGCCGGTGTCGGTCGTCTGGAAGCCGGTCCTGCTCGATGCGGCGGCGATCCACCGGCAGGTGCTCGAACTCAACGCCGCGCCCGAGGTCGTCGGCGTCATCGCGTGGATGCACACCTTCTCGCCGGCCAAGATGTGGATCGCCGGCCTCGACGCGCTGCAGAAGCCGTTGCTGCACCTGCACACCCAGGCCGGCATGGCGTTGCCGTGGTCGACCATCGACATGGACTTCATGAACCTCAACCAGGCCGCGCACGGCGACCGCGAGTTCGGCTACATCCAGTCGCGGCTCGGCGTAGCGCGCAAGACGGTCGCCGGACACGTCGAGTCGCCGGCGGTCGGGCGCCGGATCGGCGACTGGGCGCACGCGGCCCTCGGCCGGGCCGAGCTGCGGCGGCTGCGGCTGGCCCGCTTCGGTGATAACATGCGCGACGTCGCCGTCACCGAGGGCGACAAGGTCGAGGCCCAGCTGCGCTTCGGCGTCTCGGTCAACACGTACGGCGTGAACGACCTCGTCGCGGTGGTGGACGAGGTCGCCGACGCCGACATCGACAAGCTGGTCGCCGAGTACGCCGACACCTACCGCGTCGTCCCGGAACTGCTGCCCGGCGGCGATCGGCACGAGTCGCTGCGCTACGCCGCCCGCATCGAGCTGGGGCTGCGGACGTTCCTCACCGCCGGCGGCTTCAACGCCTTCACGACGAACTTCGAGGACCTCGGCGGCCTGCGGCAGCTGCCCGGCCTGGCCGTGCAACGGCTGATGGCCGACGGCTACGGCTTCGGCGGCGAGGGCGACTGGAAGACGTCGGTGCTGCTGCGTGCCACCAAGGTGATGGCCGCCGGCCGGCCGGGCGGGACGTCCTTCATGGAGGACTACACGTACCACCTGGTGCCGGGCGAGGAGAAGATCCTCGGCGCGCACATGCTCGAGGTCTGCCCGACCATCACCAGCCAGCAGCCCTCGGTCGAGATCCATCCGCTGTCGATCGGCGGGCGGGAGGACCCGGTGCGGATGCGGTTCACCGCTGACCCCGGGCCGGGCATCGTCGCCGGTCTCTCTGATCTCGGCGACCGCTTCCGGCTCACCGTCAACGAGATCGACCTGGTCGAGCCGGACGAAGCGCTGCCGCGGCTACCGGTCGCCTGCGCCGTCTGGCAACCGCGTCCCTCGCTCGCTACCTCGGCCGAGTCGTGGCTGATGGCCGGGGCGCCGCACCACACGGTGCTCTCGACCGCCGTCGGGGTGGACGTCCTCACCGACTTCAGCGAGATGGTCGGGGTCGAGCTGCTCGTCATCGACGCCGACACGACGCCGCGGGCGTTCCAGCGCGAGCTGCGCTGGAACGCGGCCTACCACCGGCTGGCCGAGCGCCTCTAACCGGCGCGGCCGCTCCGACCGACGGCCCGGGGCGCGTGGAGGGATCCGCGCCCCGGGCCGTTTCCACGCCGTCCGGATGATTCGGCCCGCCGTCCCGAGTTGGTGGGCGGCTATTCGGCCTCGACCTTCAGACCGCGATCGCCGCCGCCGATGAGGAGGACGTGGAGCGGCGTGTCTGGGACTGGCCGGCCCGGGTGGGCGCGGCCCTGCTCGGCCTGCTCGCCGGCGCCGGGTTCCTGGCTGCGTGGGCACCGGCGCCGCCGGCCACGCCGCGCAACGCCGTCGACTTCGTGCAGCTCGTCCCGGTGGACGCGCCCCCGCCGGCGCGCACGGCCGCGGTCGTCCGGCAGGTCGTCTCGGTCGTCGCGACCGATGGTCGCAGCACCGCGTGGCTGACCTTGTGGCAGCGGCGCAGCGCGACCGACCCCTGGCGGCGGGACGGCGCCCCGATCCGGGTGCGGGTCGGAGCCGCCGGCGTCACCCGCCACCCGCGCGAGGGCCTGCCGGCGACGCCGCTCGGCAGCTTCGCGCTCACGCACGCGTACGGACGGGACGCGAACACCGAGCAGCTGCTCACCCGGCTCGCGTACCGCCAGCTGCACCGCGGGGACGGCTGGAACACCGCGGCCGGCGCCGGCTACAACCGCCTCGGCCACTCCGGCGAGCTCTGGGCGGCCCGTAACACCTGGGCCCGGGCGGCCGTCCTCATCGACTACAACGTCGACCACCCACGGGCCGGCGCCGGCTCGGGCTTCTTCGTCCACGTCGCCGCCGGCGGCCCGACCAGTGGCTGCGTCGCGCTACCCCGCGCGGCGATGCTGCACCTGCTGCGCTGGCTGGACCCGGCCGCCCGGCCGCGCATCGTGATCGCGCTCGGCACGGCGCCGGCCCCGCCCGCCCGCTGACCGCGGGTCGTCAGCTTCGGCGGTCGTAGGCCTTGTTCGCGATCCGCCACTCGCCGTCCTCGTGCACGAGCAGGAAGGCGTCGACGAAGGTGTCCGCGCCGTGCTCGAGCAGCATCGTCGCGCTGGCGATCGTGCCGTGCCGGCGCAGTTCGAGGACGGTCCGCCGCCGCCCGGCCTCGTCAGGGGCCGGCGAGCCGTCGAAGTTGGCGCAGTAGGTCGCGAGGTCCCACGAGACGAACCGGCCGTCCCGGAGCCCCTCGACGTGGGCCGTCGGGCGGAACGCCGCGCGGAAGTGCTCCGGCCGTCCGGTGGCGTGGCCGCGGGCGTAGGCGATCAGCGGTGCCAGCAGGGCCGGGTGGCGCTCGACGCCCGCGTGCGCGAACAGCCGGGCGGCCGCGTCGACGCTCGCCGGACCGCGGGCGTAGGCGCGGGCGAGTTCGGCGACGTCGGCGTCGCCGGGCACGGTCTCCGGCAACAGATCGGCCGGCGCGGATGCCCACACAGGGACGAGGCCGGCGAGTAGCGCAGCGTCCTTCCGCAGGGCGCCGGCGGCGAAGTCGGCCGCCGCGCCTGACCCGGCGAGCCGGTCGCGCTTGGCCTTGACGAGGCCGCCCAGCGCCGTCCGTTCGAGGACGTCGAGCGTGACGTCGGGATCGAGCGCGGCGGCGCCGGCTCGGGCGAGGGCGCGGCCGACGCCGACGAGCGCGTCGGCCAGCGCTCCGTTGGCGACCAGCTTCAGCGCTGCGGCCGTGGTGGCGTCCCCGCAGGGCAGCGGCTCGCCCAGCACCGACAGCACGGCGTCGGCCGCTTCGGGGACGGCGGGCGCGCCGACCAGCAGCGTGAGCGTGCCGGCGCGAGCGGCCGGCCCCGACCCGAGCACCGGGCAGTGTAGGTAGCGGTCGCCGAGCTGCCGCCCGAACGCAGCCGCCTCCTCCGGCGACACGGTCGACAGGTTGAGCACGGTCGCGCCGGCCGGCAGGGCCGAGGTACACGCGGCCAACACCTCCGCACAGGCGGCGCCGTCGAACAGGACGAGCAGCACGACCTCGGCCGCCCGTACCGCCTCGGCGCAGCCAGCCGCGCCGCGGACGCCGTCGACCGCGCGCCCACTGCGGGACCAACCGGTCACGCCGAACCCCGCCGCGGCCAGGCGCCGCGCGACCGGGGCGCCGAGGCGGCCCAGACCCAACACGGTCACGCGCGGCAATCCACTGCTCACCGCTCGATCGTGCCCGCCACCCGAGCCATGCGACCAGCGATGATCGCGCGCCGTAGCCATGCGTATATCGCATAGCATGGGGAACCGTGAGCCTCGTGACGTGGACGGCGTTCGTCGAGGTCGCGCGCGGCGGCAGCCTGTCCGCGGCGGCCGACGCGCTCGGCTACACGCAGTCGGCGGTGTCCCGGCAGGTCGCCACGCTGGAGCAGCAGGTCCGGGCCCGGTTGCTGATCCGGGAGGCCCGCGGCGTCCGCCTCACGCCGGCCGGCGAAGCGTTGCTGCCGCACGCCCGCGCGCTGCTGGCCGAAGCCGCCCGGGCCGAGCGGGCGGTGCGCCTCGCCGAGACCGGGGCCGGGGCGCCGGTCGCGATCGGCGCCGTCCCGTCCATGTCGGTGGCGCTCGTCCCGGCGGCCCTGAAACGCCGGGGGGACGCCCCGACCTGGACGCTGGTCACCGCCGCCAGCGCCGACCTCGTCGAGCGGGTGATCACCGGTGAGCTCGACCTGGCGGTCGTGACCGACGCCCCGCCCGGGCTGCCGCCCCGGCCCGGGCTGACCACCCGCCGCCTGTTCGAGGACCCGATGGCCGTGCTCGTTGCCGCCGACCACCGCCTCGCGGGCCGGCGCCGCGTGCGGGTGGCCGACCTCGCCGCCGAGCCGTGGATCGAGGACAACCCCGGTTCGGAGGCGTTGCTGCAAGCCCTCGCGCTACGGCACCGGCTCGTCCTCGAGCTCGACCGCAGCTGCGACGATCTGATGACCAAGATCGCGTTGGTGGCGGCCGGCCACGGCGTGGCCCTCGTGCCGTCCAGCCTGCGCCCGGCGCTGCGCGCCGACACGACGCTGATCGCGCTCGCCGACGCGCCGCGGCGCGGCGTTCACGCCGTCACGCGGACGGGGCGGAGCGACCTCGAGCCGGTGCTGTCCGCGCTCGCCGCCGGCCGGCCGGCGGGACGGAGCTCTCCCGCACGACCAGCGGCGGCGCGAGCAGCACGTGCACCGTCGAGTCGAAGCCGTTGACCCGCGCGACGAGCGACTCGACCGCCCGCTCGGCCATGGCGGCGAGCGGGTTCTCGACCGTGGTCAGCGTGACCGGCCCGTCGAGGCCGAGGGGCGCCATCGCGACGGCGCACACCGAGACGTCCCGCGGCACCGCGCGCCCGCGCGCTTCGAGGGCCGGCAGCAGGCCCGGCAACGACATCTCGTTGATCGACACGACGCCGTCGACGTCCGGAAACCGCTCCAGGACGCCGGTGACGAATCCGTCCGCCGCGTGCGCGTTGTCGTCGCACGGCAGTGCCAGCCCGTCGGCGCCGTGCTGCGCCACTGCGTCGAGGAACGCGCGCTGTGAGCGCACCGCCGAGCCGTACCCGGAGTCGAGTAGAGCGGCCGACCGGTTGACCAGGACGAGCCGCCGGCGGCCGACCGAGACGAGGTGGTCCACGCAGGCGCGGACGGACGCGTCCCAGTCGAGGTCGACCCAGTCGTAGGACGGACGGTCGACCGTCCGGCCGATCACGACGAACGGCACGCCGGAGTCCTGCGCCCGCTTCACCCGGGTGTCCTGCACCTGCGCCTCGGTGATGAGCAGCCCATCGATGCGGCGCGTGCCGATCAGCCGTTCGAGCGCGGCGTCGCGGTCACGGCCGCCGGGCGACATGAGCACGTCGTAGTCGCGGTCGGCGGCGGCCTCGACCGCGGCGCCGACGAGGACCAGCTGGCCGGCGGTCAGGTGGCTGTGGTCGGCCGGCGGGATGACCATGCCCAGGGTGTTGGTCGACCCGCTGCGCAACGCCTGGGCGGCGGCGTTCGGGCGGTAACCGCCGTCCCGCATGACCGCGAAGATCCGCTCGCGGGTCTTCTCGCTCACCGGCCGCTTGCCGGTGATCGCGTACGACACCGTGCAAGCGGCCGGTGAGCCCCGCCGGGCGACCTCGCCGATGTCCATGGAGCCTCCCGCCCGTTTGGCGGTCACGCTAGCGCGCCGGCGCGGCGTCCGGCGAGCGCCGGAGCTCGTGCTCGCCGGCGAGCAGCAGGTAGGCGGCGGCCGTCCAGGTGTAGGCGCGGTCGCGCAGCCCCTGGCCGGTGAGCGCATCGAAGTTCTCGGCGAAGCCCGAGCGCTCGCACAGCCGGCGGAACCGCACGCTGATCTCGTCGGCCAGCTCGGCGTACCCGGCCCGGCGCAGGCCGTCCTCGACGAGCACGGTCGACGGCGCCCAGATCGGGCCGCGCCAGTAACCGTCCGATTCGTAATGCGGCGAGTCGATCGGTTCGGTGGCCGGGCCGTGCTCGGTGAGCAACCCGCGGATCTGCTCGGCCAGCGCGGCCACGATCCCGGCCGGCAGGCGCTCGGCGGCGACGATCGGCAGCGCCGTCAGCAGGCTGCGGCTGTGGCTGCGCCGGCCGGACAGCGGCGCCGCCGCGACGAAGGCGTGACCGTCCCACAGCTGCGTGACGAGGTCGTCGACGAGGCGCTCGGCGTGATCGCGCCACCGCTGCGCCTCCTGCGGCCGGTCCAGCTCGTCGGCCAGTCGCGCCACCGTGTCGAGCTGGCGGGCGAGGAACGCGGCGAGGTCAGCCGTCTCGACGACCCGGTCGGCGTCGAAGACCGTGCTGTTGTCCCACCCGCTGTCGTTGCCGTGGTGGTAGGCCGGCAGGGTGCGGCCGGCGCCGACGCGGTGCTCGAGCCAGAACCGCGACCACGACGCCAGCCGCTCGTACACGGCGGCCAGGTCGTCCCGGTCGAGCGTGACCGGCAGCCGCTGCCGCAGCCGGTCGAAGGCCCAGCCGTGAATGGGCGGTTTGACGTAGTTGTGCAGCACCCGCGAGTGCGTGACCGAATCCGGCAGCGCGCCGGTCTCGTCCTGGTGATCGAAGGGCAGCAGGAACTGGTCGAGCGCGAGGTCGGGCAGGTTGTTCAGGGCGAGGGCGTTGAAGCAGTGGTCCCAGCTCCACACCGAGTCCATCCAGTGCTTCGACATGAGGACGGCCTCGCGCCCGACGAACCCGGCCGGCTCCACGCTCGCCGACCACAGCACGTAGGCGGCTCGCGCGGCGGCCGGAGTCGCGGCACTGCGCCACGGCGCGACCGCGTCGACGAAGGCGGCGAACTCGCCGGCGACGCGGTCGACCGCCTGGTCGAACGTCTCGCCGGCGGCGAACGGAGCGCGGGCGGTGTCGAGCTCTTCGAGGACGATCTCCCAGCCGTCGCCGCTGACCTCCAGCTGGCGGGCGGCCCGGCCGAGCGCCTCGGCCCCGGTGGCCTTCACCCGGCCGGCGAGGGTGGTCACCCGATACCGCCGGCCGGTCTCGTACGAGGTGAAGGTCCACGACCCGTCCAGCGGATCCTGGAACAGGTAGGTGCCGGTGAAGGGCGTCAGCGCCGGGTCGGCCGCCTGCAGCACCAGGCCGAGGCCGTGGCCGCGCAGGCGCAGCGCCGTCGTGCTCGCGAAGACGACGTCGATCCGGTCGTCCCCGCTGCGCCAGCTCAGCGCGGCCGGCCGCGGGCGGCAGGTCGCCTCGATCGGCACGCCGTCGCGGGCCGGGCACAGGGCCAGCACCGCGGTCAGGTTCGTGCGGTGCGACACCACGTGGACGTGCTCGCTGCGGCGGTGCAGGCCGACGACGGGGGAGAGGTTCAGCCACGAGCCGCGGTAGCTGAACGGGATCTCGTCGATGTCGAAGGCCGGGTCGTCCGCCGCGGCTGCGCTCGTCGCCGCCGGAGCCGGGCCGGAGTGGAGGCTCACTGTCAATCCTTCACCGCGCCGGCGGTGACGCCGGCGGCTACGTAGCGTTGGGCCACCAGCAACAGCACGGCGGCCGGCAGCGAGGCGACGACCGAGGTCGCCAGGATCGCGTTCCAGTCCTGCGTGTTGTTGCCGATGTAGCGGTAGATGCCGAGGGTGATCGGCTGGTGGTCGCCGCCGCTGTCGAGCGTGGTGGCGAACAGGAAGTCCGACCACGACCACAGGAACGCGAACAGGCTCACCGACACGATCGCGTTGCGGCTCACCGGCAGGACGATCGAGAGGAACGCCCGCACCCGCCCGGCGCCGTCGATCGCGGCCGCGTGCAGCAGTTCGTCCGAGATGCCACCCATGAAGGCGGCGAATACGAGCACGCCGAACGGCACCGACGTGGTGGAGTCGGCGATGATGAGTCCCCACGTCGTGTTCAGCAGGTCGATCTTCAGGAAGATCGCGTAGAAGCCGAACGCGATGATGACGCTCGGGATCATCTGCGCGATGAGCAGCAGGAACGTCAGCGTCCGGCGGCCGGGCAGCCGCAGCTTCGACACCGCGTAGCCGGCCGGGGCCGACACGAGCAGGGTGAGGACGACCGTCCCGATCGCGATGTACACGCTGGTCAGCAGGTAGGCCCCCTGCTGGTGGAACACCTGGTCATAGCCGTGGCCGGTGAAGTCGAACGGGAACAGCTGCGGGCTGGTTTCGCGCAGCTTGTCGTTGGGCGTCAACGATACGTTGACCATCCAGTACAGCGGGAACAGCATGATCGCGGTGATGACGACCCCGACGGCCGTCTTCACTCGCGACCGCGTCGCCCGCCGGCGGCGGACCGCGCTCATCGGCGTCCTCGCTTCGCTCCGGGCGCCGACGAGGCTCGAGCGGCACTGTGCTCATTGATTCGCTCGCTGCGCTCGCTCACCGGGTCGCCGCCTTTCCCTCGAACCGGATGTAGATCACGCCGGCGACGAGCGCGCCGAGGATCAGCATGTTGCCGACCGCCGAGCCCGGGCCGAACTTCGGCAGCAGGCTGCCGAAGCTGAGCTGGTAGCTCCACGTCGCGAGCGTCGTGGAGGTGTTGTCCGGGCCGCCGCGGGTGATGATCCAGATGATGTCGAAGACCTGAGTGTGTAGACGAAGCCGAGCAG
>Ga0207667_10011094_pt1 | contig 10491 bp, 10 predicted proteins | sample KBSCornC52_FD_184301 | JGI IMG/M metagenome (GOLD analysis project Ga0207667, IMG submission 184301) | Corn rhizosphere microbial communities from Kellogg Biological Station, Michigan, USA - KBS Corn C5-2 (SPAdes) (version 2) | ecosystem: Host-associated > Plants > Roots > Rhizosphere > Soil ...
TATGTCATATATACCACAAATTCTTTTTATTATCATCTCGGCATTGGCCGTCTGGCTTTTTACTAAAAAGATAATGGCTATACGCCGGAATATTTTTCTGGGTAAAGACGCTCCCTTTAACGACCGCAGGGATGAACGGTGGAAGAATGTGCTGCTGCTGGCATTCGGACAAAAAAAGATGTTCCGTAACCCGCTGGTAGCCGTTATGCACTTTTTCATTTATGCCGGCTTTATTATCATCAATATTGAAGTACTGGAGATCTTCATTGATGGCGTATTCGGTACTCATCGCATTTTTGCCGGTTTTGGCGGTGTGGTGTATCCATATTTGATCAACGCCTTTGAATTTCTGGCGGTAACTGTATTACTCGCCTGTGTTATTTTTCTGCTCAGAAGAAATGTGGTGAAAGTAAAGCGGTTGAATACGTCTGATCTGAACGGCTGGCCGCGAAGCGATGCAAATTATATTCTCATCACCGAGATCATACTGATGGGTCTTTTTCTTACCATGAACTCGGCAGACACCCTGTTGCAGGAAAGAGGTTACGGTCACTATGCTGCCACACATACCGGTAATTTTCTTTTCTCGGGTCTTATTCAACCGTTGTTAAGCGGGTTGAGCGACAGTTCGCTGGTAGTTCTTGAAAGAACCTGTTGGTGGCTGCATATCGTGGGCATTTTTGCTTTTCTTAATTATATCCCCTACTCGAAGCATCTGCATATTTTATTTGCTTTTCCGAATGCGTATTATGCACGCCTGCAACCAATGGGCAAAATGCATAATATGCCTGCGATTCAAAATGAAGTATTGTATGCCATGCAGCCTGAGCTGGCTCCAACAGATGCTACGCCACCCACTACATTCGGGGCTAAAGATGTAAAGGACCTGAGTTGGCGCAACCTGCTCGATGCCTATTCCTGTACTGAATGCGGAAGATGTAGTGCTGCCTGTCCGGCCACCATAACCGGTAAAAAATTATCTCCTCGTAAGATCATGATGGCTACCCGCGACCGTGCAGAAGACATCGGCCGCAATATTGAAGAGAACGGGGAATTTAAAGATGATGGCAAAACGTTATTGCACGATTATATTACTGTAGAAGAATTGCGCGCCTGCACTACCTGTAACAGTTGTGTGCAGGAATGCCCTGTTAGTATAAGTCCGCTGGAGATTATCCTCGAACTGCGCCGGTCACTGGTTATGGAAGAAAGTAATGCGCCGCAGGAATGGAACGCCATGTTCAGTAATATTGAAAACAATTTTGCGCCGTGGAAATTCAGTCCCGATGACCGTGACAAGTGGACCACGGAAGGTTAAGTTATAGAGTACCCGCTTTCGGCGGGTATTTTTTTGCCACAGATTACACAGATGAACACAGAAAATTTAATGTCAGAATTCAAAACAAAATCAAATTCTATGAATGCCTGATTAAGAATTTCAGAGAGTTTGAATGATACTTTGAGTTGGTACTAATAAAATCTGTGTTCATCTGTGTAATCTGTGGCAACCTGCATTCTCCGCCGCAGGCGGCGCAAAAAAATGCCCCGCACATAGGCGGGGCAATACCAAAACAAACACTATTATTATGATCTATGACTAACTGAAAACTTACTTTAATACAATAGGGAAAGTTACACCAGAGATAGTTACGGTAGCATTGGCATCACAACCGGTAGAACCGTAATCGAGCGTACGGGTAGCTTTTCCTGAAGGAGTGATATCTACTTTACCGCTTTCGAACCATTGGCAGGTCAGTTTACGAATCAGCGCCTGCGTGATGTTGATAGTATAGCTTTCACCAGCTGCAGTTGTACCACTGGCAGAACCTGTAATTGAATAAACATCATCGAGCGGATTCAGCGGTGTAGCGGCGCCTTCAAGCCATTCGCGTTGACGGGTAGAGTTCCAGGTAATGGTACCACCGTTATTAGCCTTCACAATTTGTCCGGCTACTTCCACTTTGTATACCAGGTGACCTGCGGTATTTCTTCCCATATTGGTTGTTTTATGGGTTCCTTTGATCTGGTTATCGTCTACATAATAACCATCGAACGTAATATTGATAACGGTACCTGAGTCACGGTATCTGGTGCCCGTCCAGGTGGCAATAACTTTACCACGACGATATCTTCCATCAAGGCATAAACAGTTGGCTGTTCCAAAATTGATGGTAATGGTACGTGTAGCGCTTGTAGTATCAACAGTTACTGTACCGCAACCGCCAAAGGGACCTTCCAGTCTGGCGCCATCATTATTGGTAGCCATTCTGAAAGAAGTGCTGGTACCGGTAGTTGCCGAGGCGTCAACCATTGTGTTTACATCATTGTAAGTTCCTTCTGAATACGAGTTATCCTGCGCAGAAGTTGTATCGGAATCTGCTTTTGAATCTTTTTTACAGGCATAAAATGAGAACGTAACTAACAGGAATGCGCTGAGGCACAGAGCAAGGGATTGTTTTTTCATCATGGGTGCGTTTTAAGTTCGGTATCAGACCGAAGGTTTAGTTCATGGTTTAAAACGCATAGCAGTTTTTTTTGGTGTGTGAACCTCAAAATATTGAATATTGAATGTAGAACTTTGAATATCAAAGTTGAATACAAAAATTTCAATTTCAATATTAAATGTACAATATAGAGAATTGAATACCATTACAATATGAATATTGAATGGAGAATGTTCAATATTGAAGTGAAATACAATGCCTTCTACTTCAACATTCTACATTGAATATTCAACTATCAAGGGGGTTATAGGCGAGTTATAGGCAACTTACAGGCGGCTTTGTTGGGGTTTTGTTGGGTATTCATTGGGTGTTCATTGGGAAAAAGGGCCCTTTTTCCCAACAAATACCTAACAAAGACCCAATAAGGTACTAACAAAGCCATAATCAGGTTATACTTTACTTATACCTTGTTTATACTTTCTTTACCTAATGGGCAATCTCTCATAGAGGAAATATAAGCCAAACATAAACAAAGCATAAAAAAGTCAGTCGTGGCTTACACCTTTCTCAGAAGCCGCCAGGTCATAATTAAGGCGGTAATGGCAAAAATACCCCCGATGATCCAGCTGATCAGGTCCTGGTGCGCATTGAGCTTATTAACAATCAGCTGACCGCCGAAAATGAAGATGGCATTGCCCATAAAGGTGCCAATGCCAATACCAATGATATACGCATTATAAAAATCGGGGCGCGGCTGCAGGATCTTTTTGGTGAACAGGGCCGTGCTCCAGCCAAACCAGAAAGGAATTTGTGCAGGGCTTATAGCGCTCATGGTTACCCCCAGCCAAAAACGGTGAATAGTATGTGAAAGAAGAACATTTTTGGCATGGTGCGGACTGGCAGCCGCAATAAAATTGAAAACGGCCAGCGCAGCAATGATCAGCACGGTAAACCACTCCAGCGCCCGGAAAATCTTCTTTTTCTTTCTTACCCAATCCATGGCCACCAGTGAAATACGAACATAAATGATCTCTACCAGCAATGCCCCCAGTGAAAAATACAAAGCTGGCCGTATACCATCACTAACCGAAATTTGCATAGCGGCCACATTCAGCGTTCCCAAAGGCAGGGTGCCGAGAAAACTAATGAACATGCCGGTGAAAAAAATTCGTAGTAGTTTCATTAATGTGCTAATGTGCAAATTAGCAAATGTGCAAATGAATACAGCAAATTGTGACAGAGCATTTAGTTACGAGCCCATTTGCACATTTTCACATTTGCATATTTGCTAATTAATCCGTCATTGCCGCCAGCTTTTGCGACCACAATTTACTTTCTTTAAGCATAGCAATACCTTCGCGAATGCTAAGATAAGGATGTCCCTGCTTATGATTTAAACGACTGATGCGGTACAATAAAAACCAGTGCCGGATAATTTCCTTCCAGGCAAAGAATAAAGAATGAGCGGGATCATAAATATGAGTAGGTTCGGCGCCGGCGCCGTTAACTTCAATGATAGAAAAATTTTTACCCTGTTTGAGCGTTTCCCAGGTGTCGAAGCGTATATCGAGTCGGCCAAAGTAAAAATCCGGAATCTGTTTACAGATACTATCAATAACATCGGTAAGCGCTTCATCGGCCATGTAAGTTACATCGGTGAACTTTGAGCCGCGTGCATGATTGCCATAGGGCGATACGATCATTTTTTCGCCTTCGGGCAGTATAGCATTCAAACCCTTGCCATGGATCTTTTCAAGACTGGGCAGGTACATGAGCGCCCTTTTATTGTGTTGCAGTAATTCGCGAATAGTATGCTGTCCGTCGCCGGTTACTGAAAGGAACTCTTTATACACAATACCGGTGATCATACCTTTGGGCGAACCGGGAAAGCGCACATAAAATATGCCCACTTCATTTTTCCAGGGAACAAATTCCTGAATATGAAAATCAAGAAAAGCCTGGTGTGTATATTCGAGCACATCCTGCTTATTACGCAAAACTTTTACACCCCTGCCCCGCCCGCCAACATTGGGTTTACCAATAAGCGGAAACTGTACACCTGCCCTTTCGAGATCGCGTAAAACGATATTCCCGTTAGCGGGGATGGAAAAGAAAACCGTTGCAGGATGATATTGCGGCGGAATGATGGTAATAATATCCTTTTTCGATTCGCACAAAAAGCCTCCGTTCTTTATAGATGGATTAGAAGCAGCAAAGAAAAAGAATGACCTGGCGCGCAGGCATATGAAGATCCACACCGGGTAAATAAAAAAATAAACGCTTGTAAAGCTCCAGTATTCCCAGTTGAACAATTTAATAAAAAAAGGACGATGCAGCATGCGTTGTATACTGTTCATTATCGGCCTGCCATTGATTTTTCCACCGTTAAATTTCCGGTGAAGGTATTATTGCTTTTAAGATCAAGGTAATGCATCAGCATGTTATCATCTGCCATTTCAAGCGAGGTAACGCTTACGGTAAATACATGCCCGTTGCGGTTCATGCGTAAATCGTTATGGTCATCGCCATCGCCGGTAAACTGATGAAAATGCAGGATGTCGTGCTGCGAAGGTTGTTTGTTCTTTTGCAGCCATTCCAAAAACCAGCTTTTCCGTTTACTGATCACAGCCGGGTCGTACAGGGTTACCGACGACCAGATGTGCGGCTGCGAAGCATTTAACCGGGTACTGTGTTTTTGCTGTGCATCCCAGCGGCATTCAAATAATTCTCCGTTGTTCCAGATAACAGCTGTAAATGGCTCTATCCGGTGCAGGGAAATAGTTTGAAAACAGGTCAGCGGATCATCGGCGTGCAGCAGGTCAAGCAGTATCAGTCCGCGGCTTTTACGGTAAGGTGGTTCCGGAGTATGGCGAACAAAGCCTCCGTTTAAAAACACAATAGCCTGACCGTTTTCATGTGCGGCTATCCATGTACCGCCGGCATCACCGTCTTTCGGAAATAACACCCTGCCCGATGTTGAAGTATAAACCGCGGGAGGCAAAGCACTGGAACGCCAATGCTTTTCATCGCGGTTAGATGTAAGATATATTTTTTTTCCGTCCTTATGCGGGACAGGAATAAAGGTTACTGTGCACATTGTTTACGATACTTAATGGTAGACGATGCTACTCCAAAATCATCGGGTAATTGAATAGAAGAGATCTCTGTAATGCCCACGCGAATGAGGGCCATGTGATGAATAGTATGCTCCAGGTTATAAGCTATTTCGCGATAATAATTTGTTTCAATGGCAATCTTTTCGTTGATGTGCTCATCGTAGCAGGCTACCAGGGTTAATGGTTTATTGGGTTTGGTTAAGCCCCGGTAAATATCCAGCAGCAGACCGCTTGCCAGTTCTTTATCGGTTTCGATGAGTGCATCGCGTTTTCGCTTTTCGTAATTTACCTCGCCGCACTGGTAACCGGTTTCGAGGCATTGAAACAATTCAATGATATGCCGCACGTGTTGCCCCACCGTATTGTTGAAAAGAGTTTGACACGGTTGACTATACTGTGGCGGCGAAAGCTGGCCGAGTGAGCCGGCAAGTTGTACAAAAATGTTGTTGACTGCTTCTTGTAATTGCATTGGTCGGTTTTATATCTTTTAAATATCCCGGCCTTTGCGCAAGCCGGGCTATATTTTTCTGGCCACCACTTTTAACATGACCGTCAGTTCATCGCTTAATGTACTACCGCCTCCTACATTAAACTCCCTGCGGTTCATTTTAAATTCTCCATTAAACAAATAACCATCCTGAGTTGGTACGGCAGTAAAAGGGAACGAAATATCTTTTGTTATTCCTTTTATGGTCAGCTTACCAAAAACAAATAATGTTCCTTTCTTATTGGAACTGGTAACCTTTGTGGATACAAAACTGATCTGAGGGTACTTTTTCGCATCAAAATAATCCTCTCCTCGCAGGTGATTATCCCTCATTTCCATATCCGTATTAACGGAATTGGCATCCACATGTACATCAAAATTGCAGCCAGCCAAATTATCGGGTGAAAACGTTATAGTGCCCGCCAGACCGCTGAAAGAGCCGGAAGTATTAAACCCCAGGTTCTTTATTTTGAATGTTACGGCCGATGAACTGTCTACAGGAGCCAGTAACTGTGCTTTTGAGCTGATCGATAAAAGAAGGCATAAAGCCGGAATAATTAATCCTTTCATATAAAAAACCTTAGTATATAAAATAATAGACGTGATTTGATTGTATTACTGTTGTATGTTAAAGCCTTTAACACAAAGCGGGGAATTTTTTTCACTATTTATACGTAGCTATTAAATAATGGGTTGTTAGTAATAAGAATGAGTTTTAAGGTATTGGTAACCGGTTAAAAAGTTAAAAGGCTGATAAACTGATGGGTTAACTTATTAACCTATCAACTTATCAACCTGTCAACTAAATTTATTACTAAAACTTACGGGTTATTTCTTGTTATGGCTTTCTGCCCAACGCCTTGATCACTCTGTAATGCGAGGCAATCGCCTGCTGCATGGTCGGAAATTCGTTATAAGTAATATTGAACTGACGGCAGGTTTGTTTTACAATGCGGTTAATGGCTGGATAATGCACGTGACTGATCCTTGGGAACAGGTGGTGCTCAACCTGGAAGTTTAAACCGCCTACAAACCATGAAACGAATTTATTACGGGGGGCAAAATTCGCAGTTGTTTTTACCTGATGAATAGCCCACTCTTCCTCAATTTTTTTGGTATCGTTTTCTTCTATATGTACAAATTCAGTGTGTTCTACCACATGCGCCAGCTGGAATACTACAGCGAGTGTTAAACCCAGTGTAAGATTAAGCGCAATAAAACCAAACAGCCACGGCATCCATCCCAGTACCAGAATGGGCAGTACCACAAAAACAGCTGCATATAAGAATTTACTTACCCAGAAAACGACATGTTCGGTGAAATTCATTTTCTGCATGGGCGTAGTATGTACTTTATGACGGAAATATTTTGTAAAGTCCATCACAAAGAACCAGGCCAGTGAAGTAAAGGCATATAAAAGAAAACCGTAAATATGTTGAAAACGATGCGGGGGAAACCATTTTTGGGTTTCGCACTGGCGCATCAGGGGACTGAGGGCAATGTCGTCATCTACCCCATCTACGTTGGTGTAGGTATGATGAACAATATTGTGCTTGAATTTCCAGATAAAGGTATTGCCGCCCAGTAAATTTGAGCTTAAAGCCATCACATTGTTTACCCAGCCGCGGCTTGAATAACTTCCGTGGCAGGCATCGTGCATTACATTAAAACCTATGCTTGCCAGCACAAACCCGAGTAAACAGCTTAACAAAATGCCGATAATGACCGGAAAATTGAAAATAAGCAGGGAAATGTAAATAATAATGGCGGCAGGCGCTAAAATGGCGGTTTTGGAATATAATGCCCAGTTACCCGTTTTTTTCAACTGGTGAGTAGCGAAATACTGGTCAACTGAGGCTTTTAAAGTATTAAAAAACGACTTGTCTTTATTATTAAAGGTTACTTTAGGCATAATAACGTGAAATTGTTTTGTATCAAACTTATTCTTTCAATAACACCCGCTACTATCAGGAGCATTATTGCCGATCTTTTTGATAACTTTTAAGAGCGGCAAAGGTAACGAAAGAATTGTTAATGTTACCCTATTAAATGATTGATTTCAATTTATTAATAGGGAAAATCAGCAGCTCAAAACTAAACAAACACTATGCCATGAAGGCCAGAAATTTATTGCGTAAATGTTGCAGTTTTTTGTGGAATTGTACGGGGGGCTTTTGCACCAGATTTTGCACCACATAGGCATATAGGGCACATAGGAAATCACATAGTCCTGCAACGATTTCTATGTAAAATCTATGTTTCCTATGTGCCTATGTGGTGAAAAGGTGAAAGATTATATTTTAATCGAAACATTGGCCGTCCAGAAAAAATGGTTGGTGAGTGTTTCGTAGGCAATTTTAGTACGTTGAATGTTTTGTGAGGTTACGGTAATTTTTACCGAATTGGGATTTACCGGTACGGCATAAGCAGGTGTAAAGCTAAAAGTCATCCTTTTTTGACGATACTCAAGCGGAAGGGAAAATTCATAATCCAGCACCCTGAACTTTGCGGCATCTTCGGTACTGGCCGAAATATCCTGCTGAACGGTTTTGCCTTTTCTGTTGGTGGAATATCTTCTTTTTTGATAATAGGCGTTGTAATAATTCTGACTGGCGGCATTCATAAAAGCGCCCGGCGTAACACTAAAATTATCATTCAGAAAACTGAATTCATGTTCCAGTCCGAGTGTAATGGCATAATCCGTTGCATCGCTGAATGTAACGGTAGCGTTTACAGATGGTTCAATAAAGCCAAGATCATATCCTGAATAAAGACCGAGATCGCCTTTCATTTCTGACCGAACAGTATAACTGCCGGAACTATAAAAGTATTTATTACCCACTATTTCAGCATCCCAGTTGCCTTTGCTCAGGGCGTAACCTGCGGTGATGTTAAACATATCGAGGTTTCCGGTGGTAGCAAGTAAATTGGCGCCGGCGCCTGCAAATAATCCTGATTTATGATGATAGGTTAAAGACGGTGTAATGTAGGGCGTTTTTTCAGAGTCGGCTCTGCCCAGGTATACGTTATCGCTCAGGTAACTTATCTCTGCTTTTAAATAAGACCTTCGCTTGTGTGTAACAGAAGTAGAATCTGAGTCCTGTGCGAAGCTGAATTGTGCAATGAGTAATAAAACGATGCTAAGGGTTATAAAGGGTGTTTGTTTCATGGGGGTGTTCTTTTTAGGAATAAAAAAAGGATCCGGCAATGAGAAATACCGGACCCTTTGTGCGAATTAATTTCCTGTAGCGTCTTCTACTCTTTCTTTTTTATCCTGACGCAGATCTTTCTTATCGCCTTTCAGATCTTTAGCATCACCTCTTCTGTCTTTACGGTCCTGACGAATGTCTTTGTTATCACCATGAAGATCTTTCTTATCACCGCGTATGTCTTTACGATCATTTCTCAGATCAGCTTTATCAGCAGCAACATCGCCACCATCTTTTTTGTCCTGAACAAGATCTTTCCTGTCCTGGCGAACATCCTGTTTGTCTTTGCTCAGGTCTTTGGCGTCCTGGCGACGATCTTTTCTATCGTTATGAATGTCTTTTGTATCGTGTGCGATATCTTTTTTATCACCACGAATATCACGTCTGTCGTGACGGATATCGCGGGTATCTTCTTTCACACGATGGGGATGAGCAACTTGTGCTGAAGCGGCAAAGGAAAGGCATACGGCAAGGCCTAAGAGAATTGTTTTCATGTTTGTTATTTTAGGATTAAATAGATATTAAAAAAGGGTGGATGTTTAATGAAGTAAAAAAATAATTTAAAAAAAACCGCATTTCTTGTTTAAATACAATATTTAAACCGCTGCTAATCACAGCCTGAACGGATGATTTTTTTACTTTATTGTTCGATAGGCCAGCAGTTATTGTTAAGCGGTTGTTACTTGAGGGGGATGGCCACGGATGATAAGCAAGCGCCTGCGGCGTTTTTTTTTGCCACAGATTGCACAGATGAACACGGATGTATTAATGCAAAAAATCTAATTAGATATTACGCGAACTTGATTTTGGTTTGAATTCTAACATTAAAATTATATGTGTTTATCTGTGCAATCTGTGGCAATATATTTCGTTGAGCGTAGCGAAACGTGGCCTATAATACCAATTGTTCGTGTAATCTCACCAATGCTTCGTGTGGGTTTGCACAAAAACCGGGATGCACTCTTGATGTTTGCAGTACAGTGCTGCGTTGGGCAGTGAGCCATCTGAAGCGTGAAGCGATATCGAGTTGTGCAATAGGGCCGCCGTCTCTGGCGCCTCTGCTTATTTTTTCAAAAGCGTCGAGGTATGCTTTTATTTCAGGCAGGTCTGTATCAGGAGCCAACGCCTTCAGCCTTTCTTCACTCAATGTATAGATGGTTTGCAAAAATTTCAGGTCTCTGCAATAGAGAATAATACCAACGTTTACAAACTCTTCCCGTTCTACTTTTGGTACA
>Ga0207667_10011098_pt1 | contig 10489 bp, 15 predicted proteins | sample KBSCornC52_FD_184301 | JGI IMG/M metagenome (GOLD analysis project Ga0207667, IMG submission 184301) | Corn rhizosphere microbial communities from Kellogg Biological Station, Michigan, USA - KBS Corn C5-2 (SPAdes) (version 2) | ecosystem: Host-associated > Plants > Roots > Rhizosphere > Soil ...
GACTGGAAATATGAGATTGACGACAGCAAGGCCGGCCTGACCGAGCCGGCGCGCGACCAGTTGCTTTCGATGTCGTCGGGCGGCCCGCATGGGCAGTTCGGCGGCCCCGAAGACGTGGGGCGCGGCGCGGACGAGCTTTTCAACCACCCGGAGCTGTTCCGGTCGCATCCCCAGCTCGGCGAGATGCCGGTGCATGCCCAGCTCGATTACGGTTCGGCCGGCGGTGCCTTCCATCCCGATACGGGCATCAACGTGACCGGCGGCAAGACCGACGATGTGACCGATATCGGCCTGCACGAATTGCAGCATGCGGCCCAACACGCCGAAGGCTTCCCGCGCGGCGGGAGCCCGGCCGACAACTCGCTTGTGCGAGAAGCCCGGCAAGTCGGCGAGCGCGCCAACATGGTCTATTCGGACCTCACGGCCCAGCGCCGCGCGTTCGCTGATCAGGAGATCGGCGACATCATGCGCGACGACAGTATCGACCCGCGCGAGCGCCTCGCCCGGCTGACTGCCGCTCACGACAAATGGACCGCCGCCAATCCCGACGACGCGCGCATGCGTCACGCCGCGATGAACGCCCTGGACACCAAGGGGCCGCGCGCCGGTTACAAGCACCTTGCCGGCGAGGTCGAGGCTCGCAACGTGCAGGCTCGACGCGACTTCACGCCCGAACAGCGCCGCGAAATTCCACCCTGGGAAACCCAGGAAGTGCCCGACCTGTTTCAGATCGTGCGCCGCCACGGCGACAATACGGCCCAAATGTCGGCACCGCTCGGCCCGCTTCCTGGCGCGCCCTCGCATGTCGAGGGGCCGGTGCCGAGCGTCAACGCCGCCGCCGAAGAATACGCCCGCCGCGCCGGCATCGACCTAAAGCGCCAGCGCTCCTATGCGGAGGCAAACCCGCGCCGGGGCCGCTACATCGCCCAGGCTTACGAGCGCATGCCGCACGACCCGACCGACCCGCGCGTTGCCGGCTCCTATCAGGCGCTCGCCGACGAGACGATGGCGCAATGGCAAGCCATGCTCGACAGTGGCGCGAAGATCGATTTTCTCAAGCCGGGGATGCCCGACCCATACCCAGGCGGCCCGCGTGACGCGCTCGCCGATCTCAGGGCAAACAACCACCTGTCAGTTTTCCCGACCGAACAAGGCTTCGGCTCCCGTGAGGCGTCGGCCGCCAACAATCCGATGCTTGCCCCGACTGGCATCAACCACGGCGGCCACGACATGCTCGTGAATGACGCCTTTCGTGCGGTTCACGACTATTTCGGCCACGGCATGGAAGGCGCTAATTTCGGCGCGCGCGGCGAGGAAAACGCATGGCAGGCACACAAGCGCCTGTTTTCCCCCGACGCGGTGCCGGCGCTCACGACCGAGACGCGCGGGCAAAATTCCTGGGTCAATTTCGGACCCTACGGCGACGCCAACAAGGCCGACCCGCGCAACACGATCTATGCCGATCAGAAAGCCGGCCTGCTGCCGCCCTGGGCGACCAGGGAGGGCGGAATGCCGATGAGTTATCGCGCGCAGCAGGTAGGCACCATCGCAGCTCTTGCCGCTGCCCTGGGCCTCGCCGGCTCAAGCAAACAGGACGAATAGGAGGCCACGATGCCCTTTGATGGTAGCGGCAATTTCAACCGCGTTATGGACTGGACCAACGATGCCGCCGCGAACATCAAAATTCGCGCCGACCGGCACGACCAAAACGACGACGACATCGCGTCGGGCCTGTCGAACACGATCACGAAAGACGGTCAATCGCAGCCGACTGCCAACATTCCGATGAATGGCAAAAAGCTGATCAACCTGGGCGCGCCGACCAACCCGACCGACGCGGCGAGCAAAACCTATGTCGACACCGCCGACGCGCTGGCGATGCCGAAGGCCGGCGGCACGTTTACCGGCAAGGTGACGCTCTTTACCAGCACCACCGGGGCGGCGGCGGCAAACATTCCGGCGGGCGTCGCACCGTCCGCGCCCGTCGATGGCGACATTTGGCAAAGCGCTACTTTCCAACTGAAAGCACGCCTGTCCGGTGTGACCTACACGCTGGGCATGCTCGAAAAGGCCCAGACGTGGACGGCCGACCAGACGTTTTCGACCAACATTTTTGTGACTGGCATCGGCTCGCTTTTCGGCGCTGCGAACGCCACCGGCCAAGTCGCATTGCAGGGCAATTCGGTCGAGGTCGGTATTAACCGCAACGCCGATGGCGCGGCGTTCTATGACCTTCACGGCACGACCGGCACCGACTTCGACGCCCGCCTGATCCGAAACTCTGGCGTCAACGGCTCGCTGCAACTCGTCAACAATGGCACGGGCGGCATTGCCATTTCGTCGGGTGGCGGCACCTTCACCTATGGCGGTTCGCCTATCCTCGTCGGCAACCTCGACAATCTGGCGCTCGCGGCCGGCTTCGGCGAGGCGACGGTGACCAGCGACGGCACCAAGTCGAGCGGCACCTACACCCCGACCAACGCCGGCAACAATATGCGGTCGGCCGTCAACGGTGGAGCGTTCAACCTCGCCGCCGACGCAAACAACACGACCGCTTACACGGTGCTGTTGGTGATCACCAACAATGCGTCGGCCGGCGCGATCACCACCGCCGGCCAAGGCTGGACCAAGGTGGATGGCGACCCCTTCACCACGACCAACGGCGCGACCTTCCTTTGCATGATTGCCAAGATCGGCTCGATCAAGGCGCTGACCGTGACGCAGGTAGTCTAATGGGCATCCCCTTCCTTATGCCGGTCAAGAAAAAGCCGAAGATCACGGCCGACATCGTGCAAGGCGCGTGGGTGCAGCAAAGCGACATTGTCGACGCGCTGACTTTCACCTTCACCGGCCTGACCGGCGGCGTCACTTCGGCCTCTTGGCCGATCATCGGCGTGATGGGCCGCAGCGCATCGGCGCTCACCCTTTCGTCGGTCACGCTGGGCGGCCTGCCATGCACGGTCCTAAGCCAGTACGCGAACGGCTCGACCATCGCGGCCTTCCTTTCGGCCCCGCGCGGCACGACCGGCAATCTCGTGGTCAACTGGGCGTCTGCAACCAACGTGGTCCGCATGCTGGCCTCGCTGGTGCCGCTGACCAACGTTCGCAACAATCTCGCGCCGACGATGACGGCGGGCGTTCAAACGACCGTGAGCGGCCCAAACGTCAACATCGATTGCGCTGCTGGCGGCTGGATTGGCGCTCTGGCCTATGATGGCGGCGGTGCCGCAACGACCTTCACTTGGACCAACCTCACCGAGAAATTCGACGTGAACCTCGAAAGCGCGGCGGCCTTTTCCGGTGCCGGCGATGTCTTCGCGACGGCGCAGACCGCCCGCAACATCAAGGCCCAGCAAAACCAAACCGCTGTCGGCACCATCCTTAACGTCATCGCCATGAGGTGATCGATAAATGTTGAACCGCACGATTTTCATCAACCCGATTGAGCCGGCGAAAATCTCGCTTCGCTCGCCCCTGGGCGTCCCCCTGGACCTCACGCTTGCGTTTCTCACGCAACTGTCGGTGCCGGTCGACCCCGACACCCTGTTGCCTCAAATCGTGCTCATGCCGCGCAGCTTCGGCGGTCGCTACGCCTACGATCTCGAAACCGTTTCGGCCGAGCTGGGCACCGCGTCGGTGACCCTGCCGGGGCCTGCCTTGGGCGACCAGCGCGGCTACACGATTGAGGTTTACCAGCGCGTCGCCGCCGTCAATCCCGAAGACCCGCCGGTGCCTGCCGGCATGATCGCTTGCGGCACCCTGGCAACCCAGGGCCTCGCCTACCAGACCAATGGCCCGCTTGCGCCTATGGCAATCCCGGTCATTGTCGGACCCGAAGGCCCCCAGGGACCGGCCGGCCCGCCAAACGTGCTCAGTATCGGCTCTGTTACGGCGAGCATCCCCGGCGGCCCGGCCGATGCCGAGATCACCGGCACGTCGCCAGAGCAGGTGCTTAATCTGATCATTCCGCGCGGCGAGGTCGGCCCAGTCGGGCCGCCGAACGTGCTTACGGTGGGCACGGTCACCACCGGCGCGCCGGGCTCTGCTGCCGATGTCGACATCACCGGCACGTCGCCAAATCAGGTTGTGGACTTCACCATTCCGCGCGGCGATGTCGGCCCGGCAAACACGCTCACTGTCGGCACCGTCACCACCCTGCCGGCAGGAAGCCCGGCGACCGTCAACATCACCGGCACCGCGCCTAACCAGACCATCGATTTCGGCATCCCCCAGGGCCTCCAGGGCGTCACCGGCGCAAATGTCACGCTCGGCACTGTCCTGCCTGGGACCGCTGTCGACGGGGCTCTTTTTTGGAACACTTCGACCGACACCCTCTACGTTCGCGAAAGCGGCGCATGGGTCATTGTCGAAGCAGTATGGGGAACGTGAGAAATGCAAAAACTTATCGTCGCCGCGCTCTGCACCCTGTCGCTCGCCGGGTGCCAAACCGTCACCGACATTGACGCCGCAATCCAGAAATCAGCGCCCCAGCTTTGCGCCGCCGCCACGCCGCTGCACGAGAGCTTTATCGCTGTCGCCGCTACCGGGGCAGTCTCGCAAAAGACCATCGACCGTGAGGCGACCGCCTGGGCGTTGCTCCAGCCGGTTTGCGCCGATCCCGCGCATGCAACCTCAACCACCGTTTTGGTCGCGGCGGCTAACGCCTACATCGCCATTTCCCAGGCCTTGAAAGAGGCCAAGGCCGCAAAGAAGGAGACTGCCAATGCTGGGTAGCTATTCGAAGTTGATTGGTGCGCTCGTCGGCAATCTCGTCGCAATCGTGCTGGTCTATTTGGCGTCCATAGGGATTGCCACCTGCACGGCAGGACCGGACGGAACCGAAGCGTGCGCCATTTGGGGTTTCTCACAGGCGCAGATCACCGCCGCCGCCATTAGCGCTCTAAACTTGCTGGCCGTCTATGCATTCCCCCCAAACCGACCGCCCTCCTGATGATGCCATGAACGTCAACGCGCCGGTCTTCAAATGGGAGTGGAACCTCAACACGCTTGCGGTGCTGGCGGGCTTTGCCGCCGGCTTCGTGGCCTGGGGCTTCACCCTTTCCGAGATGCGAAACGGGCAGGAGATCAACGCCGGCCGGATCACTGAATTGCAGGCGGCCACGGCGGCGCTCACTGTTCGCGTCGACAGCATCGAAAAGGCGTCGGCCATCCAAGCGCAATTCGAATACAGGCTGGCCCAGGTCGAGAAATCGCTCGACCTTGTCGACGCCCGTTTCGGCAGGATCACCGAAAGCTACAGCAACCAGTTTTCCGACATGCGCCAACAGCTCGGCTCGATCTCGACGCAAATTGCCCTGACAAACCAGACGCTCAACCGAATTGAGGCCATCAGCAACTCCCCCCTTGCGCCGAAACCGTAACCCAGCTTAAAAAAATCGCGCTGGGTAAATCGCTGGGGGCGGGCATGCCGATTAAATCGAATATCGATGAAAAATGCAGCAAAACCAAGGGAATAAATTATGTCGAAGGGGGGAGCTTGGGGGACATCTCCTCCGCCGGGGGTGGTTCATTAGGGTGCAACCCCGTTGAAAAATAGCCGGTTTTTCGGCCTTCCTCTTGCATTTGCGTTCAACCCCGTTTAAATTTGTTCACGAAAGCGGCCCTTTTCTGCTGGGGGCAGCGCTGGGAACAGGAGACGGGATTATGAAGCTTACAACCTCTGCCATCAACGGAAACCTCAAGGCCGGCCGCTACAGCGACGGGCGCAACCTGTACTTGCTCGTTTCGGCCACCGGCGCGAAGTCGTGGCTTTTCATCTATCGCGCCGCAAATGGCAAGCAGCGTGAGCTGGGCCTGGGCTCGTTCACGGGTGCTGGCTCTGCCTTCGCGGTCAACCTCGCCGACGCCCGCCTTGCCGCTGACAAGGCCCGCCTCCAGCTCGCCGCCGGCATCGACCCGGTTGAGGCAAAGATTGCCGTCAAGCGCGCCGCGCTCGCCGCGTCGGTCACGTTCGCCGAGCTGCTGGACGAGGTTATCAAGCGTGAGAAGGGCGACGGCACCAAGCGCAGCGATTGGAAGGTGGTCAACGGCGTGTGCGAGCAAGAGGACCAGTGGCGCTCGTCGCTGGCAAACCATGCCGGCCGCCTGCTGACCAAGCGCGTTGCCGAGATCGGCGACGATGACATTATCAAGGTGCTGTCGCCGATTTGGTCGACCATCCATGTTACGGCCGAGCGCATCCGCGTTCGCATCGCCACGGTGCTGGACCTTGCCATCGCTCGCCGCCTGCATGCCGGCCCAAACCCGGCTCGTTTCGACGCGCACATTGAGCAGCTTTTGGGCAAGCGCGACACCGCTTCCAAGCGCAAGCAGCCCTCACTTCCTTTCGCAGAACTGCCGGCCGTGTTCCGCAAGATCACTGGCCCGCGCGCTGGCATGGCCGCCAAAGCGCTTGCCTTCACCATCTTGACCGCCGTTCGCACCGACGCCGCGCGCGGCGCTCGCTGGAGCGAGATCGACCTTGCCGCCCGCACCTGGATTGTTCCGGCCGAGCGCAACAAGAGCGACAATGGCGACCAGGAGGCCGGCGCTCACATTGTGCCGCTGTCGGATGCCGCCATTGCGGTGCTTGAGAGCTGCCCGCGTTCGGCCCTGTCGGATTTCGTGTTCTTCGGCATCAGCGGCGACAAGCCGGTGAACGAGGGCGCGCTTCGCGACAAGCTGATCGATGCCCCGGCAAAGGGCGGCCTGGGCCTCGCCGGCCGCGCTTCCACTCACGGCATGCGCGCCACTTTCCGCACCTGGGTTTCGGCTCGGAAGCTGGACGAGAAGGCCGCCGAGCTGGCCCTGGGCCACGTCATCGGAAACAAGGTGCAGCGCGCCTATGACCGCGACGAAATGATCGAAGCTCGCCGCGCCTTGCTCCAGACCTGGGGCGAGTACGCGACCAGCTCAAACGTCATCGAATTGAGGGCGGCGGCTTAAAGCCGCCCTCGCCACCAATCCAACGGAGGGAAACATGAAACTGATATTGCAGCGCAGTGGCGACTTTCTGGAGGCCTACGGCACCGATGCCGAGGCCATGGCAAAGGCGCTCGGCATCGTGACTGTAACGCGCGGCGGGGTGAAGATGGCCGGCATCCCCGTGCATCGGCAGGCCGACGACTTCGCGGACCTAAAGGCGGCCGGCATCGAGCCCCGCGTGATCGACCGCGCCGAAGGGCTCAAGCTGGTTTGGAACCGCACCCACCGCGATTTCAAAGGCACGATGGACGGCAAGCGGTCGATCCTGATCTATCGCGACGGCACCCAGCTTGTGCCCCTGGAGGCGCTTCGCGCCGACGAGATCGCGCGCCTCGTTCCCAGGAGCGAGCTTTGAGCGGCGGCAAGGTGATCGTGCGAAGCCTGGAGGCGGACGCTTTCTATGGCTTCGCAGTGACCGCTACGCGGTCGCCTGGAGGCCGCGAGCATTGCGTGGCGATGACATGCGGCGGCGCGCTCGGAAGGGCTCTGGCGACCATGTGCGCGGCTCACGCGGCCGAAGCTCTACAGATCGATGATATAGAAATGGACCCGGCCCTTGCGGCGTTCGCCCTGGAGGATGCTTGAATGCGACGTTTAGAAGATTTGCAGCCCTGGAAAACGGCGCGCCTACAGCGCCGCGCGGCGGACCTGGAGCGCCACCTAAAGGCGGCGTTTCAAATCGCCGGGCAGGCGCACCTACAGGCCACGGCCAAATCCTCGCCCGAAATGATCCTAGAGCTGATCAGGGCGGCGCAAGCCGAGCTGGGCTTGGCCGAGATCGCGCTTGCAAAGGTGCGGCCATGACGCGCCGGTGCGGAAGCTGCACCCTTTGTTGCAAGCTGCTGCCCCAGCGCGAGCTTGAGAAGGGAGCCGGCGAGCGGTGCGCGCACCAGCGCCATACCGGATGCCGGATTTATCCGAAGCGCCCGCCGAGCTGCCGGCTCTGGTCCTGCATGTGGTTGCTGGGCGATGACACCCAGGATTTGAGGCGGCCCGATTTCTCGCACTACGTTGTCGACGTGATGCCCGACTATGTGACCGCCGTTCGCGAGGATGGCGAGCGCCAGCACGTCCCCGTGTTGCAAATATGGGTCGACCCTCGCCACCCGGAAGCGCACCGCGACCCGGCCTTGCGCGCCTTCCTCGACCACTACGGCGGCACGAAAGGAATGGCGGCAATCATCCGTTACAACAGCAGCGACGGCTTTGTGATTTTCCCGCCTTCGATGACCGGCGGGCACTGGGTCGAAAACCGCGACGGCGTGAGCGGCGAGGAACACACGGCGGCCCAGCGGGCGGCTGTCCTGGGCCTCAATATGGAGCTGGCATTCGATGAAAAAGCCTAAGCGTGAGACGCTCGACATGCTCGACGGGCGCAAATTCTTTTCGGATGACAATTGGAAAACGATTTGGCAGGCGCGCGGCATGCCGAACGGCAGCAGCCACCGCAAAATCATCGATAAGCAGGAGGCCGACAAAATCCGCTTTCTGGCGGTGGTGGTGCAGAAATGATTTTCGTGTTCGGTTCGAACCTCGCCGGCCGCCATGGCAAGGGCGCGGCCCTATGGGCGCGCCAGCATCGCGGGGCGATCTATGGGCAGGGCGAGGGCCTCCAGGGCGAGAGCTACGCCATCCCGACCAAAGACGGCCGGCTTAACACGCTGCCCCTTCCTGCCATCCGGTGGCATGTCATTGCGTTCTTGCGCTTCGCCCGAAACAACCCCGAAATGCAGTTTCAGCTTACGCCCATAGGGTGCGGATATGCCGGCTACACGCCGGCCGACATCGCGCCGCTATTCGAAGGCGCGCCGTCCAATGTGATCATGCCGCCGGAATTTAGCGGCGCACTTTGCGCGGCCGGCCGCGAGGGCGCTTGACCTTGACCGGCGGGGCGCGGCCGATGGCATCCTGGCGGCGAATGTAGGCGGTGCAATCGTCCAGGTTGAGCATCGGCTTGCCGCCGATCATGACGCGCTGGGGCCATCCTGGGTCGCCAAGGTGATTGTAATAGGTGCCACGGGCGCGGCGGCCGAGCATTTGGGTCACGAAATAGGTGATCGTGACATAGCGGGGCAGATTGTTTTCGTCGGCAGTCATGGCAATTCCCCTGGAATGGCACTTGCTGGGCTCTAGGAGCGCGTAGGACGCGCCCCGGCGTGTCTCTGGCCCTTCCGACGCTGTCGCGCGTCCTGGGGCTTCCCTGGTCACTTAAAATCGAACTCGATATCCATCTGGCGGCCTGGGGCGATCATCTTTTCGCGCAAGGTCACGACCTCGTCGCTCAGAGCTGCCGCGATGCGGTCAACATCGGCCGACGAAAACGAGTAGGAATAGCGGTTCTTGCCGCCCATGCCGGCGAGCACCCGGATTGCCTTAATCGCGCGCTTGGTGCGCGACGTGGCGAGGCGTTCAAACTTGATGCGCTTCGGGTCGCCTTCGGGCACGGCCTGGAGCATTGGGCGCTGTTCGATGTCATCGTTCATTTGATCAATCCTTCAAGGTAGGGGCGGGCGTCGGCCGCCTTCATTTTGCCGTTCACGACCTGGGCGGCGGTGCTCAGAAGGGTTTTCACGAAAGCCGGCGGGAGATCGTCCAGCGCCGGCCCGATGCCCTCCAATTCCTCCAGTTTTTCGGCCTGGGTGAGCTGGGGGTTTCCGGCGAGGCGAAGCACCATGTCGATGGCCTTGCGGTGCAAGTCGCGGTGCTCTGGTGAACCGCCACCTGCTGGCGGTTCGGCGGCCCCCGGTGCCGGCGGCGAGGGGTTAGCGTCTGCACCGGGGGCCTCAGCGCCGTTCGTGTGCGGCGAGGCGGCGCTGTCCTGGGAAACCATGCTGCGCTCGTCGGCGAAGCTGGTCATTGCGTTGTCGATCACTTCGCCGGTGCGGTCGCCCGGCAACGGCGGGAAGCTTTCAGCCCACGACGACATGCCGTCATCGCAGGCCTTGCCCATGGCGATTACGCGGGCGATGTCGGGCGCAAGCCACTCGCTGGCTTTGCGACCGATTACGGCCTCGACGCGCACAAGCTCGACGTGGCGAGACATGCGCTCAACGATGCGGTCGCGCCAGCGGTCGAGATCGCGGCCGATCTTGTCGACCAGGGAGTTTTTCGCCTCGCTCATGGCGTAGTCGGCGAACGTCTGGAGGGCGTTCACGACCACGTTGCGCTCGGCCTTGGACACGCCGATTTGAAACGCCGCATCTTCGCGCCGGGCGTCATCGTCGCCGCCGATCTTTGCCGCGCTCTTGCGCTGCTGGAATGGGCGCGACAGGGCAAAGCCGGTTTCCAGGTCGAGAAAGCGGGCGTGGAACATGTAGGCGCTGCCCAGGTCTTGCGCCCGGCAATCGACCTCGCAGTTGCCATAGATGCGCGCCAGATCGTTGGCGAGCTTGATTGACGGGCCTTCGATGTAGTCGGTTTGGCCGGTGCGGCGGTTGCGCACCGGATAGCGGTAATACCATTCCTCGCCCATGGCGGCGGCGAGCACTTTGATTTTCTGGAGTAG
>Ga0207667_10011101_pt1 | contig 10488 bp, 13 predicted proteins | sample KBSCornC52_FD_184301 | JGI IMG/M metagenome (GOLD analysis project Ga0207667, IMG submission 184301) | Corn rhizosphere microbial communities from Kellogg Biological Station, Michigan, USA - KBS Corn C5-2 (SPAdes) (version 2) | ecosystem: Host-associated > Plants > Roots > Rhizosphere > Soil ...
AGCGTGCACGATTAGTAATGGCCCGCCACGGGATGTTCGCCACCGATATTCCCGGCGTGCTCGTGCAGAAATCCACCCTCGCGCTCACAGCGTCGCAGATCGGTCTTGCGGGAAGCACTTACATCGCCGGCGCTGTACTGGCTCTTTTATTCTTCGGTGAGCTCACCGTCGACGGAAGCTTCTGGATCGGCGCGACGCTGGGTGTGCTTGGGTCTGTGGTGGTACTCGATCCTGCAATATTCCATGTCGATATAGGCTGGTGACTGGCGTTCATCATCGGCGGATTGCTTGGGGGGATAGCACGGCCGGTGGTGTTTGGCGGGACCGGAGGATGTGGCCAGGCTGTTGAGTCGGGTGGGGTAGTAGACAACAGACATGGGATAGCATGCTGTTGACACAATATGGACTCAAGGGTATATTCCTTTCGTGGAATGGGAGATTGAGCTGACCGAGGAATGCGAGCAGTGGTATCTGTCGCTCAGCGATGCTGAGGCAGAATCGGTCGCGTTTGTCGTTGATCTACTGGCCTCCCAGGGGCCGCAGTTGAAGATGCCGTATTCATCGCAAATCAAGGGTACTCGCTTCGGGCAGCTTCGCGAACTGCGCATCCAGCACGAAGGAAGGCCATACCGAATTCTCTACGCGTTCGATCCGCGTCGCGCCGCATTGCTTCTCGTAGGTGGCGACAAGACGGGCGACGGACGGTGGTACGAACGCATGGTGATGCGCGCGGAATCACTCCTTGCCGAACACCTCGGCAGCTTCGGGTAATGCTCGGCGTATAGCCACGTAAAGTGCCGCGTTAACTACCACGTTAACTACCACTGTAAACACCACTGTAACTACCACTCCGATGACGCGTAAACTGAAGACGACCCCGTGGAAGGATATCAAGAACAAGAAGCTATCCCCGGATGCACAGGCCCGGGTGCAAGAACGTGTGACCACTGCACTGGAGGAACTTCCGCTGCAGGAGTTGCGTCGCGCTCGTGCGCTCTCGCAGGTGACGCTCGCGGAGCTGCTCAATACTACGCAACCAGAGGTGTCGAAAATCGAACATCGCGCGGACCTCTACGTCAGTACGTTGCGACGATACGTGGAGGCGATGGGTGGGGAGCTCGATATCGTTGCACGATTCCCGGACGGATCTGTGCGAATCAATCAGTTCGAGGAGATCGAGGCAGCCTAGTTAGCGCAGTGTCTTACTGCTGATGCACGCACGGCTTCCAAACTCCGGTCGGTTGCTGTCGCGCGTGGAATATGCGCCGGTACATTTGCAGCTGACTGTGTTGGATAGATCACATATGGCGAGAGGAACCTATCCTTTCCTTCGGTGTAAAACCTGCGCAGTGCGATTTGCATCACGTCGGGCCTCGCGCCTACTCCCTTTCTTGACATCCCCAGCCCCTCGGGCTACACTCCCAACAGGGAGTCGCGTCCCGATCATCAACCACCAGACGTTTCCGGCGGTCCTCCGCCACTCGCTCTGATCGTGCAGCACCGTGCTTCCGCACGGTGTCCAGATATCGGAATACGCGACCTTTTTTGCTAACGGAGATCATCTAATGTCAACTTCAACTCAGCGCACGGATCTCGATCCGACTTGCGGCACTGGCCGGTCAATGGCCTGCCGGCCGGTCGGCTTGAGCGCGCCTAAACGAGTCGACCTGAGATGGATGATGCGCCGGAGCACGAGTTGCAGCCGCGTATCAGCCATGCGACCGCGCACATCTACCAATAGCAGGACGGGCAGCCAGGAGTACCGCTACAGCGGTTGATCCGGCTCACAGTCAGAGGCGAGTTTCTCACTCGCCAACTCGATACCCCGCCTGCGCTCTCCAGCCTGGCGGGGTGTTTTCGTTTCCACCATGCACTTCCTCGAATCCCGCGAGACGCAATGACAGGAGGCAAGGATGAAGGCACTCTGGACCAAATTCGCAATCCCGGTCTGCATGCCACCAGCGATCTCCGAACGCAACACGCAACGCTCGGCGCACCGAGAGGAGGACGAATCAGGAACCACCAATGGCAACGGAATTAGAAGAAGCGAAAGCGGTAACCGTCAGAGAAATGAAACAATGCATTGAGAACGACGCGGATCTGCTGAAGGCGCTGCACCACCGCGCCGATCTGCACGAGGTCGTGCCCATGGTGCTGGACGTGATCGAACACGATCCGCTTGCATCGGCTGGAAGCTTTCGCGGCGACCTGCTGCGGGCGCTGATCGAGCTGCCGGCAGCGTTCTGGCACGACGATCCGGCATCGTTTCAGCGCTACAAGGCGGCGGTTCGCGCAGGTGCGATCGCGCGGCTGGCACTACCGCGCTCGGAACGGATGGCGTTCTGGACCAACGCGGAAGCGTAGGGCGTGGATGCATCCGCGCTTACAGCAGGAATGACGACGTAAGGGCAGGCCCCCGTGCCTCCCCGTAGTACGCGATGACGACGTACGGACAGGCCCCCGTGCCTGCCCTTCACAAATCAGGAGGACCGAAATGAGATCGACCGGAGCAATATCGAGTGCACAACTGCGCGAGCTGGAGGCGGACATCCGCTCCGAGCTGGCGCGCGTCGAGCGATCGCTCGCGCGCGAGGCTCAGGAAGAGGCACTGCTCGCCGATAGCTCGTCGCTGCGCGTTGCTTCGGGAACGGCGAGCGATGGCGGACTCACGGTCACGCTCACTGGCCGCGTCCATGCTCGGCATGCCGAGCTGAGCGAAGCGCTGCGCCGCATCGAGGACGGCAGATACGGTCTCTGCGACAACTGTGGCGAGGGCATTGCGTATGGACGCCTGCTCGTCGTCCCCGAAGCAACCAACTGCCTGGAGTGCCGATAATGGGTAGCTCGGATAGAAAGCGCCTCGTCATGTGGCGTCGCTTAATGTTGATGCATGCAGCTGCCCGACGACAGAACGGCTCACTCGCAGATGTCGACACACCAAAACACCCACGGGAAGTTCCTGAATCCGTGGCCGCACACGAGTCCTCACGGACTGCGTGATGTACTGAAATGGGTCCGGGATCGCCGCAGAACGCGGCGCCCGGACCCGCCGGCGTCAATCTTTTCCCGCGCTACGCCGGCATTCCCAGCACGTGCGACGACCGATGAAATAGTCGTCACCTGGATAGGCCACTCCAGCTTTCTGCTCCAGATCGGATCGGTGAACATCCTGCTGGATCCGATCTGGAGCAAGCGCGCTTCGCCGGTGAGCTTCGCCGGTCCCAAGCGCACAACGGCCCCAGGTATCGGCTTCGATTCACTGCCGTCGATCGATCTGGTGCTGCTGTCGCACGATCACTACGACCATCTCGACGTCACGACGATCCGGCGCATAATCGCTCGGCATCCGCACGCGCAATTCATCGCCCCGCTCGGTGTCGGCGCCTGGCTCCGCGCTCGCGGCGCGACGGTCGAGGCCGAGCTGGACTGGTGGCAGAGCGTGCGCTCGCACGATCTCGACATCACCTGTACCCCTGCGCAACACTTCTCCGGCAGACGCCCCAACAACCGGGACTCGACCCTCTGGTGCGGCTGGACTATCCGCGCAGGCGATCGCGTCGTTTTCTTCGCGGGCGACACGGGGCGGCATCCGGAATTCGGCGAGATCACGCGACGACTGGGTCCATTCGACGCTGCCTTTCTTCCGATAGGCGCCTACGATCCGCGCTGGTTCATGCAACCGGTACACATGGCGCCGGATGAAGCCGTGTCGGCTTACGTCGACATCGTCGCGGAGAATTCCGGGCGTGCGTGCAGGTTCATCGCGATGCACTGGGGGACGTTCAAGCTCACGGATGAGCCGATGGACGAGCCGCCGGCACTTACACGCGTTGAATGGGAGAAGGCTCGGCTGGATCCGGAGATGTTATGGGTGATGGCGCACGGGGAGACGCGCAGCCTTCACAGCGACTCGTCATCCTCGCCGCAGGCGGGGATCCACGGATAACGATTGGATTCAACACCGTCACGTTGCAGGTGTCATTGATCCAGAGGAGACACCGTAGCTCGGCCCTTCATCCGCCAACAGTGACACCTGCCGCGATGGATGCTATGCCCGACACCTCGGCCGTGGATCCCCGCCTGCGGCGAGGATGACGAGAGGCGCGGCGAGGATGACGAGAGGCGTGGCGGGGATGACGATCTTCCCTACGCCTTGCCGCGAATCACGGACACCGGGGTCACTATCAGGTGCAGGTTGTGGTTGATCCGCACACCGGTGACTCCGTTCAACGGGATGTCCTTTCCGGTGATGGTGGTGACCGGGGCGCCGTTCACGCTGACGTTCGCGGTCTTGCCGCTCACGTCAATCCTGATTCCGTAGAGTCCCTTGCCGCCTGCATCCTGCACTGGAATGGATGGATGCGCTGTCCAGTCGGTTATGGTGCGTGTGTTCGCGCCGTCACGGACCTTCACCATGTACTTGCCGTCTCCGCGCACGATGAAATAGGTGTACTTCACCGTCGGCGCGTCCAGATTGGACCCGCCGACGAAGACGCCGAATGCTTCCGGATGCGAGGGGGCTTCCAGTTGCTGAAAGGTGGCGGACACGCTGTACTTGTTGGCCGCGGTGTCCTTTTGCGAGTACAGAATGTGGGCCGGGCCGGTCTTTACTTCCCAGCGCCCGGGCTCCTTCTCCGAGTAGGATACCGCTGATGCCTTTGCGTTCGCATGATCGAATTGCGCGACGTATCCAGCGGGCAGACCGGCGCCACTCACGGCGTGATCCGTGTCAGCTGCAGCCGGCTGCGCGCCGGTCGCGGTGATTGTGCCGGCGACAGGCGCGGAGGATGATCGGTCGCCCTTGTTGCACCCCACGAAGCAGAAGGAAGCGCCCAGCGCGACCGTCACCAGCATCGATGCGCTCGGTGTGAATCTGCTGGTGAACCGTCGAGTTGGCTGCAACATTCTGCGCGCTCCGTCGTGATGAGATTGCATTCGTTGGGATGGATCGGCGTGAATTTCGAGTTGTCGCACGGAAAGATATCACGCGGATTGCGCGAAAAACTCTTGCGCGTTATACATTTGTGCGCGATTCTTGCTTGGATTCACGTGAGCTGATTTAACAACGTTCCGGAGTAGAGCATGGCCACTAGGAAATCGTCCCGTAAGAGCTCGAGCCGTACTTCCGGTTCACGAACCGGCGCAAAGCGCGGATCGAAGTCAAAGGCGAAGAAGGGCACGCGCAAGACCGTCGCCCGGAAGGCATCGGCCCGTAAGGGCGGTGCACGCAAAACCACTCGCAAGGCTGCGACCCGCAAGACCACAAGAAAGGCTGGCGCACGCAAGACCGGAGGCCGCAAGGCAACCAGAAAGCGCGCAGCGACCAAGTCCGCCGCCAAGCGCGGACCAGCGCGCAAGAAGAGCGCGGCCCGCAAATCGCCGCGCAAGGCTGCTGCCAAGAAGACACGCAAGACGACGCGCAAGACAACGCGCAAGCAGTCTCCGGTCACGCGTGTGAAGCGCGTTGCGGCTGGCATCGCCGAGCAGGTGACGCACGTCGCTGAAGGCGCTGCGACTGCGGTATCCGATTTCGTGCAGGATAAGTTCTAGCAGGGCGCGGATACTTCCGCGCCTCATGTCATTCCCGCTTCCGCGAGAATGACAATGACGACGAGATCCGGATAGCTGGCTTTAGCTCAGCTAGTCCGGGCGCCCTGGCTGGGGCGAGGTTCCGGGACCAGTCCCCAGCCAGGCGCGCACCTCTTCGAATACGCGCTCACGACCGTAGTCCACGGTTATGACATGACCGCCAGTACGCGTGAGAACGAGCTTCTTCGATTCCATTCTCAGCTCGGTAAATGCCCGCCGCGCACTCTGCGGTGATAGCCGATTGTCCGCCTCGGACTGAATCAACAACGTAGGTGCGGTTATCTCGGGCAACGCGCGACGCGCCTTGTTCACCAGTAGCGCGAGCTCGTGTATCGACCTCCCCGTCACTGACCCGTAAGCCAGGTTCGCCTCTCGCTCAACGGGATCGAGAATCGAGCGCGTCGTGCGCGAGTGTATCGGGCCAACCACGTCGCTCCACAATCCGGACGTCGCCGAGAGCCAGCGCAGTCGTTTCGGCATGGTGAGATACGGCGCAATCAGTACGAGCGAAGGCAGATCGCGCAGATCGGCGGCAAGTATCGCGGCGATCGATCCGCCCATCGAGAGTCCGCCGACGGCGGTCCACTTGTGGCGGGCACGCATGGCGAACAGCTCGGCCCGCGCGCTATCCAGCCACTCGATGTGGGACGACGCGTCCAGTGCGCTGATGTTGCGGCCATGCCCGGGCAGCAGGGGGACGCGAACGTCGAATCCCCGCTCGTGCAGATGCCGGGCGAGATATGCCAACGTTTGAGGTGTGTCGCCGAACCCGTGCAGGAGAAGGACCCCCCGCTCATTGCCGGCGCGCAGGTCCAGCTGACCCGCGCCTTGGATTATGTCTGCTATCGGAATCGATGGGAATGCGAGCTGCTACCGCTCGGTACTACGCTCGAGCCGATTCCCTGGTCATCGGCAGGGGAGTCTGCTCGTCGTACCGCGAAGCGCGAAGGCGGGATGCCAACTGCCGCGTATCAATAACAAAGCACGAGCCCGCGCGCGACGCCACCCCACCATTGACCATGCGGCTCAGCGCCAGCGCGATCGATTCGCGGGTGGCGCCCACCATCTCACAGAGCAGCCGATGATGCGATGGATCCAGCTTGAGGGTCGCATCATCCACCATGAAGCCGGTGTCCTCGCTCAGCCGCATGAGCACGGAGACGAGCCGGTCCTCCACGTTGAGCGACGCCAGCTCCTGCAATCTCTCCAGAAGCGTGCTGCGCTCCGCCATGATCTGACCGATCAGCGATATCGCATGGGCAGGCTGCTCTCTCAGGAACGCGCGGAACTGCTCGCCGCCCAGATGCAGTGTCTCGACTCCATCGGCGGCCTTGGCATCTGTCACATAGCATCCGCGCGGAGCGAGTCCCTCGGCGCCGAACGTCTCGCCCGGCATCGCGATCCCGCTCACGAAGCCACGCCCCCCTTTCATGGGACTCCGTAACACAACGTGGCCGTGCAGCACAATGAAGACTCCGTCAGCGGCTGTACCACTCCGGTACACCTCGAATCCGCTGGGCCAGTGTGCCTTTGCGCCGAACTGGGACGCCGCGATTCGCTCGCTGAGCGAGAGTCGCGGCGTCCGGCGCACCAATGCTACATCATCCATGACCTCACTGTGTTCGCAAGCTTCGCGCCGCCGAGTCGAGCAGTCCTGCAGCCTTGATGAAACGCTGCGATAGATCTGCTATCTCGCGTACAGACAACGCCTCATCTCCAGCCTTCACAGCCTCGTTTATGCTCGGCAATCCGATGTTCGCATAACCGTTGTCGTTATCGGCTGCATAGATCACGTTGCGGAACCATTCCCGCTTGCTCACGGGCAGTCCGCCCGCGCGAACGAAGGCGCGCTCGACCAGCATGAGCTGTTCGTTTGCCTGCTTTCTCGATGCCGCCGAGACGCCCTTTGCGAGTGCAGCATCACGCGCCTCGTTGAACTTGCTCGCGGCCGTCTCCATCACGGTGATCGACGAATCGAGTGCGCTGAGCGAGACGTTGGTCCAGTGCTTCGCCGCGATGTTCTTCGCCGCGGTCGCGGTAAGACCACGCATCGCGCGCGCGTATTCCACATAGTCGTACGGGATGATATCGGCGTCGGCCAGACGTGTGATGGCGACTGCACCCATCACGCCCATGGTCGCGTGATACTTGTAGCCCGGATCGCCGAACTTGCTCATCCAGTGATACGAATCGAACGCCGAGTGATACACGCCCATCGGGCCGCCAAATCCCCAATCGGCAATGGGAATCCCGAGGTGATTGTAGAAGCCGGCAAAGTCGGAGCCGCCGCCGGGATCGCCGATCACGGGCTGCGCAGTATCGGATTGTATACGATCCGAGCGACGCCACGCATCGTATATGGATCCCTTTCCGTCCGGGCTGGCCACGACTTTCGTGAGGTCGCGGAAGAAGGGACGCAGTGATGGAGATCCGCTCGCGCCGAGAGCGGGACCAGTCGCAACTTCATCGAAGTTGATGTATGCAGCCCCGTTCTTGAACAGTCGTGCGGAATCCTGCTCGACGAATTCCGTGGAGCCCATCAATCCCCATTCCTCCGCGTCCCACGACGCGAAGACGATTGTACGTTTTGGACGATAGCCCTGCTTCATGAGATCGCCGATGGTGCGCGCGGTCTCGAGAATGCTGACTGTTCCGCTGATGTTGTCCGCCGTTCCTGGTCCCCACGCATCGCGATGTCCGCCGATGATCACGAGCTCGTCTGGATATTCCGAGCCGCGAATGGTGCCAAGCACATCCCAGATGTCCTTGTACGGATGCGTCTTCGCATCGGTCTCGACGACGACTCGCGCGCGAACGGGTCCTGGCCCCACGTGATAGCGGAACGGCAGGCCGCCCTGCCAGCCGCGCGGAAGCTCACCGCCACCGCGCACATCGCGCAGCAATTCCGCGGCGTTCTTGTACGATGCGGGAATTACGGGAATGCGCGGGAGATTCGTCTGCTCCAGCGGAACACGCTTGGCGCCGGGTACGCTCGCATAATCCGGCGTGGTGGGATCGCCGTTGTCGTTGAATACGCTTCCGCGCTGGACGCCGGTCCACGGCCGCATCGGCCCTTCGGGGTAGATGTCACCGCGCGTGAATCCGTCATCCGCGGGATCACTGTAGATGATCAGCGCCGCCGCTCCGTGCTTCTCGGCTTCGCGCGCCTTGATTCCCCGATAGGATCTGCCGTAACGCGCGACGACGATTTTCCCTTTCACGGAAACGCCCAGTGAATCGAGCGTCGCGTAGTCCTCGATCAGTCCGTAGTTGACATACACCACCTCACCAGTCGCGTCGCCCGCTGCACCGTATCCATTGAAGGTGAGTATCTGCGGATAGCTGAACGACGTCGTGTCCTCGGCGATCGGTCCTTCCGGAAGCGACAGCTCCACCGCGTCGGGCGACACTCTGTACAGATGCACGCTCGTGGGGTGAGGCATGTAGATGCTGTACGTGCGTATCTCGGGAGTGATTCCGTACTTCTTGAGCTCGCGTGCAAAGATGTCACGCGTTCTCGCCTGGGCTGGTGTGCCAGCCATGTGCGGCTCTTTTGATAATTCGCGCGACAGCGAATCTGCATTCGCGGGTGAGGCAAGCGTCGCAGCCTTTGCCTCGAGCTCACGCTGATGCTGCGCATTCGCTGAAGTGAAGCCGGCAATCGATGTCTGCGCGGCCTGCGTACCTTGCGCCGACGCGGCGGATGCAGCTACCAGAGACACTGCGATCGCAGCGGTGAACCTTGAGATTGTCATTACTGTTCGTCCAGTTCGTCGAGTGCGTGTTGAATGGCGGCGCGAAGCTCCACTTCTGGATCATCCGAGCCGGATAGAGCGGCGGTAAGCTTGGTGAATTTCGTCACCATCTCCGATTCCACGAATCGCTCCGGGTTGTGAACGCCGAGCATGAAGAGAGATGACACGGCGAGCTCCCTGAGAAGCTTGAGCGTCTCGGGAGAAAGTGCTGACAGCGAGTCCGGGACCGGAAGTCTTACCGCTGGCTCGCGCCGGCGGTTGGGCGCTTCGAACATCGCGGTCATGGGTGCCAGCGTTACTACGAAGGAGCCCGCGGTATGCTCCTCCCACTTCGTTATGATGTTGCGTCGCCGCAATGATGGGAACAGCGCGAGGATGGTCTGGCGTACGACAGCCACCCCGCCCTCGCTTCCATTACCGCGGCCGGTAATGACGAGCAGTTCTCCCGCGCGCTCGACCTGCTTGGCGCGGATCCAGTTATCCGCACGCGCGCGTGCCTCGTCGGCCGTCGGAAGCGACTCGCGGAGGTTGAGCGTTCTCGAGGGTCCAAACCGGATCTCGTCGAACGCCTTCTGAATGTGGCTCGGATAACCGCGTGGCATCTCTTCAGGCAACTTATCGCGGATTTGTGTTGCCGCGTAAGACATGACACGTCCCGCGCACGATCACCTGAGCGCCGCCGTGATGGCGCGGCCATCTATGGTCTGGGTCGGCCTGACACCAACCACGCGCGCGAGTGTCGGTGCCATGTCCACGACTCTCACTCTCTCGGAGTACTTGCCTGCCTTGAACGCGGGACCGTAGAAGATCATCGGAACGTGCGCGTCGTAATCGTACGGCGAGCCGTGTTCCGCACTTCCGCCAGGCTTTCCCCAATAGCTGTATGGCGTGAGCGTCACGACGAGTGCATACGTCGAGTCGCTGTCGAACATGTGCAGCCACCGGCGCGCGATGTCATCGTGAACGGTGTCCGCGTGCGCGAGATCGCGAATGCGGTCCGCGCGCCGCACACCCGGCACCTTGAGTATGGTGTCGCGAAACGCAAGCACGAGCGAATCTGCGTTCACATGTGCCGCCGCCAGCGCGGCGCGGTCGATCGAGACGACTCCGCCGCCGAACGAGAACGCATTCTTCTGCACGCCCG
>Ga0207667_10011102_pt1 | contig 10488 bp, 7 predicted proteins | sample KBSCornC52_FD_184301 | JGI IMG/M metagenome (GOLD analysis project Ga0207667, IMG submission 184301) | Corn rhizosphere microbial communities from Kellogg Biological Station, Michigan, USA - KBS Corn C5-2 (SPAdes) (version 2) | ecosystem: Host-associated > Plants > Roots > Rhizosphere > Soil ...
CCGCTATGACGGCATCTATCGCGCCGTCGAAACCGTGATGGCGAAGGAAGCGCTGGCGCGGGCGGCCGAGGAGGATACGGACCGCAGCGCAGACCATGGCCCGCTCTGGGGCGTGCCCATCATGGTGAAAGCCAACACCAGCATCCAGGGCCAGGTGACCACCGACGGCTGGGCCGGCTTCACCCTGCCGGGCAAGGAATTGATCGCGCCGCGCGATGCCCAGGTGGTGGCCAAGCTGAAAGCGGCGGGCGCCGTCATCCTCGGCCACACCAACATGCCTGACTTCGCCAATTCCGACGGCAGCCGCTCGTCCTCCTTCGGGCGCACCGGCAACGCCTATGACGTGCGCTTTTCGCCGGGCGGCTCGTCCAGCGGCACGGTGACTTCGGTAACCGCCAACATGGCGATGCTGGGCACTGGCACCGACACCGCCAACTCCATCCGCATGCCCGCCGCCACCAGCGCGGTGGTGGGCGTGTTTCCCACCCGCGGCTTGGTGAGCATCGCAGGCATCGCGCCTTTGGACTGGATGCTGGACAATACCGGCCCCATCGCCCGCACCGTGACCGATGCGGCTATCGCGCTGTCGGCCATGCAAGGACCCGATCCACTCGATCCCGTTTCCAACACCGCGCCAGCCGATGCGCAGCGCGGGCCATATCTTTCGTTCCTCAAGCCGGGCTCGCTCAAGGGCAAGCGCATCGGCGTGCCCGTCTTCATCATGAAGGGCACATCGACGCCCTTCCATGGCACGCCCGCCAATGTGCCCGAATGGGCGGCGCAGAAACGCATCGCCGACCGTTTCCTGCCGCTGGAGGAGCCGACCTATACCGCCTTCAAGAAAAACCTAGACGAGCTGCGCGCGGCTGGCGCCACCATCGTGCTGGACGACAGCATATTGCCCGATGATTTCGTGACCGTGGTGAGCCGCATCGGCACCTATCCCTATGTGCGCGATGGGATGCAGCGTTTCCTGAAGGATTTCGGTCCTGCGCAGTATCATTCCATCGAGGACTATATGCGGGTTGTGGGCCAGCCCATCGGCGCCAATGTGATCGGCGAAGGCGTAGGCAGTTCGCATATAGAAGGTGTCACGCTCTATCAGCGCCCGCTCGACGGCGACCGGGAGGCGGAAGCCAATGTCTATGGTCCGCGCCGCAAAGCCATGGCGATGTATCTGGAGACGATGGACCGGCTGAAACTGGACGCCTATGTCTATCCGCCGATCCAGATGCCGCCGCCGGACGAGACCCTGCCGCAGAATGGCGAAGTCAGCGACGGGCCCCATTCCGACACGGGCTGGAACAACATGCTGGGCGTGCCGGCGGTGGTGGTGTCGGGCGGCTTTTATCCCGGCGGCTTGCCGGTGGGTCTGGAATTCTCCGGCCGCCCCTGGCGCGACGGCGATCTTCTGGGCATCGCTTATGGCTTCGAGCAGGCGACGCATCATCGCCATCCGCCGGTGCTGGTGGAGCAGGGGCTTTTGACCAAGACGCCGTGAATAAAGCCCTGGCTTTGCCGCACGGCGCGGCCATGGCATCGTGGCGCGATGGACTATCAACTCGCCCTGGTGCCGGGACGCGTATGCGGCGGCTGCACTGTCTGCTGCACGGCGATGGCGATCGACGGGCCGGATATTCAAAAGGACGCGGGCGTCACCTGCCGCCACTGCACCGCGCATGGCTGCGGGATTTACGAGACGCGCCCATCGCTCTGCCGCGACTATCATTGCGGCTGGCGGCAATTGCCCCTGCTGGACGACAGCTGGCGGCCCGACCGCTCCCAGGTATTCGTGGAGATCGAGCCGCACGCAAACGGCACCGCGATCAGCCTGGTGCTTTTGGGCAATCCGCTGAAGACTGTGCGTCAGTCCTGGTTCATCGATTTCATCGCCACCGGCATACGCGGCGATCTTCCCTTGATGCTGGGCATTCCCGGACCGCCAGGGCGGCAAGGCGCATCGCTCGAACTGAATACCGAGGCGATGACGGCGGCCGCGCGAACCTCGCGCGCGGCGGTCAAGCAGGTGCTGGAGGCGGAATTGAAATTGCTCCAGGGCCACGATTTTCCGCCACGCAGCTTTCGCAATCATGGCCACAATGTGAATGGCCCGGCGTGATGCGCGAAAAGTTCCGTGCCATTGCGGGACCATCCCTTCCGAAGGTCAGGCCGGGGCAGGCGGGATCATGGAGAATCCCGGATTCACGACGATTTTTTACCATACCGGGCCGCCTTGTTTTTACCTTGCCACCCTTAACCCCGCCTTAGCCTGATACTTATTTAACTGGCCCATCGGCCGGTTTTGCATGGGGCGAATTCCGGCCGGCAAATGCGTCAGGCCTGCATTTCATGTCGAGTAGCGAACGCCAGACCCGATACGGCGTGATCGACTTTTTGCCGATCGCCGCGGTGGTGACGATCGGCATCTCGGCCGCCGTGATGGTCTTCGTCCTGGCGCGCGGCTATTACCTGGCCGCGGACCGCGACGCATTCCAGCGCGACGCCGCCGATTACGGCGCCGCCTTCAAGACCGGCATCGAGCGGCATGTGAATTCGCTGGCGGCCATTCATGCCTTTGTCTCCTCCTCCCATGACGTGAACCGCTGGGAGTTTTCCAATTTCGCCCATCAGATCCTGCCGCAGAATTCCGGCTTCAAGGCCGTGTTGTGGCTGCCCCATGTCGCGGGAAAACAGCGCAAGGCGTTCGAGGCGGCGCTGCAGAGCGACGGGCTCTATGGCTTGCGCCTGCGCGAGCTGGCGCCCGACGGCGCGCTGGTGACGGCGGGCGACCGCGACCGCTATATCCCCGTCGCGTATGCCGAGCCGTTCGACGCCGGACTGATCGGCGTCGATCTGGCCAAGGATCCCATCTATGCGCCCTTGTTCCAGCGCGCCCGCGACAGTGGCAAGGTGGTGGCGTCCGCGCCCTTGCCGCGGGCGCTGATCGAAGGCGCGCGCGCGCCGCTGATGCTGGTGGTGTTTCCCTTGGGCCGCGGCACTGTCCTGCACAAGGCGGCGACAGGCGCGCAAAAATCCAGCGGCGCCCCGCCCGAGTTGGAAGGCTATGCACTAGGGGTGTTGCAACTGGCCAGGGTGGTGGAAGGCATTGCCGGCGTCCATGCGCCGGTCGACGCCGCCATCGCCACCGGCAATGGCGCAGCGATGAAAGTCTATCCGGGCGGCGCGCCTGGCGATGCGCCCGCGCCGGCGATGGATTTGGCGCGCTGGTTCGGCGATTCCGAATTCCACCAGGTCCGGCCTTTCGCGGTGGCCGGCACGCCTTTCTATCTGGCGATCCGCTCCAGCGGGACGGGCAGCATCTTGACCCGCTTCTATGTTCCAGCGGGCGCGGCATTGCTGGTGCTGGCGCTGGCGGCGCTTCTCGCCCAGACCATGCTTTCCATCACCATGCGCAAGCGCCAGGTCGAACGGGCCGTGATCGCTCGCACTGTGGAGCTGTCCAAAACCAACCAGGTTCTGGCCGCGGAAATCGATCAACGGCGCGAAGCCGAAGCGGCGCTGCGCATCGCCAAGGACAAGGCGGAAGCCGCCAATCGCGCCAAATCCGCCTTTCTTGCCACCATGAGCCATGAGCTGCGCACGCCCTTGAATGCGGTGATCGGTTTTTCCAGCATGCTGATCGACCAGCCCGACGTCTCCGCCGAAAAGACCTATGACTATCTCAGCGAGATCAATGGCAGCGGCGCGCGGTTGCTCGACTTGATCAACGACATTCTGGAAATCACCCAAATGGACACCGAAACGGGCAAGGCCGGCGAACTGGTCTTTTTGCCCGAGATCGCAGACGCGGTGATCGAGAAGATGCGGTCCTTGAGCGAGCGGGCAGGCGTCACGCTGCACAATGCCGTCGCGGATAGCGTGCCGGAGTTGCGGGGCGACAGCCGGCGGCTGCAAAAGGCGCTGATGAATCTGGTTTCCAATGCCGTCAAGTTCACGCCCCGGGGCGGCGAAGCAACCCTGTCGGCGGCCATGGGCAGCGACGGCCTCACCATCGAGGTGCGCGACAATGGCATGGGCATGATGCCGGCGGAGGCGGCCAAGGTGATCGACCTGTTTTCGCAAGGCGACAATTCCCTGTCGCGCCGCCATGACGGGGTGGGACTGGGCCTCACTTTCGTGCGCCGCGTCGCCGATCTTCACGATGCGCGATTGCAGATTTCCAGCGGGCCGGGCCAGGGCACGGTGATCCGCATGATCGTGCCCTGCGCGCGCATCGTTGCGGCGCGGGAGGTCGCATGAAAAATTCGTCCCGCTTTGCCGTCCTCGCCGCGCTTCTTCTGTTCAACGCCTGCGCGGCCAAGCCCAAGCCCGCGCCAGCGCCCGTGGTCGCCGCCGCGCCCGAACCGCCGCCGCCTCCACCGCCACCCGCGCCCACACCCGATCCCGGCCTGGTGACGGACAAGGCGGGCGTGATGGCGGCACAGCGCGCGCTGCTGCAACTGGGCTACAAAGTCGGCAAGCCGGACGGCGTGCAGGGCCCCGCGACCGAGCGCGCCATTCAGGCCTTTCAAAAGGATCACGGCCTTGCCGAGGAAGGCCGCCTCACCCTTTCGCTGGCGGTGCGGCTTAAAACCGCGCTGGCGGCGGCCAACGCCAAGGCCGCGGTCATCGCGCTCCGCCAAGGCGACATGTTGATCTATAGCGACGGCGAAGTGGAATTCGCCGCCGCCGGCCGCGAAGTGCAATGGGAGCAGAGCGATCCGCGCGAACTGGTGGCCATCCGTCCCGACATGGGCGACTGGCCCGCGGCGGCGAAGGCGGGGCTGGACTGGGCGCTCACCCATGCGCTGGACGAGCCCGCCACCAAGCGGCCCCTCAAATGGTCCAGCACCGGCGTCGCCCGTCATTTCGAAATCCGCACCTTTGCCGCGCTCACGCCCCGCGAAGCCGGCCTGGTGGGCGGCTCTCCCCAGTCCTGCCGCCGCTATGAATTGCGCACGGACGATGCGCAGCTGCGCTATCCCGGCATCGCCTGCCAGGACAGCAATGGCGGCTGGTACATCCCCCACAGCACGGTCCGTTTCGCCCGTCCCGCCAGTGGGTTGGAAAGCCATCCGTCCGTCCGCAAGCCATAAAGCGGAGATGACACAGAAGCGAGGTTGCAGCGGCGCAAAGGCGGGACGTATCTTCCGTCCGATATGAACGAACTGGACCGCCGCGACCTGATCGGAGCTGCCTTGCTCTTGGGGCCGACCGCCGCTTATGCCGCCCAGCCGGGCAAGAACGCCCGCGATGCGCATGACTGGCGCGCTGTGGCCGACCAATACGATATCACCCGCGAGATCGTGCCGTTCGAAAACGGCATGTGGGGCATGATGCCCAGGCCCGTGATGGAAGCTTATCGCCGCAAGACCGAGATGGCGAACCGGCGCAATTCCTTTTATGCCCGCCGCGAATTCGATGCCGATTTGGAGCGGGTGCGGGCCCGCGCGGCCAGCGATCTGGGCGTGACGGTGGAAGAGGTGGCCTTCACCCGGGGCGCCACCGAAGCCTTGATGACCTTGATCAACGGCTATAACCGCCTCAAGCCCGGCGATGCGGTTCTTTATGCCGACCTGGATTACGACAGCACGCAATCGGCCTTTGAATGGCTGAAGGCCCATCGCGGCGTGGATGTGGTGACCATCGCGCTGCCCGAACCCGCCACGCACCAGAATCTGATCGACGCTTATGAAGCGGCGCTGAAAGCCAATCCCAAAGTGCGACTGATGCTGGTCACGCATGTCAGTCATCGCACCGGCCTGGTGCTGCCGGTGGCCGAGATCGTGGAGATGGCGCGGGCGCAGGGCGTGGATGTGATCGTGGACAGCGCCCATGCCTGGGGCCAGCTTGATTTCAAGCTCCCCGATCTCAAGGCGGATTTTGTTGCTCTGACCTGCCAGAAATGGATCGGCGCGCCGGTCGGCACCGGGCTGATGTATGTGAAGCGCGGCCGCATCAATGACATCGACACCGCGATCGGCAATGGCGGCTTCGCGCCGAACGATATCAGGCGGAAGATTCACACCGGCACATCCAACTTCGCCGCCTTTCTGGCGCTGGAGGATGCGCTGGATTTTCACCAGAAGATCGGCGCGGGGGCCAAGGAAGCGCGGCTGCGTGCGCTCCGCGACCGCTGGGCGGAAGCGGTGCGTGGCCGCGTCGAGATTCTGACTCCCTCCGATCCGCGCCTCACTTCGGGCATCGCGTCCTTCCGCTTCAAGGGCCATACCAGCCGCGCCCAGAATGTCGCGGACGCGCAGGCGCTGCTGCAGCGATTCAAGATTTTCACGGTGGAGCGGTCCGGTGTGGCCAGCGGCTCCTGTATCCGCGTCACCTGCGCCGTCTTCACCAGCGAGGCCGAAGTCGATCAACTGATAGCGGCGCTCAAGGCCATGTCCGCCTAAGGGGTGGCCCTACAAGCCCTGGTATCTGGACATTTTTGGCAATTTGTTCTCTCTTTGTTCTATTCGATTCCGGGACCAAAGAGGGAGGCCTTCATGTACACCGTCCGCACCATTCCGCCCGATATCCTCACCGATGCGCGGGGCCTCACCCTGCAGGAGGCGTTTACCCGCATCATGGCGCTGATGGACCGGCACTACGCCTTCGCGCGGACCTGCCGGGTGATGCACCTGATGATGACGGGCGTGGAGGAAGGCGAGCCGGAGTTTCTTGCCGAATTCACCACCGACGAAACCGCCCGCAACGCGATCATGGCCCAGGTCTGCGCCCATGGCTTTGGCCGCTTCCGCGTGATCACGGATGAGGAATACCGGCGCGAGGTTCTCACTCGCGCGGCGTGATCAGGAAAGGCGCGACGGGCTCAGCCAGCGCACGCAGAGAAGAAGAAACAGCGCAAAGCCCGCCGATGCCGGCCACAGCGAATTGCCGCTGACCGCCACCGCGCCCGTTCCCGCCCAGGCGATGGAGATCAAGGCTTCCGCCAAAGTGGCGATGCGCGACGACGTATGACGGCGGCGGAATTGGCTTCGCTTGGCCTGGCCGCGGAACCAGAGCTGGATGGCGATGGAGGACAAGGCCGCCGCACCGATGCCCGCCGCCGCGAAGAATGCCTGCCGCTGCGAAACGAACAGCAGCACCGCCAGGAAGGGTAAGAACACGATCCCGATGCATTGCATCACCGCTTCGGCCTTGGCGCGCAGCAGCCGTCCCGGCTTTACCGGCGCCGAGCGGACCAGGTCCGGCGCGTCCTCGCCCGAGATGGTGAGCCAGGCCAAGCCCCCCGCCAATTGGCCCGATGTCATCACCAGTACCGGCACCAGCACGATGGCGCCGCCCGCTTTTCCGTAATTGTGCCAGAGCAGCAGCGCCGGCGGCGACAGATAGAGAAGCTGCATCAAGGATTGGGAGATCAGCCAGGGATCGCGCAGGATCAGCAATCGTTCCTTGCGCCTGAGGCTCGCCGCAGGCGGCAGCACCCGAAAGCGATGCGCGCGCATTGCCGGGCGCGAAGCCTGCGCCACGCTGGATGCTTCCAGCACATAACCGGCGAAACGCGGCGCATAGCGGGCGGTGACGGCCAGAAAGATCAGAAGGCTGGCCGCCAGCACCCAGACCAGATCCAACCGGTTCCCCAGCGCGGCGGCGGCCGGCCACCAGAGGGGGCTGTCCAGCCCGGGTGCGCGCGACAGCACGGTCTCCGATTGCAGGATCGACAGGCGCTGCAGGGTGCCGCTGGAAAACATCGCCGCGGTCTGAAGGCCGATCACAAAGACGCCGCCCACAATGGCGGCGGCGATCTGGGCCGCCAGCCGGGTGCGGCGGGGGCCGATCCATTGAAACAGCTTGATGGTGATCGCCACCGCCAGCGAGGTGGTGACCAGCGACACCGCGATCAGCACGCCATAGGCGCTCAGCCAGCGCCAGCCGTCGCGCCAGATCAGTACATTGATGAAAGGCCCCATCAGCAGGACCGACATGATCGCCGCCGACAGGGCCATGGCGCCGATGCGCACGGCGAACAGCCGCTCCGCCTTGACGGGCGCGCTGAGGATCAATTCCAGGTCGGAGCGCGAATAGAAAGTGCGGGTGACGCTCTCCATGGCCTGAGACAGCATCGCCGAGCCGGAAAGAAGAATGCTGGCGGTGATCCCGATCAGGGTCGGCAGGTCGGCCTGCATCTCAAGGCTGACGAAATTGCGCACCAGAAGATAAGCGATCACATGCAGCGCGACGGCGAAGGCGCAAAGCCAGATCCAGGCCCGCCGCTCGCGATCCGGCCGCCCCGCCGTCATCATCGACAAGGCATCGCGCCAGGCCAGCCGCCTCTCGTGCCGGGCAAACCAGAAAAGAGAGGCGATCGCGTTCATTCCGCCGCGCGATCCTCATCCACCAGGGACAGGAACATGTCTTCCAGGGTGGCGCCTTCGCGGCCGGTCTTGGCGCGCAGCTCCGCCAACGTGCCTTCGGCGATCAGCCGGCCCTGGGCGATCACGCCGATGCGGTCGGCCATGCGTTCGGCGATCTCCAATATGTGGGTGGTCATCAGGACGGTGCTGCCGCCCCGGACTTTTTCGTGCAATACGTCCTTGACCAGGCGCGCGGCGCCCGCATCCAGGCCGGTCAAAGGCTCGTCCAGGATGATCAGGCGCGGCTCATGCACCAGGGCGCCCGCCAGCGCCACTTTCTGGCGCATGCCGCGCGAAAAGCCTTCGCAGCGCTCGCGCGCATGCGGCGCAAGGCCCAGCCAGCGCAACAATTCGCGCGAACGCGAGGCGGCGACATCGCCCGGCACGTTCCATAGCCCCGCCACGAATTCCAGATATTCCGGCGGCGTCAGCTTGTCATAGATCATGGGCTCGTCGGACAGCCAGCCGGTGATCTGTTTTGCGGCGATGGGATCGGCCAGGGCATCGATGCCGAAAATGCAGATCGCGCCCGCATCGGGCTTCAGCAATCCGCTCACCATGCGCAAGGTGGTGGTCTTGCCCGCGCCATTGGGACCCAAGAGGAGATAGAATTCGCCCGCCCGCACTTCCAGATCCAGCCCATCGACGGCGGGGCGCCCGAAGCTCTTGCTGAGGCCCGTGATGGAAAGGGCGGGCGGCGTGCTGGCGGGGGTGGTGGACATGGCGGACGCAAATTCCCGGATAAGCCCGGCAAATTTAAGGTCGGGATCGTTTCCAAGCCTTAAACCGCCCTTGTTCGTGGGGCCAGTCCTGGCGTTAGATCGGGGAACACAAAGGGGGGACTCGCTCATGAAATTATCCATGAAATCATCTGGCGCGCTGCTTTTGAGTGCCTTGCCGCTTGCCGTCATGACCGGCCCGTCCCTCAGCGCGGAGCCAGACGATCTCACCCTGCCGCCGGGCTTTCACGCCACGGTGGTGGCGGAAAATCTGGGCGATTATACCCGCCATATGGCGTTTCTCGACGCCAGCCATCTCTATGTGTCCACCGAGCCCCAGACCAAGGACGTCGCCAACCAGGGCGTGATCGCGCTGCATCTGGACACCAAGCACCATGCCGACGCGCAAGCGCATTTCACCACCATCCATAACGGCACCGCCATTACGGTCTATAAGGGCGCGCTCTATACGTCGTCGCCCAACACGCTTTACCGCATCAAGCTGTCGGGCAAGGAACTGGTGCCCAGCGCCAAGCCTGAAATCGTGATCGACGGTCTTCCCGGCCGCGCCGCCATTGCCTTCGACGGCAAGGGCAATCTCTTTGTGGCGGTGAGCGGCGGCGGCAATGTCTGCGCGCCGGAAACCGTACCGCGCACGTCCAAATCGGTCGGGCCTATGCCGTGTCCTTTCCTGGAGACGCGGGGCGGGGTGTGGCGCTTCGACGCCAACAAGTTGGGCCAGACCTGGGTCCAAGGCGAGCATTACGCCACCGGCATCCGCGACACCAATGCGCTGGCCTGGTCCAAGACGGTCGGCGCGCTCTATGTGGTGAATTACGGCCGCGACGCGGCGGAAAAAGCTTATCCGGAAATTATCAGTGCCGCCGACGGCGCTCACATCTCCGACGAGATGTTCAAGGTGGTGAAAGGCACCGACATGGGCTGGCCCTATACCTATTACGACAGCGCCAAGAATATCCGCCTGGCCCAGCCCGAATATGCCGGCGACGGCAAGACGCCGGTTACCGACGCCAAATATGCCGTGCCGGCGGTGGCCTTTCCCGCCCATGTCGCGCCGATGGACATCGCTATCTATGACGCGGCGCAATTTCCCGCCTCCTATCGCGGCGGCGCCTTTGTCGCCTTCCATGGCGCCGGCGGCGGCGACCCGGGCGGCCATGATGACGGCTATAATGTGATGTTCGTGCCGCTGGACAAGTCGGGCAAGGCCGGCAAGCCGCAAGTCTTTGCCGACGGCTTCGCCGGTCCCACCCGCGAAGACAAGAACGGCAAGCGCGCCCGCTATCGCCCGGTGGGCGTCACCGTGGGCCCCGATGGCGCGCTCTATGTGGCGGAATCGCAGAAAGGCCGAATCTGGCGCATCGCCTATACGGGCA
>Ga0207667_10011105_pt1 | contig 10486 bp, 10 predicted proteins | sample KBSCornC52_FD_184301 | JGI IMG/M metagenome (GOLD analysis project Ga0207667, IMG submission 184301) | Corn rhizosphere microbial communities from Kellogg Biological Station, Michigan, USA - KBS Corn C5-2 (SPAdes) (version 2) | ecosystem: Host-associated > Plants > Roots > Rhizosphere > Soil ...
TGGGCGCGGCGGCCTGGCGGGCTTCAGGTCCTCGTCGCGATTGAGTCGGCGATCAGGCGTTTCGGCTCTCGGCATGGCGGCCTCCTTGCCGGAGGAAACGCGCGGCGCGGCGGCCGCGATCCGGACCGGGGCAGGCCTTGCTCCAGAGGGGGCTCACTGCTAAACGACCCGGCTCCGGCGACGAAGGGGACGGCGCGCCGCCATTTCGGCGCCGGGGGCCGAAGGAGTGTAGCTCAGCTGGTAGAGCATCGGTCTCCAAAACCGAGGGCCGGGGGTTCGAGTCCCTCCACTCCTGCCACCTTATATATGTAAGAATAGGGGCGCGACGTCCGCCGCCCCGGAAGCGAGAGTTCGAAGAAAGCCGCCATGGCCAGGAAACCGGGCAAGAGCCCGTCAGCAATGCGCAATCGCGCCGCCAAGACCGCCGCGGTCATGGCGAGCCCCTCGGCCTCGGCGCTTGCGCCGGCCAAGAAGCGCCCGAGCATCGCGCAGTTCGCTCGCGAGGTCCGCTCCGAGGCGCGCAAGATCACCTGGACGTCGCGCCGGGAAACCTGGATCACCTCCGTGATGGTCGCCATCATGGTGGTCATCGCCATGGGCTTCTTCGCCGTCGTGGACGCCAGCGTCAGCTTCAGCATCAATCAGATCCTCAAGCTGGCCTCCGGGGGCTAGGATAGAAGACATGTCAGAAGCTGCTGAAACCAACGCCCAGGCCACGCCGGCCGCCAATCCGCGCCACAAGTGGTACATCGTCCACGCCTACTCGAACTTCGAGAAGAAGGTGGCGGAGAGCATCCGCGAGCAGGCCAAGACGCAAGGGTTGGAGGAGAACTTCTCCGACATCCTGGTGCCGACCGAGGACGTCGTGGAGATCCGCCGCGGCCGCAAGGTCAACGCCGAGCGCAAGTTCTTCCCCGGCTACGTGCTGGTGAAGATGGAGCTCACCGACGAGGCCTATCACCTCATCAAGAACACCCCGAAGGTCACCGGCTTCCTCGGAAGCGGCTCCAAGCCGATGCCGGTCTCCGAGAAGGAAGTGGCCCGCATCATCGGGGCCATCGAGGAGGGCGTGGAGCGGCCCAAGCCCACGATCCAGTTCGAGATCGGCGAGCAGGTCCGCGTCACCGACGGCCCGTTCGCGAGCTTCAACGGCTCGGTGGAACAGGTCGACGAGGAACGCGCCCGCCTGCGCGTCACCGTCTCCATCTTCGGCCGCGCGACCCCCGTCGAGCTCGAATACAACCAGGTCGAAAAGACGGCCTGATCTTCGTGAGTGGTCTTGGCTTTGGAACACGAAGACCACGAAGGGCACGAAGACCACAAAGGGCGGCTTAGCCTGGGGCCGGGGCTTGAGGCCATCGGCCGCCAAGTCGTTGATAGCGCGATAAAGGTTCACCGGGCCTTGGGCCGGGTCTGCTGGAGTCGGCGTATGAACACTGCCTCGCCCATGAAATGATTGGACGAGGGCTCTCCGTCCGGCGGCAAGTCGGCTTGCCGATCGAGTACGACGGTCTTCGGCTCGATACCGGGTATCGGCTTGATCTGCTCGTCGCAGATGCGGTCGTGGTTGAGGTGAAGGCGGTCGAGGCCATCTCGCGCCTCTACGAGGCGCAACTCCTCACCTATCTGAAGCTCTCCGGCCTTCGACTCGGGTACCTCCTGAATTTCAACGCTGTCCAACTCCGGCAGGGGCTTCGTAGGTTCGTCCGCTAGCTTCGTGGTCGTGGTGTCCTTCGTGGTCTTCGTGTTCAAAGATCGCGATTGATGTTGTCCGTTGAGATTGGGCCTGTTACACGCGCCGGCTTCGCGGTTCGCTGCGAATTCAAATCCGTGGGAGGGGCTGCCCGGACCACGGCCACTTAAGGCGGCTTTCGCTAGCCGCCGCATTGGAGACAGGCATGGCCAAGAAGATCTTGGGCTATATCAAGCTGCAGGTGCCCGCGGGCGCCGCGACGCCTTCGCCGCCCATCGGGCCGGCGCTGGGCCAGCGCGGCGTCAACATCATGGGCTTCTGCAAGGAATTCAACGCCCGCACCGAGAAGGAACAGAAGGGTACGCCCCTGCCGACGGTGATCACCGTCTATCAGGACAAGAGCTTCACCTTCGTCACCAAGACCCCGCCGGCGACCTACTACATCAAGCAGGCGATCGGGCTGAAGTCGGGCTCCAAGGAGCCGGGCCGTTCCGTCGCGGGCAAGATCACGCGCACCCAACTGCGCGACATCGCCGAGAAGAAGATGAAGGACCTCAACGCCAACGACGTTGAGCAGGCCGCCAAGATCATCGAGGGCTCGGCCCGTTCGATGGGTCTTGAGATCGTGGAGCGCTAGGACATGGCAACTTCCAAGCGCATCAAGGCCTGGACCGGCGACCGCGCCGTCGCCCATCCGGTCGAAGACGCCGTCAAGCTGGTCAAGGCCAACGCCAAGGCCAAGTTCGACGAAAGCGTCGAGATCGCCGTCAACCTGGGCGTCGACCCGCGCCACGCCGACCAGCAGGTCCGCGGCGTGGTCAGCCTGCCCTCCGGCACCGGCCGCGACGTCCGCGTCGCCGTCATCGCCAAGGACGCCAAGGCGGCCGAGGCCACCGCCGCCGGGGCCGACATCGTCGGCGCCGAGGACCTGGTGGAGCGCATCCAGGGCGGCTTCATGGACTTCGACCGGGTGATCGCCACCCCCGATATGATGGCCCTGGTCGGCCGTCTGGGTAAGGTGCTGGGCCCGCGCGGCCTGATGCCGAACCCGCGGGTCGGCACGGTCACGCCGAACGTCGGCCAGGCCGTGAAGGACGCCAAGGGCGGCGCCATCGAGTTCCGCACCGAGAAGACCGGGATCATCCACGCCGGCATCGGCAAGGCGAGCTTCACCGAAGACGCCCTGCTGGCCAACGTGAAGGCCCTGGTCGACGCCCTGAACAAGGCCAAGCCGTCGGGCGCCAAGGGCGTCTACATCAAGAAGATCAGCCTCTCCTCGACGATGGGGCCGGGTTTCAAGGTGGATACGGCCTCGGCCGGCGCTTAAACCTGCCGCCAAGCTACGGACCAAAAAGGGGGACCCGCGGCGACGCGGGTCCCCTTTCTCGTTTTCGCGAGGCGAACCATGCCAGAGGTCACCCTGGAGCCCGTCGGCCGCGAGCGGCGCCTGACGCTCACCAACCTCTTCCAGCTCTATGCCCACGACTTCTCGGAGCAATGGTTCGACCGGCCGGAAGGCGAACTCAACGAGGACGGGCGGCTGGAGGAGTACGGCTACCTGGACAACTACTGGTCCGAGCCCGGGCACGAGGCGCTGCTGATCCGCGCCGACGGGCGGCTGGCCGGCTTCTGCCTGATCAACGCCTATTCGCACTCCGGCCTGTCGCTCGACTATCAGATCGCCGAGTTCTTCGTGGCGCGAAAGCACCGGCGCGCGGGCGTGGGCGAGGCCGCTGCGCTGGCCGCGATCGGCGCGCGCCCCGGCGTTTGGGAACTGGCGGTGGCGCGCCGCAACGTCGGGGCCCAGCACTTCTGGCGACGCGTGGCGGACAGGCTGGCCGGCGAGACCGTCGAGGAACTCGATCGGGACGACGAGCGCTGGAACGGCCTGATCCTGCGCCTGCGGGTCGGCGGCGCGATCAGGGCTGAATGAGCAGCCGCTCCGAGATCAGGCGGGTGATCAGCACGGTGTGCCGATAGGCGCCGAGACTGCCGTATTTGCCCGGCTCGACCGTGCGGCGGCCCACGAAGACGAGGTGGTAGCGGCGGGGCAGGTCGCCGTTGTCGCCGGGCCGCTCCTCCCAGCCGGCTAGCCACAGGGCCTCCGCGGCGGGCGCGCCGTCGGGGCGAAAGGCGCTGGTCTCGAAGTTGATGGTCAGGTCGCCCTCGAAGTGCTCCTCAGGTCCCATCTGCACGCCGCGCCAGGTCATCGGCCTGGAATCGAGGGCGTCCTGGGCCACGGCCAGCCCCGACGCCAGCACGATCCCGATCAGGGCCGCCGCCAAGGATGCGATCAACAGGTAACGCATGGCTGGCCCTTGAACGCGCTTCGGCGCTTTTCCCTGGCCGTCAGTTGAGTTTCGCGCGGTCTTCCTGTAAAGCCCCCCGCTCTTAGAGTTTCGCCGCCCTTCGGGGTTGCGAAGGACGGGACGCGAAACCATCCGTGTCCCCTCCTGTCCAAGAACTGCGTAGCCCAGGGGGTCACCCTGGGCCGGAACGCAAGGGCGGGCCCGCCCTTGGCCGCAGGGAGACGGGAAGATGAGGTTTCCGCGCATCGCTTGCGATCGCGCGCGGGGCTGCGGCTTTCCCCTTCGGACAGGCACTGACCGGCGCACGCACTTTCGCGCGCGCCGAACCGAAAGTTGGAGACCGCAATGGACCGCGCTCAAAAGCAGGAAGCCATCGAGACGCTCAAGGGCGTGTTCGACGGCGCCGGCGCCGTGGTCGTGACCCACTACCTGGGTCTGACCGTTGCGGAAATGACCGACCTGCGGGGCCGCCTTCGTTCCGAAGGCGCCCAGTTGAAGGTGGTGAAGAACACTCTGGTCCAGAAGGCGCTGGGCGGTTCGGTCGGCGAAGCGGGCGACGCCCTCTTCAAGGGCCCCGTCGCCATCGCCTTCGCGCCGGACCCTGTCTCCGCCGCCAAGGTCGCGACCCAGTACGCCAAGGACAACGAGAAGTTCACCGTTGTCGGCGGCCTCATGGGTCAACAGGTGCTGGACAAGGCCTCGATCACCGCGCTCGCGCGGCTGCCGTCGCTCGACCAGCTCCGCGCCAAGCTCATCGGCCTCCTCCAGGCTCCGGCGACCAAGGTCGCGGGCGTCCTGCAGGCTCCGGCCGGCCAGCTCGCGCGCGTCATGGGCGCCTATGCCGCCAAAGACGCCGCCTGATCGTCATTTCGCAATCACACACGAACCTCAAAGGAACCCATCACATGGCTAATCTCGACACCCTCGTGGACGAACTGTCCAAGCTGACCGTCCTGGAAGCTTCCGAGCTCTCCAAGCTGCTGGAAGAAAAGTGGGGCGTTTCCGCCGCCGCGCCGGTCGCCGTGGCCGCCGCGCCCGCCGCCGGTGGCGCCGCTCCGGCCGAAGCCGCCGAAGAGCAGACCGAGTTCACCGTCGTCCTCACGGCCGGCGGCGACAAGAAGATCAACGTGATCAAGGAAGTCCGCTCGGTCCGTCCCGACCTCGGCCTGAAGGAAGCCAAGGACCTGGTCGAAGGCGCCCCGCAGAACGTCAAGGAAAACGTCTCCAAGCAGGAAGCCGAAGAAGTGAAGAAGAAGCTGGAAGAAGCCGGCGCCTCCGTCACCATCAAGTAAGCGTCCGCGCGGGTTCACCCGCTGCGGTCGGATCAAGGGCCGGGGCGCGATCTCCGGCCCTTTTTCTATGCGTCGAACATTTCTATGCGTCGAACACCAGGCGAAGCAGGGCTTCTTCCGGCGCCGTCAGGCTGGAGGCCCGGGCCGGCGGCCGATCCGTCTCGGGCATGCCGTTGATCGCGTAGACCAGGGTGCGGCCGTCGCGGAGGTTCCACCAGAGGCCGGTGATCCAGCCGTAGGCGTCGCCGAAGTGGCCGCGCCAGTCGGCGGTGTCCGCGCCGAAGAACCGGTCGCCCGTGGGCCCAGGCCGGCCGAGCGGGGTCTCGCAGCCGAGGCCATAGCCCTGCACCAGGCCATTGCCGACTTCGCCGTTGGGACGGGCCGGATCGAAACGCCAGGCCGGCGCCTGCATGGCCTCCAGCGCCGCGGGCGCGATGAGCTGGCGTCCCCGCCATCGCCCGCCGGCCGCATAGAGCCGCGCCAGCACGTCCATGTCCGAGAGACTGAGCCGCAAGCCCCCCTGCGGCGAGAACACGAAGCCGTTGTCGCCGATCCGGTAGTCCGCCGCGTCGAGGCTCGGGGCCTCCGGCGCGCGGGTGAAGGCGATGCGCGGCGCAGGCGGGACGTGGCCATCGACCTGCGGCGTCCAGGCGCCGGCCTCCAGGTGGACGGCGGGGACGGCGAGAGCGCGCCTAGCCTGGCTGACGCCGCTCCAGTTGTAGCCGACGTCGAGGCCGAGCGGGGCGAACAGCGCACGACGCATGAAGAGGTCGAAGCGTTCGTTCGCGCGGCGTTCGAGGATCTGGGCGAGGAGGGCGAAGTTGACGTCGGCATAGGCGAACCAGTCGCCCGGCCGGTGCTCGGGCGGACCGAACCAGGCGCCGGCGTCATAGTGCCGGCCGCCCGGCAGGAAGGCTTCCGAGAGCTTGCGGCCCAGCGGCACGGGATAGGACGGCCCGTTGCGCAGGCCGCTCACGTGGCTGAGCAACATCCGCGGGGTGATCGTCACCTCCGCGTGCGCCGGATGCCGCAGGCGAAAGCCCAGCAGGTCGGAGGCGTCGCCGTCGAGGTCGAGGCCGGTCTGCATGGCGAGCGGCAGGAACGCCGAGGCGGCGACCATCTTCGAGACCGAGGCCACGCGGAACGGCGCCTCCAGGCTGAACGGGCGAGGCCCGGCGGAGCCCGCCGCCACGCGGGCCGCGACCCTGCCGTCGGCGCGCCGCGCGACCAGTCCCGCGCAGGCCATCGGCGGGCCGGCGGCAGGCTTGAGAACGAGATCGAGCGGGCTCGAGCCGCGCGCGCCGGCGCCTGTCGCCAGGGCGGCGAGGGAGGCCAGCAGGATGCGTCGATCGAGGGCAGGGGGCACGGCGCGACTCAGCGTTCGGCCGAGCGTCTCCCGATCCGCGGGCCTGCGGCAAGCCTTCGTCGGATCGTCGAGCCTCGTCTGGTGGGAACAGTTCCCTGGCGTCGCCAGTTTAGCGAGGGCACAAAATCCAGAACATCGGGGCCTCGGCGGATAGCCGGGGCCGGTGGAGACGGGGCGGCGTCGGAGCGATCCGGCGCCGTCCAAATTCTTTGTCCCGGGGGCTTTCCTTTGCGGAGGAAACGTCCTATCTCAGCCTCTTCGCAGAAATCCCCGATTCTCGTGACGCGCACACGCTTGCGCTCTCGTGAGGCGGGGCTTCGCGCGTCAAATGTCTCGAGGCATGGTCCGCAGCCCTCCGACCATGCGAAGGGGCGCCCCTGACGATACGAGGGGCTCATCCAGCGTCCGGCCTTCCCGCCTCGGGAAGGTTGAGGGTGGACGCAGGACACAAATGACCGACGCGGGGAGTCCGTTCCCCGGCGTCCTCAAGGGACACAAATGGCGCAATCCTTCACCGGTAAGAAGCGGATCCGTAAGTCGTTCGGCCGCATCCCTGAAGCCGTGCAGATGCCGAACCTGATCGAGGTTCAGCGCTCCTCCTACGAACAGTTCCTGCAGCGCGAGACGCGCTCGGCGGACCGCAAGGACGAGGGCATCGAGGCGGTCTTCAAGTCGGTCTTCCCGATCAAGGACTTCAACGAGCGCGCGGTGCTCGAATACGTCTCCTACGAGTTCGAGGAGCCGAAGTACGACGTCGAGGAATGCGTCCAGCGCGACATGACCTACGCCGCGCCGCTGAAGGTGAAGCTGCGCCTCATCGTGTTCGAGACCGACGAGGAAACCGGCGCCCGCTCCGTGAAGGACATCAAGGAGCAGGACGTCTATATGGGCGACATCCCGCTGATGACGGAGAAGGGCACCTTCATCGTCAACGGCACCCAGCGCGTCATCGTCTCGCAGATGCACCGCTCGCCCGGCGTCTTCTTCGACCATGACAAGGGCAAGACCCACGCCTCGGGCAAGCTCCTGTTCGCCGCCCGCGTGATTCCCTACCGCGGCTCCTGGCTCGATTTCGAGTTCGACGCCAAGGACGTGGTCTATGTCCGCATCGACCGGCGCCGCAAGCTGCCCGCGACCACCTTCCTGATGGCGCTCGGCATGGACGGCGAGGAGATCCTCTCCACCTTCTACAACACGCTCTCGTACCTGAAGCGTCCGGAGAAGAAGGGCGCGGCCGGCGGGTGGGCCACGGCCTACCAGCCCGACCGCTGGCGCGGCGTGAAGCCGGAGTTCCCGCTGATCGACGCCGACACCGGCGAAGAGGTCGCGCCCGCCGGCACGAAGGTTTCCGCCCGCAACGCCAAGAAGTTCGCCGACGCGGGGCTGAAGACCCTGCTGCTGGCGCCCGAGGCGCTGACCGGCAAGTATCTCGCCCGCGACCTCGTCAACATGCAGACCGGCGAAATCTACGCCGAGGCCGGCGACGAGCTGAACCCCGAGCTGCTGGCGTCGCTGGAAGAGCAGGGCTTCAACGAGCTCGACGTCCTCGACATCGACGACGTGACGGTGGGCGCCTACATCCGCAACACCCTGCGCGTGGACAAGAACACCGCCCGCGAGGACGCGCTGTTCGACATCTACCGGGTCATGCGCCCGGGCGAGCCGCCGACGGTGGAAGCCGCCGAGGCGATGTTCAAGTCGCTGTTCTTCGATAGTGAGCGCTACGACCTCTCCTCGGTCGGCCGCGTGAAGATGAACATGCGCCTGGAGCTCGATTGCCCCGACGACGTGCGGGTGGTGCGCAAGGACGACGTGCTGGCGGTGCTGAAGACCCTGGTGGGCCTGCGCGACGGCCGCGGCGAGATCGACGACATCGACAACCTCGGCAACCGCCGGGTGCGCTCGGTGGGCGAGCTGCTGGAAAACCAGTACCGCGTGGGCCTGCTGCGGATGGAACGCGCGATCAAGGAGCGCATGAGCTCGGTCGATATCGACACGGTCATGCCGCACGACCTGATCAATGCGAAGCCCGCGGCCGCGGCCGTGCGCGAGTTCTTCGGCTCCAGCCAGCTCTCGCAGTTCATGGACCAGACGAACCCGCTGTCGGAGATCACCCACAAGCGCCGCCTCTCCGCGCTCGGCCCGGGCGGCCTGACGCGCGAGCGCGCCGGCTTCGAAGTCCGCGACGTGCACCCGACCCACTACGGCCGGATCTGCCCGATCGAGACGCCGGAAGGCCCGAACATCGGCCTGATCAACTCGCTGGCGACCCACGCGGTGGTCAACAAGTACGGCTTCATCGAGAGCCCGTACCGGCGGATCAAGGACGGCAAGACGACGGAAGAGGTCGTCTACATGTCGGCCATGGAAGAGGCCAAGCACGTCATCGCCCAGGCCAACATCAAGCTGGAAAACGGCTCGATCGTCGACGATCTGGTCCCCGGCCGGATCAACGGCGAACCCTCGCTGCTGCCGCGCGCCGACGTCGACCTGATGGACGTGTCGCCCAAGCAGGTGGTGTCGGTCGCGGCTTCGCTGATCCCGTTCCTGGAAAACGACGACGCCAACCGCGCGCTCATGGGCTCCAACATGCAGAAGCAGGCCGTGCCGCTCATCCAGACGGATGCGCCGCTGGTCGGCACCGGCATGGAGGCCATCGTGGCCGTCGACTCCGGCGCCGTCCTGGTGGCGCGCCGGCCGGGCGTGATCGAGCAGATGGACGGCACCCGGATCGTCATCCGCGCGACGGAAGAGACCGACCCGACCAAGCCCGGCGTCGACATCTATCGGCTGCAGAAGTTCCAGCGCTCCAACACCTCGACCTGCATCAACCAGCGCCCCCTCGTGCGGGTCGGCGACAAGGTCAACATCGGCGACGTGATCGCCGACGGCCCGTCGACGGAGCTGGGCGAACTGGCGCTGGGGCGTAACACCCTCGTCGCCTTCATGCCCTGGAACGGCTACAACTTCGAAGACTCGATCCTGATCTCCGAGCGCATCGTGCGCGACGACATCTTCACCTCGATCCACATCGAGGAATTCGAGGTCATGGCCCGCGACACCAAGCTGGGTCCGGAAGAGATCACCCGTGACATCCCCAACGTCGGCGAGGAAGCCCTGCGCAACCTCGACGAGGCCGGCATCGTGGCGATCGGCGCCGAAGTCCTGCCCGGCGACATCCTGGTCGGCAAGGTGACGCCGAAGGGCGAAAGCCCGATGACCCCGGAAGAGAAGCTGCTGCGCGCCATCTTCGGCGAGAAGGCTTCCGACGTCCGCGACACCTCCCTGCGCCTGCCCCCGGGCGTCGCCGGGACCATCGTCGAAGTCCGCGTCTTCAACCGGCACGGCGTCGACAAGGACGAGCGCGCGCTCGCCATCGAACGGGCCGAGATCGACCGCCTGGGCAAGGACCGCGACGACGAGTTCGCGATCCTGAACCGCAACATGACCTCGCGCCTGCGTTCGCTGCTGGTGGGCAAGGTCGCCGTCTCGGGTCCGAAGGGCCTGGGCCGCGGCAAGATCGAAGCCGACAAGCTCGAAGAGATCGCGCCCGGCCTGTGGTGGCAAATCGCGCTCGAAGACGAGAAGGCGATGGGCGAACTGGAGGCCATGCGCCGTCAGTTCGACGAGGCCCGCAAGCGCCTCGACCGCCGCTTCGAGGACAAGGTCGACAAGCTGCAGCGCGGCGACGAGCTGCCCCCCGGCGTGATGAAGATGGTCAAGGTGTTCGTGGCGGTGAAGCGCAAGCTGCAGCCGGGCGACAAGATGGCCGGCCGTCACGGCAACAAGGGGGTGATCTCCAAGATCCTGCCGATCGAGGACATGC
>Ga0207667_10011106_pt1 | contig 10485 bp, 9 predicted proteins | sample KBSCornC52_FD_184301 | JGI IMG/M metagenome (GOLD analysis project Ga0207667, IMG submission 184301) | Corn rhizosphere microbial communities from Kellogg Biological Station, Michigan, USA - KBS Corn C5-2 (SPAdes) (version 2) | ecosystem: Host-associated > Plants > Roots > Rhizosphere > Soil ...
ACCGATACTTCGATTGACTATGCGCGCTCTCCGAAGAGCGGATCGCGCAGCAAAGTCTCGTTCCTAGGAATCGAATTCGATAATGTATCGATGACAGACATTCTGAATGTCTGCGATGAAATGTCACGTACTCGCGACTTTCATTATATTACGACGCCGAACGTCGACCATGTGGTCACGATGCACTCCGAACTCGTGCACGCGAAATCATTCCGGCTGGCAGAAAAGGCTGCATCTATAAGGCTTTGCGACAGCCGAATCATCGCCCTGCTGGCCAGGCTCTCCGGCATCCGCCTTCCGACCGTTCCCGGCAGCGATCTGACCGCCGAGCTGCTCAAAAAGGTGATCCGCGCCAGTCATCGCGTGGCAATTGTCGGCGGCGACATTGGTTTGCTCGACAAATTGCGCGCGCAATGCCCGGGCGTGGTCTTCCTCCAGCACATCCCCCCGATGGGCGTGCTGCAGAACGAGGCGGCGCAGGAGGCGATCTGCAGCTTCGTCGAGCGCGCCGATGCCGACTTCGTGTTCCTGGCGATCGGCGCACCGCAGAGCGAAGTCGTGGCGCGGGCCATCGCCGCCTCCGGCCGGGCGCGTGGGCTCGGCCTCTGCGTAGGGGCCTCGCTGGCCTTCTTCACCGGGCAACTGCGCCGCGCGCCGCGCGCACTGCAGGTGATGCACCTCGAGTGGGCGTTCCGGCTCCTCTCCGAACCGCGCCGGCTGTGGCACCGCTACGTGGTCAAGGGCCCGCGCATCTTCCGCATCTGGTGGCAATACCAGTCCGCCGCGCGGCAGGCCCGTCCGGCGTTCTGAGCGGTCCCGGCGGCTCAGCTCCGCCGAGTCCTCACCCAGCGCGTTTCCCGACCGGTCAGGAACCGCAGGTAGAGCGGCAGCTTCCACACTATATATAATGGCACCCTCAGCAGCGCCGCGGGGCGCAGCAGGTGGCGACCATGCGTTGCCCAGGCGGCCAGTACCATGGTCCCGGCAAGCGCGGCGATGGCCCCGAAGCTCCAGAGCGGGCCCGTCGATGCGCCCGCCAGCACGGCCCCGGCCAGCACCAGGCAGGTTCCGAGTATCACCGCCGCCATCAGCGCCAGCGGCGGCACCAACAGGTGCAGCCCGAGCGCTAGCAGCGCCGGTCTCCCTCGCCTTATGCCTTCCGCCAGCAGCGGCAGCGCCTGCCGCGTGGCGACCGACAGAAAGCCGTGCTCCCACCGCTTGCGCTGCTCGAGCGTGTCCCGCTCGGCGGCAGGCGGCGAGGTCACCTGGGCGGCAGGCACCAGCACCGCCCCCTGCCCGCGGCGGATCAGGTCCACCCCCAGCTCCATGTCCTCCGCGAGATGGCCACTGGCCAGCGGCAAGGTCGCGAACAGCGGCCAAGGGAAGGCCATGCCCGTGCCCATCAAGGTCACAGCGCCGGAAAGCCGGTACAGCCCGCGCGCACGGACGAGGTTCTTGATCATGAAAGCAAAACAGGAAATCTGCACGAGAGGGCTGGCCTCAGGCGAAGCGGCCAACAGGTTGCGCGCCTGGGCCGGACGACCGGTGGCGAGACAGGCCCCCGCCAACCGCTCCAGCGAACCGAAGGCAAGCCGGCAATCGGCATCGAGCACGACCACTACCTCCGGCGGAAGGGCGCTGGCCGCCAGGTGATCACGGGCATAGGCCAGGGCATGGCCCTTCCCGCGCCGCTCGCGATCCTGGCGTTCGATCACCTCCACCCCGCACCACCGCGCGAGATCGGCGGTGGCATCGCTGCAATTGTCGGCGATGACCACGATCTGCGTTTCGGGCGGAGCGACTGACTTGAGCGCCTGCAAGGTCGGCTCGATCACCGCGGCCTCGTCGTGGGCCGGGACAATCACGGCTGTACGCGCTGCTCGCTGCTCGCCCTTGTCGCGCCCCGACGCGAGCCCGCAGGCGATCTCCGCGCTCAGCACCAGGCAGGGTACGGACACGATGCCGCCAAGCGCCCAGGCCGCCGCATCAAGCGCGGTGCTCACCGATGCGCTCCCATCAGGCCGGCGATGAAGCTGCGGTACTGCGCGGCAACCAGCGGCCAGGCGAACCGGGCAATGTCCGCTGCCGGTGCGCCCGCTCCCTGGGCCAGCGCGGCCTTGAGGGCATCCACCAGGAGCCCCCGGTCCGCCGTGTCGCAGAGAAACTGCCCGTCCCCAACGATCCAGCGGGTGCGCGGCAAGTCATGCGCGACCACGGGCAGGCCGCTGGCGCGTGCTTCCACGAAGACATTGCCGAAAGACTCGTCGACTGAAAGGTGAAGAAACGCGTCGGCCGCGCCGTAAAGCAGCGGCATCTCGGCCGCCGGCACCGTCACCCGCCGATACCGGCCGGGCAGCCGCTCGGCCGCCAGCCTGTCGATCTCAGCCCGAAGCGGTCCGTCGCCGGCGAGCAGCAGCTGGACATCTGGAATTTCGGCCACGACAGCGATTCCGTCGGCCACCCGCTTGCTCGCGATCAGCGCGCTGACCATCAGGACCACCGGGCGATCCTCGCTGAGGCCGAACCGGGCCGGCGAATGGCGGGTGCCACTGAACCGGGCCAAGTCCACCCCGTTGGGGATCAGCGCGCTCGGCCAGACGGCGCTGTGCCGCTCGTGATATTCCGGATTGGTGCAGACGAGCCCGTCACAGCGAAAGCTGCGATATTCGGACGATTGCCGCCGGGCGGGCCAGTCGCCGTTCTGGGTTACGAAGACCTGCAGCGGCCGCGCGCCTCGCCCCGGCCGGCGCAGCGCCCAGTGCGTGAACGGGAACGAGCAAGTGACCATCGCATCGAAATCGCCCGGCCGCAGCCAGGCCGCGAGTTGCGCCGCGAAGATCATGTCCTCCCAGGACTCCGGCGAGCGCAGCACCGGGATGGCCGGCAAACCTTCGAACTTCCGGCGATCAATCGTCTTGATCTGACGGTAGGCGTAGGGCTGCCCCTCACGCGGCGGGCCCGAGCCGACCACGGTGACGCTGTCGCCCCCCAGGGCCAGCTCGCTCGCCACGGAGAGCAACGCCACTTCCGCCCCGCGGTCGTAGCGATGAAACCCCGGCAGGGCGAAGAGCAACCGCAAGGTGTCCGTCACTCCCTCTGTCCGCGCCTGGTGCCGTCTCAGGACGGGCGCGTTCACTTGGGGGGGGCGAACCCGGGCTGGTACTGGATCTTGGCCGAGGCCTTGAGCGTCTTGAGGCGCTCCTCCAGCCGCGAGTTGACCCGCTGCCCCATCAGGCGATCGGTCGCCGCAGCCCGGGCCTGGTCGCCGGTAATCGGCGCGGCATCCTTGCCGATGACCGTGCCCACGACCACCATGCCGTTCTGGCTGCGCATGAACGGCTCACCCTGGGGAAGAGTGGCAATCTTGGCGTAGGCGTCGGGAGCCAAGGCCCCGGAATCGAGCGTCGCCGTATCCTGGGCGAACTTGATCCCGGCCGCGCGGAGCCGGGCAACGATGGCGTCGATGCTGTGATCGCCTTCCATCGCCTTCAGGAATGCCGGGTCCTTCGGCGCGGGGAACAGGATGCGGTTGACCCGCCAGATCACCCGATCGGCGAAGGCGCCGGGATTGGCGGCCATGTAGGCGTTGACCTCGCCGACGTCGGGCCGGCTCATGGTGCGGGCGGAGCGCTGGGCGAGGAACTGGACTAGCAGCCGGTCTTCCAGCTGCTTGCGCTGGATCAGGAAGTCTGGATCCTTCTCGATGCCATCGTCCTTCGCTGCGGCGGCAAGGAGGCGCCGCTGGACGAGCGACTGGACCGCCGCCTTGCGGGCCGCGGCGATATCGGCGCCCTGGGGGAGGTTGGCCCCCTTGAGTTCCTCGTTCACCTCGCCCTGGGTGATCTCGTCACCATTGACCACCGCGACGACCTGGCCTTCCGCCTTCTTCTCGCACGAGGCGAGGAGGAGCGAGGCGAGGGTGAGCGGTATCCAGAGATGTCGTGCCACTGCGCTTTGCCTTTCGTGAGCAGGATGGATCATGTGTCGAGGGGACCGACCAGCAGCCCGCGCAGGCGCTCGGGCGCCACCGCGATCAGGGTCTGGATGAAGCGGGCCAGCACCTGCTGGCCGCCCTGCCCCTCGGCAAATGTGGAGACGCGGACCAGCATGCCGTCGGGCACCTCGCGGGCAAGGTTGGCCAGCAGCAGGTCGCGCTTCTGGCCGAGCCAGGAACTGGGGATGCGGTCGCCCTCGCGGGTCCAGTAGAGCACCTGCTCCATCCGGTCCGGCCCCGAGGCGACGAAGCGGTTGGCCTCGATGCTCTTTCCCGGTGCGATGGTCAGCGGAATCGTCTCGCTCGGCGTCAGCGCATATCCGCCGGCCGTGTAGCAGGCCTCGGGGCGATGGACCTGGAGCACGCCGTCCTGCTCGCTGTTGTAGGCGAGCATCAGCATCACCGGCGGCGCATCCGGAGCATAGTAGGTGCGGCCGACGATATTGTCGTAAAGCCGGTCCGACAGCTCGTCCTGCGTCGGCAGGATCACCCCATCGTTGGTCGCATATTGCCAGGCGCCGATCTGGCTCGGCACCAGCTTCTCCAAGGAGCCGCGCGGCAGACGGGGCCGGCGCTGGTTGGGAATGCGGGCAAAGGCCGTGCCCGCCGCGGCAAGGAAGATTCCGCCGATCAGCACATCGCGCCGCGCGGTCATGCCGGCACCGCCGCGACCTGCCGCGACCGACGCCTTGCCAGGCGCTGCAGCAGGAGATCGCACAGGCCCAACGCCACCAGCGCCACGGCGAACATCACGAGCCCCGCGAAAGTGTGCATGTAGCCCTGAGCCGCGGATTCGCCGACGTGGTAAGTGATCAGCAGCAGGATCAGCACCCGCACGAAGTTGGCGAGCAGCGCGATCGGCACGATCAGCGCCGCGAAGATCAGGGCCAAGCCAAGCCGGTCGCCATAGCGCAGGTGGACATAGAGCAGCGACAAGGCGCTCAGCGAGACGATCGAATTGAGCCCCGCGCAGGCCGCCGCGACCAGCAGCTGGTACTGCCCGATCTGGAGCATCACGCCCTGACCGCCCACGGGATAGCCGAACAGCGCCAGGAACCAGGCGCTGAAATGGGAGATGCCGATCTTCATCGGCAGGGTCACCGCGTCGACCACCGTGTTGGGCATCGGGAAGGTGAAAGCGAAGTAGAACAGCGGGAACTGCATCCGCCGCAGCGCCGCGCCGCCGATCCGCGCGTAGGCGGCAGTCAGCACAAGGCCATAGGCGAGGAAGCCCTCGAGCTGGATGACTGCGGTGATCCGGGCGAGGAACCATGCGGGCAAGAGAACCACGATGAGGGCTGCGACCAACCCGGTGCGGCCAGGGCGCGCCACCTCGGAAGCACGGGGCCACGAACGCCACAGCAGCCAGAAACCGGTGAAGAACACGATCGGGCCGTGGGCACCTTGGTCGCTGGTCCAGCCCTCCTGCGCCACGCGGACCAGCGTCGGCACGGCGATCGCCGCGCAGCCGGCCAGCAGGACGAGGTCGGAGCGGGAGAGCGACAGCTGCGGGCGCGGCACAGGCTGGGGGGCGACCACCGGCTCGGACCGTTCCGCCGTCAGGCCCTGCGGGTTGAATCCCATTATGGGTCAGCCCTGCCGGGGACCCGAAAGGCCGCGAATACGTTTATGGCCGGACTCGAACCGCTGCGAGACGCATACCGTTGCCACAGTCTAAATTCCTCCCGCACATGCTGCTGGCCGTCGTGATCCTGGCGGCGGCCGGACTGTGCATCATGGCGGTTGAATCGATGACGCCGCAAAAGGTTCCACACAACCGGTCGCAGCCCGCCGCAGCGCACATTGCCACGGCGGCCGAAGCGGCGGTTACAGCCGTCATTCCCCCAATCGCCGCAGAGCCCAACCGGTTCCTGCCGATCACCCCTGAGCAGGCCGAAACGCTCAACGCCGAGCGCCCATTGGCCAACCGCCCCCTCCAGCCCGCCCCGCCCGTCACCCTGCCGAGCGCCTGGGACAAGCTCACCAAGGATACCGCGCGCAACTGCCTCGCCACGGCGGTGTACTATGAAGCCGCAGGCGAAGGCTGGCGGGGCGAACTGGGGGTTGCCCAGGTCGTGCTCAACCGGGTGCGGCACCCGGCCTATCCCAAGTCGATCTGCGGCGTGGTCTACCAGGGCGCGAACCTGCCGACCGGTTGCCAGTTCACCTTCACCTGCGACGGCCGCCTCGCCCATCCGCCCGCACCCGCCGGTTGGAAGCAGGCCCTCGCCGTGGCCGACGCGGCCCTCTCCGGCACGGTCGAACCCCGGGTCGGAATGTCGACGCACTACCACACCCGCGCGGTCGTGCCCTACTGGGCCAGCTCGCTCGACAAGCTGGCGGTCATGGGAAACCACATCTTCTACACCTTCGCCGGAGCAGCCGGCAGCCGCCGGGCCTTCAGCGGACACCTGCTCGCCGACCTTACCCCACCGGGTGGGACTGCATTACCGTCGAGCGCCGCCTCCCTCGTGCCTTCCCTTGCCGTCGGACTCCCCCTGCCGCCCCCTTCTGCCTCTCAGGTTTCGCGGCTCCGCGCCGATACCCCCGCGCGATCGCGGCTTGCCGCCGACGAGAGCGGCGCACTCGCCACGCCGACCGGCAGCCTGCTGCAGCCCCGCGCCGCACCGGGGCACCTGCGCTCCGACGAAGGGGCACTCCTGAGATGAAGCTCACCCGTTTTCGCAGAAAGGGGATTGGTTCCCACTGACACCTTCAACTCGGCGCTGCCCAGCACCGTTTGGCGGAGAATTTCAGTTTTACCAGTGCTTTATGCGACGAGCTGAGCGTGATGTTTACCTGAGGTTAAGCTAACCAACGCACCTTCCTCGCATGACCAACGCCCTTTCACGCCGTGTACTCATCACTCGCTCGCTCGCTTTCGGGGCCAGCACTCTGGTGCTCTCCGGCTGCGGTTCCTCCAGCGCGCAAGACAGCTCGGCCACGGCCGAAAAGCGCCCGACGACCAAGCAGGTCGCCGTGCCGACCACGGGCACGACCTTCAGCTGGAATCCCCTCAATATCGGCGCGGGCGGCTGGGTAACCGGGCTCGACCTCGCCCGCGACGGCACCAAGGTCGTGCGGTGCGACCTGTCAGGCGCCTACATCTGGTCCGACACCAAGGCCCAGTGGATGCCGCTCCTGACGAGCAGCTCGATGCCGGCCAGCGAATGGGGCAGCGACAAGGTCGGCGTCTCGGGCGTCTACGAGATCGCGATCGCCCCGTCGAACTCCAGCCGCATCTATGTCGTGTTCAACAACCGGGTGTTCCGGTCCGACGACAAGGGCGCGACCTTCACCAAGACGGCGCTCGCCCCGATCTCGGCGGACGAAAACGATCCGTTCCGCATGTTCGGCAAGAAGATGGCCGTCGATCCGGTCAATCCCGACATCGTCTTTGTCGGCTGCCAGACCACCGGCCTCTATATCAGCCGGGATGGCGGAGCGAGCTGGACTCACCAGACGAGCATCCCCAATCCGGGGACCAAGAGCGGGGTGCGGATCGCCTTCGATGCGACGAGTTCGGCCTCGGGCACCACCCCTGTCGTCTACGTCTCCAGCCAGGGCGCCGGCATCTACCGCTCGACGAATGGCGGTGCCAGCTTCACCCAGATCAGCAGCACGCTGGTCAATCCCCAGCACATGGTCTGCGACAGCAGCGGGCAGCTGTGGCTGACCAACGGCACCGACGTCGGCAACGTCCGGCGCTACAGCGCGGGCGCATGGACCACGGTGGGACCATCCAGCCGGGCGGTGAAGAGCATCGCCATCGAGCCGGGGAACAGCGCCCATATCGTCCTCGCCGACGACGGCGGAACGATCACCCAGTCCTTCGACGGCGGCGCAACCTGGACTGACTTCTACTGGCCCAATTATCCAGCCGGTTCCGGCAAGCGCGTGGCCACCGACATCCCGTGGCTCGCCTGGACCAACGAAGGCTACATGTCGAACGGCGACATGCAGTTCGACCCCACGGTCCCCAACAAGCTCTATTTTGCCGAAGGCATCGGCGTGTGGTGGACCAATCCGCCGACGACCTACACCGGCTTCAGCTGGAACTCCCAGTCGAAGGGCATCGAACAACTGGTGACCAACACCTTCGTCGCCCCGCCGACGGGAGGGGTGGTGTACCTCGCCTGGGACCGGCCGGTGTTCAAGATCACCGATCCGACCGTGTTCCCCAGCACCCACGGGCCCAACAACAAGAGCTCGATCGTCTGCGGCTGGTCCGGCGACTACGCGACCGACAACTCTTCCTTCATCGTCGCGATGATGAATTTCTGGGGCGTCGACCAATCCGGCTATTCGACCGATGGCGGCGCGACCTGGAGCCAGTTCGGCAGCCTGCCGCCAGAGGTTCCGGGCAAGATCGGCGGGTCGATCGCCGCGAGCAGTTCGAACAACTTCGTCTGGGTCACTAACAACAACGGCAACGTCTGGTACACGAACGATCGGGGCAGCACCTGGAACCAGTCCAGCATTCCCGGGGTGCCGACCACCGGCGAGACTGGCTGGGGCTGGGCCTATTACCTGCAGCGCCAGGCCGTGGCCGCGGACAAGGTGAATCTCGGGACCTTCTACCTCTACAACTACCTGGCGCCCTACACCGGGCTATATCGTTCCACCAATGGCGGGGCCACGTTCTCCAAGGTCTACTCCGGGGAAATCGCCGCGTTTTCAGGATACAACGCCAAGCTTTACGCCGTCCCTGGCAAGGCTGGACACCTGTTCTTCACCTCCGGCTGGCAGGATGGCGCCAATCCGTCGCAAACTAGCCTGATGCGCTCCACCGACGGCGGGCAAAGCTGGACTGCCGTTCCCAACGTGCTGGAATGCTATGCCTGTGGCTTCGGCGCAGGTCCGGCGGGGAGCACCTATCCGTCGATCTACATCGCGGGATATGTCAGCGGAACCTGGGGCATCTGGCGATCGGACGACAATGCCGCTTCGTGGACCAACCTCGGCGGCATGCCGCTCGGCAAGGGCGATATGATCAAGTCTATCGCCGGCGACATGGGCACCTACGGCAAGGTCTATGTGGGCTTCGCTGGCTCGGGCTGCGCCTACGGAGCCCTGGCCTGATCGGCAACGGCCGTTCCGCCCGGCGCTCCCCGACGGGAACCCGACCCCACCTGCCCGCATTCGGTTTCACCGGGTGGCGTAGCAGGACGGGGACCATTTCATGCTGAGAGGGTTTGACTGGATACGGGTCATCAACCTGCCCTACCGGACCGACCGGCGCGCGGACATGCTGCGCGAACTCGCCTCCATCGGTCTTGCCGACGACCGCCGAGTGGCCTTTTTCGACGCAATCAGGCCTGAAGACGCCGGCGATTTCTATTCGGTCGGGGCCCACGGCGTATACCTCAGCCATCTGGCGATCCTGCGCGAAGCGGCGCAACAGGGCGCGAGCGTCCTCATCCTGGAGGACGACTGCCATTTCACGCCGCAGGCCCGCGCCGCGGACAACTTGGCCGATCTCGATGGCACCTGGGACATCTTCTATGGCGGATATGAAGCCTCGCTGCCGTCCGACCTGGTGCGCAGCGATATCGTGGGCGCACACATGATGGGGTTCACCGCCGAGACAGCGACCCGCCTGTGTCACTACCTCGACAACCTGACCTACCAGGGCGGTCACCCGCCGATCGACGGCGCCTATGTCTGGTTCCGCCGCGCCCACCCGGAAGTCCGCACGAGGTTCGCGGTGCCGCCGCTGGCGGTCCAGCGCCCCTCCCGCAGCGACATCGCTGGCTTGCAGTTCTACGACCGCATCCCGGCCATTCGCCCGATCATGAACGGCATGCGCCGCCTCAAGAGCTGGTGCAAGGCGTAGATCCGGGATAGCCGGACACCATTCAAAGTGGTAGCGAACGCAGTGATATCGACATGATTTCAGAGGTTTGTACGGCATGACCACGATCTGGGACTGGCTGACCCTGTTCACCCTTGCCGGCCTCGCCACACTGCTGCTGCAACGCTCGACCGCGGAACGGGAGACGGACAAGCTGTGGCACTATGCCCCCCCGGGCATCGGCCTGGCGGTGGTCAACCAGCTCGGCAACCACGGCGAGGTGGGCCTTGCCGTCGCCCTGTTCGTACTGGTGCTCGTCTATATCGCGGCAGTGCTGCTGCGGGTACGGCTGACCTGATGCCGACTGCATCGGTGGCCATGGCAACGTACAACGGGGCCCGGTTCATCGGCGCGCAGCTCGACAGCATTCTCGCCCAATCGGAGCTCCCTGACGAAATCGTGATCACCGACGACGGCTCAACTGACGATACGCTGTCCATCCTCGCCGCCTTCGCCGCGCGCTCGCGGGTACCGATCCGTGTCCATGCCAATGCCGAGCGGCTCGGATTTGCCCCCAACTTCATGAAAGCGATCGGCCTGTGCCGGAGCGAGCTGATCTTCCTGTGCGATCAGGACGACATCTGGGCCGAGCACAAGGTCGCACGGATGAAGGCCGCATTCGACGACCCGCAAGTTT
>Ga0207667_10011107_pt1 | contig 10484 bp, 7 predicted proteins | sample KBSCornC52_FD_184301 | JGI IMG/M metagenome (GOLD analysis project Ga0207667, IMG submission 184301) | Corn rhizosphere microbial communities from Kellogg Biological Station, Michigan, USA - KBS Corn C5-2 (SPAdes) (version 2) | ecosystem: Host-associated > Plants > Roots > Rhizosphere > Soil ...
TGAAGCAACTAGGACAAAGCACTCCCGCGCTGGTGTTGGCCCTGCCGGTTGCGCTGGTCACTTACTTCTGTTGGCCTCGCACCCGCTACTTCGGAAACACCGCGCCTCTGCTGGTCGCGGCCTCGTCCCTGGGGCTCGCCGTGGGTACACCGCACTATCCCGGCCTCGGTTTTCAATTCATCGCTGTCCCCTTCCTGTTTGTGTTCGTGGCCGGCATCGCCGCCGATCTGCTGGAGACTCGCCATCGTCAAGTCGTCATGGCGGCCGTCTGGGGCTTGCTGGTGGCGAATGCTGCCTGGAGTCTGTGGGAACTGGCTCGCGTGGCATGAAAGATGACTATCGTGACCACTGACGGATCGCCGAATTTTCGAATTGCCCGATTGCAAGCCTTAAGGCCCTCGCTGCCAACCGGTGCCCTTTAATTCGTAAATAATCCGACAATCCGTCAATGGCGTCCTTATCAATCACTTAGAAGTTGACAAAAAATAGACAAACCGTACAGCCCTCCAGAGGCTCTAAATAACAAGGCGGTTTTTGTTCCGGGGGCTGCGCCATGGTTTCGAAAGTGGGGTATGATTCGAATGTGATGCGGCTGAATTCAGCCACGGGAGCGGTACTTACTCTGGTCCTGGGCACCTTGGTTTTTCTTACTCCGGCCGCGGATGGGCAGATCAACGGGACTCCTGCATCAGTGACCTCGATTAACTCCGGTGGCCACCTTAATTCGACACCCGGCGTGCCGGCCAGCATCACATCGCTCGGACCGAACGGGCTTCAGCCGAGGAACCGAGGTTTCAATAACCCAGGTTTCAATCAGCCGGGTTGTTGCACTCTATTTCCGGTGAATCCTTCGCGTGGCCAGCGTAATCATCATCATCGCCGCGGACAGTTTTTCCCCGGCGGCGGGGCGGTTTACGTACCTTATGCTTACCCGGTGGCGGTCGGTGATTCCGAAGCCGACGATTTCGCGGACCAACCACAAGCCCAGCGGGAAGAAGACTACCGTGGAGGCCCCACCATCTTCGACCGCCGCGGTCCGGGCCAGCCGGCACCCTCTTACGCGGACGCATATGCCCAGCGGCCGCGCCGCTCCGAGACTGAGACCGAGGCTGCAGCACCCGCGCCGTCCGAGACTCCTGTGCCCGACCAGCCTCAGACCGTGCTGATCTTCAAAGATGGTCACCAGCTGGAAGTTCAGAACTATGCCGTGATTGGAGACATGCTGTATGACTTGACGCCGGGTCGCCATCACAAGATCGCGCTTGCCGACCTCGACCTGACTTCCACCGCGCAGCAGAACGACGATCGCGGCATTGATTTCCGGTTACCGCCGAATCCGAAATGAGCGAGTAAATGCCAAGCCGGTTTATCTTCGCCATCGTCGCCGCTGCGCTCTCGATATCTCCAGTCAGCGCCCAGGTTCGCGGTACAGTCGGGGTAGGATCCGGCATAAGCTCCGGCTCTGCTGGGATCAGGCCAGGCGGAGGCGGGTCATCGGCGACAGTGTTTCCGGGACACCGCATGGCTGGCGGTCCTGCGCGCTTCCATCAGGGACGTGCGTCTGGGCGAGGCGCGCTGCTGTTTCCGTATCCTTATTTTTATCCTGATTCCGATGCCGGCTACGACTCCCAGCAGCCCGCGCAACCTCAGGTGATCGTGGTTCCGTCCTCGACGCAGGCCCCACCACCCCCGGCTCCGGCGCCGCGCGAGTCATTGCTGATCGAGTGGCAGGGCGATCACTTCGTGCGCACTACTATGTCCGAAAAGGCCGCGTCTGGCGGACACACCGTGCCTGACTACTCGGAGAAATCCGCAGTGTCTTCGCCTGCGGCTGGACGATCAGCGCCTGGAAGTAAGCGTGCAGTTCAAACGCCGCGCGAACATCCACCGGCGGTTCTCGTATTCCATGATGGCCGCAGGGAGGAAGTCAGCGAATACACCATCATGAGCGGAATGATTTATTCCAGAGCCGATTACTGGACCACTGGCTCCTGGACCCGGAAGATACAGATTGCCGATCTGGATGTGCCCGCCACGTTAAGGCTCAACCAGGAGCGCGGGGTGAAGTTCGTGCTGCCCGCCAGCCCTAACGAAGTGGTGGTCCGGCCCTAGTGTGACGTGCAAGGCGCAGCCGCTTCCATCAACTCATATACCAGCCCCCGTTTGGATTGACGGTCTGTCCGGTCATGTAGGCGTTTTCCGCGAGCAGCAGCACCACCGACGCCACTTCGTCCACGTTGCCGAAGCGCCCGATCGGAATCACGCTGGAAGTGGCGCGCGGGTTCGCGCGCAGCATGTCGGTTTCCACCAGCGCCAGGCAAACCGTGTTGGCCGTGATGCCTTCCTTGGCCAGCAACGCGGCATAAGAATGCGTCAGCCCGAGCATTCCCGCCTTGGACGCGGCATAGTGCGGGCCGACCAGCCCGCCCGTCTGCGCTGCGGTGGAAGAAATGTTGATGATGCGCCCCCAGCGCTGGGCGCGCATCTGCGGCAGCACGGCCTGGGTCACCAGGAATGCGGACTTGAGATTCACGCTGATGTGTTCTTCCCAGTCCGATTCCGCAATGTCCTCGAGCTTGAGCTGGCGGGCAATTCCCGCGTTGTTCACAACAATATTCACTGCCCCAAGCTTGCTCTCAATTTGCGCAACCATCTTCTTCACTTGGTCGGACTGCGAGACGTTGGCCTGAATCGCCAGCGCGCGCCGCCCCAGGTTCCGGATCGCGAGGCATACTTTCTCCGCGTCCTCGGCACGCGCCTGGAAGTTGACTGCGACGTCCGCGCCTGCTCCCGCAAGCGACAGCGCCACCGCCGCACCGATACCGCGGCTGCCGCCCGTAACCAGGGCTATCTTTCCCTTCAAAGTCTCCATAGAGTTGACCCTGCAGATCCAGATTATCCCACTGTCGCGGCCTCTCGCTGAGAACCGGATTGGTCATCCGCCAAGGGCAGTTTCAGTCCCCTGTTTCGAGCTCACACATGGTATAATTCTCATATTGCAAATCTACCGTAACGTCCTGTAAATACAGTTGTTTAGGGCGGCAAGATGGCCGGGCTTTCCAGTGTGGGTCGGGCACTCCTGTCCGACGCCTTTGAATTTGATTTTGCCCCGGTAATGTTAAGCATGAAACAAAGCAGGTCAACGGCAGCGGACAAGCCTTGCCCTGAGCGAAGTCGAAGGGAGTGTCCGCTCCCCACAAGCTAGAAGCTAGGAGCTAGAAGCTTTTATGGCTGACGATCAGAATCCTGAACTTCCCCTGACACCTCCGCCCGGCGGCGGAGACGGCACCGGCATCCCCGGCGCGCTCAACATCCAACCCGTCAATATCGAAGAGGAGATGAAGAAGTCGTATCTCGACTATTCGATGTCGGTAATCATCGGGCGCGCGCTGCCCGACGTCCGCGACGGGCTCAAGCCGGTGCATCGCCGCATTCTCTACACCATGCAGCAGATGGGCCTGGCGCCCAACAAGTCCACCCGCAAGTGCGCCCGCATCGTCGGCGACGTCATGGGCAAATACCATCCCCACGGCAACCTCGCGGTATATGACGCGCTGGTGCGGCTGGCCCAGCCTTTCGCCATGCGCTATCCGTTGGTCGATGGACAAGGCAACTTCGGCTCGGTCGATGGCGACCCGCCCGCGGCCGATCGTTACACCGAAGCCAAACTGACCCGCGTCGCCACGGCGCTGCTCGAAGATCTCGATAAAGACACCGTCGATATGCGTCCGAACTACGACGGCAACGAAACCGAGCCCGACGTTCTTCCCGCGCGCATTCCCAACTTATTGGTCAACGGATCAGACGGTATCGCGGTAGGCATGGCGACGAAAATTCCGCCGCACAACCTGACCGAGATCGTGGATGCCACCATCACCCTGGTGAACACTCCCAATGCCCAGCTGGCGGAGATTCTGAAATTTGTGCAAGGCCCGGACTTCCCCACTGCCGGCATCATTCACGGTCGCGCCGGAATTGTGGATGCCTACAAGAACGGCCGCGGCCGCTTCGTCATGCGCGCCAAGGCCGGCATCGAAACTTTCAACAAGGACCGCAAAGCCATCGTCATCACCGAAATTCCCTACCAGGTCAACAAGGCGCGCCTGGTCGAGCGCATCGCGCAACTGGTGAATGACAAGGTGGTCGATGACATCTCCGACATTCGCGACGAAAGCGACCGCGACGGCATGCGCATCGTGGTCGAACTCAAGCGCGACGGCGAACCCCAGCTCGTGCTCAACCAGCTCTTCAAGCACACCCAGATGCAGGAAAGCTTCAGCATGATCCTGCTCGCGGTGGTTAACGGACAGCCCAAGGAAATGGGCCTGGTGCAGGCCATCAAGCACTTCATCGACCACCGCGTCGATGTGGTCCGCCGCCGCACCGCCTTCCTGCTCTCGAAAGCTAAAGACCGCGAGCACATTCTCGAAGGCTACCTGGCCGCTCTCGATCACCTGGACAACGTGATCACCATCATCCGCGCCAGCGCCAACCGCGCCGAGGCCCGCGAGAACCTGGTCGCATATTTTGCCGGCAAGAAGATCGACATCAACACCACCGGCCGCGCTCCCAAGCGCGATCCGGAAAAGCCGTTCACGGGAATTCAGGCCGACGCGATTCTCGAACTGCAATTACACCGCCTGACCAAGCTCTCCATCGACGAGATCACGAAAGAACTCACCGTCACCCGCGAGCACATCGCGGATTACGAATCCATCCTGAGTTCGGAGAAAAAGCTGCGCGCCGTGATCGTGAAGGAACTCGAAGAAGTAAAGAAGCTTTACGGCGATGACCGGCGCACGGTGATCGAAGACGAAGCTGCCGAAATCCACCTCGAAGACCTGATCGCCGACGAGCAAGTCGCAGTCACGGTCAGCCACGGCGGCTACATGAAGCGCACACCGGTCTCCACCTACCGCATGCAGCGCCGCGGAGGCACAGGCCGCACCGGCATGAAGACGCGCGACGAGGACTTCGTCGAGCATCTCTTCATCGATTCCACCCACGCCTACATCCTGATCTTCACCAACACCGGACGCGTTTACTGGCTGAAGGTGTACGAAATTCCCGACGTCAGCGCGGCCGGCAAGGGCAAGCACGTCGGCAACCTGGTCGGCCTGCAACCGGGCGAGACGGTTCGCACTATGCTCACCGTCCGCAACCTCGAAGAGGTGGGCAAGTACATCTTCTTCGCCACCCGCAACGGCCTGGTGAAAAAGACCGAGCTCAAGGACTTCTCTCACGTGCGCTCGAATGGCATCTACGCCATCAGCATCGAGCAGGGAGACGAACTGGTCGCGGCCAATCTTACCGACGGCCAGCAGATCGTCTTCCTGGCGACGCACGAAGGCCAAGCCATCCGCTTCGACGAAGAAGACGTCCGCCCCATGGGCCGCCAGGCATACGGTGTCTGGGGCATCCGCATGGAAAAGGGCGACTACCTGGTCGGGATGGCGACAACGCCCAAAGCCGATGTCCCCGCGAAAGTCGATGCCACCAAAACGCCCGCGACCGACGCCCAGGTCGCCGACCTGGTTCCGGAAAAAGGCCGCCTGATTCTCTCCGTCACCGAAAACGGCTACGGCAAACGCACCGCCGCCGACGAATACCGCCTGCAAGGACGCGGCGGGTCGGGAGTCATCAACGTCAAAACCACAGAGCGCAACGGCAAAGTCGTAGGTATCGCGCAGGTGACCGAGAAATCCGAAGTCATGCTGATCAGCCAGTACGGCAAAATCATTCGCATGGATTCAACCACAATCCGCGAATCCGGCCGCGCCGCACAGGGCGTGCGCTTGCTGCATTTAGAGCCAGGTGATCGGGTGGCGGCGGCAGTGGTTCTCGCGCCGGGAGAAGAGCCGGTTAATGGGGGGACGCTGCTGCAGTAGAGTGGATTGCGAAGGGGAGATTGTGTTGTGGTCGCGGGCGACTCGCCCGCGAGGGGATGCGAGAAATCGCATCCCCTTATTTGTTTTGGTTTTACTTGTTGCTAGTCGCCGCCACCGCCCAAGGCTTCCCATCGAAGTAAGAGGGCAGTTCCAACCCAAACAGCTTCATCACCGTGGGTGCAACATCCACAATCGCAGGCTTTTCAATCGCAATCTTGCGGTTTGAAAACAGAACGCCGGGCACAAGCCGCGGATCAACACAGTGGTCGCCACTCCAGGCTTTGAGGTTGTCTTCGAAAATTGCGGTGGTGACTTTGCCCATGACTGAATCCCAGGAGGCGCGGAAGCCTTCGCCGTAGCCGACGATCAGGTCGGGGGCGTTATCGACGTACGGGCCGGCGTAAACCGCATCGCAATCGAACATGCCGGTGATGCCGACTTTTCCTGACGCAGGATCGATCAGTCCGTCGAGCTTGCCGCGCAGTTCTTCTTTCAGAGCCTCGGCTTCGGCTCCGGCTTCTACGATGCCTTCGCGCTCACGGCCTTTGATGTTCATGTAAAGACCGTTCAGGCCCATGGTGTAGGCGCGGGTGCGCGACCAGTCCACGTCTTCGAACCAGTCTCCACTTTCTTTTTTCCCGTCTTTCAGAACCAGGTAGCCGTTCTGATGCAGCCAGGCGTTCAGGTTCATGCAGCGGTTGAATGATCGGAAGCCGTGATCGGAGATCACGAGCAGCAGGGTTTGATCGTCAATCTGCTGCATGACCCGGCCGATGAGAGTGTCCATGCGGTCGTAGAGATCCTGAATCACGCGTGGCTTCTGGTCTTGCGGCACATCTCTTACCGCGGGATGATCTTTGTCCAGATAGCGCCAGAACATGTGCTGCACGCGGTCTGTGGTATCGAACACGCAGGCGCACAGGCCTTGCGGAGTCTTTTCGAGCGCGTCGAAGAACATGCGCTCGCGGTCTTCGTGATTGCCATAGGCCTGGGCCAGAAAGGCCTGGTCGTCGAGCACTTCTTCATTCAGCGCCCAGGTATCTTCCGCCAGGCCGAGAGTCGCGTAAGGGCCAAAGAGCTTGGCCAGATAAATCGAATAGGTCACGGGATGAGAGATGGGCAAGTCGGGATGGCCGGGGTCGATGTTTACCGGGGTCACGTACACTTCAACCTCGGGCGAGATTTCTTTCAGATAGAAGCGGCAGATACCGCGGGCGGTGAACCCCATGCCGGCTTTGAATTTCACCGGAATCCATTCCGAGTACTCGCCAACTTTGATCGTGAAAGTTTCGGAGTCGATCTCGATCCGGGCTCGTCCGCGCTTTGCGTCTGGGCGAATCTTGAAGTTGGCGCGCAGCTCGCTGCCCGTGCCGAGCGGGTTCTCCGGGCCAGGAATATAGGAATGATAGCCCGCACCATTCCGCTCGATGGGAATTCGCACGCCGCCTTCACGAAATTTGTCGCTACTTGCCTGCGTTGTGCAGAAGCAGAACGTTCCCTGGCTTCCCTTCAAATCGGGGACGCACATGCCGGAAAGCAGCACGCCGGGAAACTTCTCTGGCGGAAAAGTTACCGGAACGCGAATGACCGAGCAGAAGACGCCCGCCTTGCCCAGCCAGTGCCAGAAGGGCGTCCCTTTACGCAGCCCTCTGACTTCCGACTTGCCGAGAGGCAGCGAATACTTGCCAATCTTCAGATGACGTTTGGGCTCGCTGATCTGTGCTGAAGAAAGATAGGGCAGATAGTTCTTCAGATCGCGGGCCAGGAAATCATAAATATTGTGCTTCCCCGGATTGACGCCGGTCTGAAACGTGGACCATGCCACCGGAGAAATCGCGGGAAACGTGGTTCGCAGCGGACGAAAAGTTCCACCGTCGCGGAGTTTGGCCAGGTTCGGCAGCTTGCCTTCGCTCATGAATCGAGTTGCCAGCTCGGGATCCATGCCGTCGAATCCGACAATCACAACGCGTTTCACTTGCGCCTTGCCATAGGCTTTGCGACGGCGAAACATTCGCAGGAGTTGTCGAATGGGCCAAGTCACCAATGCATAAAAGGAATAAAGAAAGGCGACAAAGATGGTCCAGAAAGATGACAGGACGGCGAACCCCGCGCCCGGGCCCGCATATGCTTCACCGCGCTGGGGAAACAACAGCATTAGAGCGATGATCCATAGCAAAACCGGAAACAGGCCACGACGGCCGGGTCGTAAATGAAGCCACTTCATACCTGAATTCCCAACACACTCTTGAAAATGAAACCTGCAATCAACGAGACCACAAAAAACAGGACAATCCAGTTCCACTCCATCCAGGCGAAGCTGATCTCGCGCGCAGGATAGTTTATGGCGATCGATTGTACGGGACTATTATCCGCCAATGCCGGTTCGCCCGAGGTAAACATGCGCTCCCAGAAATTGTCTTTCAGCCGAACCGGCGACACCCGCGCCAGCCCGGGCGAAACGACAACTTGTTTGGAAACTGTCTGACCGCCGGTTGCGATCTTGATCTCGTATTGCCCTTCGCGCTCCGCTACGACTCGCCACGTTATTTCCTTGTCCTTCGGAACGTGGACCGCTGGGGCGGAACTCGATAGTTCCGGAGGCAGGCGAAGCGCAGCGTCGTTGAGCGCGGCCGGGTCTGAGACCCGGGCCACTACCAGAAAACTCTGGGCGGGCTGCAGGGGCAACCAACCGAAGTAGCGGTCCAGCTGCACGATCAGAAAAGTGATGGGCAGTATCGCAATCAGGAATGGAGTGAATGCGAGCCGAAGATAGCTGCCGGTCCCGCGGAGGATCTTGCCATACGCGCGCATCACAACCGGCAGCTGGTCCTGAAATAAACGGACCGCCAGCAGGTGCGCCTTCAGCCGGTCCTTGGCACGGCCGATCGCCTTCTGGTCGGAGGTGTAGCGAAACACGATCACCATCAGGAACCCGATCACGATGGAAATGGCCAGCACCCACACGAGCGAATTCCTGGCCGCGAAGCCGGAAAGCATAGACGCAGCCGGGATGGAAGATGAGGCCATGAAGATTTGCGGGAGATTACGACACGGCTATTCGATGTAGCCCAGCCCCTGCAACCGCTTTGTGACCTTCTCTTTCGATTCGGTACCGCTGCCCTGGTCAGGCGACAGGCGCTTCACTTCTTTTTCGATGGTGTGCAGCACGAACTCATCGACCGACGCGTAGCCCGAAGCCTCGGCACACTGTTTCGCCTTTTCCAGCAATTCGCCTTCAATCTTGATCTTTTGCGAGGACATTGGCCCGCCTCCTTGTGCTCGCCAGTGACGCGCGTCAGTGGCTCGATGAAAAAACTGAATGTCCCATCATACTGCCCGGCTGAGCAATTCCAAATTGCGCGAAGATGGTGGGCGCAATATCGGTCAAAGCCGGATTGGCCGCGTCAATCGGCCGATTGCTCAGCAGCACGCCGGGAACCAGCGTGTAATCCATACAATGGTCGCCGCTCCATGGGTTCGTGTTGTTCTCGAAGACGTCCGCGGGGAAGTTCCCCAGGATGGTCTGCCATCCCGCGCGATAACCGCGGTTGTAGCCCACCAGCAAATCTGGTCCTTGACGCGCATACGGCCCCTGGTAAACCTCGCTGGCCCGGTCCACGCGCGTGATCGCTGTCTGATTGTTCTGGGGGTCGCGCACGGCCAGCAGTTTGTCCTTAATCTCCTGCGACAGCGCATCCGCGGCCGCGCCCGGTTCGACAATTCCCTCGCGCTCGCGTCCCTTCAAATTCAGATAAAGACCGTTCAATCCCAGCCCATAAGCGCGGGTGCGGCTCCAGTCCACATTGGCGAAGGCCTGATTCTGATCGGGATTGGCTTCACTTTTCAGCGTGATGTAGCCATTGTTAAGCAGCCAGGTGTTCAGGTTGAAAGAGCGGTTATAGGGAGCAAAGCCGTGGTCGGAGAGCACCAGCAAGGTGATACGGTCGTCCATGCGCTGTAACACTTCGCCGAGCACCTGATCGATCTGCTGATAGAACTCGGGCAGCGCAGAACCGTACTGTGCGGCCAGCGCAGCGTCGTACTCCGGATGCTGCGGATCGATCAGCCGCCAGAACATGTGCGAATTCAGGTCCAGGCTGGAAAAATAGAAAAAGAAAACGCCGGAGTGAAACTTGGGAAACTCGGCGTCGAAAATCCGGCGATGTTCCGCCAGAACCGTCTTCGCCTGCTCCAGATATTCCTTATCGTCAAGCACGCCCGCTGACAGCGCCTTGGTATCCTCCGAAATACCCTGTGTATAGAACTCGCCCACTTCTTCGGCAAGTTTGCGGGAATAACTCCTGGGAGTGGAAAGCGGCAGCGCCGGATCGGCGGGATCGATATTGATCGGGGAAACGTACAACTCGAATCGCGGGTGCGCCTGCTTCAGATAGAAGCGGCAGATGCCTTTCACGTTGCCGATGAATGGAATGAGTTGAAACTGTATGTGGATCCAGTCGCTCCACTCTCCCTCGCGGAGAACGAATGTCTGGTCCTGCACCGAAAACTTTGCCACAGACTCGAGAGGATCGATGGAGACCGTGAAGGGTTCAAGAGTTGGCGGCGATCCTTTGCGAAACGAGTTGTCCGGCCCGA
>Ga0207667_10011108_pt1 | contig 10484 bp, 8 predicted proteins | sample KBSCornC52_FD_184301 | JGI IMG/M metagenome (GOLD analysis project Ga0207667, IMG submission 184301) | Corn rhizosphere microbial communities from Kellogg Biological Station, Michigan, USA - KBS Corn C5-2 (SPAdes) (version 2) | ecosystem: Host-associated > Plants > Roots > Rhizosphere > Soil ...
AGCGTTTGCTCCGGCGACCACTCATACGTGATCCCCTCCACCCAGCCGATTCCAGCGGCCACCTGCAATGCCGTCACGTGCAACACCGTGTCGATCTTGGGATCGGCGCCATGGGCCAGCAGAAGCTTCATCAGGACGACGTCGCCGGATTGGGAGGCGCGCAGGAAAGCCGTCGCGCCGTTCTCATCCAGCCACTGGTTGGTGAAAACCGTGCGGGTCTCGGTGCTGTCCTTCAGGCGGGCGTTCACGTTGGCGCCTTTTTCCAGCAGGAGCTTGATGTAATCCAGATGATCCATGTCGCCCTTGCGCACGGGATAATCTCCGGATTCGATATTGCGGTTATCGGTGGCCAGATACAGCGGCGTCCAATCGCCTTTGTTGGCCAGATTCACATCGGCGCCATGGTCCAGCAGATACGCTCCCAGCTTGTAGTAGCGATTTTGCGTCGCCACCAGCAGGGGACTCCAGCCATAGCCCGTAACCTGGTTGATATCGGCTCCCGCAGCTAACAGGACTTTGACTGATTCGAGATCGTTGGAGCGGACCGCGTATACCAGCGGCGTCAGCGCTCCACCATCTTTCACCGCGGCTCGTCCGCGGCCACCTCCGCCAAAACCGAACGCGGCGGCTGCGGCGTCGTCTGTAAAATCCGCCGCCTGATCCGTTCCATCCGCGCCGGGCAGAGTTGCCGCGGCTGCTGCACCGCCTCGACCGCCGCCTCGGCCACCACGCCCCGGTGTCGCAGTAGCACGACCCGCACCCAGCGGCGGCGATGCCTGACCGGCTGCCAGCGCTGCGCCCTGCGCCGCGACCTGCTTGCGCGGATCGCTTGATTTTCCGAGCGCCGGACCCCGTCCACGCTCGACCAGAGCCGAGCGAGCTTTGATATCCGCACCCCGATCGATCAGCAACTTGATCGCGGGCGCATGGCCTTCGTCTGCGGCCCACATCAACGGAGTTGTTCCCCGCAGGGTCTCCTTGGCATTAATATCCGCGCCCCGATCCAGCAGAACTTTGATCGTATCCAGGTTGCCCGTCCGTGCCGCTTCCATGAGCGGAGTCCTGCCCAGCGGGAGTTTCTCGTTAGGATCGGCCCCGGCCTTGATCAACGCCTCGACAATCGGCGCATTTCCGTTGACGCTCGCCAGCCACAGCGGCGTGGCGCCTTCGCGATTGGCGGCCTTCGGACTGGCGCCTGCTTTCAGCAGCAGATCCAGCATCTCTTTATCGGATTTGAACACCGCCCAGTGCACTGCAGTCGCACCATCGTTCTGCGGAGCATTCACATCCGCACGCTGCCCAATCAGAGTACGCAGCGCCTCCTTGTCCCCGCGCATGGCCGCGTCCGCGACATCCGAGCGTCCCGCTCCAAAGCTGACGATCGACGCCGCACCGAACAACATGCTCAATGAGACCAGCGAGATCAGGTTCCGCTTCATAGATTCTCCAGGTGGCCTGTACTGTCTCCGATACTGTCCTGGTGAATGTCGAACATGTCCAGCACACTCAAGAGCAGGTTACCTGTCGGCACCGTTTTGGTCGGATATGCCAGGTGCCGGCCGCCTTTGAGTTTTCCGTTCAAGCCGCCCACCAGCACGTGCGGCACGTCGTAATGGACGTGTTGATTGGAATTTCCCATGTTGCTGCCGTAGAGAACCAGGGAATGATCCAGCAACGTCCCGTCACCGTCGGGAGTCTTGGACATCCGCTCGATCAGGTGAGCCAGCATCTTGACGTGATACTGGTTGATTTTCGATAGCGTTGCGATATTCCTGGGATCTTCGCCGTGATGCGATACGCCATGGAAACCCGCGGTGGGCGCTTCGCTCGCCGGATAAGTCCTGCCCGTCAGGTCGCGCGCGAACAGCAGCGTGCCTACGCGCGTGATGTCCGCCTGGAAGGCCAGAGCCATCAGATCGAACTGCAGCTTAATGTGTTCATCGAAAGTCTGGGGCACGCCGATCGGCACACTCATATCGGTGGGAGCAACCGTCGAAGCCTCCATGGCGATGTGCAGCCGGCGCTCAATCTCGCGTACGTTGTCCGTGTAGTTGTCGATGCGCGAGCGATCGGACGAGCTCGATTCGGTGCGCAGACGAGTGAGGCTGCTGGTCAGCGAGTCCAAAATGCTGCCGTCCCGCTTCCTTCGTTTGGCGCGCTGCTCTACCGTGCTGCCGTCTCCGAACATCCGTTCGAAGACCACCTGCGGATTCAATTCCATCGGCAGCGGGTCGGTCGGTGTGGCCCAGGAGATGGTGTTGGTGTACGTGCAGCTGTAGCCTTCGCCGCAGTTGCTCGAATTCGCGCCCGGATCCTCTACCGCCAGCTGCATGGACGGCATCAGGTTTTCCCGGCCGATCTTCTGCGCGATTATCTGATCGATGGTGGTGCCGGCATAGACGTCGGCGCCGGCCGTCTTCTTGGGTTTGTTCGCGCACAGGAACGCGGCAGCCACCCAGTGGTCCGCTCCGGTCGCACCCGGAGGCGGTTCCGCCGAACGGGAATGCAAACCGCTCATGATCACCGTCTGATTCACGAACGGTTCCAGAGGCTTCCAATTGAAAGGAAGCGTCGGAGCCAGTTTGCCTTCGGTGCTGGGCACCCAATAGCCGGGCGCCATCCCGTGGGGAACGAAGCAACCGACAAATCGGGGCTTGGGTGTGGCCGCGGTTTGCGCCAGCGCTGTTGAGGCCGGAATCATCGCGTCCAAAAGGGGCAGCGCAAGCGTCGCGCCGGCGCCACGAAGAACTGTTCGCCGGGAGATGTGCTTTTTCGTGATAAACGTCATGGCTGTCTTTTTCTCCTAAATTAACGGGCTGCGCGTGTCTGGGCGCCGCCAGGTACAGTTGCACTGTCGGGTAACTTCATGTTCATTTGGAACGCGGGACTCTTCACGATACCCAACACTACGGAAGAGAACTTGTAATTGCTGCCGGCCGCATCGCGTACAATCGACCGCACCAGCGGCATGTCTTCGTACTCGACTCCGCGGCCCAGAGAGTAGGTCAACAGCTTCTCGGTCACCACCCGCGCGAATTGATCGGAGTGGCGAATCAGCGAATCGCGCAGGCTCACAACTCCGTCCACCTTGGTTCCGTCCACCAGAACCCCGGTTGCATCGATGGGACTGTCTCCATCCTGCGTGCGCCAGGAACCGACGGCATCAAAGTTTTCGAGCGCGAGCCCGATCGGCTCAAAGATCTTGTGGCACGACGAGCAGGACGGACTGGTGTGATGCAATTCCATGGTCTCGCGCATGGTCGGCGCCTTCGAATTGCCCGTGGAATCCACGGCTCTTTCCTTGATGATCGGCACATTTGGCGGCGGGTCCGGCGGGCTGACGCCCAGGAACGTTTGCAGGAACCACTTGCCTCTGGCGACCGGAGAAGTACGAGCCGCGTTCGACGTTACAGTCAACAGCGCTCCCTTGCCCAGCAGCCCGCGTCGGATATCGAGTTCCTGAGGCAACGTCACCCGGCGGAACTGCGGGCCGTAGATGTTGGGGATGCCATATTGTTTCGCCAGTCGCTCGTTGACGAACGTATAATCCGCGGTAAGTAACTCCAGGATGCCGCGATCCTCATGAACAACACTGCCAAAGAACAGCTCGGTTTCGCGCTGGTATGCCAGGCGAAGGTTGTCATCGAAATCCGGAAATAGGTTCACCACCGGCTCGCTGGTCTTGAGCGACCGTACGCCCAGCCACTGCCCGGTGAAGTTGCTGATCAGCGCTTCGGACTTCGGATCCGCCAGCATCCGTCGCACCTGCTTCTCGAGCACGGCCGGATCTTTGAGCTTGCCCTGCGCGGCCAGGTCGATCAACTGATCGTCGGGTACGCTGCTCCACAGGAAAAACGACAGCCGGGAAGCCAGCGCCAGATCGCTGAGGCGATAATTCTTGCCGGCCAGCAGTCCGGATGGTTCGGGCTCCAGGCGATATACAAATTCAGGATCGGCCAGCACGCGCTGCAGCACCGCTTCGATGCCGTCATCGAAAGTTCCGTTGTCGGTCCGGCCCGACTGATAAAACTCCATTAAGCGCGATACGTCCGCAGTAGTTGCCGGACGTCGAAACGCATGCTTCACCAGCGATGAGGCAATGGTACGCGCGCAGGCGGCTTCGTCTTTAGGTGCTGCCGGGCGGCACACGAAAATCTTCTGACGGGCCGCTGTGTCACTGGCGCCCGCAGCATTGTACGGACCTTCAATCCACACTTGGCCCACGTGCGGATAGAACAGGAATCCCGGGATCGACCCCGGAGTGTTCATGGTCCGCTGAAACGGTTTGTTCAGCTCGCTTCCGGGTACGTCATTCGTCGCCAGGAACGTGACGCCCACCCTGTGCAGCCCCGCTTTGACCTTGATGCGAGGAGTCGACCGGCCATTGCCGGTGGTGTTCGAAATTTCCTTATCCCAATCGAACAGCTTCACCCGGTCGCCGTCGACGGTGACTTCCAGTTGCTCGCCCTTAACGCCGCCCAGGACAGCCTGGAAGTAACCTGTGACGCCCTTGACCTTGAAGGTGTATTCCCCATTGGCCGGGAACTGATAGTCGATCAGAATGCCGCCGCGCGTTCCGAACGGCAGCCCTTCAATGTGATAGTTCTGTGCAGTATCCGCGGGGACTTCGAAGACGGCCTGCGTCGGAGCCGACACATCGCCGATCGCCAGGCGGCTGATTTTTCCCGCAGCCGATAGATACGCTTCCATCAGCGCCGGCGACAGCGTCAGCGCCCCAGCGATGTTGTCGAACCCGCGCGTCGAATCGTCCGGAGGCAGGAACTTGGTGGCGTCCACTTCCAGCGCCAGCACGTCGCGAATCGCATTCGTATATTCGGTGCGATTCAGGCGGTGCATGCCCGGAGGAATCAGACTCGGCGTCGCAGTGCGGTCGAGCTCCTTCTCCATGAAGGAGACCATGGATTCCATCACCGGAGCATCCGGACGCGGCATGCCCGAGGGAGGCATCATGCCGGCGCGAAGCTTGCGCACGACCTTTTCCCATACCTCGGCGTGCTCGTGCATCTGGGCCGGGTCCATCAGGTCGAGCGACAGCCCAGCGGTTTTCAGGCGCTGGTTGTGGCAGGTGACGCAGTACTTGTCGAGCAGGGCCCGCTCAGTCGCTGCCGAAGTTGCTAGCGCGGGCACGGCAGCCGTCTGCGAGCGGGCAATCTGGAGATAACCCGGCACCGCGACTAGCGCCAGTGCGGCCGCAAGGCCTAATAGGCGGGTTCGATTCGAATTCTGCTGCTTGGCACGCCGGCGAAACCTGCTTTTGCCTGTACTCATTTGGCCCCCTGTAAAGAAATGCGGCCGTCCGCGAGGTCCGGGGAGCTACCCGGGCCCTCTATGCAATGTAATCAATAGTTTCGCCGGGCGCAAGCCCTCCCACCCGTCCGGCAGAGCGAAGATGTTAGAATCGCCCAGGCAAGGAGATCTTTTATGCGACTTTGCGCGTTGATTTTTCTGGCCGGCGCGGCCTTGGCGCAAGCGCCTCCCACCCCGGCTCCAGCGCCTGCAGGATTCCTAAAATCGGTGGGAACCATGAGCGAATTGATGCTCGATTTCATCTTTCCCACCTCCAATGAGGTCTTCTATGTCGGGCGGAACGAAAACAAAACCCCGAAAGACTGGAACGATCTCAGGAATAATGCCCTAATGCTGGCCGAATCGGCGAACCTGCTGATGGCGGAGAACCGGGCCAAAGACCAGGATCGCTGGATGAAGGACGCCAAGCTTCTCTGGGAAGTCGGTAACAAGGCGTTCATCGCCGCCAAGGCAAAAGATCTGGACGCCCTGAATGCTCTGAACGACGAGCTATACGAAGCCTGCCAGAGCTGCCACGAACATTATCGTCCCGGCTACCGCAGACGTCTCTAGGGTCGACGTATGCGCACTGCAATCCTTTTCGCGTATCTTGCCGCCGTCGCGAGCGCCCAGTGGATTCACTATCCCGTCCCTGGAACCCCTCGCACCGCCGACGGCAAGCCCAACTTGACCGCTCCAGTGCCTAAGGCTGCCGATGGCAAACCCGACCTTTCCGGCATCTGGCTGCGTGCGCGCCCCGCGGGATCGCCAGGCGGACCTGAATTCGGAAATACAGTCACCTACTATATGGCTCCGGGCGCGATCGTCCCCTTGCGTCCCTGGGCGGCGGAACTTCTGAAGAAGCGGCGGTATGTCGATCTCGGCGGCGGACGGCCGTCGGAAGCCTGCTTGCCGCATGGGATTATCGGCGGCATGTTGCCTACGGTTCCTTTCAAATTGGTGCAGCATCCCGGTCTGACTCTGATGCTCTACGAGCAGCTGAATCATTACCGCCAGATTTTCACCGACGGCCGCAGTTGGCCGGACGACATGCAGCCCTCCTGGTACGGCTATTCGATCGGCTACTGGGAAGGCGATACGTTCGTGATCGACACGCAAGGCTTCAACGACAAGACCTGGCTGGACGACAGCGGGCATCCGCACACCGAAGCCATGCGCACCTACGAACGCTTCCACCGCATCGATTTCGGACACATGAACCTGGAGATCACCATCGACGACCCCGTAGCGTATACGGCGCCTTGGTCGGTGACCCTGCATCTCGAATTGATGCCCGATACAGAGATGATCGAGGACGTGTGCGATAACGAAAAAGATGCGGCGCACTTCGACGCGCTGCACCGCTAGCATCTTCAAAGCGCGACCGAATGGGCACGGGCAGTAACCGCCCGTAAAGCCTGCCGCAACGGAGTTCGAGCGGCAAAGCGAAGGATCCCCGAAAGTGCACTGGCCAGAAACGGGGGATCCGATCCCCAAATCTGCGACAGTGATTTCGCCGCGCCATTGTCCATCTGGTAAAACACCCGGTCGGGCCATTCCCTCCAGCCCAGTCCATGCGCATCGTAGCTGCCCAGCACATCCATCGTGTTCTGAATGATGCGGGTCACGTGCCCTTCCCGATAGCGCGGTGTGATGAGCACATCGCTCTGCCCGCTGCGAATTTCGGCCGCGAATTCGGAAAAGGTCAGCGCCTTGCTGAGATTGAGAACCGCGTTCGGTTCGACGGCGTGACGGTCGCCGCCCGAAATCAGGGGCTTCGACCAGGTCTGCCCCAGCAGGATCGTCTGACGATTCTCGATCCAAGGGCGGAGCCCGTTCAGCTCAAACGCGTCGATATACTCACTGCACTGGCCGAGCAACTCGAGCACAGCCACGCGGTGCATCTCGATCCCTACGCCCTTCTCGTCCCACATCGGATGGTTGAAAACGATGAGCGTGTCTGGGTTGGCGTGCAGTCCCGACAGGAGATCCTCTAGAAGACCAGAACTCGGCTTGGCCGTGAATTCCTTCAGACGCTTCATGATAGAGCGCGCCCTCAGGGGTGGAAGGTTGTGCACGCCCAGGTGCAAGAACGTGTTTTGAAGCGGAACGGTCCACTCCACCGAAATGGGCACTCTACGGGTCGCATCAATCGCCTGAAGCGACATGGGAGCCTCAATATCGTCGTGGTCGGTCAGGGAGACGATCGGGTTCAGCCCTAAGTTCTGGATTTGCTTGAACTCAACGGTATAGGCATCCAAGGGAGCCAAGGGCGGCGTCCACCATCCCCTTTCAAGGTCTAAATCGGCCCCGTAGAAGGTCCGAAAGCGCCGTTCCGCATGCCGCAGGGCTGCTCGGAGCAGGGCAGAATGGCCGGCGGCTCGATAGATCAAGTCGAGCGATTCGCGCGAATGCAAAGTATGCGAATGGAGGGAAACCCCCGAGCTATAGGACTCCGCCGAAAAGCCTGGTGACCACTGAAGGTGAATGCGAGTTGCTTTCATGCCCCGAGCTTGGCGGAACTATCTTTAGGGCTCGTGTACGCCGCGTGAATCTTTAATGAAACACTTTGGGTATTAAATGATCCGAAACAGTGGGAGTGGCCGAAACACAACTGTCATCGAGTTGTAATACAAGAGTAGTATCCTGACCGGATCGCGGAGCGGGAAAGCGACATACAGCATGACCAACAGGAGAGGCGAATGAAATCAAAGAAGGCGATTAAGCGTTTGACTCGGGTGGAGAAGTTACTCGCTGAAGTCCAATCTCATTATTCTGCGCTTGAGAAACCCATGGGGAAATTACTCTCATCCGCGAAGGCTTCGATCGAAGGCATCAAGGATTCGATCGCCAAGACAATCCAGGCCAAGCCTGCTCATTCCAAAGCCGCGAAATCCAAAAAGCACGGCAAAAAGAAAGCCGCGTCGGTTAAAGCGCAAATCAAAGCGGCTCCCGCTATTGCCCCAAAGCGTCCGGCGAAGCGCTCCAGTTCTCGCACGCGAAAGTCCGGATCGGCGAAACGGCCCACCACGGCAGCAACCGGCGCGGGCATGTCCGAAGTCACCATAGCCAGCTAACCGATTCCAATTCGGCGAAATCCCAAACTGAAGAGGTATGCCGGCCTGCAAGGGTTCATTCCGCGCGCTGTTGCTGTTCGACATCGCCGAGGAAATTGACCTGGTCGCGTTGCGCGGTCTGTTGTCTGCTGCGCCTCCCGCCCGGTCGCCGGACTTTAAGCTACCCGCGCCTGGTTACGTTCGTTTCGAACACCCGCCTGTCGTTGAGGTGTGCGACCCGATTGAACTGGCTACCGGTGAACAGGCCGACGCCCGGCTGCGATATTTCGACTACGGCGTTGTGAGCCTGGAAATCATGATTCGCTTTCAGAGCGAATGGTCTGACGTCATCGCACTCTCGAATCGTTGGATTGAAGCCGGGGAGGTGGAGCAGCGGGGCCTGAAGACAGCGCACAAGCACGTGGACAAGCTACGCTCGGCCTTGGGAAAGCCCTATCCGGAATGGCTGGACGAGGCCTACTACGTCGTCGAACTACGCGAGGTTCTGGATTCCGCGGGCAACGTGCTTACCGGAGGGCAATTGATCTCCGATCACGGCCGCGAAATCGGCCAGGTGATTCGCGGCGAAGTCTTGCCTCTTTCGGTCGCCGAGCAGAAGGAAGTCCTCTCTTCCAGCATGTCCTACTATCCGACGGATCTTCTCGTCGTCGGTTGGTCGGCCGCCATCGTCTATGACACCCCGCAAGGCGCAGGCCCTGTCATCGAGTTGCTGGAGTATGCTAATACGCAGCTTCTGGAATATCGCCGCTACGACGAAATCCTGACAAATCTATTAAAGGATGCCCGCATTGCACTGGAACGCCAGGGCGGAGTTCTCTCCCGCTGGAGACTGGCTCGCGCGGCTGAACAACTAAATCGCCTGCGGCTCGAAACCATGGAGCTGACGGAGCGCACCGATACCGCCATCAAGTTTCTGAGCGATATGTTCTACGCGCGGGCATATCGCCTGGCGGCAGCAAAGGTCGGAGCCAATGACTACCGCAGTTTGGTGGACTACAAGCTGCACGCGGCAGGCGAGCTCTATGAGTTCATGGTGAATGAGTTTCGCGAAGCGCGCGCGTTTGTTATGGAACTGCTGGTGGTGATCATTCTGGTCATTGAACTGATCCCTATCCTTCGCGGAAGATGAAGCTGTAAACTAAGCTCTCAGTTGGGAGGTGTAACGTGACCAAGTGGATTCCTGGCTCGAATGTTGCCGTCGCCGGTTTCATGGCTGCTCTGTTCCTAGTCTCTCTGCCGACCCCCGGTCAGGATGGCGATGCTCCCGTCAAAGGCAAGGGCAAACAGAAGGGCGCGAAGGCCAAATCGGCTCCCACGCCGCGGCTCGCCGACGGCAAAGTGGATCTCTCCGGCCTCTGGAGTCCCGATCGCAACTTCATCTACGACATTTCCGACTCACTGAAGCCTGGCGATAAACTTCCTACCCAGCCTTGGGCGGAAAAACTCACTCGTGAACGCATGTCCAAGGACGATCCCGAGGCCAACTGCCTGCCCACCGGTGTTCCGCGCCAGGCTCCCTACCCGTGGCAGATCGTGCCCACGCCCACCCGCGTCTTCTTCTTGTTTGAAGGCAACATTCACAGCTATCGCCAGATTTTCCTCGATCGCGCCAGCCATCCTGCCGATCCGAATCCTACCTGGTATGGCGATTCCATCGCGAAATGGGATGGTGATACGTTGGTTGTCGATTCGGTCGGTTTCAACGATCTGTTCTGGTTCGATTTTGCCGGCCATCCGCACACCGAGAAGCTCCACGTGATCGAGCGCTACACGCGTCCGGATGCGGATCACCTCGACTACGAAACGGTGGTGGACGATCCCGGCGCCTACACGCGGCCGTTCACGATGTACGGGCATTCCACGCTGCAAGTGGGCGGGGAACTGATGGAATATATTTGCAACGAGAACAACAAGGACGTTGGCCACATCGTTGGCAAGGATCCTCGCAATCAACTGGGCCTGCAGTAAGCCGATCGCCAAAATACATGTACGATGGTACTGGAGGAATGGCCGAGTGGTTTAAGGCGGCGGTCTTGAAAACCGTTGACGGGGAAACTCGTCCGGGGGTTCGAATCCCTCTTCCTCCGCCACCTGTCCCTC
>Ga0207667_10011109_pt1 | contig 10484 bp, 4 predicted proteins | sample KBSCornC52_FD_184301 | JGI IMG/M metagenome (GOLD analysis project Ga0207667, IMG submission 184301) | Corn rhizosphere microbial communities from Kellogg Biological Station, Michigan, USA - KBS Corn C5-2 (SPAdes) (version 2) | ecosystem: Host-associated > Plants > Roots > Rhizosphere > Soil ...
TAGAGAACGTGGTCGATCGTGTTCATGGAAAGTCCTTTCAAAATGGAGCGGTGGTTGATCAGAGATGATCGACGTCGATGACGGCGTCGGCGAACGCGCGCGGCGCTTCCTGCGGCAGGTTGTGGCCCACGCCGCCTTTGACGAGTTCATGCCGGTATTTGCCGGTGAAACGTTTGGCGTAGGCCGCAGGCTCCGGATGGGGCGCACCGTTGGCGTCGCCCTCCAGCGTGATGGTCGGCACCGTGATGGCCGGCGACTGCGCCAGGCGCGCCTCCAGCTGTGCGTACTTCGCTTCGCCTTGTTCCAGGCCGAGGCGCCAGCGGTAGTTGTGGACGGTGATCGCGACCTGGTCCGGATTGTCCAGCGCCGCGGCGCTAAGCTCGAACGTGCGGCCGTCGAAATGCCACTGCGGCGAGGCGGTCTGCCAGATCAGTTTGGCGAAATCGTGGGTATTCCGGGCGTAGCCCTCGCGGCCCCGCTCGGTGGCGAAATAGAACTGGTACCACCATTGCAGTTCGGCTTTCGGCGGCAGCGGCTGCCTGCCGGCTTCCTGGCTGCCGATCAGGTAACCGCTGACGGAGACCAGGCCCTTCACCCGCTCGGGCCACAGCGCGGCCACGATGTCGGCACTGCGTGCGCCCCAGTCGTAGCCCGCGAGGATGGCCTTGTCGACCTTGAGCGCATCCATGAAGGCGACGACGTCCGACGCCAACGCCGCCGGCTCGCCGTTGCGGACCGCGTCCGGGTCGCGGAAATGCGTGCTGCCGTAGCCGCGCAGGTAAGGCACGAGCACGCGGTACCCTGCCCTGGTCAGCATGGGCACGACATCGATGTAGCTGTGGATGTCGTACGGCCAGCCGTGCAGCAGGATCACGACCGGGCCGTCGGCCGGACCTTCGTCGACGTAGCCGATGTTCAGGTCGCCGGCATCGATGTGCTTGATGGATGCGAACGTGCGCGTCTGCGCATGCGCTTGCGGCGCATTCGTGGCCGGTTCCGCGTGGACCAGTCCCGGCATGGCGAACTGCGCCGCGGCCAGGATGCTCAGTACGATGAGGCGCGGACGGACAGGCTTGCGATCGTTGTTCATGGAGCACTCCTTTTGATCTCGTTAGTTACGACGATAAATATTATGATGATAAATGTATCACTGGTCGATGCGCCTTTCAAGCAAAATAATCCTTATCGCGATAAATATTTTTGATGCCGCTGGCCGTGGCGGTTCAAAATCATTCCCAGAGGGTATTGCCCGGGTATATACTGAATATCCGCCCGATTTACGATCGGTACCCACATGCATCAGTGGCTCCCCCGCTCAACCAGGATCGGTTACGCCCTGGTCATCCTGCTAGTGCTGGCGACCCCGATATTGATGGTCTGGCAGCATTACGGGATGACGCGCACCCTCGAGATCTCCCCGCGGCACCCCTACGGCGTCACGGTGACCGATGACCGCGACCCCGCGCACGGCGACGCCCCATATGGCGCTTCGGTCGCTTCCTTGACCGTCACCAGGGATGCCTTCGTCATGCGTTGCCGCTTGAGGGAGGGGGCTGGATATCCGTACTGTAAATTCCTGTTCTTCGTGGGCGACCCGGCCAAGGGCATCGACATGAGCGGGTACGATACGATTGCGCTCGACCTGCGCTATTCGGGCCCGGGCCAGCATGTCCTCAAGCTTCGCCTGATGAATTTCGAACCGGAGGTTTTCAAGCCGGGCGACTGGAATTCGCAGCAGATCAACGAAGTGCTGATCGACGTTCCCCCAGAGCCCCAGTTCACGATCCCGATGAATGCCTTGCGCACGCAGGACAGTTGGCAATTCGCACACCATGTGCCGTTGTCCAAGAGCTATGTCCGCCTTGACCACGTCACGGCCGTGGAACTGGTGGCGGACACCGCCAGTGCAATGGGACAAACTGTCACGGCAGAAGTGCGGACGATCGAGTTCCGCGGCAAATGGATATCGAGGACGACACTGCTGAGTTGGCTGATGTCCGCATGGATAGGTTGCGGTTTCATCGGCCTGTCGCTGGGACTATTGCACTTCCGGTCCAATATGTTGGCCAACAATTCACGCCTGGAACAACTCGCCGCGATCGCGCGGGATCGCAAGGAAGCCGAGGCGGCGCGGGAAACGGCGCTGGCCGAGGCCGTCGCACTGGCCCAGCAGCGCAGTCAGTTCCTCGCGCAGATGAGCCACGAACTGCGCACCCCGCTCAACGCCATCATCGGCTATACCCACCTGCTGGGACGCGACCGCCAGCGCCTGACCGAACGACAGGCTTCCGGCCTCGCGACCATCAACGAGAGTGGCCAGCACCTGCTCTCCCTGATCGACGACATCCTCGACCTGGCGCGGGTCGAAGCCGGCAAGATGTCGCTGCATCCGGCCGCCGTCAATCTCGGCGTCTTCCTGCAGATCGTGGCCAACATCATTCGCGTCAAGGCCGAGGAGAAATGCCTGGCGTTCAGCTGCGAGCTCGCGCCGGGCCTGCCGGCCGCGGTGACGGTCGACGAGACACGCCTGCGCCAGGTGCTGCTCAACCTGCTGGGCAATGCGGTGAAATTCACCGACAGCGGCAAGGTGTCCCTGCGCGTGCTGCCGGCACCGCCGACCGGCATGTCGGAAGACCAGGACTCCGCGCGGTTGCGCTTCGAAGTCGCCGACAGCGGCATCGGCATGACGGTGCAACAGCTCGGACGCATCTTCCAGCCCTTCGAACAGGTATCGACTGCGCAGCGGCGCGAGGGCGGCACGGGCCTGGGCCTGACCATCAGCCAGGAACTGGTGCGGCTCATGGGCGGCAGGATCGCCGTCGCCAGCGAACCCGGCAAGGGCAGCACGTTCTGGTTCGACATCACGGTGCCGGTGGCCACCGCCGGTCCGGCCACCATGGCGCCACAGGAAACCCTGGTCGGCTATGAAGGCGAGCGCAAGCGGTTGCTGGTCATCGACGACGTGGCGGCGAATCGCGCGATGCTGCTGGACCTGCTGCAGGATATCGGCTTTATCGTGGCCGCGGCGACGAACGGCCTGGAGTGCCTGGTGCTGCTCGACACGTTCAAGCCCGACCTGATCCTGATGGACGTCATGATGCCGGTGATGGATGGCAACGAGACGACACGGCGGATACGTCAGATGCCGGGCTGGGCCAACATGCCGATCATCGCGGTGACGGCCAGCGCCAGCGCGGAGGATGAGCGCAAGAGCCGTGACGCCGGCGCCAACGCCTTCCTCGCCAAGCCGATCGATCACGATCTCCTGTTGCGCACCATCGGCAGCCTGTTGTCGCTGAAATGGATCACGGAACAACCGGCACCGGCGGCTCCGGTGAGCACCGACGAAGCCGACATGGCCGTCCCGCCGGCCGACCAGATCGAGGCACTCTGGCAGCTGGCGCAGATGGGCAACATGCGCAAGATACGCGATCAGGCCGCCTACGTGCGTGGGCTCGATCCGACCTATGCGGCTTTCGCGAGCCGCCTGGACACGCTGGCGCAAGGCTACCAGACGAAGCAATTGGTGGCCTTCGTGGCGCGCTTCCGCGCCGAGAACGCGGTGCCACCGGGATGATGGGCGGCCGCCAAAGACCATGGCCGGCCACGTATTTCCAGGGTATATACTGAATCATCCTTTCCGATTCCCAATCGGTACGCACATGCATCAATGGCTCTCACGCTCGACCAGGATCGCTTACGTCCTGGCCATCCTGTTAATGCTGGCGACCCCGATATTGTTGGTCTGGCAGCATTACGGGATGATGCGCACCCTCGAGATCTCCCCGCGGCACCCATATGGCGCCAGGGTGACCGACGACCGCGACACCACACTCGGCAATCACTCGAACGGCAATTCGGTCGCTTCATTGACCGTCACCAGGGATGCCTTCGTCATGCGTTGCCACCTGGGGGCGAAGGCATCGTATCCGTTCTGCAAGTTCCAGTTCTTCATGGGCGACCCGGTCAAGGGCATCGACCTCTCCGGGTACGACACGATCGTGCTCGACGTGCGCTATACGGGCCCCGGCCGGCATATCGTCAAGCTGCACCTGATGAATTTCGAACCGGACATTTCCACGCTAAGCGACTGGAATTCGCAGCGGTTCAACGAATTGCTGATCGATCTTCCCGCCGAGCGCCAGTTCACGATCCCGATAAAAGCCGTGCGCACGGCGGATTGGTGGCATTTTTCACATCAGATCCCGCTGTCCAGGAGCTTTGTCCGCCTGGATCACATCACCGCCGTGGAACTGGCGACGAACGACTACAATGCCACCGGAAAAATCTTCACGATCGAGGTGCGGAAGATCGAGTTCCGCGGCAAATGGATTTCGAAGACAACCCTGCTGAGTTGGCTGGTGTCCACATGGATAGGCTTCGGTATTCTCGCCCTGACTCTGGGACTGTTGCAGTTCCGGTCCAACGTGCAAGCCAGCAATTCACGCCTGGAACAGCTGGCAGCCATTGAGCGGGATCGCAAGGAAGCTGCGGCAGCGCGGGAAACGGCGCTGGCCGAGGCCGTCGCACTGGCCCGCCAGCGCAGTCAGTTCCTCGCGCAGATGAGTCACGAATTGCGCACCCCGCTCAACGCCATCATCGGCTATGCCCACCTGCTGGAACGCGACCGCCAGAACCTGACGGAACGACAAGCCGCAGGCCTGGCGACCATCAACGAGAGTGGCCAGCATCTGCTTACGCTGATCAACTCCATCCTCGACCTGGCGCGGGTCGAAGCCGGCAAGATGACCCTGACCCCGGCCGCCGTCAACCTCGGTGTGTTCCTGCAGGTGCTGGCCAACATCATTCGCGTCAAGGCCGAGGAGAAAGGCCTGGCGTTCAGCTGCGAACTCGCGCCCGGCCTGCCGGCCGCCGTGACGGTCGACGAAACACGCTTGCGCCAGGTGCTGCTCAACCTGCTGGGCAATGCCGTCAAATTCACCGACAGCGGCAAGGTCTCGCTTCGGGTGCTGCCCGCCCCGCCGAACGACCTGCCGGCCGGCCCGCACGGCGAACCGACCGCGTGCTTGCGCTTCGAAGTGGTTGACAGCGGCATCGGCATGAGCGCGCAACAGCTCGGGCGCATCTTCCAGCCCTTCGAACAGGTGACGACCGCGCAGCGACGCGAGGGCGGCACGGGCCTGGGGCTTGCGATCAGCCAGGAACTGGTGCGACTCATGGGCGGCAAGATCGCCGTCGTCAGCGAGCCCGGCAAGGGCAGCACGTTCTGGTTCGAGATCACGGTGCCGGTGGCCAACGCCGCGCCGGCCCCTGTGGAGACGCAGGAAACCCTGGTCGGCTATGAAGGCGAGCGCAAGCGGTTGCTGGTCGTCGACGACATGCCGCGCAACCGCGCGCTACTGCTCGACGTGCTGCAGGAAGCGGAATTCATCGTGGCCGCGGCGACGAACGGCCTGGAGTGCCTGGTCCTGCTCGACACATTCAAGCCGGACCTGATCCTGATGGATGTCATGATGCCGGTAATGGATGGCAACGAAGCGACCCGGCGGATCCGCCAGATGCCGGCCTGGGCCAGCATACCCATCGTCGCCGTGACGGCCAGCGCCAGCGCGGAGGATGAACACAGGAGCCGCGACGCCGGCGCCAACGCCTTCCTCGCCAAGCCGGTCGATCACGATCTCCTGCTGCGCACCGTCGGCAGGCTGTTGTCGCTGAAATGGATCACGGAACAACCGGCACCGGCGGCTTCGGAGGGCGATGTGGACGCCGGCATCGTCGCCCCGCCGGCCGAGGCGATCGAGGAGCTCTGGCAACTGGCGCAGATCGGCAACATGCGCAAGATCAGGGAGCATGCCGCCTACCTGCAGGGGCTCGATCCGGCCTACGGTCCTTTCGCGCACCGCGTGGACGCGCTGGCGCAGGGCTATCACTCGAAGCAGCTGGCGGCCTTCGTGGCGCGCTTCCGCACCGAGAATGCGGTCCCGCCAGTCTGACCCGGAAAAGCCGGTCACCCATCGCAATGCATTGACACACGAACGGAAACCAGCCAGACTCAGCAAATATGTTAGCGCTATTTGTCTGATGGTATAAAATGTTACAAACCCATCGCCAGACCCCGATGCAACCCGTCGCCGCCACTGATTGCCTGCCGAACGACCTCGCCGGCGCAGGACTGGCGGGTCGCGTTTGGCGTTCCCTGCCCCGTCCACGGCACCGGCATCCGCCGCAGATGTAAAAACAAACGAAGGAGACCTTTATGAACGACATTGCTCTCGAGAGCACCAATACCCTCCAGGAGTCGGAAAACACCCGCCTCATCATCCTGATCAGCTGCGTGGCCACCATCGGCGGCTTCCTGTTCGGCTTCGACAGCGGCGTCATCAACGGCACCGTCGACGGCCTGAAGCAGGCCTTCCATTCCACCGACGCCCAGCTCGGCTTCGAAGTCGCTTCGATGCTGCTGGGCTGTGCTGCCGGCGCCTTCCTCGCCGGCCGGTTGGGCGACCTCTGGGGCCGCCGTACCGTGCTGATCATCTCGTCCCTGATGTTCCTGACGTCGGCGCTGGGCGCCGGCTTTGCAACGAGCTCGGTGATCTTCGTCGCCGCCCGTGTGCTGGGCGGCTTTGCGGTCGGCGCGGCCAGCGTGATGTCGCCGGCCTACATCGCCGAGGTGGCCTCGGCCCGCTACCGGGGCCGGTTGGCGACGGTCCAGCAGATCGCCATCATCAGCGGCCTGTTCTGCGCGTTCCTGAGCAACTATGCCCTGGCGCGGGCGGCCGGCGCGTCGACCGGCGTGCTGTGGATGGGACAAGAGGCGTGGCGCTGGATGTTCTGGATGATGGCGATTCCCTCCGTGCTGTTCTTTCTGCTGCTGCTGACGATCCCGGAAAGCCCGCGCTTCCTCGTCGCCAAGAAGCGCAAGGACGAGGCGCTGGCCGTGCTGACCCGCCTGTACGGCGCGGCCGTGGCCCGCACGAAGTTCGACTCGATCGACGTGTCGCTGGCGGAAGACCACCACCGTCCGCGCCTGTCTGACCTGGTCAACAAGACCACCGGCAAGCTGCGCCCGATCGTCTGGGTCGGCATCGGCCTGGCGACGTTCCAGCAACTGGTCGGCATCAACGTGGTGTTCTATTACGGCGCGGTGCTGTGGCAGGCCGTGGGCTTTTCCGAAAGCGACGCCCTGCTGATCAACGTCCTGTCGGGTGGCCTGAGCATCGGCGCCTGCATCGTCACGGTGTTCCTGATCGACCGCATCGGCCGCAAGCCCCTGCTGTGGATCGGCTCGGCCGGCATGGCGGTGACGCTCGGCCTGGTGACGTTCGCCTTCGCCAGCGCCTCGCTCGACGCCAACGGCAAACTGGCCCTGTCCGGCACGATGGGCGTGGTGGCCCTGGCCGCGGCGAATATTTATGTGATCTTCTTTAACATCTCCTGGGGTCCGGTGATGTGGGTCATGCTGGGCGAGATGTTCCCCAACCAGATCCGCGGTTCCGGCCTGGCGGTCGCCGGCGCGGCCCAATGGACGTCCAATTTCCTGATCACGGTGACCTTCCCGATGCTGCTCGCCAGCATCGGCCTGGCGGGTGCTTATGGCCTGTACACCGTGGCAGCAGTGATCTCGGTCTACTTCGTGCTGCGCTACGTGCATGAAACGCGCGGCAAGGAACTGGAGCAGATGGAAGGCTGAGGACCCGTTCCCCGCCTTGGCCGGCGTGCACCGCGCCGGCCGCCAACAAAAGGCCGTTGATGATCGAATCCGCATCATCAACGGCCTTTCGCTTTCCTGATCAGCCCCCCACTAAACGCCGTGCGATCGTCTGCGCACTGGTCCCGCTCATGATGGTATGGTGGGTGCCCGGCACCACCATCGTTTCCAGCTTGCCCCGCACCAGCTCACCCCAGCCCAGGTCCGGTTCGCCGAATTGCGGGGCAAAGCCTTCACTGCCGCAGAACAGCAGCACGTCGCCGTCAAAGGCTTGCGGACGATAAGTACGCAATGCCTCGTCGTTGGCGCGGGTGACCGCCAGGAGCTGTTCCACCTGGCCCTGTTCGGCCCCGGACGGCAACAAGCCCTGGCACACGATGGCGTCCTTGACCAGCAGCCAATGTTGCGCCTGCGGTGAGGCACGCAGGGATTCCCAGTCCATGTCCAGCCTGGGAAACAGGATCCCGAGCATCACGGCCTCGTCGCTGAGCCAGTCCCGGCTGGCCATGCGACCGTAGGCGCCGTTGCGGTAGAGCGGATGCTCGCTGGCGTTCTGCGCACGCGCGTCGAACAGGGCGAGCAGGGAGACGCTGTCGCCCGCCCGGGTCAGCTGTTGCGCCATTTCGTAGGCAATGCAGCCGCCCATCGAGTGGCCGGCCAGGCGATACGGACCGGACGGCTGATGCGCCTTGACCAGGGCGACGTAGTCGGAGGCCATGGCCTCGATCGTGCGCAGCGGCGCCGCCTCTCCTTGCAGACCGCGCGCCTGGATGCCGAACACCGGCTGGTCCGGATCCATGTGACGCACCAGTTCGATGTAGCCGGTCGTATGCCCGCCGTAAGGATGGATGCAGAAGATCGGCGTGGCGCTGCCGGTGGCCCGCAAGCCGATCAGGCGCGAACCTGCCCCGTGTCCGCCCGCGCGGAGCGCGCGGACCAGGCCGCTCACCGTCGGGTTCTCGATCAGGATGGCGTTGGACAGCTCGCGCGCGACGATGTGTTCCAGGCTGATCAGGACGCTCAGCGCCGACAGCGACGTGCCGCCCAGGTCGAAGAAATTATCATCCGCGGTCACCGACTCGATGCCGAGAACCTCGGCGAAGACGCGCGCCACCTCGCGTTCGATCTCGTCCTGGCACAGCGGCGCCTGTGTTGCCGGCGCCGCGCGTTCGGTTGTGGCACTGGCATGGACTGCGTCGGACGGCTGCGCCGGCAGCACCGGCCCGCCGGCGCGACTCGGCGCGGTCCTGGCTTGCGGCCAGTAGCGATGGCGGTCAAAGGGATAGACCGGCAAGGGAATGCGGCGCCGCGCACCCTCCACATGCAGGCGCTGCCACGCCGGCGCGGCGGCGTGGGTCGTCCAGAGCTGCCCCAGGCACGTCAGCAACGCGCCATGCTCGGAGGGCTGCGCCGGGTGGCCCAGGCAAGGGATGGCCTCGGCCACCATGTGCTTGCGCGGATGGCCCTTGAGGATGGCGCTGAAGCCCTGCCCCGGACCGACTTCGAGATAGATGCCGTCCGCCGTGTCGAGCAGCAGTTCCAGCCCTTGTGCGAAACGTACGGTGCCGCGCAGGTGCCGGACCCAGTGATCGGGGTCGGTCGCCTGGGCGTCGGTCACCCAGGAACCGGTAACGTTGGTGATGTAGGGGATGCGCGGCGCGTGCAGCGCGACTTCGGCCACGCGCGCACGGAACTGCGCCAGCACTGGATCCAGCATGGCCGAGTGAAAGGCGTGCGAGGTCGGGATCAGCTTGTGGCGCAAGCCGGCCTGTTCGAGCGCTTCCCTGACCGCTGCGATGGCGTCGTGCGTGCCCGCCAGCACGCTGGCTTGCGGGCCATTCATCACGGCCAGGTCGACACCGCCGCCAACGAAGGGCTGCAACCGCTCGGGCGAGGCCGCCACCGCCAGCATCGCGCCGCCAGGCAATTGCCGGATCAGTTGTCCGCGTGCGCAGACCAGCTTGAGCGCATCCGGCAGCGACATCACCCCGGCCAGGCAAGCGGCCACGTACTCGCCCAGGCTGTGCCCCATCATGGCGTCGGGCTGCACGCCCCAGTGGATGAGCTGGCGCGCCAGCGCGTACTCCACCACGAACATGGCCGGCTGGGTGATCGCCGTGTCGGCCAGTCGCCGCTCCGCCTCCTCTTCCTGGCCGGGCTCCGGATACAGCAAGGCGCGCAGGTCGCACCCGAGCGCCGTCTGCAGGATGGCAGCGCACTCGTCGACGCACGCGCGGAATTCAGGCACGGCCTCGTACAGTCCGCGGCCCATGCCGACCTTTTGCAGCCCTTGGCCCGGAAACAGGAAGGTCACGCGCCCCTCCGTGCCGGCCTGCGCCGCCGAAGGTGCCACGGGCAATGCCAACGCGGCGGCCGCGTCGGCGTGGCTTGCGGCCACCACGGCCCGGCGGTACGGCAATTGCGCGCGGCCGAGCTGGAGGGTGTGGGCGATGTCCGCCAGGCTGGCGTGCGGATGCGCCAGCAGGTGCTGCGCCAGCCTTGCGCTCATCGCGTCCAGGGCGGTCGCCGAACGCGCCGACAGCGTGAGCAGTTGCGGGCCCGCCGCGCTCATCGCTGCCGCAGGCGCAGGCGCCTGTTCCAGCACCACGTGCGCGTTGGTGCCGCCGATGCCGAACGAGCTGACCGCTGCGCGCCGCGGCGCGGCCGTCGCCGGCCAGGGCGCGAGCGCCGTGTTGACCATGAACGGGCTGTTGCCGAGGTCCAGCCTGGGATTGGGCGACTGGAAATGCAGCGTGGGCGGGATGACGCCGTGATGCAGGGCCAGCGCGGCCTTGATCAGACCGGTCACGCCGGC
>Ga0207667_10011111_pt1 | contig 10483 bp, 7 predicted proteins | sample KBSCornC52_FD_184301 | JGI IMG/M metagenome (GOLD analysis project Ga0207667, IMG submission 184301) | Corn rhizosphere microbial communities from Kellogg Biological Station, Michigan, USA - KBS Corn C5-2 (SPAdes) (version 2) | ecosystem: Host-associated > Plants > Roots > Rhizosphere > Soil ...
CCGGGCTCGCGGGCCTGACCCACCACGATGCCGCCCAGGCAGGTATCGCGGCCGTCCTCGCGTCGGCGACGGCCATCGCCTGGAACGTGGTCTACAACGCGCTGTTCGAAGCCTGGGAAGCGCGGCAGGCCACGCGCGGCCGCAGCCTGTGGCGCCGCGTCGTCCATGCCGCCGGCTTCGAGGGCGGCCTCGTGCTCGCGATCGTGCCCATGTTCGCGTGGACGCTCGGGACGTCGCTCGTGGACGCCTTCATGCTGGACATCGGGCTGGTCGTGTTTTTCGTGCTGTACAGCTTCGCGTTCAACTGGGCGTTCGATCTCGTGTTCGGACTGCCGGCTGCCGCCGCATGAACTAGCCGCCCTCGTCCGACGGCGCGGCCAGCGGATGCTCGCTGCGCAACGCGTCGATGCGGGCCTTCAGGGCGCGCGTCTCGTCGTCCTCGCCCCAGCGCTTCGTGAATGCCTGCAGCCGCGTGCGCGCCCGCTCGATGCTGCCGGTGTCCAGCGCCGATTCGATGGAGCCGCGTGCCTCGCCCCACGCGCTCGCGCGCTGGCGCTTGCGGGTGCAGGCGTTCGACGCCTCGTTCAGCGCGCGCTGCAAGCGCTCCAACTGCTCCGGCGTGGCGCGGCTGGAGCGCAGCGCGATCAACTCGTCCTGCGCCTGTTTGCCCTTGCATTGCTGCGCCAGCACGATGGCTGCGTCGATGCGCCGCTCGATCTTTTTCGTCGACGGCTTCGCCCACAGCCACACGCCCCACAGCACGGCCAGCGCGACGATCCACCAGCGCAGGCGGATCGGCTGGCGGCCGGCCGGCCGGTCTGCCGGTGTCGATTCGGACGGCGGCGGTGGCGGCCATGGGATGCCGGGCTCGCGCTCCGGCGGCGCGCCGCTTGCATCGACGGGGCGGCCGCTGTGGCCGAAGGCGGTGGCGGATGGCGTCGGCGCAGGCGCTTGCGCTGCCGCGCCGGGGACTGCTGCGGCAGCCGTCGCTGCGGCAGCCGTCGCCGCGGCGGCCGTCGCCGCGGCGGCCGGGGCCGTGGCGGATGGCGGCGACGGGGCGCGCGCGGCCGGGCCTGCGGCGGACGCCGCGTCCGCCGCAGGCCCGGCATCCGGCGCGTCCGACCAGCCGGCCAGTCCGCCGGTCGATACCGCGGCGGTCGATACCGCGGCGGTCGATACCGCGGCGGCCGCCTCCGCCCCGGCCGTGGCGGCTGCAGCGACAGCGGCATCGCGCTGGCGCCGTACGTCGTCCGGCGCGGGCACGGGTGCGCCCGGCGCCTGCGCCGTGCCGCAGTACGGGCAGTAGTTCACGCGGCGCGGCATGCCGCGCGCGCAGGCGGCGTTGATGCAGCGGTAGATTGCTTCGTCCTGCACGGTGCGTCCTTATTCCGGGTCCGGGATGCCGTCGCCCGGATCGGGAATCGCGGCGCCGGCGGCCTCCATGACTTCCGGCATCTCGCCGACGGTCTTCCATTTGTCCGCACGGGGATTCCACTGCATGTTCCAGATGCGCGTGCCGGTGTCGATCTCGCCGCGCGCCAGCTGTTGCACGACCTCTTCCAGCGCGAACGGCCCGCGCTGGGCGCCGCCGACGAACAGCTTGTAGCGCGCGGCCATGGGCGTGGCGCCGACCACGTACGCGGACGGGCCCAGGCCCGGGCCGGCCGCCACATCCGGCCGGGCTGCTCCCTCGATCGGTGTCGGCGCGACGACCGTCGGCGCGGCCGCCGCGAACTGCGCGGGCGGCATGACAGGTGCCGCTGCGCGCCGCTCCAGCACCTGCATGGCGCGCGCGTCCGCACCGAGGAATTCGGGACGGATCACGCGCTTGTCGGCCGGCCGCTCCACTTCCCACGCATACGCGTCGGACGCAGAATCGGGCACCGGCTCCGTCCACGTGTCCAGCTGCGTCAACGCCACGTCCACCTGCGCCGGCGACAGCTGCGGATCGAGGGACACGGCACGCCGCATCCACTGCTCGTACAGGCGTCGCGCCGTGATGGTCGGCAGCGACGGCGACGGCAGCTGGGCGCCCGTCTCGTCGACTTCCAGCTTCGGCTCGTACACGCGCTGCTGGTAGTGGCGCATCAGCGCGGCCAGCAGCGCCAGCTGGTGCGGGCCCATCGTCGCCATGCGCCGGCGCGTCGCCTCGATCACCTGCTCGCGGTAGTACGGCGGCAAGCCGTTCGAGCGGATCGCGTACTCGTTGCCGATCTGGAGCCATTCGCCCGATCCCGGCTCGACCTCGAACAGGTATTGCCCGCGCGGCTGGAACGCGGCCTCGCGGTCGCCCGCGTCCTGCTTGCGGCGCAGGACGCCCAGCGCGATCGCGGCGAGGAAGAATTCATAATCATCGGCCAGGCGATTCAGTTCGTCCATCGATGGCGAGATCGGATGGCGGAAACGCGTCGAATCGAAATGCAGGTGCGTGGGGATCTTCGGGTTCTCGATCTGGTAGCTGGCGCGCCACGTCGGCAGGCCGCGCAACACCGTCATCGGATAGCCGGACAGCTCGATGTAACATACGGCCCGTCCCGGCACGCCCGTGTTCACGATCGAGACGAGGTCGCCGTGGAAGAAGCCGGTCGGCACGGCGGCACGGAGCTCCGGTTCCAGCCGGCGCCACGCGGCCGGGTCGCCGACGCCGATGAAGCATTTGAACTGGTCGGCGCTGGGCGTGAACTCGGCCGAGAAGCGCGCGTTAATCCATGGCATGGCGCTCTTGATCCACTCGGAGAAGATGCGGTGGCGCTCGGCGGGCGACAGCGCGCCGAGGCGTTCGAGCAGCGGATCGGGCAGCTCGGTACCAGCCTGCTCGCCGGACAGCTGCAACTGCGCGCGCCGGAACAGTTTCAGGAGCAGGTCGGCACGCAGCCTCTCGTCGCCCAGTTGCGGGAACAGGCGCGCGGAGCCGCCGAATTCCTGCAGCACTTCCTCGCTCCATGCGCTCACGTCGCCCGTCAGGCGCACGGGTTCCGGCAGCACGTCGCTCGCGAGCTTGATGTAGGTGGCGTGTTCCTGGCGCGCGTCGGCGCGCAGCTGGTCGATACGCTGGTCGACGGCGGCCAGCATCGCGCCGACGTTGCGCCGCCCTTCCTGGAATTCGCCGGCCACGCCGCTCCAGCGCACTTGCCCGTGTTCGTCCGGCGCCTGCGGTTCGCCCAGCCAGGACGACAGGCTCTGCATCACCTCGATGGCCTGCCCCGCCGCGACGGCCAGCAGGTGGAAGCGCAGGTAATCCGCGATGTCGCGCTTGAGGTGGTTCATGATCTCCCGCGCCTGCGCGTCCTTGCCGAACAGCCGGCCCGCGGCCTGCGTCAGGTTGTTCAGCGATTCCTCGACCTGGCGCGTGCGCAGCGCGTCGCGCACGTCGCGGTAGCGCTTGCCGTTGCGCTGGACGTTGGCCAGGTCGCGCTGCGCCAGCCGCGCCTTCACCTGCTCCAGCAGCGACAGCACGAATTCCAGCCCGCCCTGCTTGCGGTCGTCCAGCAGCATGTACAGCCGGCCGCGCACGTTCAGGCGCAGCTGCGCGAGCAGTTCGCCCGTGTGCCGCTTGATGCGGTCCTCGCTCGTCTCGGCCGTCGCGCCGGCTTCGCGGATGGCGTCGCGCTCCAGGTTGGGCAGCAGCAGGGCGACCTGTTCGCGCCAGAGCTTGAGGTCGTACGAGGCCATGATGCGGTCCATCTCCAGCTGTACCTTGCTCTCGACGCGCTCCAGCAGCGAGCGCTGGTCCTTGTCGAGCAGGAGCATGTCCGTCAGCGCATACTCCTGGAACGGCGTGACGTCCACGGTGCCCTTGCGGAAGTCGGGGAATTCCATGAACGGGTGCTCGGCCATGCCCATCTGGTCGCGCATGAAGGCATCGCGTTCCTGGTCCGTGGCGCGCCGTGCCGCCGTGCCGTCGCTGGCGACGAGGCCGAAGAACGCCTTCACCATCAGCGCCGCCAGTTCGTAGGCGCGGATGTCCTCGCGCAGGCTTTGCTGCGTGTCGAGCACGGCCTGGCCGAACGCGGAATACACCTTCGAATACGACAGGCGCATGTCGCCGAAGCGCTGCTCCGGCACGCGCGGGTTGTACGGCCCGAGCTTGTGCTGCTGCTGGTTGACGGCGACGGAGCGCTTGCGGTTGGCGAAATCGGCCGATGCGAAATCCTCGAACAGCGTGTCCGCGACCATCTGGTACACGTCCTTGACGTCCTGCGTGGCCTTGTTGGCGAGGTTCGCGGTGTCGACGAAGTACACGTCATCGAACGGCGTGCCGCGGCCGACGATGCTGTCCGGCTCCATCCACTGCACGCGGGCGTTCATGTCGCGCATGCTCGTCTCCAGCTCCATCAACGTGGCGTAGGCGTTCGCCTCCGTGCGCTCCTTGTTGGCTTTGGCATAGCCAGACGGCAGGAACATCACGAGGTCGACCTGGCTGTCCGACACTTCCTGGCGCGCGACGGCCTTGGCGATCCAGCCCAGGTCGATGGCGCTGCCCGCGCCCGTGCCGCCGGCGTTCGACGCGATGACGACGATGCGGAATTTCGACGTATCGACCTGCAGCCCGAGGCGCTGGTAATTCTCCTTGCGCTCGATGCCCGCATTACTGCTCAGAAAATTCAGCGCACCCTTGATGCGGCCGCGCAGCTTGGGATATTTGTCGAACAGGTACAGCCGCGCGAGGGCCCGGATCTGGCCGGCGCCCTTCGACGGGTCGATGCCGAGCGAGCGCAGTTTCTTCGGGCGCAGCGGCATCCAGCTCTCGATCAGCGGGAAGCGCGCGAGGCTGTCGTCGGACTCGTGGTATTGCGGCAGGTCGAGCGGTTCGACGAGGCGTTCCTCATCGGAGAGCTTCACGAGTTCGTACCACGGGTCCGTGCGCTGCGACTTGCCCTCGTCGATGACGGCATTGGCGTCCAGGTCGAAGTGCAGGAAACGGGCAACGGGGAAATCGGCAATGGATTCGACGCGGGTCGGATGACGGCGGTTCCACACGGCCGCGAGGATGCGGCGGCGGATGCGCATCATGACTTCCATGCCGGTGCCGCCCGCGCCGATGAACAGCGTGGGCCGCAGGTCGACCTTGAGTTCCGCTTTATTGCCGAGCGATGCGGGATCGGGAAAATCTGCCATGGTGTTCTCTTTGAAAGCGTGACGTCAGCGGCGGCCGACGAAGAAGGCCGCCACCAGCGTGACGACGCCGACGACGACCAGCGGTCCGGTGATGGCGGGCGTCAGGTAGCGGCTCGCGTTGACGATGGCCAACACGACGGCGGCGGACAAAAAGCCCATGCCGACGAACAGCAGCCACCCGGCGCTGCCGGCCGACGACGGCGCCACGCGCTTGACGACGAGGTGGTGCACGTAGGCGTTGCGGACGAAGAAGTAAATCACGAGCAGCACGACGAAGACGGCGGCGCCGATCGCCAGGTCGCGCCCGGCCGTGTCGCGCAGCGGCGCCGCGCTCGTGTTGGTGGCGCCACCGGGTGCGATCTCGACGGGCTGCGTCGCGGTATCGGGCGTCGTCTTCGGCATCCCTTCCTGCGGCGTGTTGGCGGCCTGGCCGGGCAGCTTGAAACCGGGATCGGTGCCGGCCGTATCGGGCGCAGCCGACGGGTGAGATTTGGTCTGGGCGTTCTGCATTTGGTTTCCTCGATAGGGTCATCGGCCGAGCCGCACCTGCGCACCTTCGCGCAGGTCGAGCAGCTGGTGGCCGAACAAGGTCGTCTTCAGGCGGGCGACTTCGTTGCCCGCCTTGTCGTAGATCGGTTGCACGGCGCCCGCGCGCGTGTGCACCGTGCGCACTTCGTCTTCCACCACGAGCTGCACCCTGCGCGGCCGGCCGTACGCATACGCGGCGGCCGCGCCGGCCGCCAGCAGCGCCAGGCCGCCGGCCAGCAGCGCGACGAGCGGCCCGGCGCCGTAGTGCACGTGCACCTCGACGGGCAGCACGGCCGTCGACGCCTGGATGTCGGCCGGCGGCGTGAAGATGTCCGGCAGCGGGTCGCCCGGGAACAGGTCGGCCATGCGCGCACGGAACGCCTGCGACAGTTCGAGCCGCTGGCCTTGCAGGTGCAATTCGATGCGGCCCGGCAGCACGTATGCGGAACCGGCCGATTTCAACGCTTCCATCGACCATTTGCCGGGCAGTTGCGCGACGGGCAGCTGCACCGTGGACGCCAGCGGTTCCGCATGCCCCGGTGCCAGCCGCGATACCGTGTCGTTGCGCAGCGCGATCGGCCGGTTCTCGCCGCCGAGCATCGAGCGCGCCGAGATCGCGGCACCCGCGATCGTGTACGGGTAAATCGTGTTTTCCAGCTGCCACGAAATCGTCGCGCTGGGCGAGCGCGCATCGGGCGCCACGTCGGCGCGCAGGCGGCCGGCCGCATCCATCGAGAACGCGACGCCGGGCGCGTTCTCGACCTTGCGCGGCACGAGGCGCACGGTGTCGCGGTCCAGCGGTTTCAGGCGCGCGGGCGGTTCCGTGATCACGCGCTGCACGCGTCCCGTCGCCAGCAATGCGTCGAGGGCGCGCGCGCCGTCCTGCCCGACGGCGAAGACATAGACCATCAGGCCGTTGGCGCGGTAGTGCTCGCCCTGGACCGGCATGCGCAGCGGGAACGCGAGCGCCTTCGTGATCGTGGCGCCGCGGTGGATCAGCGCATAGAACTCCCGGTTGCGCTGCGCCGTCGCCTGGTCGTTGTTCGGGCTGTTGCGGTTGTTCGTCACGAGCCAGACGAGGCCCCCCTTCCCGTCCAGCACGCGGCTCACCGTCGTCTCCACGGCTTCGCCCAGGTCGGTGTCGGCGAGCGCCGTGCCGCCGGGCTTGTGCGCCGTTTGCAATCCGGCGAGGGCGGCCTGCACGTGCGTGGGCGTGGCAGCCGTCACCTGCTCGGACAGCAGCGCGCGCGGCGACGGCGCACCGGGCAGCGACTGGTTGAAGGCGGCCAGCACGAAAGCGTCGCCCGGCTGCGCGATGCTGCCGGCGAGGGCCGCCACGAGCGGCTTGAACTGCGAGTGCGGGTCGCTGTAGAACGGCTCCATCCAACCCGAGTTCTGCACGAGCAGCACCTGCGGCACGGCCCGGGCGGGCGCCATGCCCAGCAGCGCGCACAGGCCGACGATGGCGGCGAAGAGGCGTGCGACCCTCACGTCGGCGCGTCCAAATTCCAGCCGCGGATCCGGTTCCAGTCTGGGTGGTGCAGCCACAGGCGGTTGGCGTAGACGAAGGGCACGCATTCGAGCGGACGCGCGAGGCGCGCCACTTCGTCCAGGATCACGTTGCGCCGGCCGATCCACTCCACCGTGGTGCGGGTGATCACGCGGTTGGCCAGCGCCTCCTCGGCGCGGCCGGTGTATTTGTGGAAGCGCAGCACCAGGCCGCTCGGCTGGCTGCGGTTATTGTTAAAGCTGCGCAGCAAGGGCAGGACGAGGGAGTCGTCCTCGTGCTGGTCTTCGACGTGCTCGCCGGACCACGGCTCGTCGACGACCGGATGGCCGCGCCGGAACAACAGGTTCGCGAAGCCGAGGCGCGCGCCGTCGATCGGTTCGCGCTGCGGCCGCTCCACGCCGAGTTCGAGGAAGGCATACGATTGGCCGTCATGCCCGATCAGCCACATGCGGCCGTCGCGGCTCAACGTGGGGCCACCGAGGTCGAGGCTGGGCAGCCACGTGTCCGGCCACTCGAGCCAGCGCGGCGCTTCCCCCGGCCGCCACACGAGCTGGCCCTCGCCGTGCAGCCAGAACAGCTGGCCGTCGTAGACGATGGGCCGCGTCCAGCCGGACAGCGGCAGCGCGCCGCAATCGTATTGCGGGCCGGGTGCCAGGTCGGTACCGAGCACGCACAGCCCGAGCGTGCCGCCCGGATTGCGCACGAGGACGCCGAGCTGGCGCCGCATCAGCCCGGGCGCGGCGACGACCGGCGCCGCCAGCACGGTGTGCGTGCCATACGTCTCGCTGACCGGGTTGATGGCCAGCCGGTACAGGCCGCGCGCCGTGGGCACGAGCGCCACGTCGCCCCGGCGCGCGGGCACCTGCAGCAGGGACAGCGGCAGCCAGCCGTAGTCGGACGCGCCGAACGCGAGGTCGGCCGCGCCCTCCTCCGGCAGCATCACGTGCCAGACCTCGGCCAGCGGATCCCAGTATTGCAGCACGCCGCGGCCCGGCGCCAGCGCGAGCAGGCGCTGTTCGGGAAAGCCGAAGGTGGACGCGGCGAACATGCAGTGCGCATTCGGGGGCGGCGGCATGGCGGCGTCGAAGCGGCCGATTTCCGGCGCGGGCGGACGCTCTTCGAGGCTGTCGCCCAGTGCCAGCGACGTCACCGGCAGGCCATGCGGCACGTGCCGGGGCAGCAGCGCATCCGCATAGGCACCCCACCAGTCGGGCCGACGCTCCTGCGTGGCGCCCAGGCATTGCAGCGGCCGGCCGCACGCGGGGCAAAAGGCAAAACCCTCGGGATAGATGGCGGCATGGTCGCAGGACTGCGGCAGCGAGGCCCCGAGCAGGTGCGCGCAATCGGCCAGGCGGCCGCGCGCGTGCGCCTGCCAGTCGATCCGGCCCAGTCCTTCGCTGGACGCCAGTTCGAACTGTCCGCTGCGCTCATCCTCCAGCCAGACGCTGGTCGGCGTTTCCCATCGGTATCCCATGCGCTCCACCGTCGATTGGTCAAAAGCGATCGCGGCCCGTCCAAACTCGGGGCCGTTATCGTTTTGGAATCATAGCGCCGGGATCAAGCCGGCGGCGCCCTGTTCACGGAGTAGCGCGTGGATGTGCTTCAGGGATCAAATGATGGGCTGGCTCGCGGAACTTTCGGCCGCATCCAATGCCGCGCGGTTCACGTGGCGGATCTTCCACGTGCCGTTGTCCAGCACCATCGCCAGCACCAGTTCGTGTTTCGCGTCGCCATCGCCGTCGAGCGTGACGAGGACGTCGGCACTGCGCGCCTGGCGCCGCAAGGTGGCGGCATGCACGCGGCCATGCAGCCACGCGCCCTGGATGCGCGCCGACTGCAGGAAGTAGTCCCCGGGCGGCTGCGGACCGGCGCCCGCCGGTTGCAGCCGTTTCAGCAACTGCTCGACGAGGGGCTGCGCGACGTAGGTAGTGAAACGTTCGTAGCGGTCGCTCAGGGGATCCTGGTCGGCGTCCAGCGTCGCCAGGTACCAGCCGTAGAATTCCGCCGCGATGGCCTCCGGCGCGCGCACCGCCGTCATCGTCGGCGCGGTGGGCGCCGCTGCGGGCACCGGTCCCGCGAGGCCCGCGAGCACACCCGCCAGCAGCAGGCCCACCGACTTATGTTTCAGAAAATTTCCTTTATGAATCAACATGATAGTACTCCCGTCAACCAGACTGTGCAGCATTCCGGCCGGGTGGTCCCTGCGCTGCCGCAAGGGCAACAGCATCGCGCAGTGCGTCGTATAATGTCGGGTTGTTTGCCCTGTCCGTTGACGCCATGACGCCTGCCGATTCCCTGCCCGCCGCCTCCATCGACGCCGCCACCGCGCACCTGCGCGACGTGCTCGCGTTCGCGCTCGAGCACACGCCCGGGCGGCGCGCGCTGGTCGTGTACGACACGCACACGGCGTTGTCCCGCGCCCTCGTCGAGGCCTACCGCCGCAACCTGCCGGCGGCGGACTTCATCGACTTCGACGCCGTCGCGCCGGACGCCGTGCTGGCCACGTTCCGCACGCTGGCGCCGCAAGACCTCGTCGTGCTCGTGCAGTCGACGAACTTCCGCCTGGACGGCTTCCGCCTGCGCGTGGAACTCTTCAAGCTGGGCCTGAAGGTGATCGAGCACGTCCACCTGTCGCGCATGCCGGGCACGCAGGGCGAGCACTACATCGAGGCGCTGGCCTACGACCCGGCCTACTTCCGTGGCGTGGGCCACGCATTGAAGGCCCGCATCGACCGCGCCCGCCGCGCCGAGGTACACGGTGGCAGCGGCGGCGACGTCCTCGTGTTCGATGCGCCGTTCGAATCCGCCAAGCTGAACGTGGGCGACTACAGCGCGATGCACAACGTGGGCGGCCAGTTCCCGATCGGCGAAGTGTTCACGGAAGCCCAGGACCTGGAAGCCGTCAGCGGCCGCGCCCAGGTGCACGTGTTCGGCGACACGTCGTACCGCGTCAACCGCCCGGACTCGCCCATCACCCTGCTGGTCGAGCGCGGACGAGTCGTCGGCGCGGAGAACGTCACGCCGGCGTTCCAGGAAGTCCTCGACATCATCCGCCGCGACGAGGGCGAGGTGTGGGTGCGCGAACTGGGCTTCGGCATGAACCGAGCCTTTACGCGCGAGCGCCGGGTGGACGACATCGGCACCTACGAACGCATGTGCGGCATCCACCTGTCGCTGGGCGCCAAGCACGGCGTGTATGCAAAGCCGGGCTTCAAGCGCAAGGATGCGCGTTACCACATCGATGTGTTCGTCGTGACGGATGCCGTGTATCTCGACGGCGAACGGGTGTACGAAAACGGGGCCTGGACCGTGCGCGCATAAGCTTTT
>Ga0207667_10011113_pt1 | contig 10482 bp, 10 predicted proteins | sample KBSCornC52_FD_184301 | JGI IMG/M metagenome (GOLD analysis project Ga0207667, IMG submission 184301) | Corn rhizosphere microbial communities from Kellogg Biological Station, Michigan, USA - KBS Corn C5-2 (SPAdes) (version 2) | ecosystem: Host-associated > Plants > Roots > Rhizosphere > Soil ...
CTCGAGCCCTTCCAGAATTTTGATATTTTCGCCTGTGTAGTCGCCGTTACCGTTGCCGTTAGTCGCCATAATTTTCCGTTTCGCAGAATTTTCGCCTTTTGGCGGTCATGCTGCCGGCAGACAAGAACCCCGATTCGGGTCCAGATTTGGGGATTAACCGATTGAAAGTCGAGGGCTTGTTGCGAACTCTGCTACGGTCCATTTTACCATGCTGCGCTCTTGAAAACCGGGCTGTAATCCCTCCATTACCGACGCGCAGGTTGGTAACTAAATAGGTTACCGATAGGTAGATTACCGAAGAATAATGTTACTTTTGTCACTTAAAAGTGCGATACTTTCGATGTAGCTGAAAATGCTGGACTTAGGTATGAAGATGAACTAACATGAATGTGTCATCTGTCAACCGAAATCTCAAGGCTTTTCCGCAAGGGGTAACCAGATATGAAACTCGTTTTCCGCGTTTTCGTGCTCTCCGTAGTTGTTGCCGGCGCTGCCGCTGCTTCCGTGTCATCGAACCCGAAACACATCGTTCCGAGCCACCAGTCAGCGACCGCCGGACTTCCGGTTCCGCTCTGCGGACCTGGGATCTGCCCCACGCAGAAGTAGCGGCGGCCCGGTCCTTCTATTCCCTCTAGCACCAAAGTGCTACACGGGATACCTCTGTTTTCATTTGCTGCCGAAGCCCGCTCAAGTCTATTCTGAGAGAACCCTCAGGATAGAAAGGGCCTCGTATGCCTTTGAATTTCTGGATGTCGGCGATGAGCGTGGCAGAGTTCCTGCTCTGGGCGACCCTGGGCTTCCTGTTTTGGAAGAAGGGTCTACAGAAGCGCTTTCCGGCACTAAATCTATATCTAATGCTCCGGCTTGGCTCGATGCCTGTCCTGCTGGGGCTCTTATATATTCAGGCGCAACCATGGGGACATCAGCTCTACGCGGTCTATTTCTACCCGTATTGGGCTGTCTATATTGCCAGTGCTATCTCTCTATTTTTCGTAACACTTGAAATCTTCCGTTCGGTGCTCTCGTCCTTTTCCGGTCTCATGCGATTGGGCACCGTTGTATTCCGCTGGGTCGCGCTCGTCTCCGCGGTTGCGAGCCTTGGCTCAGTTTCCTACACCCATCCCAGCCTCGCGCTTCTGCCCGATTTCGCTCTCGCCCTGATGCGGTCGGTCAGCATTCTCGAACTGTGCCTGCTCGCGTTCCTCTGCCTGTGCATTAACGCACTGCAGCTCTCATTTCGCGACCTGGCGTTCGGATTCGGACTCGGCTTCGGTCTGATGTCGGCGAACGATCTGATATTCTCCGCTCTTACCTCTTCCTATTCCACGCTCACCACGCCATTCCAGTTCGGGTATCAGGGCATCATCCTGCTCACCATCGGCGGCTGGGCTGCTCATTGCGCAGTGCCAGAGCGCGCTCGTAAGCCGGTAGTGATGCCTGCGAGTTCTACCATTTATCGCTGGAACGAAATCGCTTCCGCACTTGGCCATGGAACCAAGGTTGCCGTACGTCAGCCTGCCAACGGATTCTTCCTTACAGATGTCGAGCGCGTGGTCGAAAAGGTCCTCACGCGCAATCTGCAGAGTGAGTCGAAGTCGTAGGGGAGCAATGCAAGTTAGAAGGGTCGAGCCCCTCCAGGGTTCGGCCCTTTTCTGCTCAAGCATCACAGATGGGCTCTTTGTGAGCGAAGATTAAATCTCAGGCTATAATGACGTTCTGCATGGGTACCGCCGCTCCCCGCCACCAATGTCTGATCTATGAAGGTCCTCCTTCGCGCCATATTCCCCAGGTCGCACGTGCTTTGGGCGAGAAGTTGAAGCAGAATCGCCGGTGCCTTTATCTCAACAGCCGTCCAATGGTCGCCGGCATGAAGTCGCAGCTTGCGGCTGACGGTATCGATGTTGAGAGTGAGATCGCCAAAGCGAGCCTGGTGCTTTCCTCCAATCAGAGTCACCTTCTCGGGGAGTGGGAATTTGACGTTACCCGGATGATTCAAACGCTCGAACGTGCCCTCGATGCAGCATTGCGAGACGGGTACGACGGCCTTTGGGCGACAGGCGACATGACCTGGGAATTCGGCCCTGCCAAAGACCTGTCGAAGCTCCTTGAATATGAATGGCGGCTTGAGGAGTTCATACGCGGGCATCCAGAAATGGGTGGCATCTGTCAGTATCATGCAGAGACGTTGCCGCGCGACGTTCTGCGCCAGGGCATGCAACCTCATCATGGCATCTTTGTTAACGAAACTCTTTCAATCATCAATCCGCATTACCTGCCGCCGTGGTCTTCCTCTGCTCCCGCCGATACGGGCAACCTCGACAGTTTCATTGATGGGCTCTTCGAGCGTAGCTCAGCGAGCGAGGTCTGACCGCCGGTTCCTGCCACAGCCCCATCTATACTCGGCACTGAGTCTCCCGTTCAGCTATGTCCTTCGATGTAATCATCCTCGGCCTTGGAGCCATGGGCAGCGCGGCTGCGCAGCACCTCGCCCAGCGCGGCCGGCGCGTTCTGGGGCTTGACCAGTTCACGCCGCCTCACGACCGGGGCTCTTCGCATGGAGGCTCCAGGATTATCAGACAAGCCTATTTCGAAAGCCCGGACTACATCCCTCTTGTAATCCGCGCATACGAACTGTGGCGCGAGCTTGAGAGCCAGACCGGCAAGCGCCTGATACACACCACGGGAGGACTCGTCATCGGCAGCCGTTCAGGCGAACTCATATCCCGCACGATAGCGGCAGCTGGAGAACACAACATCCGCGTCGACCTCCTCGAACCGCCCGCCCTTCGCAGTCGCATTCCTGCCTTCTCGCCTCTGCCCGGTGATCTCGGAGTCCTGGAACGTCAGGCCGGGTATCTCATCCCCGAGGATTGCATTCGCGCCCAGTTCGAGGCCGCATCGCGTGCCGGAGCAGTACTCCACTGCGACGAGAAGGTTCTCTCCTGGTCTGCTGAGAATGGCCATGCGGTGGTCCAGACCTCACGAGGCAACTACGCCGCCGGCCATCTGGTGATCACGGCCGGACCATGGGCGAATGAAACTCTTGCTTCGTGCTTTCCGCTTCGTGTCACGCGCCAGGTCACGGCATGGATTCTGCCCGTTGGCGGCATCGAGTCCTTTCTACCTTCCAACTTTCCTGTATTCATCGCTGAAAACCCGACCAGCGGCTTTGCTTCCTACGGCTTTCCGGCAATCGACGGCCCCTCCGGCGGCATCAAGGTTGCCATTCACGGCAGCGAGACGGAGTGCACTCCCGAAAACGTCGACCGCGCTATTCACGACTCTGACATTCGCCAGATCATCGACGCTCTTAGCACTCGCATTCATTCGATTGCCGGAGCACCGGTCCGCGCAAAGACCTGCCTCTACACGATGAGTCCCGATGAACACTTCATCATCGGCCCCCACCCGCGATTTCCGTCATGCACGGTCGCCTGCGGTTTCTCCGGGCACGGTTTCAAGTTCGCTCCCGTGGTCGGCGAAATTCTAGCCGACCTCTCCACGAAGGGCTCCGCAAAGCATTCCATTCACTTGTTCTCGCCGCGGCGTTTCGCCTGATCAGCCGAATAGGAGATGTCAACGCGCAATCTTATGCGGCCCTAACCATTGCAGAAAATCCACAAAGGATGGCGTTGAACGCATCCTTTCCCGGGTTTTTCCCAGTTACCTGCGTGTCAGAAACGGAGGTATTCTGGACTTCCTCGCGTTAGTTTCAGGGGTCCCCAAGATGGTCTCAAATCATTTCGCACACTCCGAGTTTCCCCACCGCATGAACAAAAATGGAGTCATCGATTCCATCTGCCGCAGATGCTTTGCAACAATAGGCTCCTCTACATGGGAAGCCGATCTCGAGCGAATAGAAGCCGCTCATGTGTGCGAGCCTACCCGTCTCGCTTCGTTCAAAGAACACCGGCGGATAGCCGTGGTTTCTGACAGGCCGTTGGATTCACATGACGTTTCCGAGCGCAAGCCCGTCGCTTCTCACAGCCGTCGCGCTGCTGGGACGCTCACAGCCAGAAGGCCTGCTTGATGGTACTTGTGCCCGGCCGCATATTTCGCGTTTCCGGCAATTACCAGAGTTGCTCGCGTCTCACCCGATTTAGCGAGCATCTGTCTTTGTTCAGTGATTGGTCCTGAATTCAAGCCTTGCGATCTAGCGGGTTAATCAAGCCAGGTATTTGGCCGCGTACGCCTGTGCTTCCTGCCCGGAAAACTCAGCCTCTTCCCTCAGCATCTCAAGCTACCGGAACGTAAACATCTCAGGAGTCCATGTGAAACCAACAATCCTAAAGGCTATTTCATTGCGTGCCGTCGTTCCCTCCGCCCTTATGTGCCTGATGTCGCTGCCGGCTGATGCTTTCGCGGCGGTTCCCGCGCAGGACCATCTGATCTCTCCGCAAGCAATGCAGAAGCAGATGACTGATGCAGCGTCGGCGCGGCAGAAGAACATTGAGACGGTCACAGATTTCTTGAGCAGCCCCGTTGCCGATCGGGCGATGCGCGATGCTCATTACAATCCTGAGCAGGTGAAGACCGCTGTTCCTTCTCTCTCCGATCAAGAGCTTGCGAGTCTCGCGGTCCGTTCCGCGGATGCACAACAGAAGTTTGCGGCCGGCGCGTTGACCAAGCCTGAGCTAGCCCTTATCGTGATCGCACTTGTCGTGTTGATCGTCGTGATCATCGTCCACTGACGCTCCAATTCGGATCGATGACGAGAAAAGGAAAAGGCCACGGCGAACCGTGGCCTTCAGACTAACGAATCATGCCTACTCGGCAGAAACCGGCTCAATCGAGGCAAAACGCCCGCGGTTCCCATGATCACTGAACTTCACCCGGCCGGAGACCTTGGCAAAGAGTGTGTCATCAGAGCCAATTCCGACGTTAGCGCCGGGCTTGATTTTGGTTCCGCGCTGACGCATGATGATCGATCCACCCGTGACCAATTGACCGGCAAAGGCCTTTACACCCAGCCGCTGCGCATTTGAATCACGTCCGTTTGTAGAGCTGCCTCCACCCTTTTTATGTGCCATTTCTCAATCCCCTCTGAAAGCTATTTCTTTTCCGTGTAGGTCACACCATCGGCTTCGATCGTCTTGATCCGGACCTCGGTGAAATTCTGACGGTGCCCCTGCAGCTTCTTGTACTGCTTCTTCCGCTTGAGATGGAAGACGAGCACCTTGTCTCCGCGGCCCTGGCCGAGAACTTCTGCCGTCACCTTCGCGCTGGATGGCTTTGCTAGGCTGCCTGCTTCGCCGCTGAAGGCGAGAACGTCGGCAAACTCAAGCGTCTGCTGATCGGTCCCGACCGACTCAATCTTGACCACGTCGCCTGGTGCGACTCGATACTGCTTGCCACCGGTACGAATGACCGCGTACATAAATCCTCCAGAGCAAACGCACGCGCAACGAGCGGGTGTATGCTCTCAACCTTGAATTGCTCGGGCGGATACTTCCGTCCTGCGGTACGCTCGAGCGCCGAAAAGTTCCCCGGGCGAGCGGTTGGCTCCGCAGCGACAGGCAGGAATCGCCAAACTAGAGTAGTTTACAGGCTTTGCAGAACATGGTCAACGCAGCGTCGGATCTACCGGATGCTTCAGAACACCCAGCGGTCGAGACTGTCTCGTTTTTCCCAGGGACGCGATCCGAACCTATCACCTCCGAGAAAAGGGACCTTGGGTTGCGGATCGGCTGAACGCCAGGATGTTGGATCGTTCGGTTTCGATACGGAAGCTGATCAATAATAAGACCGCTGTGTTGCCGGCCCTTTAAGACCGCTGTGTCGCCAGCCCTTTGAAGCGAAAAGTGGCTTTCACTCTTCGCTGGAACGGATCTCCCGCTGTTTCAGACACATCCGGCAAGGGATTGGGGACGTCACGGAACGAATACCCCGCCGGAGGCTCAGTACTTGTTGCGGCAAGTTCCGGAACGGCGAATTCGGCTGGTTCCAGGCTGGGGGCTGCAACCTGTTGCTCTCCGAAGAAGGGCTGAAGAGCCTGAATAAGGCTCTCAATTTGCCCCTTGCGCATGCGCAGCTTTTCGAATGTCGCGGTGATCTGCGTCAGTTCATGGATGGCCGTATCGTAAGCATTCTGATAGGGATGGGGGTTCATTCGTGCGTTCTCTCCACGCGCGAAGTGTAGCATTTTAAATCTTGATTTAAACCAAAGTTCAATGCAAAGGCCTACCCGAAGGTAATCGGTAACGATCGAAAATGCGACATAAACGCGGGCACGAGATCAGAGGTTCTTCACGGCGGGAGAGCCGGTCCGTGCGGTCGTCTTCCAGTCGACTTCGCGTGTGCCATCACCATCCGTAAATAGCAGCTTCTCAATCGGCAGCTCGCCCTCGATGACGCTGACCGTGACATTGCGCCCATCCAGTGCGATGGTTCCGTACCCCGATGCGGTCGAAAAGAGGCTCGTGAAAGGCCGCACTTTGAGCTTAGGGCCGAAGTGCAAAGTCCGATCCACCGCCGAGTAGCGGAACCCCGAAAGCGCTCCGACCAGAGCAAAGCTCGACATCGCGCGCGCATACCAGTTTCCGCATTCGTACTCGTTCCACGGATTGCGTGTACGCCCGTCGTAACGGTTGCGCAGCGCGCGCACGATCGTGAGGCCCTCTTCGACGACTCCCTCGTGGATCAGGTGGGATGCGACCTGGTACTCAATTCCCGTCCACACCTCATCGGAATAGACAAAAGGCAATGTTGGCTTGCCGCCCCGGGGCCAACTGCATAGGAGCAATCCTGGTTCATGCCCCATGGCATACCCCGGGCGCTGTGCATTCGCGTGCTGGCTGAGATCGGTTTTGAAGTTGTTCCGAAAGATCGCCTGCAGTGTCGCACGCACATTCTTCTGCGCCAGCGGAGTTTCGATGCCGTAAATACTTGCCATCCACGCGCCGATCACTCCATCTGAAAGGCACCCTGAGCCGTACTGATATTTCGGGCCTTCGCGTTTGAGCAGTTGCTGCATCTCGCTGCTCTTTTCATCCACGTGCGCGATTGACTGCGCGAAGGATTTGTCACGGAGACTCTGGAACTCGACTTTCTGCTGATAGTAGTCGCCGTTGAACAGCGCCGAGTCCATGAACTTCGCGCAGTTCTGCGCGATCGCGGAGTACTGCTCAGCATCGCTCGACTCACCGACAGCGCTGGCCATCCTCGCCATTGCCGACACGGCACCGAGATAGATGCTGGTGCACATGCCGTCGGGACCCCAGAACTCAATGTCATAGGTATTGTGGTGCGGCTCGAACAATCCTCCCTGATGATCGGGATCCCAGGTGGCGATGCAATAGTCTATGGACCGCTTGGCCAGCGGGTACATTCGTTTCAGCCACGCCGCGTCTCCTGAGATCTGCCAGTCGCGGTAGACCTTCATAATGCCACCGAGTTGTCCATCGGCAGCGGCCGGCCCCGTGTGATCCACCGGCCCATCCGGGATTGCGCCGCGAAAGTTCACGTGGCCGCGCTCGTCCATAGACCGCGCAAGCTCCAGATCGCGCAGCGTGCGCTCCAGAGCCGGAAACAGGTGCGGCATCGCCTGCGCATAATTCCAAACATGCGTGCACGATCCGTGGCAGCAACCGGCATCCGGGAAGCACCCCTCCCATCCCCATACATTGCCATTCGCCTGCCGCAAAATGGTGGGCGAATGGCAAATCGCTAGATTCGCCGAAACGGCGTCCAGCACATAGGACGGGAAGCTCGAACTGAAGAGCGCGTTCTTGAACTGAACGGTTCGCATGCGAAGCGATGTAAAGTTCTGTTCGATGTACGCTGCTACTTCGCGCGCGTCCTTCCAGAGTGTCGAGTAGAACGGATGCCACGGCGGAGGCGTATCCGCCGGAACCGTGCGGCACCCTGGCTGACCTTCAATAACGGACGAATTCTCTGTGTGGGCAACTCCACCTTCGCGCAAATAACAATTCGGGAAGTGCCACGCGATGACAATTGGATGCGTGTGGGATTCGCCAGCCTCGAGTCGCCCATCCAGAAGAATCGACGCACCATTGCGCCCAGCATTGTCGACGGTATTCGAGCCATCGTTGGTTGTGAACGCCCCTGTCGAGACTTCGCGCCACAGCGCCGACAGCGAGTCGAACTCCCATCCTGGGCTGCGCAGCCACATGGCCTTGATCCGCGGCTTGGCTCCAATCACGGTCAGAGCCGCGCTTCCGAACCCCTCTGCGTTGGTCGCCTCGCGATTGAAAAGATATGCGCCTTTCCCCGGAATTACCGCATTCGCGCTAGCCGCCTGGTCAGGACGGCAACCGGGCGCAAGGTGCGAGAGATGAAACGAAAGCTCGTATTCCACGGCCTTCGAAGACGGGTTGTGCAATGTGTATTCGAGGATGGCGCATGGAATTCCGGAGGCCTTGTCATCGAGAGGGATGAATGGATTCCACGCAATTAGCGACACATCCAGCGGGATGGACTGATCGGCAAAACGAATCTCCGCGAACGGAAACTCACCGCGGAAGTTGCACTTTTCAAATCGCGGGAAGCCTTCCGCCCCGCTGCGCCTGAGGCCCTGTCCTTGAAGCCCCTGGTCGAATATTTTGAAAGGAGGGAAAGGCCCCTCAATCATCCTGGTGACCGCGGGTGAGCCCTTGATGCGCAAGATTGCGAAGGCAGCCTCGGGCGAATTCGATGTGAATCCCGCGGGAAGCGCAGTGGTTTCCGGCCGCGTGCGAATGGAAAAGTCCTGCAATCCTCCCGAACCGTTAATGCATACGCATCCGGCTCCCAACCCTCCGATCGGCATGGCTACCTGCGTCGCGCGGTCACCGTTGAAGGTCCGCTGCTGCCCGGCTTGCAGCAGGTCGTTCGTCGAAAAAGGAAGAGGTACGTTTTCCCCCGGCGTCGCGCTTGAATTGGACTCTGCGTTCGATGCATTCGCCGGTACTGTCGCAGCGAGGGCGGCAGTGGAACCCGCAACGAGAAATTCGCGGCGAGTTGGTCTGTTGATCGACATAATGAGGGTGGCTACGGCTGTGGAAAGGTTAACACCGGTGGATCGAATGCCGCAGTACGCACATGAATAGGTCCGATCGCCAACGCTTTCGAAACCGGAGATTGCCAGCACCCCTTGCGAACTCAGAAGTGGTGCTTGCAAGGCCAGAACTACAATGTCATCCGCAGTTTGGCGTCACGAATGGCGAATTGCTATACTACGTGAGTCGTTGCAGGACACTGTTCGGGTACCCCGCCAATCGCCGGCAGAGCCGGATTCCGCACAGGATTCGCAACTGAAAGTCTTCACTGAGGCCAGGTAGCTCAGTGGTAGAGCGCGGCCCTGAAAAGGCCGGCGTCGGCGGTTCAATCCCGTCCCTGGCCACCATCCAAGCCTATTTAAAAACAATAGTTTGCAGCGAGCGCGAAAGTGGCGTGTGTACTCCGTGTGCCTTGCATGTCATCGTCCAAAGCATGCTCACGATTTTTAGAATGCATCTGAAGAAATGTAAGCACAAGAACAAGGGGCGCGAGCACCGTCACTGCAATTGTCCGATCGCCGTCGAGGAGTTTATGCGGCGATTATGTGCGAGAGTCTCTCAAGGTTCGGAGCTGGGAAGCGGCGCAAAAGTCGTAGAAGCCACGCCGCTCTTTTGCATCGCCCGTTTCAGTTTCCCCTCCAGCGGTGTCATTTTTCTGATTGAGGGCGGCGATGATTTATGACCTTTGCTCTTACCTCCCGGAACGGTCACGCGGGCGACCCTCTCGAAAAAAGAAAAACTCATTGGCGAAGGGGTGGGGTGGATTCAGCCGTTGGGCCTCCTCGCGCAAGGGGTGTAAGCTGTTGATACTTTCAGGAGGATTTGATGCATAAGCGAAGAATGGCGGTCGCCGCCTTCCTCCTCCTCTTTGGGGCGTTTGTGTTCATGAACACGCTGGACAACCCGCGCCTCAACGCAGTTCACGGGTCTGATCGCCTTCGGCTCATTGCTGTGGGCTTCTGTTGGGGTGTTGGATTTGGAATTCTCGTGGCCAGTCGGGCGTTTCCGGGCGAGTAGCGGCAGATGAAATTAGATTCAGTAGCAGTTGCGTTTCTTAACATATCACCGTAAAACCCTCTTTCTCACTTCCGCACATTCGAAAACCGAAGCGCTCGATTGAACAGGACGTTATTCTCGAGACGCACTTCCTCTTAAATCTTGCGATTCAGATCCCTCAATGTATCGCCGAGTTCCCGGTACAATGAGCAGCAAGTTCGATGTTCTGGATAAAGGGAGAGTTCATGAGCGATACGAAAGCAAGAACAGACGTTCAAGCCGCAGATCCAGTTCTGCTGGCAGGACTAGTCAATTACCAGGAAGGTTCGATTGTCAGCCGAGTCCTTATCGGACGTGATGCCGGGACAATCACCCTGTTCGCTTTCGATGAAGGCCAGGGATTGAGCGAGCATACGGCTCCCTTTGATGCTTTGACCCTTATGCTCGAAGGCCAGATGGAGATCTCGATTGATGGAAAGCCGTTGAATGT